>Ga0065711_1001845_pt1 | contig 38801 bp, 23 predicted proteins | sample Hoacrofraction12_FD_59098 | JGI IMG/M metagenome (GOLD analysis project Ga0065711, IMG submission 59098) | Hoatzin crop microbial communities from Cojedes, Venezuela - Epithelial fraction 12 v2 (version 2) | ecosystem: Host-associated > Birds > Digestive system > Esophagus > Crop | place...
CACTGGGCACCACTGAAAAGAGCTTGGCCCCATCCTCCTGACACCCACCCTTCAGATATTTGTAAGTATATATTAGGTCCCCTCGCAGCCTTCTCTTCTTCAGGCTAAACAAGCCCAGCTCCCTCAGCCTCTCCTTGTAGGAGAGATGCTCCAGTCCCCTCACCATCCTTGTAGCCCATCTTGCCCATGTTGGTTCATGTCTTTGCCTTGCAGCTGTAACAGTGGAAGTAGCCATTTAAAAATGGGATTAAGCTGCAATACTGAAAGAGTTTGATGTGCTTGACTAGAGGGACTTCAGGGACCTGAAAGCTTGAGAGCTGCCATCTCGGTGGTGAAACAAGCAGCTTTGTCCTCTTAGAAGCCACAATCCCGTGCCTTTTCGTGGCTCTTCCTGCAGAAATATGCCTTGGGAGCAGCCCTGCAGAACAACGCCGTAAATGTTGCACCAGATTTGTATCATCAGAGAGCCCAGGCTTATTAGAAAGCTCCTTCTGTGGACAGCTTTGTAGCTTTGCACCGCTTTTGGGTAGTGGTGAGGAACCACCAAGAGAGGTGTAAATGCCAGAGAGAGCAACTGACTTTGTATGTTCTTCTTCTGCATTAGGTTCACAGTAGGCATGAATTTGCTGGTTTTTCAGGGTTACACTAGTACTATGTCATAATAAATAATCTGAAGAATCAATGTTATGGAAATTATGTATTTAGGGTTCAAACCACACTGTGGAAAAAAGTGTTCAAATTGCTCGAAAGCAAAATCCACTAAAATTCTTTCTGCTTGTAAAAAGCCTTAGCAACTTTGTGAATGAAAACATTCTAAAATAAGAAATGTACATGGTTTGACTAGCAAATGTGGAAAGCAAAGGTTTCTATGCTTCAGATTTTTTTCTTCAGCCTGTCAAATTCATTCACTCATTTTAATCCAAATTTACAAAGCTTTTGTTGTCTCTGAAAGAGGATTTTAAGCGGTTTATTTTTTCTTTTGCAAACAAAGGGGAAAAAAGTCTCAACAACAAAACCTCAGTTGTAATTTCACCTGTGTTCTTATGATTTTCTCTAAATCCCTAAAGAAAATGAAAAACTACTTCTTCATGTACTTCATAGTTCTTATAGCCTGAAGATCAATTCAGTAAAGCTTATGGTAGTTTCATAGCTGACTTTCAGAGAGACTGTATTCTCACTCCATAGAGCTTAGTCTTAAAAGCTAATGGGAAATTTTGCTTATTAGTAAGTGATTTGTTTCTGTCTGTCACTGAAAGACCAATCTTAAGATTAATATACCAGCATGCATTGCATGAAGGTAAATAAAGGAGCTCCCTGTTATCTTGTATCTGAGTATGTTGTCACAAATGTTAAGCCAAGGTCAAAACCTCCGTTTCAAGCTTTAACACGCTTCCATTTGCCTTGTTCAAACACTACATATAGGCTTATATCCTGCAAATGGTGGTACGAGGCTCATCCAAGGGTCAGTCCTGATAAGTGAGTTAGGGGCTTGGGCCCACATGCAGTATAACTCTTGCTCAAACTGGCATAGGAGGAAAGAGCAGAAATCTGGAGTCCTGGCAAAGTTTTCCTCCTTTGCTTCATGTCTGTTCCTGATATCAGGTGGCCAGGGCATCGCCAATCAACTGTTCCCAAGTGGAAACAGGAAAAAGGAAAATGACACGATGGGCAGGGCAGGGTCTGGGGGCAGCGAGGCTCTCTGGGTGGCTCTGCTGTGAGCTTAAACCCACTGCAAACGCAGCCGCACTGACTGAGCTGTGGCAGGGTAACTTACACGTAGTATTGCTGGTTCTTTCCTAATATTTTAAAGTCCTGAAGATATAGGCAATCTGTAGGTACTACCACAGATGTTTTTTGTTTAATTTTAGAAATGCTAGTGCACACAGACTGACAGTCTGAAAAATATCTTGATAATAAAGCACACTACACATAGTGGTAAACACAGATAATCTCTTAACAAGGCTCAGGTTTTGTAGCAATATGTAAAAGATATGAGAAGCAAAAAAATGCACTCTGTAGGAATAGTTATTTTCCCTTAGAAGAGGGTGTATCTGTGTGTGCAGCAGCCAGATAGCTATCCTGCAAAACTGTGCAAAGGACAGTGCTGGTATCTAACTGCCAGAGCAGAGGCTCTGCTTCCTCCTAAGGGTGCATCCTCCTGTATTCTACTGCCCAATGAGGGTTTATGGCTTTTTAATGTGTTTTGTTAGTTGTTTGGGTTTTTCCTTTGTGGGGGGAAAGATTTTTTTGACCTTTTATTCCCGTACAGTGAATAAGTCAAGATCATCCGGTATTAAGACTTGGAAGAATATTTGAAAAATATCACCTCAAAAATTCAGTCTTCCTGACACTGAAGCTGTGGGCCACACACACCCCAGATATAAATATACCAGAACAGTTAATAGCCTGGTGATCAGGCTTTCGATGGGAGGCAGAAGGCTTATGCTGAAGCCCTTCTTCCATTAACCTCATGCCATCAGTCTGTCTTCTAGGGCTGTGTGAAAACTGCCTCAGAATGAAATATTAATTGGGAAATACTCACGCTGTACATGGGGATGCAAACTAAGAAGGTATATTAGGGACCTCTCTCATCCATTTTGAATGAAAATTTTATTCTGGACCTGAGAAACCATTTCTTTCTGAACATTTTATCAAAAAGAAGCCATTCCCATGAAAGTATCCATTTCTAGAAATTAACATTTTTTTCCTGTGTGGAATGAACTTCAAATTTTCACTGCTTTGTAGAATTGTGCAGCCCTTTGACATAGAAAGGTCTTTGTCACCTGGGGTCCCAGTCTGGTGTTGAGGGAGATGAGACATTCTTGCAGATATGATACTTGAACTCAGAAAGTATTGGTCTACAAAGCATTTGGTTTATTTTCAGATTGCTGAGGGACTGGGTCTAGTTCACTTCCCTTGTCCTGATATCCTGATTTCCACTTGAAAATGAGAATACTTGTACTGATCACATTCATACCATGCTTCAGAATCTACAGGTGGAAATGCTGCAGGTGTATTTTATCTATATGACTTACGCATGTTCTAAGGCAACATTTTTTATCAACAAGAATCAAAGATTGGGCTTTTCTAAATATTTAATTTTATTGGCACTCTTGAATAATTGAACCATCTAGAAGAGGTACATTATGTTGTCTTCTCGCTAGAAACAAGAACTTGATCTATAGGACTGCATCCCCCATGGGTCCTTTGCTTTTTGCTTGAGAAATGGCATAGTTTATCCTGAAACCAGTCCTGGGTTACTGAGTAGGCATTTGGTTTGAGACTACCCTGTTGACTGCGACCTGCCCTCTAGATTCACAGAAGGGTTGTATGTCTGGTCTATGAATTTGGTCAGATTACTCTCATTTCATTCATAATTTTGTAGCTGTCTTTGCTATTTTGAAGTGCAGCTTTGACTGCTGTGAAGGCAAGGGAGTGGCAAGGTGTGTCCTGTCAGTTTATGTCAACTGATCACTTTGCCTAATGATTTCCCTCTCCCTGCTCTTGTCTCTTGGGGTGACACCTTCTGGGTGGTGTTGACTCCAGAGTTGTAGCCCCATGTTCATGCATAAGGCCTTATGCAGGCATTGGGCACTGAAATACGCTATCACTGAACACTCTTCTTTCAATATACAGTGATGTTTTTCCTATTTATGTCTCTTCTTGAAATGTGAATATGTCTATCTATTTAATAAAAACAGAAAAAAAGGTGGCTTTTTCGTATCTTGACAAAAAGTTTTTGATTGATCTATGTTAAAGTAAAATTTAATTTATTGTAAACACGTAAAAAACATTGTTTTGTTTTGGTTTGTTTTTTTCCATGTTGGCATCTAAATTGATGTTTTGTCTCTCGTTATCATTTTTGTTTATGTGTTTGTTTCTCTCCAGACACAGGTATTGTAGTTTTTAGGTACTGATTAATCTTTCTTTCTCTTTCACAAAAAATCATGTTAATATGATACCCTGCAGCTCTCTGTTGTTTACATAGTATTAGCACAGGGAAATACTACTTTCAGTTTGATGCATAAAGCCCTCCTTGTCTCTTGTGCCTTTTGTCTGTAGGCTATTATGCAAGTGACTAAAACCATGCATGACTTGAGCAAACGTTTGAATAGGGTTCTTGTGCAGTAGGACTGTATAAGCCATTAGGCATACTCTCTTTAACTTGGTGATGAAAACATTGTGGTACATTTGGTGGCACACAGTAGAGTAAAATTGCTTTTGTGGCAGCAGAATAAACAGCATACTAATTTGGTTTTGTTATTGTGCACATGTGTGCGCTGCATACTTCTGGCAAAATTATCAAGCAGGACAAAGCATGAAAAGTGATGTTTATTGGAATTGTGGTGTGAAACCTGGGCTGAAAAGAGAAAATAAAAAGTATTGCTTTTTTCATTCTGAAATTTGAAATCCATATTATTCTGTCGTTTTTGTGATCTGAGCCTTGAAACCTGTTAATTGACATGTGAGGCTGTTGCTAACCACTTTTTCTATGTATAAAGCCTTTTGTAAGAGCATTATTTTTCTTTCCTCTCTGTATGTGATGAATACTACGATAGGGACTTGAATGTTTGCTGTGGGAATGTGGAAAACATGGGAAGCAGCGCTCTGCCAAGCTATTTCCTTAAGGATCCGCTTTACATACTGCCAAATCAATGACCTGTCAGGTGTAGTTATGTGCCGTAGCAATGATTTGAGGTCAATCAGATGAATCCAAGGTATGTATTCCCAGCAGATCCCAGCTATCTATTTAACATTGTCAAACTAAATTTTCTTTGGTACAGAGCATTCTCTTTCAGCTTCATTTGTTTCTAGATTTGATTAACTCCAAATTTGCATCTATTTTGTGAAATTCTGACAATGGAAAAAAATTATTTCATTTATTTTGCTTTGTCTTGAAATGCTATATACTATATGTTTGCTATTTTGTCTTTCAGCAAAAACCCATACTTGTTATATCTGTTTGCAGCTCTTCCTCATCTAGAGAGTGTGTATTTCATGTAATAAGATAAACAAATATGTTCTTTTCTGTAATGTTAAGGTGGTATTTAATTAATCTGTCCTATGGTATCATAAATGTAGTGTCTCCTAAACACATTAGTATTTTCTTAGAAAATGCCACCTTACAGATATAACACATTTGTTTAGTCTTGCAAGTCCATATTTGTGAAGCAAAAGATGTACAAATTGGGTCTGTAAATCAGTAGTTTTACATGGAGCCACTTCTGATTGTGTCCCGGAAAACTTGTATCTTACCAACATTTCAAAGCTTTTGATACCAGAGAAGAAACTATTTTTTTTAAATGGATTCAGGATTTTCCTTTTTTCCTAAATAAAAGAAAATAAAATAAAAAAGTTCTGTTAGCCTAATGACTGAGAACTGCTAAGCATTAAAAAACCCCACACATTTGGTAGACTGTGTACTGCATACAGTATATCAGTGCAACAGCGTTTTTAGCCACTGTGTGTCTTATTGAAAGCAGAAGACATCAATGAACATGTAGAAACTTAACTGGATTAAAAATGTGTTTCTTAGGTTACAAAAAAAAAATGAAAGAGGAAAATGGGTGTTTTTTAGGGAAAAAAAGAGACAATGAAGTAACAGGGCTCTAAATCCAGAACTTTAAAAAATGTATATTAAAAATATTCAGAAATGCAGACGTCCTGAATGAAAGCTGCTGCGAGATTTTGTATGAAAAATCTGTTTTGTTTTCAAGATGTTATAATTCATCCTCAGTTTGTAGTCTTGCTAAATATAGTCTAAGCACTATTATTTCAGCATAAGTTAGTGTAAGTCTGCATTGTGATTTCTTTTTTTTTCAGATATTTTGAAGCCATCTGTTGATTTTCTGTGCTACAAGACCAGCACTGAATCATCTCAACAACTGTGCTTTATGTTTCAAAAACATGTAAAAAAATTACAGTTCTTCAAACAGAAGAAGCAGAGATCTGGTTCCACAATGGAGTGCTGGAAAAAAAACACAAAGGTGGGATGTAAGACGATACCTCATCCTTTGGTGGGGGATAATTTGTAGCTAACTTATGAAGTTGATACACAATTTGAGGAAACAAGCATCCCACCCATTTTTCTTTGTGTGCTCCATAGAATTCACATCCTTCCATTTCTGTTTTTTGTTTCCTTGAATTGTGCCTCATAACTTATTGTCATTGCTCATTAGCTGTTGATGTGTTAGGAAGGTTGTCCAGACAGTGACACTGCGTGGAAATAACTGAGTAGTTCAGAAGAGAGATTCATAATTCTCGGTGACCTTCAGTGAAATCCAAAGCTAAAGAAAGCTGCTTTTAGTTTACCACATCTGAAACAAAGTGAGAACTATTATTATCTCTAGTCTTAGCTGTCATGGTATTTAAAGATATTCTAGTGCAGAGGAAACATGTCTTCACATGGGATCCTACTTTTATCATTGTGTTGGTGAATGGGATGTGTCATCTGAACTCTCTTTTCCCTCTGACCATCAGATTTAGGACCCGGTTGACCGGCTCTCAGCCAGTGCTGCCACATGGTTTGACAGGCAATCCAGAGAGCCGTAGCGTGTTTCCACCTTACCCCTCTCTCCTGGAAGGGAACAGCTACATGTAACTCTGAGTGCAGTGCTGTCTGAATTTTCTCTTTCTAATTCCTCCCTGTTTTCCTGACAGCAACAAGGAAATACCAGATCCAATCTCCTTTCTCCTTCCCACCATGCCTGAGCCGTGCCACAGTAGCAGTCTGTGTAGCTCCAAACCAGCTGGCAAAGAAAAGCATCCATACGACAGCCGCGCGGGATGGCAAGGGGGAGGCGGGGGTTCGAAGGGACCGCTCTCTCCGGGGTAGCTGCGTTTGGGCAAGCTGCAATCTGGCCCTCAGTGTGCACCTGCCCGCAGCAAGGGTCTGACAGCATCGCTGCCAGGGGAGAGTTGCAGGAGGGCACAAAGCGCTGGGGGCCACGTCCTCAGCTGCCACTCCGCTCCTGCGGGACAATGAAAGCCGGTCCAGCTTTCATCAGGTGAGGAGCTGAGCCTGAAGGCGAACTCAGTGAATTTTTGCCTAATTCAGTTTATCAACAAACGTACTGCCAAGACTGAGTGCTCGCCTCTGCGGAGTGCAAGCCCCTCCTGGAACCTTTCCCTCCGCTCCCCAGGCTGTTCGGTGCCCTACACACTGCAGCTTCGTGCTGCTCAGCTGTGTTTTCCTCCTCCAAAGCCCTGTAGAGAGGGGTCATGCTGGCTGCCCACCTCTCTGCAGAAGACTGTACACTGCCTTGCCCTCCCTGAGGGGGATTTTGTCTAGGTGCCATAGCCCAAATGACAGCTTGTGGGGCCACTAAGGTAAAATGCTGCCCATCCGGCCTATCAAGGACCCTGTTTTACACATTTGGTCCTGAATGGGGAACAAATGCTCATTGAAATGACAAAAAAGGTGCTATCTTATTGCCTTTTGCAGATGGGGAACCTACTTGCATTGGCCATATTGCTTTTGAGCAATTCTCCTAGTTCATCCGCATAAATATATCTGTCCCATGAGCCCTAGATCTCCTATGCGCAGCTCATTTGGGACATTTCACAAATCTGTCTGGTGGAGACTTACTGGATACATCTGGCTTGCTCATATTTCTAAAACTGAGCAAAGGACTCCTTTGTTAGTGACTGTTCCCTCCATTTGCATGGCACGGGGTTGGTTACCCAAGAACGGATGCCTGCCGTGATCTAAAATGGGGAAGATTATCTGTGTGCAGCTTGGAAATGAAGCTGTGTCACAGCACTTGTTCAATCAATCCCATTACAAAGAAAGCCAGGATGGTAGGAGTAGAGACGGAGCAGAGTGTGTAAGGCGGAATTTTATTTTAAATGAAATTTAAAACCTGCTACTAGAAATGAATGTTTTCTTCGCAATGCGGTGGCAAGGAAGGGAAGACATATTTTCCAAGCAAATTGCAAAAGTTCAGGAACTTCTTGGCTAACTATTTGTTCCAAGTGATATAAAGGAGAAGGAAGAGACTCTATCCAGCATAAATCACATTTTTAAGAATTTCCCAATATTGCTTAGTGTCTTTGTTCTTGGGCAGCAGATTATATACAGAAATAAACCAAATTGGCTTTATCTTTTCAGAAGAAAGTGTCTGCTATATCATTTGCTGGCTCTCGTTCATTTGTTCATTCATAAACAGGAGGAAAAGGGCTTTTGTATTAAGAACAGTCAAGGTCAGGGATTTTTTGTTTTTGATGTTGACTGCCAGTAGCTTGACTTCTCTGACTACTATTTCCAAGTCAATCTCGGATAGCAATCTAATTGCTAGCTGGTATTTTGCAGCTACAGGTTAGCTGCAGTGAGCATAGAACAGAAAGAAATTTTGGGACAAAATTAAAAGTCCTGTACTGTCTGAGCTCCTATTCATGCCAATCGCAAATTAAGTTAATCAAGCCTACTCAAGGGCTGCAAAATCTTTTTCATGCATGTTCACCTTTGGAATCTGTATGAACAAAAGCTTTAATTACGTGAGTTGTTTTACAGAATCAGGGCCTTATATGCCAGGATTCGCCATAACAGATATTTCTTTCCATAGCAAGCAATCAAAAATGCAAAGTGAAGTTGTGATTCTGTAAAAAAGAGAACTGGTGTTCTGCAAATGATGATCTGCATATCTGGGACACCTTCCAAGCCATAATACCTTGACATTGTACAGTCAATTCCCCTGTCTCATTCACAGTCAAACTACTTTATTTTTAAAGCCTAGTTGTTAGCTACATGAAAGTAAAATAAATCATTAGCCAAAATACCTATACCATAGAATGTCAGTACAGAAGTTTGAACATTTCTTGTTGAGCTTATTTTTTTGTCAACTGGGCATTTTGGTGGCAGGCAGGCACAGCAGAGGTAGAAAGGTAGAAATGTGTTGTAGTTTATTCCCTGGTCTGTAAAGCCGAGCCACCATACAGGAGTGCAATTTTAATCATACATCCACTGACGGCTCCTGTTTAAGCCACTCTTTAGCAGTCCGTGACACATAGAGAGTCTTCGCTTTTTTCCCCCTTTTAATGTAATTCTCAAGATTTTATTAATGTATCAATTAGAGATTTCCGGTAATGGAAAGCAGGTTTCAAACTCTGGAGAAGTACAATAAATCACCAACCATATGGGCTTTTGTCATTAAAAGAAAGCCATAATAAGACAAAAGCTGAAGCAAGCTAAAACAGCTGAACAGTGATCTGAGGCGGCCTTCTGCAAAACCCACTACCTTGGCTTGTTCACAGGCAGCTTCTTTAGAAGACTGAAAGAAAACCTTTTTCAGCTCTTTATTTCTTGGCTACGTCAGAAAGAAAGCAAAGAAAAAGCCATCTCAGTACCGCTTTTCATGCTCTGCTTACTTTGTTTTCACATGAGATCCTGTGCGCTACCTTTGTTTTTTCCCCCTTGCTTTTTAGAGGGCTCCTTGTGCAGAACAATAGAGAGTCCCGACAACAGCAGGCAGTTGCTCCAAGGCCTAGTTGTTCTGCAGGATTCACTCCAAGAAACCGAGAGGGGTGTGCTTAGCCTTTTTACCAGCAACGGCCTTTACAGTTAGCGGGCCAGATGGCACGAGATGGGCGCAAAAAAATAACGGCAATAAATAATACTGCGACTTGCAGCGTGGACCGAGCTCAGTTACTTCCACTTCATCTCACTGTTTGGAAGTGCCTTTGATGTATAAAAGCACCCCCTAAGATAATGAAATGCGGTGGCAGCTGGCTAATGGCTGGGAAAGTGCAAACCCTGCATTGAACTCTTCCCACCAGGCTATTCAGCACCCCGGCAATGTCAGTCTCAAGGAGACAAGGAGATAGGGAAGAAATGGAGGCTTGTCGCTGTGCAGCCTTTGGGCTTCTGGGCAGGCTGCTGTAGGTGGGGTATTATTTGCCTTGCTGAATAGAAGTGATGTGCCCGAGGCAAAGGGAATGTTTTTACTGTCTTAACACATTAACCTTGCAGACTCTGTCCTAGAAATGTTAAATGAAGCCACAGGGTCATGCTGCCTGAAGAGACACTGCTCTTGGGTGAACTTTAAAACGAGCTATATTTTTTTTACTACAGTCCCATCAGTCATGCAATCAGGGTTCATTTCCTTTCGGCGAGGACTAGCTTGTGGCTTGCCTCCATTGGAAATAAAAAAATAAACACATGCAGGCTTTTCTCTCAGATGTTCCAGGCCTAAACGTGAGTCAGGGTAAGTGATAAAGATCCATAATAGACAGTGGACACAGACAAATATGAAAACCCTATTTGTTCAGGACCTTTGAAATGGTAGGGGATTTATTCCTCGATGGTAGGAGATTTATTCCTCAAACACAAAGTAAAGTTTCTGGTCTCTCCTTTAAATGATCCTGTGTGAATAAGATTATAATGGAGTCTAACCCTGCAAATACTTGATTAGACGTGCACTTATCTTCATGCATGTCGTTAGTTCTGCTAACCTCTGTGCCACGGATTGTCACCAGAAAGTTCAGAATGTGCACTGACTTTGCAGGTTTGGGGCTTGCCACTGCCAAATGCAGCAACAGCCTGCCTCAGCAGAGAGGGTGCGATGCAAGATTTAAAGTGAGGTCTCAGCATAAAAAGTGGTGAAACTCGAACTTACCAGAATAAATATTTTGGGGAAATAAGGATCAGCTATGTCTTTTCTTATTTGGCAGAAAATTAGTTATTTTTGATAGTTAAATTCTGGAATATTCATGCACAATTATAAAATTCAACTTGCCAACTGTCCAGATTCAAGGGCTGGCTTATTCTGAAATACTGCTATCCTGGGTGTTATGGTCTTGCAGGCAAGGGCAGGGTCGTGTATAACCAAATGTTCATGTTGCAACACTTTTATCCCCAGAATAGAAGTCCACGGTTGCCTGAGATCTGTGGGAGCCTCCAAATCTCATCAATTCAGGAGAGGGCAGAAGATTAAAAAAGGGACATTTTGCATACTTTGTCCCAAGTAAGTACCCAGATCCACACTCAGGGCAAGGCTGCTGAATCTCAGTGTGTATTTTCATTGACAGTATGCCAAAACTGTATTGACTATCGTTGCTTAGGCTAATGTGTGCTGTGTCTCACTGTACAGCTTTAATACATTTCCTAAAAGTAAGCATAAGTCAACGCCACCAAAATTTTCAGTGCCAAATGGGAACAGCTCTATTTAATACGAAGATTATGGCAGCAAACTTCTGATCTGTTCCTTATGATCCCTTGTCCTGGCAATGTGTAGTTGCTTTTTAGGAAAAGTCTTTTTGTTTCATTAGATCGACATTCACCAAGAAATCCCAGCCCGGGTGGATATATTGGCTCCATCCGTCAGCCTTAGACCATTCCTTCCACAGAGCTTGTTTTCTAAATCGGGTTTTGAGAGCTGTTTGCTTGACAGACTGCTTTGCAGACTTATGATTGTTTGTTTCTGGCTCTTTTTGATTGCTCTGCTAATCTCTAGACTTTGGCCTGGAGGCTATTATTTATATTGTACTTTTATTGGTGTTTATTATTTGAAATTTTGTTTTCAGTAGATTTGCGGCCCCTTTCTAAACTGCTTTTCTGATTAAATTTTGTCAAAGAGGTTGGGTGGATTGCTTTGCCTTTTTTTTTCCCCTGTTTGTTCTCCTCCTAATCGTTCAGCTGAGAACTCACCTACCTTTTGTTTGTGCCTGCCTTTGTGATTTGTTCTCAGATTAGATGGGGCAGCTGCACAGCTTTTACTTTTATTAGTTCCTAGCAGTGGGTCAGGCAAAATATTAACCATCCCTGTACTGCTCTTCCAAAACCTCAGATGAATCACAATAGAACTATTTCCTCCACAGTCCATGAAAAGAATTATTTTAATTCTTTGATTGTCACCTTATGCATGTGTTCAGGTTTTTTTGTGTGTCTAAATGTATCTGCTATAAGGATAGAATGAGCTTAAGTATCAGAACATATGAAACTAGCCCAACCTTTCTGACGATTTGTCCAAACTTATTTCTGCAAGAGTGTGGAATTCAAATCCGTATTTCAGCCTCAGCCCTGCCATGCCAGGAGCTTGGTGGGATAAATGCACGCATCCAGTATTTCCTGAGCATGCGTCTTTCCAAGGCATTGTGGTTCTCAGCTCTCAGATTCTTTGAGTTTTATCTACCACAAAATGTAGTTTGATCCTTTTTAAATCTCCTAATCAAGTGGCTTCTGTCTTGACTTGGATGATTTACAAACTTTTACTATTTCTCAGTTACAGAGCATGCTGCTTGTCTACATTTTACTGGTGACTGCTTGGTCATTGCCACATCCTTAATCTGGAGCCAGCTCTCTCACAATTTACTTACAATATTCTCTGATGCAGGACTTTCTTCCTACTAATACTTCCCCAAAATATGTTTTCTTTTCTGTTTGGTCTCAGAGTAGGTGGAGAGGAGAGAGGAGGTGTGGAATATACCACAGATTAAGCTAAACTCCCTAAAGACCCATTATTTGTATCAAATTTCAGTTCTTTTACAGATTTTAGGTTACTAGGTTTCAATTTCTCAAATTTGAGGCTCCAAGATCTTGGCTGAGCAAGAAGCTGAATGGCCAGAATGATAGACAGCTGAAGCCAATGTTCTCTGCAAGCACTTGGACAGGAGAGAGTTAAGTGCAGAACACAGCTGATGGTAATTGCTTAAGTGCCTCATTTGGGATCCCAAATTAACTGATGCACAGTTAGTGCGTTTTTTTGAAAATGTAGTTCTTGGCAAATAATGATAACAGTGTAATATGCTAGCCGATACTGAATTTGTCCGTGCCCAAAGTCTGTGTGTCTACATAATGTGTGCTGAGGTTGATGAAGAAGATAAACTGGTTTTCTTGTTAACCATTGCTATTTTTTTGTATACTTTGCTGAATGATTACGTACCACCTAGTGGGACACTGGTTACTGAATTTTATTTTTCTAATTATGACATGTTTTGTAACAGACAGTATCTGTCTGTGGTGATTGAGATGTGTTCATCTCCTGAGTGATCCCACTCCTGATATGCTAAACCAAGCTAGAATTTCTCTCACTTCTTCACATTTCAGCTATCAGCAGTGGATTTGTTTTGCTCATTCTTTTTAGGCTGAACACTTAGGTTATTCCTTCAGTTCTACACTGGCTCTTTTAACCTCATTTCTGTCCAGTTCTGTGTAAGTATTTGCCTCACATTTTTCAAAGGCATGTTAGCATTCATCATTCTTCTGACTCATGCTTTCTAACCTCCTGGCTGAATGGTTTTCTGGGTTTTATTCCATTGCTCATACTTTGTGAATTTTTGGCCATTTCAATTTGCATTTTTATCAGTCCTCTCAGCTGTCCATCTTTCTCTTTTATAATGTGTTAAGTGATTCTTTTGACATCTGGGATTGCTGAAGTGACATGTAAGGTGGGTCCCACTCTTTTTTCAGGCTGACATGGTAACAGTCTCTTGAGGTCCTTTTAGTGAAACCTTCTCTACTTTCTGGACTCCAGCCTGTGCTCATTCCAAACTCCATTTAGTTCGGCCGCAGGTTCCACTAGCAGTGTTTCTTTGAACCACAGAAGCTGTTATATTAATAATTGAATTATAAGCATAGTGAATTGTTTGATCCTTCATGCGCATTTGATGCTAATTCTATTTCAGCATTTTGGTTTGCTTTAATACTAATACCTTAAGTAAAGTGAGTTTCCTGAGATACACACAGATCTGCTTCAGTGGATCAGGCCCTATTCTCTAGATTCATTTTGAGTTTTGTCTCCCAGCCAGAGTCTGTCAGAGGTGCGTGGCATTTGATAGATATTTTCTCTCTCAGGACTGAGATTCAACATCTGCTGTGGGACTGACTTCAAAGGTTTTTTCCCAGTGCAACCTCTGTGGAAATTTAGCCTACTTACACCAGAAAATCTATGAGTGACTACAGTACAGTGTCTTATCTGCTGAAGCCCACAAAGCATTTGATAGTCTTCTTCAAAAACAATGCATTTAGGTGGTTCATTTCCAAAGAAAAAAGTCAGAAAAGCATAGTTTATAGAATCCAGTAAAAAAAGCCTTAGAATATTTTGTGAATTGTTTTGGTTTTTTTTTAAATTATCCTGAACACCTTTTGTCACCCGTGTGGTAGTGTACCTTTGTGCCACCAGGTCAGGGTTTCTCCTGGAAATATGTGGTAATTGCCTTTGAGCTGTGTGTCCAGAGCAGACCTGCCTCCAGGAGAAGTATTCAAAGGTATTTCTACGGCTCTAATCCACTCAAAGTGGGTTGCTGAAAATCTCTGGGCTCGCTGCCAGAAGAAATGGGATTGATTGGAAGACTGTCTGTGCTGCAAGAAACTCCAAGCAGAATTCTTTGAGAGGACTTATTGCCAGTAAAATGTAGGCACTCCCAAAGTAAGAACAAAGTAAAACTACCAGCTGTCAGCTAGAAGAAGGAAGAAAGGAGAAAAGAAATGAAAAAACTTATTGTACAGTTGATAATTAATCTGTAAGGTGCTACAGACTGCACAGCCTTTGTAGTATCTAGAGAGAAAAAGAAGATGTCATCCGTGATCACACATATTCCCCCGTACTTCCATCAGAAGGTTGTTTAGGCCTTACGTCTTCAAAAGATTTGTGCACATATTTAATCTTATTGACTTTTCAAATGGTATAATTAAGCATGTAGGTCATCTTTGCAGGAACAAGATGTGCACTTTGTTTTCCAAAGTGTACGTCAGCCAAACTAAATTGCAACAAAAAAATCAGGGAGTGTTTCCAAACCACTGTGTGTAGACTTGCTTGGAGGTGTTCCTGAATTGCATCTCTCTCAGATTTTGCTGATACTCCTGACTCTCAAGAGTGTGATGGAGACACATGATTTTATTAGAGTTATCTCAAGTGCTGTACAGTGAGTCAAATTTCTATTTTCCAGTAACTGAGTTTTCAAGAGGAAGAAAAAATAGTCTTACTCACTTATGACAAAACACAGAAAACATATTCATTTTAGGAGAAAAAAAGAGAAATCTTATAAAAATCTGCTTTGATTAAGAGACCAAAGCATTTTATTAGGAGGCAGGGTGGAAGCAGGGTGACCATGTGGGTGGAATAGCTCAGGTTTTGTGGGCCCGGAAGGATCATTCTAAGGAAATATGTCCATATGAAATTTTCCAAAATGGCTATCTGCCTTGGATGGAGTATTTCTGGAAAAAACTTTAAAAGAAAAATAGTTAAGTTTCTCTGAAAGCCACTTTTCAGAGAAAAGATGTTTTTCTTAATAAAAAGGAAGAAACCTTCAACCCCTCAATGAATTCACTGGGGAACACTTGCACTTCTACAACTCTGAAATGACATTCTGAAACCTGACAAGGTTTTGTATTTTTAAGGAATTTTATTTTTGCTGCCTTCTCTTTTGGACAAATTGACTGGTGTTGGCCAACTGAACATTTTAAAAAATCTCTTAATATCTGCTCTGCTGAGGCTTGTTACAGTTGGCAGCTAAACTCTCAGAAAAGGGGAAAAAGACACAAAGCAAAAAGGGAAAAAATAAAAAAGAAGATAAAGGAAAAAAACAAGATAAAGCAGATAAAGGAGGAAAAGGAGAAAAAGAATATAAAGGAAGAAAAGAAGAAATAGAAGAAAAAAAAATCTGTAATTCATGGCCATATGATAGCTCCAGGGTGCCTTACTCAAATCAGGACTTTCTCTGGTGCTGCTTGTCCCGGTTAGAATGGTGCTACCTGGGTGCCAGCAGCCCTTGCAGAAGGTAAGGAGACTGCATGTGGTTGCTTAGATGGTGTGGAAGAGGAGTTAATTTGCCTTGTATGAGGAGTGATCAAGAGCTGAAGTTCAAGCCTGGTGGTGGTAGAGGGTTACTTACTAAGGTAAGGATTGTGACGGATGAGCTGGAAATGCTTAGCGGTGGAAAGAGGGTAGAAACACAAGGGTCTGGGAGAGTGAGATCATAAGAGAAGCTGTGGGGAAACCTAGGAAATTAATAGGGAAAACTGAATTGGGAATGAAGGGTATTTGCATGAAAAATGTTGGAAAGATTGTGACTGTGAATAGGGTACGAAGGAATGTTTGGGCCTTGGATGAGGAGGCTGAATTGAGGAGGCTGGGACTGGGAGGAGAAAATAGAAGGCATAGGGAGGAGACAGACAAGAGCAGGATAGTTTCGTCAGGACAGGTAGGTCAGGGCAAGAGCATATGGTCTTCTGCACATACCCCTATCCACAGCCGGAATGAAATGCCAGTTCACTGGCAGCAAATGTCTGTGAAATTTACTGCCAGATTATGTGCCCATTCTTCTTTAGTTTAATCAATCTTCAAAAATAAAGTATGAAACAGAATTTGAAATAGCTGTATTTTGAGTCCAGTGTGCACACTGAGGCAGCGTGGGAGACAGCGGGGAAGATGTGTGGTTCTAAAATTAAGACTATATCTGAGTGCATTTGCATAAGCAGGCTGATTGATTTTGCCCAAGCAGCTTTTGTTCTGGCATTTTCAACCTTTTGAATGCTAACTCTGCAACTTTAGTGTAGTTTTAATGCACTTTAACTATATATGAATAAAGAATAGTAAAGATGTGGCACAATAGGCTATATGGCTAGTCAGAATTAATTGTCTACAGATCTAGCTTGTGACTGGGAAGGCTCTGCAGTACACCTTTTCCTTTCAACTCTTGTTATTTCATGTATTCATTTAATTTAACAATAAGAAACCGAAAACTTTACAATGTGGAGTGAAGAAATACAGCTTTTAATACCACCCGATTGTTTGCCAAAGATTTTGCAAGTGTTCCTGTTAGGACATATTACTACATATTATATACAGCATATTTATATTCTCACAACATGTTTAAACTTCTCAGTTATAAATTTCTTATATGTCTAGAATTGCCTGGGAAAGAAAACCTGCACAACCTGCCCTTGTCCTTCTTCCTCGGCAAGGCCGATGCACCTTTTGTCAGGTTGATGGGATCTTGCAGACAATGTCAGAACTCCACAGCAGACTGCAAATGGGTGTGTTTAGAGGGAACGGGGGAAATTCAGAGAGGAAAGCTGAATGATTTATGTGAGATGACAAGATAAAAAACTGATAGTAAGAGATCAAAGTATGTTCATTCCCTTGTATAATTTGCCTTCAAGGCTATTAAACACAGGCCACAGTTCACCAGGGGAATTTTTTCTGCTAGCCTGTTCTCCTCCCAGTGAGAGAGGAGGGATGGAGGATGGGAAACGGAAGCAATTCTTAGATCTTCCCTGTTGTTTTAATTTCTACCAAGTTGAAGCAGAGCTCAAGTAGGGAGTATCTGGAGCATAGCTGTGTGACATGTTGCTTTCCATGCCTGTCTTTTTTTTAATCCTTCTTTTTCCTCTTCCTTTGGAATGGGTTGTAGTAAACTGTATTAAATACAAATGTTTATCACATTATGAATTTGGGATTTTTTCATCAAACACAAGGCAAGTTTGTGAAGATGCTTTTCTTGGTGAAAAATGACAAAAAGTGTAAATGGGAATACTTACGTGATTCTTTATGTTTTAGTGCTAGAAGTATGTGAACAGAGACATTGCAGAAGTTCAGAAATGCCAGTAGGAATGCACTTTATTTTTTCTTCCTCAACAAGTTCCTTTGTATACCTGTTACCACAGAATGGAGATTTTCTCCTTGCGTCTTTGCCCAGGACTGAAAAAAACAAGAAAGCAAAAACCTCCCTATGTTAGGATCAAGCCAAAAGGAAATAAACTGTCCATAGAGATGCTGGTGCATATTTTCTTAAATTCCTGTTCCCACTAAAGTCTCTGGGAACTTTTTGATGATTTAAAGCATGGTCAGGATTTCTCCACTAACGATGAAAACTTGGCCTTCTAATTCTTTGGAAAGTCAGTTCTATTCTTTGATTTCTCTCATCAAGGGGTTTCTAGAAAAATTTTGTGCTGCAACACCATCCAACATTTACTTATGATGTGGACCCATAGGACCTGATCGTGTATTGTCCTGTAGCTATTTTCAGGAGTTGCAAATGGTAAGGAATACTGTCTTAAGAGAGTGAAGGTGTGCTACAGGCATTGACCCTGCATGAACTGTTTACAATGAGCACAAAGCAACAGGGAATTCAGCAGTTTTGTTCTCATAAGGAGCTCTTCTTCCCTTGCCAAGATATTGCCTGTTCTCTTGGAGCATTGCTACATTGCAGATTCACCCTATGTCATTGTTCAAACAACACATGCTTTTGTTCATTGGTCCAAATCTGAAAAGATAGAGGGGGGGTCTGTGTAAAGCAGAAGAGATACTATTAAAATTTTAAGCTAAATTCAAAATCTTTTATTAAATCTGTGGGATTTTCAACATATTTTTCCTTGTCAGCTGGACTGTTTTAAAGCAAAAAATGCTATTTTGAAAGGAAAAGGAAAAACTTCATTAGAAAAATATTGAAATAAACATTTCACTTCTTCCAAGAAAGCCTTTCTATTTTAAAAATGTCAAAATGGAAATGTCAATAGTCACTAATTTAAATGTTTTCTACTACTTTTTAGTCTCTCCCCCTATCAGATAGGTAAAGTCTAAATGATTTTTTTCCCTTAAATACGCTGGGAGTTATTGGGAAACAGAAACATACTCATCACAAGTACTTGGTCCAGCTATAAAACTAACTAGTTATTTAGGCATCTTCTGCTTGGGTATTGCAAAGCATGAGATATGTTGTTTGCATTTTAACCTCTATCATAGGCTGGTGCTGTCTGCATATAATTCAACCTTCTCTTGCTCACAGTGGAAAACCTCGATGGAAATTTGCGTGACTGACTTGCTGCTTCCTGCCATTCTCATTGCATTTTTCCTCACATTGTGGATGTTCATTTTGGTGTAATTTGGGATTTAGAATAGTTTGGTTTGGAAGGGACCTTTAAAGGTCTTCTAGTCCAACCCACCTGCAGTGAGCAGGGACATCTACCACTAGATAAGGTTGCCTAGAGCTCTGTTCAACCTGACCTTGAATGTTTCCAGGTCCAGGGCATCTGCAGCCTCTCTGGGCAACCTGTTTCAATGTCTCATCACTCTCATTGTAAAAAAATTTCTTCCCATACCTAGTCTGAATCTACCCTCTTTCAGTTTAAAACCATGACCCCTTGTCCTATTGCAACAGACCCCACTAAAAACTCTGTCCCCATATTTCTTATAGACCCCCTTTAAGTACTGAAAGGTTGCAATAAGGTGTCCCCAGACTCTTCTCTTCTCCAGGCTAAACAATCCCAACTCTCTCAGCCTTTCCTCATAGGAGAGGTGTTCCAGCCCTCTGATCATTTTTGTGGCCCTCTTCTGGAACCGCTCCAACAGGTCTATGTCTTTCCTGTACTGAGGGCTCCAGAGCTGGACGCAGTACTGCAGGTGGGGTCTCACCAGAGCAGAGCAGAGGGGCAGAATCCCCTCCCTGGACCTGCTGGCCATGCTTCTTTTGATCCAGCTCAGCATGTGATTGGCCTGGACTGTGAGTGCACGTTGCCAGCTTGTGTCCAACTTTTCATCCACCAGTAGCCCCAAGTCCTCCTTGGCAGCGCTGCTTTCAATCCCTTCATCCCGCAGCCTGTATTGATACCGAGGATTGCCCTGGCCCATGTGCTGGACCTTGCACTTGGCCGTATTAAATCTTATGAGGTTCACATGGGCCCACTTCTCAAGCTTGTCCAGGTCCCTCTGGATGGCATCCCATCCTTCAGGTGTGTCAACTACATCACTCACCTTCATGTAGTTGGCAAACTTGCTGAGGGTGCACTCAATCCCACTGTCTCTGTCACTGATGAAGATGTTAAGCAGTACTGGTCCCAGTATGGACCCCTGAGGGACACCAGTTGTCACCGATCTCAATCTGGACATTGAGCCATTGACCTCTACCCTCTATTTAGGATATTAGTCCTATAAAAGCTGTAAATAGTGATCTTTTGAAAAAGGTCTGTTTACAGCAGATGGGCCCAATAGCATATCTTTATGCCTATTGATTTGCATCCTTCCTGGGTAATCTGTAAAAATAGCTGCTTTCTTCCCATGAGAAATTCCTTTTCAGTGAGATGTACTCTTCTGCAATATTGTTTATCCAAAATACTAATACTAATACCTTTATCCAAAAATGCTAATTTAATTTCTAGGCATCTTTCTTCCTGAAATAACGGAAAGCCCCTCAAATATCTTACTATGGCTGCTACTGTTTGCTTTATCAGTTCCACATGCTAATATGATTTCCTGTAAGAGGAGATGAATGTATGAGTAAGAGGAGAGGAATATATTAGTTCTGCAGTGAAACTGGGGGAGTGGGGATGAAAAAGACTGACCAGTGTTTCTAAAGAGAGTAAGCTCAATGGAAAATGTTAAATTGGTTCCATGGTATGAGTGTTAGGTGTAAAATCTTGCTCTTGCACAGGCTTCTGACTTTCTCTTTGGTTTTCTGGCCGGTGGTGGCTTTGTTTCTGCCACCTGTTTGAAGACAATTGTGCAACTGGGACCATGGAATGATGTCCAGTTGCCTTTTTTAGAATATGAATAGGGCTTTTGAATTTGGCTGTGCTGAGCAGTTGGGGGCTGAATCACTCTGTAGACTTGCCAGAGAAAGCGTTTAGCCTGTGGACATGAGCCAAAGCCCACTGAATCTCGCAGCAAGGCTCTTTTTGGCTACGGTGGGCTCTGGCTCAAGCTCTATATGAATGACAATTTCTTCTCTGGAATTATCAAAAATTCCTCATTTTTAGTTTCTGTTTTTCTTTTCCCCAAGAGTTTCACCTATATTTTTCAGCTTGAACCACCACCGCCTGGCTTTGCTCTTCTCTCATCCAAATGGGATGTTAGAGCTGATGGTAAAGTGAATGTTCTGTCATGAAAAAGTCAGGGGCAAGAAGCTGTCTCAAAGCTCAGCTGGCTGAACTGCTCTGCACCTACTGTCCACTTTTACTTGCTTTTCATTTCTGAATGTGTGCTATTTTGAAATGCCTCAAATACTGTCAGTCTGCAAGCTATTTTGGACGTGAGCATGTCATTTCCCTTCCCTCTGCTGCAATCACAGTTGGATCCTGCAGGCATTTCCCATAACGGTCCTCAGTTATCAACGGCAGGAGTTTTAGTGTATTTCCCTTTGCAAAGACTTTCGTTGCCAGATGGGAGTTGTTAGTTGTTTATATCAGGCTATGAGTAATGCCCTTTTGCTAACACTGTTCACAATGGTTTTTTTGACATGTATTCCTTCTGTTGTTATACAATGTTAGCTTTGCAAGTTATAAAGAACAACCTTTTTCCCTCAGGTGTCCTTTTGTGTGCTTTTTGCTCATTTTTTGAAAGTCTTTCTTTTCCAATTTTAAAGGTTAAAAAAAATATAAAAATAGAAACATGAACAACAAGCTTAGAGACCTTTCCCAGTCTGCTGCTCACTGCTGTGAATAGATTTGTGGGTTCACTATCAGGTTTCTCAAATTCCATTTACTCTTGAATCTCCTTTATGCCTGTTATAGGGCCCTGCTTTAACGCTGTTTTCCTTGGCTTTGCGGGGCACTACCTAAATTTTACCAGCTGTCACCACTTCCATTAAATGGTGGGATAAACCCTTTCTCTGCAGACCTCACTCCATCATAATTCATACAATAAGACCTTATCCTGTGGGCCATTGAGCATGTTCTGTGAGAAGAGCCCTCAACCCATGCTTAGTCTGAGTATTGACTCTCAATATTTGATCCATCAGCCTGATGTCATATCTTGATAATGAAAACCGTGATAAATTTAGCAGCTCTCTCATACTGTTTCATTTCACAGATAGACGAAATTTTTCATCTTTCCATCTGCTTGCTTCCCAACTTTTTTCTGCCTTTTTATTCCAACAAAGTTGGCTTTAGCGTGACTGTATAGACTGTCTGTAAGACACTATACATTGCTGTAATGGTGTCAAAACCGTGTAGACACCTTCAGAGCCAAATTATCATACTTGTGCTACAGTTCTGCATAGAAGATAGAGAGCTGTGCCAATCCCGAGCCCTCCAGAAGGCCTTGGACAGTCCATGCCTACCACACTATTTCCCTGTGTTGCTTCTTGCTCATAAATGTATAAAAATCTTCTCCAAGAGTCCCCTGTCAGGAAATGTCCCAATTTCACATGGCTTCCCAGGGCCCTATGGGTCAGGATCCCTGTAGACGTGCTGAGAAGATCTGTCTCTTTGACCTTCCAGACTGGCTAACGCAGTTTCACCTTTTTTAAGTTTATGAACATGTACACCTTTCCTACCTAAAGTACATGTACCATTGCGGTGAACTAGAACCTCTCCAGCTTGCTCTCACTCACTTCAGTTATCTTTCACATACCTCTTAGAAATAAACTGTATCAATCAACCATAAAAACCATTAACCCCAAATATATGGGTAATATCTGCAATGTTCACTCTATAATGACAGTTATTTTAGGAGAAACTTAGCAGAACTTCTGATCGGATCCTAATTGTATGGTTGCCCTTTTGCCTTTAGCCACTGCTTTGGAGTCTCCCCTTGTTTAGAACTGTTGAAGGGTTTGTGAGAACATACAAAAAAATAGATGACCATTGTTAAGACTCTGCCTTCTCTCTAGCACTAACTCAGCCTAGGAGAAAAATAAAGGAAGAATATGGCCTCAGGTATGCTTTCCTTGGTGCATATAAATTCAAGTCCCATGAAAATATTTATCTGTAAATAAGCAGCTTGGTTTAGTCTTGTTTCTCATGGTTATCTGGTTGCAGGGTATAGCTTGCATTTGGTAATAAGTAAAAAACAAGTTTGATCACTGGAATTCTGTTATTTTCATCTGCAATATTATGCAAGATCAAGGTAACAAATTTTATTGCCAGCTGGAGCTGCAGGGTAACAGGCTGCTGCTGGTTTTCCCTGTAGACAACAGTAAAGAACACATTTTATGTCAAAGTAATTGCACTAACAGGTGCCGTTGAGCAACTGTGTTTTGGTTGCGACACTGTTGTGGCTCAGTGCTTACCACAAATGTTTATATATAAAAAAAAATTCAGTTCTGCTTTTAAATTCCTATTCAACTGTCAAGAAAGAATAGGGTAAACAAGGGTGAAGCAATAACTACAGTTATAAAGCTAGAAAGCCTCCTTCCCACTTCTGGTGAGTTAATACCACTGTCCTATCACAAGTCCTTCCTTGGGCGTTTATCACAGCAACTGTAAGCCGGTATCCAGCGCTGACAACATTAAGACCTGTAAGAACTGGATGAGCTGCTTGCAGTGGGATACATACTGATGTGATTATGTCATGTATTTAGGGAATAATGTGATTTCATGCACCGAATGCTGGATGCTGACTGCTGTATGTGCAGCGGGCCCTCTTTCTACCTGCCTTCCTCCTGCACTCAACCAGAGGGCTTGGCTGCTGCGGCTGCAGGCAGGGCGGTCAGTTTAAGGTGCAGCAAAGGGAGTGCTGGCAGCACAGCACCTGGGAGCCCGCAGCATTCAGGGAGTACAGAAATGGCAGTAAGCTTGAAGAAGGTTTCTCCAAGTCTTGTGAACCCACGTAAACTGCTGAAATCATCACCTGCTTTGTGCCAGGCTCATAAAAATGTTTAATTTGAGCTTTTCAAAGCTGTGGACAGCTGGGGAGAAGGGCACTCCAAATAAGTGTATGAGCTGAAATACTCCATGCCTAAGTTGAAAACCTCATGTGAGCTGCCCCAAGGGTGTGTTTACAGGATTGTAGGTGTATACAGTGATATAATGGGACTTATATAAGATCTCCTAAAGATGGATTCTCCATCCATGGTTAATCAAAAATTAACCATCTAAAAACGTGACCAGTGGCTTTAGCTATCTCCTTAGTGTCCCCTTAAAATCAATGCACACCTTCTACTGTCCAACATAGATGTCTATTCCAAAATCCAATGTATCTCTTTTTGCAAGCCAAACAAGTGTGCCTGCATCCTGCCAAATACATCCAATTGAAAAGACATCAGCTCCTCCTAACAAACAGACTGAGAACAGTCTGGAGACAGTACAAGAATCCAACAACTTCTTGCTTTCTTTGCCTAGCACCTCCACCTCTCTGTCTGGCTACATCTTGTGCCTACAGTCTCCATGCCGGGTTGGTCTGCCTTAGCTTCTTCCTCAAAACTTCTGTCTTACTTTTATCATTGGTAGATGACTTCTGCAAGGACTGCAATATTTGACAAGACCTTCCCATGTTTTCCTCAACATCCATCTTCTTTGTCTTTTTCTTCTTAGAGGACACTGCTTACTTGTGGGGATTTCTCCCAATCTTCCAGCTGCTCCCTTTCCTCCATTCATACCCACTAGCCTTATTTTGCTGAGCTTTTCAGTCTTACTGATTTCTTTTCACTCTAAAGCCAATGACTCTCCATCCAATTACTGTACCTTAATTTACTGTTCATTGTTGCTGCACTAAATGTACACATGCATGTTCTGAGCCACAGCCAAGGCAAGCATACAAGCTGTTGCCTAGACTTCAGCAAATGTGGGTAGAGATAATTCATGTTACTTCACATTTTCTAGGGTTAAAGGGTCCTCACAGTAATGAAAGAAGTCTGACTCCTAAATTCAACTCAGTCTACATTTTGGCACCCTAAGACTTCCCAGTTCTCATTCCTTTCAGCTTTAATTCTTTCTCTCTGTGACTAGCAATTTTATTTTCTTTTGGACTGTTGTAATACCCACAGTGCTATGCAGATCTCTTTCTGCATTTATTATTTAACTCAGTTTTAAAGACAGAGCTAAATTAATCCCTGATTTTTCAATGTTATGTTGTCACACTTTGTACCACAAGAAGACTGGATGACTACTCTGTCTGAACCAAATATCACAGTGATCGTGCAGAGGGTTCCAGGGGGATTCACCCTGGCTCCATTACAGCGTGCTGTAAGGCCTCTCCATGTCCTTGGCTGTAAAGTCCCAGCCCCTCCGACTCCATGCTTCTGAGAATGAAAAACACTTTCATGGTATGAAACGATGCTTTCAGTTTGGGTGCTCTTTTTAAATTTGTTTTCCCAAGGACATATCCCTGTACTTTTGCTAACAGCTGTTTATATGTATGGGTGTGGAGGAGTCCTCTTGCTCTTGTCTGCTCAGTGTGTTTGCTGCCCTTAGAGCACTCTTGTACGATGTTAGACAAATTACCATTGCTTTGTACTCTTCAGAACACAATGTTTTACAGTCTCTTCATAAAATCCCTTTCTTACACAATGACCATGCTACAAGCATCAATAACATTCATATTTTTATCTCTTCATCTTCCTTTTTTTGTAAACAGCTCAATGAAACCACCAAAGTTGGCACGTGTTTCAACTGAATAGCCACAGTATTGCGGTGCAGCGCAATACTTTCCCCATCCTCTTTCCCTACCCCAGATGTCACGTTCCCCTACACTGGCACATCCAAAATGTGGTTGGATACTCCTTGCAGAGACTGAATTGTGCTACAGATAGGAAACAACTGAGGACAACTTTCTACCAGGGCAAAACTGCTGTATCCAAAGGGACACCGAGGGCATTACTTGCATGATCATTCCAGTGTTTCTGGCAGGGGAATTCACTGTTCAGTAGTAAGCTATGGTGCCCTTAAAGGACTTTCCTCATTTAGGGCTCTCCAAAAGATTTTGGGGCAACCTCAGGCTAAGAAGACCTCTGCTGTATGATACAGTTTGACTTGATTGGTCTTAATAAAATTTTTATTTTCATATGTGATAAGGCTAATGTGGACACAACATGGTAGTACATCTTTTTCTAGCTCTTATGACTGCTAGTTGCTTTCAATTTTGGAGGGGAAATCTAATGCTTCAGACTGGGCTATTCAGTTGAACTTCTAAAAATTGTTCTCTCCCACCATGAGGCAGTGGGGTCTTGGGATCTGACCTTGCCTGCCATTCCTGTGGCTGCAAAGTTGCCCTGGGCACAGCAGTGAGGACATCCCAGCTCGCGGCATGTGCAGCACCCCTTGTCAAACTGAAAACCAGGCAAGTTCACTAGAAATAAAAAAATCTAGATTTACCTAAAGCTTGCAGACATTTGGATGAAACTGGGACCATGGAGTCATTGATGGAACCAGACTGGGAGAAAGTGTATAAATACAATCATTTAATATCAAATTTCATGTAAGGATTCTGAGGGATTGTCTGAATGTGAAGCTCAAGCTGAAATTTGTGGGATGTGAGACTATATGAAATTAAAAAAATAAAAAAGAATCATACACTTGGGATAGAAGAAGTTGTTTCAGTCTCTTACTGCGTTTGCCCATACTGAGAGGGCTTGCTCTCTGCTGCAGTGGTGTGGCAGCTGCCATCTCACTGCAGAGCACCACAGATGGTGAAGAGAAGAGACAAACTCTGCTCTTCTTTTGATGACTTTCTGGGCTTTCTTCTTTCTGCCATTCACATGGCATGGGAGATAAAACAGCCTGATGAAAGGGGAACATTTTATCTATCATTTTGTTAAGCAACATACCCACAGATTATAACTCATCTGTTCAGTTGAAAATGCAGGTGAAGCATAAGAGGTGATTTACTTTTTGGCGAAGTCGAAGGGGAACTGTGACTTCCCGCAGTAGGAAACCACCTTCTACAGAAAGAAGGCTGCAGGGTAACATCTAAGCTGGAGCTGGGAGTACTGAGGGTGAGAAGGAGTGCTAAAGGCGGAGGGGAGGAAGGGAGCAAGGAAGAACTGGGTCTGTCACAAACTGCTGCTCTTGGGGAGGTATCAGCTCCGGGTTTCTCCAGGTGGGAGCAGGACATGGTGGGACATGGGTCACCTGTGGGAGAGGCCCAGAGGTTGGTTCTTTTTCGGCCGACTGGGCAGCAGGTCCCCCTTGGTGATCCCAGCTAGTTACCTACTTCTTGACCCCGTTGAGGCAGATGTGGCTGTCACAGAGCTTGCTTAAGATACCAAAACTGCTTCAAAAGACACCGTGGACAGTATGGCACATGAATGTGACCTGTCCTGCCTCAGACCCTGGCCAGAAGGCTGCTGCATGTGCAGATATGCCCATGGCCCCCACTGAGGCTTTCTGTCACAACTGAAAACTACCAGATGGGAAAAACGCTCTTTTTTCTTTGGTAAAAAAAGAACTAGGCAAGCAGTATCATATTTATTTCATCAAATAATAATAAAAAATAATAATTCCAGTGGAAAACAGCTTCTGTTGCCAGGAGTTTGCCACCTGAGCTGAAATCCATCCCAAGACTTTTTTTTTGCTATCACCTCACGTGTTCTTGATTACCACTCATGTCTATGATCAGACTGCTTAGAAAAAAAGCAATGTCTTTGCTGCCTGTGACTTGTCCCTGCCGCCTCCGTGGCAAGCCCCTGTGTGCTGTGTGTGTCCCCATCACGGGGGGTGTGCAGCGTTGCTGGCAGTGGGGCAGTTGTGCTCTGTGAGGATGAATGCTCTTTCTTTTCTGGGGACAGCTGTGGTAGCTGAGGGGCAGCTGTTTCCTTTAAAATCACATGACAAGGCTGGTGTTGGGGGTAGAAGGGAAGAGAAGGAGAGGAGGGAGAGTTTGCCTGAAAAAAGATAGTTACTGTTTAACTACACAGATGCATCTGGCGCACACCTTTGTATAAGAAGCCCACAATCTTCCTGCAAATGCTGTTGCTGGGAAGGGAAAATCTGCTTAAAGCATCAGCCTGTTTCTCTCTTTATGCCTGCAGAATGAGCATTTGCTATTCCCTCTCTGGAAGTGCTCCTTACCTGACCCCAAGGAGAAATGTCTGTCCCTGCCCCACACCAGCACATGGTATGTACTTTTGCAGCCCCTTCCAGAATTTCCTTGGATGGAGCAGGACTTGGCCCTTACTCAGGAGGAGTGGCTCAGCACTTTTTAGACCTGTTGTTCTTTTACTGAAAGGCTTTTTGCTGTCACAGGATAGAGATGTTACATGGCAAACATTTCTGTCTGCAGACTGAAATTATAAATGCATGGCTCCAATATTTTGCTCATGTCTGCCCACATCCACAAAGATTGTTAAAAATTAGCTCCCAGTCAGGAACTAGTCAGATACTTATCTTAATGTTTAAACAGCTGTTTTCCTTTCGGTGTCCTTCCCCATGGTTTATTCTCACAAACTGTCCGCTTTCATTGTTGTGCAGTGTAGAAACACAAGCTGACTGTCAGCAGCCTGCCAGTAAATCATCAACTGAAGCGGTAACAACCAGGTGTCCTGGCATGATGCAATCCATAGAAATTACTCTGAGACGTTAACTTGGGGCTGGGCAGGGAGGCAACAGAAGATGCACCTTCATGATACTTAAAGTATAGGTGACATTTAAGACTTTCAACTGTTTTCTTAAAACTTGATCTGATTTTCTGTTTTCTAAATCTTAAATTCCAGCCAAAGACATCCCTGAGCTAAGAAAAAATTAATTTCTTCACCAAAGTCTAGGAGAGATGAAAATTCCAGTGTTTTCTATTCATACAGCTACCGCCTCAGCAGAGCTCGCTGCTCTCCCCTCCTTCCTTCTCCCCTCCTGCCAAGTGTGCAGTTACAGAGAGCGATGCCAGGCTGATACAGTAGGTTTGATTCTGCTCTCACGGGCAATGATGATGTGTTAGAAGAAATGCTGTGAGGGCCTGAAAGTCTGCACCGCTCTGGAAATTAAAAGTCAGGGACTATGACTGTAGCTGGATTACAGCTCTTCCTGAAAACTGAGAACGTGGAAAGCAATGAACACAGATGCTAATTTCCTGAGAAAGAGGGAGGAGGTTTACAATTCTATACCTATATATGTGGGAAGAAAGTTTATTTGAAGTGTATGAACATTGAACTAAATCTTCTTCCCTTCACTCATGAAAGTTCTCCTGCTAACACTGGGGGAACTGTTTGTCCCAGGTACCAAGTGGGAAGGTACTCAGTGTTGTTTCGGAGCACTCCTATGCTCATATTTGCTCAAAGAAGAATCGGTGAGGGTGATGCTGTTATGAGAGCAGCAGTGAGGAGTGCTGCAGTCCAGCACAACTCTGAGGCTGGCTGCCCCTCATCAGGTGATGATACAGAAATTAGGAAGCATTCACATTTTCTCCTCTACTTACGCGAGAGACAATGACAATGATGTTTTGTTCTTTGCCCTTCTTTTAGCACTAATTTGCTTTAACTCCAGCCATCATGGCTTCACCAAGGGCAAATTGTGCCTGACCAACTTGGTATCCTTCTATGACTGGGTTACAGCGTTGGTGGACAAAGGGTGGGCAAATAACATCGTCTACCTGGACTTGTGTGAGGCATTCGACACTGTCCTGCATGATGTCGTTGTCGGTAAATTGAAAGGACATGGATCTGACAGATGGACCACTTGTTGGATAAGGAACTGGCTCGATGGACACACTCAAAGAGTTGCAGTCAATGGCTCGATGTCCAGGTGGAGACCAGTCACGAGTGGTGTGCCTCAGGGGTCAGTACTGGGGCCGGTGCTGTTTCATATCTTTGTTGGTGTCATGGACAGTGGGACTGAGTTCACCCTCAGCAAGTTTGCCAATGACACCAAGCTGTGTGGTGTGGTTGACATGCTAGAGGGAAGGGATGCCATTCAGAGTGACCTTGACAGGCTGGAGGAGTGGGCCTGCGTGAACCTCATGAAGTTCAACAAGGCCAAGTGCAAGGTCCTGCAGGTGGGTCAGGGCAATCCGAAACACAAGTACAGGCTGGGCAGAGAGTGGCTTGACAGCAGCCCTGAGGAGAAGGACTTGGGAGTACTGGTGGATGAGAAGCTCAACATGAGCCGGCAATGTGCACCTGCAGCCCAGAAAGCCAACCGTATCGTGGGCTGCATCAAGCGAAGTGTGGCCAGCGGGTCAAGGGAGGTGCTTCTGCCCCTTTACTCCACTCTCGTGAGACCCCACCTGGAGTCCTGCATTCAGCTCTGGAGCCCCCAACATAAGAAGGACATGGACGTGTTGGAGCGAGTCCAGAGGAGGGCCACAAAGATGATCAGAGGGCTGGAGTACCTCTCCTATGAGGACAGGCTGAGGGAGTCAGGGCTGTTTAGCCTAGAGAAGAGAAGGCTGTGGGGTGACCTGCTAACAGGCTTCCAGTATCCGAAGAGGGCCTACAGGAAGGATGGCGAGGGACTTTTCACAAGGGTGTGTAGTGATAGGACAAGGGGAAATGGCTGTAAACTAAAAGAGGGCAGATTTAGATTAGATATTAGGAAGAAATTCTTCACCATGAGGGTGGTGAAACACTGGAACAGATTGCCCAGAGAAGCTGTGGATGCCTCCTCCCTGGAAATGTTCAAGGCCAGGTTGCATGGAGCTCTGAGCAACCTGGTCTAGTGGAAGATGTCCCTGCTCATGGCAGGGGGGTTGGAACCACATGATCTTTAAGGTCCCTTCCAATCCTTACCATTGTATGTTTCTATGATTCACTCAATTCTTTGACAGCCAGTTCATTTTTCATAAATAAAACATCATTTTTATCTCAGTCGAATGAATTTTCTATACTGATCGCTGGGCTTAAAATCCTACAGGTCTCTGCATGAATCACAAGAAGAGAAAAGACATCTCAGATTTCATGGCTGTTTGCAGTCGGGCTAATGCCAAGTCCTTTAGCCAGCAAAACACATTAGCTTAAAACTCAGAGGACTAGAAAAAATTACTTTGCCTGATTAGTTTTAAGCTGGCATGTCTGAAAACATCAGACAAGAATCAGACTGCTTTTGGTTTATTTCTAGTTATAGAAAATGACCTTCTTGATTCCCAGCAGCATCACATCCTAACGTAAAAGAGCTATACCTTCCTCTCCTATCCACAAAGGTGCACCTGCAGACTTGGATGTGTTGATAACACTGCTGGAGACCCCTGCTGACATCGTCCCATCCATGTCAAGAGGGATGGAGAATCAGAATGATCTCCTCGCTGCCCTCAGATCCACCCCTTTCTGCAGCAGACTCTCCTGATGGAGACAAGTTGTCCTTGAGGTGAAGAATATTCCTCCAGCAGGCAATATTCTCACATTGGAATGGTTCGCCTTGTCCCAAAATGCAGGAATTTTCAAATGGATGTGCAGATGAGGACATCCTAGGATATTCTGACAGAGTCTCTCTTCATCTTTACATGACACAAGCCAAAACACGTGCTGTTGGCACAGCAGAGAGTGGCCTTGTCTGAGCCCCAAGCAGAGGCAGAGATCAGAACTGCTGGCCCAGGCAGATTTATCGACCAAACTGGGAGACACGAACTCCTATTGTATTTCTTTTCTCCCTGCTGCCCTCCTGTGAGAAGACACAGTCCTCTAGGATGAGAGCTAGCAAGACATCTCTGCCAGGCATAGAATATTGAGCACTGAAATGCAAGGGTCCAAGTCCCAGGGCAGAAGATGCAAAGGCACGAGGATTTCCCTGCAAGCCTTCACTTATGGGCTTGCTCGAGCTCTCAGTAGGGGAGGTAGAAGGTAAATTGTTATTTCCTGCAGAGGGAGGCAGGAAATTATTCAAGACTAAGGAAATACAAAATTAAAATGATTAGGTGTTTCCTTTCAGAGCTATCAAACCCAACAGCGCTGCTTGAAATCTTCTCTGAAGCCTGTGAAGCAATTTCAAACAGGTGACTTTAGCTCATACAGATTTGAATAGACCAAATTCATATAAAGAGGCAAGGACCAAGAATATTCCAGCAGTTTACACAGTGTGGAACAAGCAGCCAGTGGTTTTTTACGGTGACTATTCTGTGTAATTATTTTTCATTCCCTTTGGCAAAAGTATCAATGAACAAGATTTTAGAACCAAGACATGTAACCAGTTCAATTGTTTTTGGCACAAATTCATAAGCGTCAGTTCCTCTGTCTGGTAAATGCTGGTTTTGTAGCAGTCGGCAGGGCTGCTGTCTAGTCCACTTCCAAAACATCCTGGTAGAAAACAAGGAGCAGATTTAGCAGAACAGCCAAGTTCACTTAGAGCAAGCAGTCACCTGAGGCAGGTGATTTCCATACACATATGGAAAAGTCCAGTGAAGTGGTAAAAATATCTACAAAATCAATAAATAGCTGCAGTTTACAATAGGTGGAATTCTCTCCTATGCCATAGTTTAAAAATAGGACCCACAGTATATAGTTTGACAGCAACCTTCAGCACATATTCATCCTGTGACCAGCTTCGGCTTTGGTCTTATCCTTAAAATTTATGTGTCAAACTTAGCTATAACACCCAATATTTAATTTGGTTGAATATAACTGTCTTATATGTTGTGCGTGGTGACAGTTCTTAGGAGTTGTCAAAAGTGCAATGTCTAATGCAATTAATTCTCAATGAATCAATAATATTAATAATGAAATTATAATCCTTATATAGATATCAATACAAATATAAGACTAAGAGTTTGCCAGACTTAGAAGGATGTCTGAAAAGTGAGAAGACCTCTTTTGGTAGTAACCTGCTGTACTTCAGACGCCCAAGCAAAAGCTCTAAAAAATTAGTTTTCTAACAGACACTTTGTGAATTTATTTTTTGTTGAAAACACTTATCAGATTTTAGGATATAGAAATTGTCAAAGGATGAAATAGATCCGTGTTCCAAGGAATGTAAAAAGGGCAGTTTTGCATTTTAATTTTAGATACAGTATCAAAATATGGTTGAGTTCTGTATTTGCATTAGTAATCTAATGATCTAAATCTTGCTTATGTGATGCTGAACTTGAAACTAGCCATTACAACTCAGGAAAGAGATCTTAAGAGTTACTGTCACAAAAATCAACTCAGTGTGCAGCATGGCCAAATAAGCCCTCAGAATGTTGGGCATCATCAGGAAGGATATTGAGGACAGGACAGGGGGGCATGATTTTCTGCTATTCAAAACCTGATGTGCCCCCATCTTGAGTACCATGTGCAGTCCTGGTCTCTGCATCTTAAGAAAGATTTAGTGAAGGTGGAGAAGGTACAGAAAAGGGTAGATACAGTGATCAAGAGATGGAACAGATGCCTTAACAGAAAAAACTGAAAAATCTGGGACGGTTTAGTTTGGAAAACAGAAGGCTGAGGTTTGTGAAAAATGAAGGTGGTGGATACACTGAGTGACACAATCAAATTAGTAGAGGATTAGCTTAAAGTTAGTAAAAGGAAAGATTTCTTTTTTCACTGGACAACAAGCTTCTGGAACTTGCTGCAGATGTTATCAGCAGATTCAGAAAGGGATATGACACATTTGTGAATGCCAGAGGGAACAGACAAGGAGGTTCCCTCTGGCACTCCCAACTAGCGGAAAGGAGAGAAGAATGTCTCCTCACTCACATGCACTTCTCAAACAGCATCTGTTTTTTCAGCATAGAGAAAGAATACTGTGCAACATGAACCCGTGGTCTGACTCTGCTAGCACTTGTTACGTTTTTATGCTGTATGGCTGCTCTCTGTGCTGAAGAGGATTTTACTGCTAGTTGCATGACCCTTTTTTAAAGAAGAGACCGAACAAGCTGACAGCACGACAGGATGGGTTACTGAAATAGAAGCTGGAACTTTTCCCTCCAGGAAAGGCTGACATTCCTGAAAACACTGAGAAATTTTTACTAACAACATATTTTCCCCCATTTTCTCACCATTGTTTTGAAACGATAAGAAGTGATGCATAAACCATCCAAATGTAAGGAGAGAGATGTCACAATACCGTATGTCTCCACAAAATCCAGACAGAAGTGCAACCTCTGCGAGCAGTCAAGTCCTGATGGAGTATTTTCCTTCCTGTTCTTTTTTCATATTTCATGTATCTGTCCCAGTTTTGGTAGGTTAATAACACTCTGTCTGCAAGTCATTATCTTTCATTTGCCATCTCTGGTAAAAGCCGCCCAGCCTCATCTCCCTGAATCTCAAAGCAGATTGGTGAAATGTTGTTGCCTACCCTTGGTATAAGCCAAAGAGTGCAACCTGAAGAGTGAAGTAGCCCAGCACACAGGTACCTGTTAAAATCTTCATTGCTCAAATATGTCTTGTGATAGCATTTCCAGACCTTTATCCTTGCACTTCACACTTGTCATAAATGAAAAGACAATAACTCATTGTTTCTGGGCAAATAAATTCACACTATCCTGTGTGTGAATCCTCCAGGCAGCATGAGAGCTAGTAGAGTGTGAATTGTTTGCTTACAGGCTTTCTTCCTACAGGAAGTTCACATGGCCTTCACTGTGTTTTTCCCTTGTGCACACTGTTCTATTTACTAAATGGAGGTCAATCATCCTAGAATTTTCTCTCAGCTGCCCCATAAATAATAATTAATAAACAAAGACGTGTGAAGCTAGGCATGAAGGATATTGGTGGTTTGCCATTAATCTTTCAAGCAGCAGCCAGATATCTCCTGCCAGTTGTTGTGCAGTTTGCTAGGTAAATTTTATGGTTGTCTTACTGGATACTGTGTGTGTGTTCACATGTGTGTGGGGACCACTAAAACTCATTTCAGGCAGGATGCTTGTGGGTTTGCTGACAGAGACCAGCTGAAGGCAACACAGTGAGCTACCAGTGCAGCTGACCTGGATTCTTTGCAGTTGCTGTTTTTTCAGACTTTTACCAAAGACCCTAGATTTTGCAGATTCCTTTTTCCAGCCTTGTGCAAAGTACTATTCAACTCCCCCTCTCTCAGCAAAAAGCCAGAGCTGTGGATCTGCATGCCATTACTCCCAGTTGCAAATATCCTTACATACTCTATGGTTCACTGATGCAGAAGTTGTAGTCTATGGTCTGTGTCTATGTGGTAAAGAAATATTTGAGAAATTAAGTTGAAAAAAGAACAGTTCACTGTTCTCAGCCAAAGATGTCTTGAAAATAAAAATCATATTCATAAAGGCTGGACATTCATATATGAAAATTCTCAAGGCATTCACACCTCTAATGGAAAGTAGCAGGTAACCTGAACATCGAAATTAAGTTACAAACCACTACAGTGTTCTTCCTGTTTGGTTGGAGTTTTTTGTTTTGTTTTGTTCATTGTTTTCGTTGCTGCTAACCAAGCCATTAGACCATTCTGCTTTTTGTTTAATACATTAAATGTTAACAAATTAGTAGCAATAGTTACTCTGTCAGCAGCGGGGGGTGGTGGAGCCTGACTAGAGGCCATATGCAGACCCCAGTGCCCACTGACATTACTGATACTATTCTTCAGGCTTCCTGAGGCAACTTTTGCCACAGATGAGGAGGAGAATAGTAACAGGACTCTCAGGTATATCAGTGGCAGAGCAGCTGTCAAAGTGTCATACTATGTGTTGCGTATTTGCTAGGCAGGTCTGCCAAGAGCTGGCACGCTGAGGAGATAAATCTGCAATTCCTGGAGCAATGCAATGCAGTGGTCTCAGAGGAAAGATCTCTGGGTTGAAGTGGGGCAGCTGCTGAACCCTTTGCTTTCCAGGTGCAGGATGCTTTTCACAGGGATGTTTGTGTCACCCAGAGGCAGTTACGAATGTGATACGGTCTCTGATGGTGCATGAACTGAACTCTTGTTTACTCTTTGACCAACTCCTACCTTTGGACACATCTTTGGACGTGCTATCTTCAGCTGCAGTAGATCCAATGAATGCAGAAACTGTCCATCTGGACACTGCAGGTGAGATTTATCCCTGAGCCAAAGCTAACATAAATCTCAGACTTACACCTTTCTTTGGCATTTCAGTGGGGCTTTGCAGAGCCAGCTCAAGGCTTCTTGGCAATGCTGGCCCAGAAATTATAATGAAAAAATTGCTTCTTGCCAGAAAGCAGAGCTAGAGGTAGGACGGGCACGGGACGGAGACATGTGGGGAGTGCTGTGGAGAGCCAGCTTGCTGCTCTCGCTGCTGCCAGGAGGGCATGGGGTGGTCGTGCCTGCTTCTGACAGATATCCTCCCTGTCTTCCTCTCTTGCTTTGCAAAGGGAGCAGACACAGCGGAGTCCAGAACTGCTAAAGCTGCCAAGGGTGTTTTATCACTGCCCACAGCTATCATGAGGCTTTGTTCACAGTGAGAGCTCGCTGGGGTGCTCCAGCTTGGAGACAGCCGAACTCACAAGGGTGAATTTCATCCTGGCCATGCACAGGTGCTCATTCCACATCATCCATTGAAGGATTTTACAGTGCTAAGGCTTTGTTTGCTTTTTTGACTTTGGGTTTCACCGTTTCTGAGAAGTGTCCTTTCCTCTTCAGTGTTGTCATTCAGCAGAATGACCACTGTCTGTGTGGGCACAGGCACTGGACCACGACTTGCAAGATCTGAGCTAATTTCCTCCATCAAGCCACAGATTTTATGCATAACCTTAGGAAGTTACTTCAGCTCATCCAGGCATCACTTCCCCATTTGCGTGTAGCTTTTTGCTTCAGTGGAGATTGCTACAGCAGCTCAACTTAGACATGAATGTCTAACAGCAGAGGTCATGATGAAGATGCTATGGTTACTCAAATTATTATTTGAAAAAATGTTCTCAGTAATGACTGCATAAAATTTCCAGCGGTTAAACAGCAAAAGTCAGAGTTCAGCTTGGAGCAGCGTGGAGCAGCACAGCCGTCTTTGTGCAAGAACTGCTTGTTTCACTGGAAACTGTTACAGCTCCGGGAGGCTTTTCCCCCAGCTTCTATCCCAGTTAAACCCTGGAAGCTTGAACCAGTCACTGCAATGCGAGATGCTGACAGTTTAGCAACAGCGTGTCTGTCCCTCTTTGCCAAGACCAATTAGATTCAAATGTTGCAAACTTTTCCAAGAGAATTAATGCATCAGGACTAAGCAGCAGTGCACAAGAACTGCACAAAGCCAGTTGGGGCTTTATTAATTGCAATGGAAAAGTAGACAAGTGGCAGTGCAGTGGAAGAAGGCAGGCGTTTGGGGCCATACGACACCGGGAGCAACTGGAAGAAATGTCTGGGGTAACGGGCCAAACTGGTGGTGTTATGACCCTGGGAGTCTGTTAGATGAGACATTTGCGGTTTCCCAAGATACCCTGTCTCACTCTCACTTTGTTTGTTCTCCTTTCCTCTCTGCCAGCTGGATCTAATCCTCCCTGCCTCTTCGCTTCCCCAGCAGCAAAGTCTGTATTCTTTGCACAAGCTGCCCGTGAATCGGAGATGGCCCGTCCCTGCTGCAGCTGGCGATGGGGATGTTGGTGGCCCTCAGCAATGCCATCCCAAGGGCAAAGTGCACGCTGCAGGAGTGGAGCAAACAAGTGTACGTTGCCAGGGAAGACATGAGGAGCCATGTCTGCATGGGCTTCACCATCTCCCTGGCTTAGAAAGCCTTGCTTGTTTTTTCACCTTTGGATCCTGGTGCTGTTTGTGTTGTTGCAGGGAAAAACCTGCCTAACACCACCACTGGCAGGTCAGTCTCTGACCTTGCTGGATAGAAGATGAGGTCCATCTTATTCAAGTCATTATGTCTACATGTAAAACTTGGAGGTTTTGGACTCTGGTGATTTTTCTGAGCTGTATCTATGGAAAGGGCCACAGAAGGCTTGTCTGGGAGTAAACATACAGACCTCAAGATATAAAGCAACATCTTGCTTGCTGAAGTAAATATTTTTGGTGGAGGGAAGGAGTGAGGATTCATAGCTATTTCTAACAACATCTCAGTTTTGAGGAACAATTTTCTTTGATGAATTTCAAATCATTCAAATGAGTCTGTGAAAATTGATACTTAGGGAGGTTTGCCCAAGCTCTACTGGCCCACTGGTGACAAAAAGTCACTACTGAAGCATTCAGCACTGAAAAGTCTCCCTAGAAAGAATAAAAATTTTGCTCATATTTTAAAAAAACGCCTAATTACTTTGGATATCACAGTTCTGGCTAAATCCAATGTGATCAATGCTCAAGAGGCCTGACTTGATGAAAGCCCTGACATTCATTCTCTAAAAATAAATTGTTTTGTTTTCAGATATGAAGAAGCGGAGGTATTCAGATTCAAGAATTGCATGTGAAAACTTGGGCTAAGTCAGACATTTAGAAAATTAACATGAAAGGAGAAGTTCAAGTTTAAAAAATGTGGAAAACAGTCATTTTTAACTATTGCTTTGAAAACATCCTCAGACTGGACAAGGCATTGCTGGCAAAATGTGATCTGTAAAACAGCAAGAGCAAGTCAGATAATATTGCATTACTCTTTTTATGAGAGGTATGCTGAGTAACTAGAAGCAAAATAAACACAGAATTTTGCCTTTATGACATGAGAAATGTTGCCCAAAGGAAATTAAAAACTGCACACAATTGCAAGCGTTAATCCCCACCTCAGATACTGTGAAAAGATCCTTGAGTTTCTCTTTGGCAGAGCTTCAGTTTCTGCAGGAGTTTTTCAGTGTGCACAGCAGTGCCCTGGTAGACACATCTGGGTCTGTGCCCTGCCTGTACCTGCTCAGCAGGAATGTAAACAAGGCAGTGGCACTGTTGCTCTGAGCTACTTGATTTCTTCAGATCAGGCAAGGAGAAATGATTAGTTTTTCTTCTGTCTCTACCCTGTCTGTGCATGTTTTGTGGCAGAGAAAGGAAATTGTGCTTTTTGCAGTGAGCTCAAGAACAGGGAATAAACTCCTTGCGACTCAGAGAAATGAGAAGTACTACAAAGCAAAGATTAAATCCACAAAAGTTCCATTCATTCACTATTCAGCAATTGAAGCTGGGGCAACCCCTGAAGAAAAGCATCCAAGCAGATGACGTGACTGCAATCATGTATGTTTGCTTTTATTTGTCTTGCCTGGTTAAAGCTCTCATGCTATCCATATTACAGAATCACAGAATAGTAGGGGTTGGAAGGGACCTCTGTGGGTCATCTAGTCCAACCCGCCTGCCGAAGCAGGGTCACCTACAGCAAGGTGCACAGGACCTTGTCCAGGCGGGTCTTGAATATCTCCAGAGAAGGAGACTCCACCACCTCCCTGGGCAGCCTGTTCCAGTGCTCCGTCACCCTCAGAGGGAAGAAGTT
>Ga0065711_1001958_pt1 | contig 38797 bp, 16 predicted proteins | sample Hoacrofraction12_FD_59098 | JGI IMG/M metagenome (GOLD analysis project Ga0065711, IMG submission 59098) | Hoatzin crop microbial communities from Cojedes, Venezuela - Epithelial fraction 12 v2 (version 2) | ecosystem: Host-associated > Birds > Digestive system > Esophagus > Crop | place...
GCCCGGCCCGCGCGGAGCCGCGGCTGCCTGGCGGGCTGCGCCGGGTGGGTCCGCTCGGCCGCTCCGGGGGAATTCTAGCTCCTCTCTTTTATTGACTGACCCCTTCTTAGCTGCTTTTGTGAATGTTCTCTTGAAAGCTGGGCCGCTGATAGCGTGCTCCTGCCGCAGGCCTCCCGCCGAGACCCGTGCCTTCATGGTAATGTTTGTGTGCTCTCAGAAACACTGCTCTCCCGCTCGCGGTGCGTGAGAGGTGAAGTTGCGGCCCTGCAGTCAGCCTGACAGGGTGGTTCTTGTGGTGAAGTGCCGATAGTTTGAATTCGAGTCCCTGAGGGCACCCGTGTGGACCTGCTGGAAAGCCTGGGATGGGAGGGAGGGAGTCAGTGAGCCGCAGCCGGCCTGCAGGGCTGTCAGGCGTGAGGAGCAAGCCAGCTAGAAAAGTATTCGGCTTCCCAGCCCTCTGGAGATGTCCTGGCGAGCAGGGTGTGCTGGCTGGGTTTCTGGAGTTGATGTTTTCTCAAAACTTGGTCTAGTCACACCACCACTGGAGAATACAGCTCTTCTTTCAGTGGTTTTCCTGTCATCCCCTGATTTCAGGACAGGCATCTTACAACCTTCGTCCTCACAGTGTCGACAACTTTGACACTGCTGAGGATTTGGAAGCAACCAAAAGTTGTTGTCTTGCTCTAACCCCTTCTCTCCTGACACTTCTCTCTCTGTGTATGCTTTCTGAAGCACTTCAGCAGTGGGGCCTGTGTGTCCTGGGTGTTACAAAGTTCCTACCATAGTCTCCTTCATTGTCAGTTAAGAGTCAAGAACAGGGGTCTAAACAAGAACCTAGGTGGAGAGCTGCCTTTGTGCTGTGGTACTAGGGTGAAGACAGGGAGTTCAGGGAGACTGGTGCTGTCAAGGTGTATGCTGAATGTTACCTGGTTTGACTTACTTGTCTGTCTAGCTACCGTCTGTGGAGTTTATGAACACTGAATGGATTTTTGTTGTTGTTGTTGTTGTTGTCAAAAGTGTATAGGTGATTTTTATGTAAAGTTACTTCTGTGCTTTATATTACATAGATGCTCCTGGACATAACATCATTCAGTTAAATGGTGTGCCTAAAAAGCTGAAGATGAGAAATGCATACAAAAAAAAAATCAAGTTTTTAGGCTGTAGTTGAAAAAGGCCCAGTTGATCATTGCATTTCTTAGTTGTGCTTTGACTAAATTGCTCTTGAACAAAACACAGCTGTTGCGTTCCTAAAAGAGATTGCAAATTCATTATGTGCACTGAATCTTTGAACTCTTTGGAGCAAGAGTGGTTCTGGATGAGTGCTTTAAAGAACGGAGTAGTGCCAGTCTTGAACAAATCCTTATCTTACAGCAACCCATCTGCCACGTGGGCCAGGCTAATGCTTTCTAAAACTGTTTTAGAGAGGAAGGTACAAAGCTGCAGAGATGTGGGATAGGTTCTTCGAACTGGGGTGATTTTTGAAACAGCATTTCTAAGTTACATATCTGCTAACATTCTGTTGTTCTCTAATGGGCATATTAAAAAGTGGAAGCAGAAGGAGAATGGTGCTTTTGCAATGCTTTCATCTCACCTGTCACTTCTGGTGTTTACACAGAAAGGAGCCTGCCCTATCAGAAGCTGCATTCTTCACATACCTGCCCTGCAGCCAGTTCTGATTCACAGCCTGCCTTGTGGCGCTTAAGTCCCGAGCTGGCAAAAAAAATAAATAAAGGGGAAGATAGCTAAAGAAAGCAAAGCAGAATAAAAGTGCAGCAATCTACTTATTCATGCTTCTTTTCACAAAATGTGCTTGGAAAACAGAAATACATAAGGAGAGTGTTTTTATGCGTTCTTGTGGCTGCCTGCAGAAAAGGCGGTGAAGCAACCCTGTGTGTGAAGCTGTGTGCTTGGGCGTAGTGCAGCACACCTGAAGTGTCAAGTGTAGGCATCCCAGCAGGCTTACAGCTCAGTGTTGGGCTCCTATGACAATGAGAAACCTCGCTTTGCAATCACAAAAAGGCTGCAGCATCCTACTGGGTAGGCTGAGTGCGTGTGGAGGAAAAGACTGGCAGAGCCCAAAGCTGATATTCTGTAAGTGTGGGTCATCTTCTCATAGTCCAGGTAATTAAGGACCAAAACTAAAGTCTCTGATCATGTGAGAAATTGCTGAACACTGTGCTTTCTTTCCCACGTTCACTACTGCGGGCTGACTCAAAATGCAGTTTTGAAGGTTAGATAAACTTTTAAATTCATTCTGAATCCCCCAAATCCTCGATAAAATAGATGAGGGAATGCAAGGCAATAGGAGAAAGAAGGATGCTAAAGGTTTTAAGAAAAGGAAAAATAAGGGGAGGGGATGACACAAGATGTTTAAATGTTTGCATAGAAGTTTTTGAAGATGCAGAAGTGATGCCAGATTAGGAAGCGAGTTCGCAAGAGGTCACTGTAGCTTAGATCCAGTGATCTGCTGTTGCAGGCTATCATGGTAGCTTCCCTAACACCCAGATGGCAGCTCAGTGGAAAGTAAGTACATTTAGATATCACAGTGTCAATATAACCAGGCTTAGCACTATGAAGATGTTATTGGATATACCTTGCTGACTTCTGGCATTGATGCTTGTTCTGGTTTTCCTCCACCTGAAACTTCTCTAACACTCCAGCATCACAGAATGTATTTTACATGATTATTAGTAATGATGAAGGGTTTCTCTATAGATCAGAGAGTTATTGGGAATCGAGTTTGGCATGCTGTTCTACTCCTTATTTCTGTGTTGTCAGATAGTTCATTGACACCCTCCCAGATCTGTGGGTCATGCCTTGAAGGGCCCAAGCCAGTACAGGTCCAGCAATATCCTCGGCTCAGGAGACAACATATGGTGATTTTTAGCTTGTCCTTCCAGTTGCTTGGAGGCATAAAACTTTGTGTCTTTGCAAGGAGAAGCATTCTTCCACTACCACCGATCAGGATTGCTGTTGAGAAGAGAATGGAGTAAGGAACAGCATTTGTTAGGTCTAACGAGGAGTTTCTGAATGCTATTGCTTCTCTAGGGCTATGCACATCTCTTACGTGGAAGCGGCTGGATATCTCAGGCTAAGCCCCTTGAATGTCTTTACTAATCTAAAATGAATTATTTTAACAATATTCTGCAAGTGCAGCTGGCATAGCCAAACAGTAGCCAAGACAGCCAACCACTTTCCCTTTCTGGCAGGACTTGCGCTTAAATCGCTAATCCAGTGAAGCTTTGCAGATAATAATAATTCGTTTAAATCAATGGAACTGCCTGCCTTATATGGAGCTAAATACATACAGAAAATTCTGAAGAATTGGCGCAGGCTTAAGTAATCTTGTTTTGCAGAATTTTAATTAACATACACTTTTGGGTAAAAGCTATGTGTTCTGACAGTCTCTGGAAGTGGGTCAATGTGAATGAAGAGTCCATTAGTTACTTCCAAAGCTTTAGAAATTAACTGAAATTTTACTAACTTGTACTGAAACAGAACATGAGATGAAATCAGACCCCCAAATACAGGAATTTCTCTTTTCCCATGATAGGAGCTGAAACTTGTACGACCATCCCGTGACACAGGCAAAGAACAATGTGAAATTCTGGCAGCCTTCCTGTTGGAGGAGACTTTACTACAGTAACAGTGGGCTTCCTGTCCTGCCCCCTCCCAAACGATTCACTGTGTTTCATCTCTCCGTTGCCTCAGCATCCTGTTTTGTGTCTTTGCATTTGACATTGTGATGTGTACACCCAAGGTGTTGCTCTGGCATCTTTATTTTTGGCAGTTCCCTGCCTTTAGAATAGTTAATTCAGCAATTCTGATATTTTTATGTGACGATAGCATGAAGGGGGGGGGGGAATCTTATCTTGCCTCTTGTTTACCCAGTCTCTTCTTAAAACTCCCTTTAGTCCCTTCCTCTGTGAAAAGTACTAATAACCTGTCTGCCGTGACCTCTGCTTTTAATAAATCCCCTGAAATTTACTTCCTCATTCCCAGTTTGTACCATTTAGTGTATATTATTGGAATACTTCTTATTGCTAGGAACATGTTTACAGTATCGCTTCAGACAAGAAAGTGAATTCCGTCTGTGATTGCGTGCAAACACACTTTCTAATTTTCGTGGCACCAGTTGAGCTTGGTGTGGAGAGCAAGCATGGGATTAGCAGAAACAGCCTACTCGTTCAGGAACACCAGCGTTCTCACTGGGTTATGATTAATAATGTTAGAAGTGGAAGCCTTGACAATGTTAATGCACAAGAGGAATGTGGCACTTCTGCTGTTTACTAGTTAATTCACAAATGGTTAACAAACTGGCTCTGGTAATTTTGGGTGGTGGTCAAAACTAGCTGGTTTTCTGTTGCGAGTGGTTTGTCCACTGCTGCTTCTGAAGCTGATGGCAGGATGATACACACCCTGAGAGAAATGACATGCAGCTGATGCACGTGTGTCTGCATAATAAAGTTCTTGGCAGTTCTGATCTGCCTCCAACAGTATGCAGAGGCTGGACAAACTCTTAATTTGTGATCAGTGAAGTGCTTTTCAGAATAGATTTCTTATTTAAAACTGCCGGGGAGTTTTCCCTGTTTACAAGATACTGTTAATAGTAATTTTGGGAAAGAAACACTTTGCTTTTAAAAAGAAAGTGTGTGTGTGTGTATGTATGTATACAATACAAGAGAGAAAAAAGTTGATGAAATGCTGACAAAAAGATCAAATCTATAATGATGAGGAAACTTTAAGGGCTGGTTTGGTGGTGTTTAAATCAGTTTCTTTGGTTTTGCTTGGAAAACTGAAATTGTCTTTCTCTAGAACTTGCATATTTTGCTCTTGTAATCTGTGTGAAGCACCCTTTCTGTTGCTGTTTGAATTGGGCATCAAGATAAGAAATACTCAATTTTGAACAACAGTTTTAGGGCTTAATTGGAAAGTGGCTTTTGTGGAATTAAGCCTCTCCTGTACTGCTGTGTGGTTTTTCTTCCTGCTGAGAATGAAATGGAAGTAGCAGGTGACTCTCCATTGCACATTTTCTGTAAACACTGTTTGATGATGACTGAAGGGCCTAAACAGATGGATTCTAGATTCTAAAGCTGCTGCTTCTGAAAGTTGCAGAATAAAATCTGGAAAAAAAGGCTTCATGTAAAGATAGAAACATGAAAGGTTGAAATTTTGTGTGGCATTGCTTATATATTTGTTTTGATTCCATCTTGTTCATCTACTGTGAAGACCTGATGTCATTAACACAAGAAAAAAATTCCTGTGCATTGTAGGATGTCAGATGTTCTCTCCTCGATGGGTATATATTTGTACTTTTCTGGTCACCATCGCTGTGGGAGATCTGGGTGCTACTGTAATAAATACTAATGCCTAGAGCCACTTGGGTGGAAACATTCTGTAGTTGATTATAAGAATAAAAAGGGGGGAGGGAAATAAAAGTGGCAGATTGGGAAGAAAATACTTAATACAAGCAGCTTTTGTTTATGAGGAAACTTGTGACCTGCTATTATTTTGGCAGTATGAGAGGATCTTTCTCTTACTAGAGAACTGATAGCATTTGCAGATCTTCACTAGAAACACTTCGCGGATATAGCTGTAACGTGCTAGAAACACACTGAGTCCACAGTGACAAACTTTGCTTTACTGGCAAAGCTGTGCTCTACGTGATCTTCTGGTGTTACAGGGCTGGGTAGCAAGTAAGTGCACGAGTATATCTTCCGTCCAGTGTAAGGCAGCTGCAGCTGACTTACGCTAGAAGCTTTTGCTAGCAGTTACAGCACCTCTTTGTTCCTCAACATATGCATATATATATATATGCACACTCTGAAAGGAAAAGAGGATTGTACAGTGGTGCTCTGGCCTGCAATACCACTGCTGCCTTGTTGCCATGCCTTTGGTAGTAATATCTAGAAAGAACATTGTGTAACTTTTTTTTTTTTTATAAATTTGAAAGGTGACAAGTGATCAACAGCTTGGCCAGTACAGTTAGTAATCTCTTGTGCTTCTCTATTCAGAGATTTTCTGACTGTACTGTGAAAGAATGTGTGTGTTTGGGGCTGGGGGATGTGAATTATTTTCCTTCCAAAAAAAAAGTAAATAAAAATTCGGAAGGCTTTGCGTAAACACTGGGTTTTTGATGAGTCCTAGTGAGGCTTTGTACCACTCTCCACCGGGTTACACAGAGCTTGCTTCTCTCTGCTCAAAGTGCTGGAGAGCAGCTGTTCGGAGTCTGCAATCTGCTGCGCTGCTCTTCTTTCCCAAAGCCGCTGTTGGCTGTGGGCATAGAGCACAACAGAAAATCTGTCATCTGTTTTCAAGCCTTTGAAAAAAGCATGGTCATAGTTGAGGCTCTGGAGGAGATGGGGTGGCCTGGCCTTTGGTACTCTAGCTGCTTTCCACTGGCCCACGTAGCTGTGTACTGGAGGCGTCTGAATACACCCTTTTAAATAGGAGGGGAAGAAGAGGTGGGGGCGTCTTTGAACTGGTGACTTCTTTGCAACACTCGCTGCAAGTGTACTGGGGATTTGGTGACCCAGATTAGAAGTGGTCTTACTAGGGTTTGTGCTTCCTGAAGGAACTTGTGTATATTCTGTCTTTTCTTTCTGAAGGCTGATACGTAATGGGTCAGTAACAGTCTTATGATTGATCTGACATATATGAATATGCTGTGGCTGTGATGGCAGGACAGCTGGTCTTTTAAAGTGAAATAAAATAGATAACTAAATTGTATTGCAGAAGAGAAACAAGGTGAACAAAAAGAGAAGTTCTGTTGTGTAACTCATGCCAAACCTAAATGATGCCAAATATCATAATTGCTTTCTATGTCCATGTGTAACTTTATTTTGGCTGACAGGTTGTGTATACCAACAGAATCTTTACATAGCTCCTTTTAACAATATTGTATGTGTCCAGTCATCCAGAATCTTTCAAGGAGGAGGATGACGTATGAATTGAAGTGTGTTCTTTATCAGCAGAAGTATTGCTTTACTGTTTAACTTGCCACTTTTATCTATACTCGAGTTTTTAAAAATGAGGCTTGTATTTTACCATGAAGTGGCTGGAGGATATGAACTCCATGCTCCAGCCACTGGCAGTCTGACTTTAGCTGGTGGTGAAGCTACACTGCCTCATCTTCACTGTTACAACATGCGTTAATTATTTTAAAAATATTTTTTATTGTGGTCAAAACACACCCTTTTTGTTAGCAAAGAAGTAGCCTGTAGCAAAGAAATTCAAAGTCTGTTTACTACTAGCCTGTGTAGGCTGAGGCAGCATAATTAGTGTTGCATGTGTCATAGAAATGGGGCTGACAAATGTTTCTTCTAAGACTCTCTGAAGACAAGGTAACATCCTTTCCACATAACACACCCTACCACCTTCCCTCTCCATCCCAACACAGTTGTTTTCCCACTTAAGAAACAGCTACAGTATTCCGATTCATGAAGATTAAATTATGCTTGGTTCAGCCTGTCAGCAGGGTGTCTTGGGCTTCTTTGAAAGGAATATTTTAACAATAAGTGACATTCTTTGCTTACAGAAAAGGTTTGAAGTCTGTTACGGTAACTGCAGTGGGCTTCTACTTTTACACTGGTTGCCATAGGTACTGTGTCTGCGTCTACTCTCTAGCCGAGTGAGACCTTGTCGCTCTCTAGTAAAGAAGCAGTTCTCGCTCTTCTCTAATTATATATTTTGTTAACTCTTGAAGTCTTCAGTTTAGAAGATGAAATTAGAACCAGTAAACATCTAAACTGAATAGAAGATGTCGTTGCCTTGGAGCTCCATTTACCTGAGCTGGAGTAAAAACCAGGCTTACCGATATAGTCGTACTAGTATTAAGAGTTTATAAAGTAATCTACAAATGTGTTCTGTTTGGCACTGAGGTTGAACTAAATGGGTAGGGTAATTTTTTAGGCTTTTATTTTATCTTTTTTGAGTGTGTCAGAATCAACTGCTGAATGTTGTTGCTGGTTGCATAACAAATAAAATCCTGATAAGCAATGATTTTCTCTGTATAGATTTGCAAAACTGTGGAGGAGGAAATGCATAGGAAGCGAAGCTGGATGAAGCGTATCAGTACTGAGGAATTTCTGAATTTCCTTTTTAGGAACTGAGTGGCAACTGGAAAAAGTTGAAGGATGTGACATAATAACTTATAAACCTTTTCTTTGTTACAGGCATCCTGTAAGCAGAGGTTTACACAGGACTTGTGAATTATAGCACTTGGTACATTGCCTTTTGTTTAAGATTCTTTTTATGGACCCAGTTCAGCAAGTCAGGGCTCTGGAAAGCAGAAGTCTAGAAGTTCACCATCAAAGCATTAAGCCCTCTTCTCATGCTGAGCTTGAAATCCAGGTTAGATTTGAATTCTTCCTCCAGCATAGCAGAGAAATTCTGAAGATGACTGAAGCTGTGGCTTTCACTGTGCATTTAAATGCATAGCTGTTGCGTTTAATATTTTTTTTCCTTTGTTCTTGAAGCTGAAACCTACTTTTAACTAAAGCTTCTGACTTTCATCAGCGTCAGCTACACGTCTGACATTGTTTGTGTGGCTTGTATTTTAATATTCCATTCTTTTCCACCTATACAAACAAAAACAGGAAGCGGGATTTGGGGTGGGGGTGCTGCCATATCCGTTTCAAATGTGTTTCTTGCCTGACCTTTTAAAAGGTTGTCTGTTAGTGTCCGAGTGATTACAAGTAGGCATTGTTACTCTTAACTTGAGTAGGAAAGGAACTGACTCCCCTAAACATTTTAACCTGAAAAAAAAAAAGCAGCCAATTTATGCCTCTGCTTGATGTGATGTGACTGCAGCTAGTACTGAAAGAACTGCAAACATGTTGCCATCTATTTGAAGTACTGAAATGACTCATTAAAGTAGGCCATCACCGCTACAGAATGCATAGCATGAAACACGCTTCTGTTAGCAGCCTGCTGACTAACACAATGCTTTCTGTTTGCTGCCACAGGAGGTACTCGTACATGGCTGTGAGAATATGACAAGGCCTCTCTTTCAGAAACACAATGGCAAATGCATTTCAGCTTGTTGTCACTGGGATCTAAAGCCTCACAGTCTTGCCCTCCCCGCTTTTCTGTACACACAAAACCAGTCATCTCTGAACCTCTGCAGAGACCAGTTGCTTTCACCATTTCTTGCTCTCTAGCCAAGTAGTTTTATGCAGGACTTCCTGAATGTTTCCTGGCAAAACCAAGCCTTTTCCTTGACTTGCTGCAGGTGCCTTAATGTGTTATTTGCTTTGGTTGTATAATTTGATACTTTGTGGGTATCAAACACTCTATGAACAACAGATAAAATGCTTTTTATGGATGTCCACGCTTATTCTTCATTGTGCTCTTAGAAAATGTCTGGAATGTCTGTTATGTACTGTAGTTGTTAGTGCCTGCCATGGGAGTATAGCAAATATAAAAGTTATTTTCTAGTAGCCCCATTTTAAAGTTGTACGGGGCTTATTTGTTTACAGATTCAAAAGCAGTATAGCAAGTATATGCTTTCTATAAAGCATGCTGTTTGCATAAAGCATGGAGTAAAAAGGAGAGGGTGTGTAGATTATACAATGTTATTGTATTCTAGATGCTTACCTAAAAGCCTCAGCTGAATCGCAACTCTTGGGGTCTTTTCTTAGCCTAGTTTCTGGTGCCAGCTCTTTGTACCTTCTTGCTGGGTGATTTCTGTGGGGAGCTTCCAGTCACAAGAAACTGAGTGTTAAAGGGCTGTAGGTTAGTACTGAGCTTGACTTTTCTTGTACCATCTTAAATAACCTGTTTGGAGATTTGCGTGTACCATAGTGAAGAGATCCTGCTACTGTCTGTGGTGAGACAGTTGACTGCAAGCAAGAAACATTGTGTAGTGAGTAGAAACCAAATGTTTGCATTCAGGAGCTGGAATTGAAGGTAACAGTTCCTATCCGAGAGCTCAAGAGAAGGAGGTACCATCTGCGACTGGAGTGTGAGGCAACAGTTTGAAAACATGATTCATACACTTCTTCCTCTTTGCATTCTTGAGAAAGCAGTTATCTGACTGAAGATCTTACTAAAGATTTGTATGGATAAATATTGAACATATGGTTTCTTCTAGTTTACTAATGAAGTTGGAACTATTGATTGTAATGCTTTCTAATTCTGAGGTCACCAGCCATACACAGTGAGGTTGTAGCTCAATTTAAACTAACGCAGCCTATTTTGCTTTCCCTTCCTTTTCTTACCAGCAGAGGTGTTTCACCACTTCTTGCAGCATCGTTGATCCATGCTGCAGTTGAAGAAGTCCTCCAAACAGAGTTAACTGAATTTAAGCAGCAAAGTGTGGAAACAGAGGGAGAAGGAGATGAGGAAAGGTTCACCTGTAAGTATCCTTTTTTCTTCTGTGGTTTTCGCAGATGCTGTCTGTTGGAAGACTTCAGTGTTTTGAAATGTTTCCCAGAATATTTGGTTATGCTGTCTGGCAAGCAGCAGTGAACAGAACTTTATTTGCTCCTGCTGGGTATCTGTGGGATGAAAGGTAGCTATGCTAGTTTTGTGGGCAAGATGCAAATGTGGTATGTGGAGCTCTGGACTGATTGTGTAGGTTGGCTTTTCGGAAAGGGAAGAGAGCTGCTCTTCCCCAAAATGATAGACAACTGTGTCCACTGTGCTTCCTGAACTGAACTAGCTAAGAACTTTTCCTAATTGGAAAGCTTCATTTAAATTGAGCTGGTTCAGCTCACATCTTAATCTCTTGTATTTTTGAATTACACTTTTCCCTTTGGTAGCCTGACTTCAGCTCTCTTACGTTTTGACATTGGCATCATCACAATTGCTATTTTGCAGCCATGCTGACACCTTAAATTTGTCCATATAATCCATCTTTCTTTTGTCTGTTCTTGGGACCAGATTTTGGGACCTCCACAACCTGAACATCTTGAAACTCCAGATCTTTCTCTTGGCAAATTTCTCAATAATCTCTTTGTTGATTATTACTTCTCTCCCCACCCTCCCCTATAAAGATGGGATGCTGAGGGGTGAAGAACCTGATGCATATGTCTTCTGCCTGATGTCTACATTTTTCCCTGTCTGAGTGAATTGTGGAGAGAACAGACCTTGGTGGCTGAGTACTGGGTTTGAGCCCTGTGTAACAGATGGTCCTATTGCATTTACATGCTGAAGTGTTTAACATTAGACTTCACCAAAGCCTCAGTCCCAATGCCAAGAATTTAAATGGAGCAGGATGCAGGCAGTCGAAGACATAACTGGAGAGGAGAGATGTCTTAGGCAAACTAGTCTATCCTGTAAGGGGAAATACTCACCCTTCCATTTCCCTGGGATGACTTCAAAGGCAGTTCAGCGTGCCCCAGAGGATGCATCTCCAGGCAGAGCTCTGGTAATGGCCATGATACGACACTTTTCCTGAAGCCTATGCTATTCACTCAGAACTCTGAAACGGCAGGAGGGGGAACGCATTTAATTAAGTCTTGCTGCACCTAGCAAGTTTCCAGCATTTTGCATGGGAAGAGTTTGCTTCATATCAGCTTGGCTGGGCTCTAAACAACGTGCCCTGGCTCTCCTCCTCCTCCAGTGCAGGGAGAAATGACTGGGTGCTCAGGGCTGTGTGAGGAGCAGCGTGCGGGCCACCAGCAGACAGACCTGCCTGCCAGGCGAGGGCTGGGCCCAGCCGAGCTGTGGCTGCACGGAGGCTCAGCATGCCTGGGCTGGGCTCAGCTGGGCTGGGCTTTGCTGGGCTCCACTGAGGCTGGAACCTCCCAGCACCTCCGTGTAGAACCAGCTTGCTAATACGTTCTGCAGGGCTTCAGAGATTCCAATGAGTGTCTCTTCCAGTCACTTTGAGTTCAGTCTCCCCACAGTGCCCGATTTCTGCACTCGGTGTTCTGTTGTGTCTGTTCGTCAGTGAGCAATCAGACGGACTTCAGTGCAGCTAACCCAGCCTGGAACAGGATGCTGCCCGAGATGAGGAGCTGGCAAAAGAAGAGCTTTCTATGACTAGGTCACTGCAGTTGTAAGAAAATAAGGAGGTACAGGCAGAAATGCTAGACCATGGCTTTGTGCAGGGGAAACTGAAGGAGATCAAGGTACTGATCTTCTATAACTAGAAGCTCTATATTATCATAGAATAATTTAAGTTGGAAAAGACCTTTAAGATCATTGAGACCAACCATAAACCTGACATTGCCAAAATGTTTGTTATATTTGCAGCAATGACCATATGGCATGTGGTAAGATTTTCCATTGTCAAAAGTGATATAAAAGCGTCTCCCTTATTTTGTCTCCTTTAGAGAGAATTGTATCTTACTGTGTTGTGACTTTGTGCTTCTGTAGTGTATCTTTATTTGCTATTGCTCCACCTTTATAGGAAAATAAGGAACAGCATATTGTAACCCACATATGATAATTATGTAGGTTTTCAGCCCAAATATTCCGCAAAGTGGCTGGAAACTGGTCATCAGAGCATCTTACAGTTACTCTGCTGGGGACTCTTCATTGACTCACATGTAATTATCTTTGAGGTGAACTGTAGCAGTAATGTAAGATGTGAACTGCTACGTATTTGTAAACCTAGGATTATAATTTGTAGTTCTGGGTCTTATGAAAATCCTGGGTTCACAGACCTCCAGTTTTAGTGACCTTCATCGGAATGGCTAAGAAATTATAAAGTTTAGAAACAGTGAGTAGTGAAGAACTTCATAGGGCAGGGACATTTTCTTCGTCACAAGCATCTAATGTCCCTGGAATCCTGTATGGTTACATTATACTGGTGACACTTGTGCAATAATTCATGCTGCTGTTTTACTCTGAAGGCCATAAAGTACAGGATTGGAGTCTACTTTTAAGATGTCAACTACTCGTTGACAAATGCTGCAGAACCTTCCCTATTCTGATGGCTGAAACCTTTAATTTCCGTCTCATACATTCCTGTCTATTTTGTGTTCAGCAGTTGTTGCGTGTCAATGTTGTCATTTAGATCAAATCACTATTCACCATTCCCCTCTTGAACATTATAGAAATTGGCTTACTATTCAGGTACTTGGATTGCCTAATTTCAGCAAGGAATATCTACTTTAAAGCCATTAAATTCTCTGCATGTTTGGACTGTACTTGTTTTCCCTCTCTTATAGTTGTTATTACATCACTTTTACTGTACAGCTAGGAAGAAAGATGTTCCTTGTGCTACAGCACAGTATGGACTCTCTCTTCCTGCATTGCAATTATAACTCTCTGGCAAAAAAGCATTCTTGGAATGGAACAAACGATTATATAAAAGCAAGGTATGTATGTGTGCCTATATGAGCACCGCTGTGTGATGTGGTATGCTGCAGAAGAATTTCTGGTGTTCAGGTACTAAATTCTATGTCAGATTTCACAAGCTTAATATTTAAACAGCAGTGTGTGTCCAAGTCTTGTGGTCAGTATTAGTCAAGACATTTACAAATACATAAACTAATAGCTGTAGACAAGGCTGTGAAAGATGCTGTCCTATTTAATTATATTTGTATATGGGATGCCTTAATATTTAAAGGTTTTGATGTCTTGCCCATTCACACCTGCATATTAAGCAGTAGTGACTGCTAATCAAAGATCTATGTTTAAACTTAAGCTTTCAGTTCTCCAGGCCAAGAGGTGCATCTGAGGCTGGCCATCCAGTGATGCTGAGAAAAATAAATGCTTGAGAACCAGGAGTTATAAAAAGGAATTCCAATGAAGCTTTAATGCTAGCAGTGTTAGCAGGAGTCAGGATAAAATTGAAAGAAGAGAGATAGTTCATGCACTGCAGTTTTTCAGGAAACGCATTAGTGGCCAGCAAATTATTTTTGCTCTGTAGATGATCTTTTCAATGCTTTTTGAAGTTAGTTGATTTAGCATTGAAGCGGAGTTCTTACTCAAATAACAAAACTTTAAATTATTAGCTATTCGGAGAGAGACTTCATTGCGAAGCTAGACACAATGCCAAACACCAAACCATTCAGTCTGATGAACAATAAGTTTGGATTAATTGATCTTTGGGACCTATCCAGAAAAGGATTTGAGTGTCTGGCCAGAGCTTTTCACACTATGCTCAATGGGTGTTTACAGTTCTGCTCTGTAATGACAAAGCAGGAAAGTGGCGGAAGTGTTCTTCTGTCCCTCTAGCTCCTACGACCATGTGCATTTAAAAAGATAAAGACAACAGCTTAAAATTCTAATCTGTTCAACTTAGTTATGAGTTGAGCTATTGACCTCAGCAAAACATTCTCAGACATCCTTGTTGTTTCAGTGGAAGGGGTTCAACAGGACATAACCTGACCCAAAGCCAGGCTAATGCTTTTTCAGTCTTTGTGTCCAAGACAACAGCAATCTCTTACCTTGAACGCTTCTCTGGGTTCTCTTTGGTTTTTTTTTGGTAGCGATGCATTCCTACCACTGTATCTTGTGCATTTCACTTACATGATAGTAACACTTATGTCTTAATATGCCAGACTGATTTTTGGGTCTTTAAGATTTTTGTAATGTTATCACCTACTTAATAAGCCTCTGTTTTGAAAGAGAGCTAGTGAGTAAAGAAGCTGCTCTTATCCTTAAGGTTATACTGCTTTCCATTGCAACTTTCTCCCCATTATTCTCAGGAGCCTATTTTAATTCTTGGACAGCCTGTAAAGACAGAGTGCTGAATGTGTGTATGTAGCTCTAAGGAAAGAAACTTTAAGGAAAGACAGGCTAAAAGATGGGGTAATGTAGGAAAATGGGCACACAATATACTGTTTTGTCTTTGTGCTGACAGTGCTGGATGGAGAGTCGTTGCAGCGCTGCTTCTTTAACAAGCTTCGAGATGTTTGCTTAAAGTGGCAGAAGCAGTTGCCACCGCTGAGACCACTGAAGCGGTTCTTGCTTGTTTCCATCCATGCTATCCGTAACACTCGACGGAAAATGGAGGACCGCCACGTTCTGCTCCCAGAGTTCAATCAGCTGTTTGGTTTATCAGTAAGTCTGGACAAAAATGGGGAGGCCAGTTTGTTAGCTTTTCAACATTCCTATTAACACAGTGATCTAGTGATGGATGATCTGTGAAAGAGTAAGAATTTGTTGCCACAAGTTATTTATCATGTCTGTGCTGGAGCAAGGACTTACTGACTCAGATTGCTAGGGGCTAACTACTGCCCTGATAAAGGAGGATCTTGTGACCTTGGGTTTCATGTCGTAAGTGATACAGGGAGATGGGAAGTTCATCTACTGTTATGTTGTTGGAGTTACAATGTTCTTGTGACTGAGGTATCTGATAGATTAAGAAAAGATGGGAGGAGAACAGCAGTTGAACAAGGACAAGTGCCAAATAATGAAGCTGCAGTGGGACTACATAACCGACTGTCGCTGTTTCAATTCCAGATAATTTTCAAGGATATTAAATGGCTAACAGCAAACAAAGAAAAGTAATTCCCTGCAAAGTACCTGTTTTATTAATTTTGCACATGGGTAAACTAACTGAAATTGCCCTTACCTATATTGTATGGAAGAAAGCCCAGAATAAAGAATCTTTGCTTGCTGGTACCAGTCTATGAGCTGTTTTGTTTTTGAACACTTGCGTGTCTTCCTCTCTCTCTCCCTCTCTGCAAAAGGATGACATTGATCGTGCTTATTTTGCGGTATTTGACGGCCATGGTGGAGTGGATGCTGCCAATTATTCAGCAACCCATTTGCATGTAAATGTTGGGCTACACGAAGAGATTATTAAGAATCCAGCTGAGGCCTTGAAATGCTCTTTCCAGAAGACAGATGAAATGTTTCTTTTCAAAGCCAAAAGAGAGGTGAGTGGGTAGAGATTAATTCCATTGTATATAAATAACAGTGAGAACTGTTGGACAACATGGTATTATCCAGAAAACTCTGGCAGTACAGTTTCTTTGAATCACTGACTTCTTTATGAAAATATGCTACTTATAAATGTTTCTTTTGATCAAAGTATTTCTATTTTGAGGAAAAACAAAATGACAGTGCTTGCAAGTTCAAGATGAGTGATTGAGAAGAAGCATTAAGTGGTTTAAATGATCCTGACTTACCAGTTATTTGAGAGATCACTCTGCTGCCTCTTTGCCTAAATTAGGCAGCTTCTAGATGTTCTGTTGTCCTGCCTCTTACCTGTAAAAGAGGTTTCTCTCTTCTTGATAATATGGTCACTATCTTCCGCTTTCTTGTCCCACCATTAATGTCACAGGTGGTTGTAAGATGAAAAATGTATTCTGTGATTTAAGTGAGACTCTTCAGTTCATTAAGCTTATTGATCAGTCTTGAATCAAGTTGGTATGATGAACATTCTTTCTTCAAATCTTCATAATGGTAGGATGGTTTATTATAATACCATTTAATGGGAACTCTTTTATTATAGCTGTAACTGAATATGGAAGTATTAATTGTTAATACCTTCATTTTTGTCAGTGCAGTACAAAAGAGGGACCAGCATCTTCAGGAGGTCTGACTCTCACTAATCTTTACAGGGTATCTAGGACAGTTAGGCTTCTTCCCTTATTGTTATCCTCATTTAAATACCCAAGGATAAGATGTATGTGGGGCAAGGTGTCTGTCTGTAGTTGCTAGTGGTAGAGTGGAGAATGTGGAAGGGGTTGGGGCGACCTATGTGTGTTTGTGAAATGTTCATACTACTGAAATTCAAATCCCCTTTCATTTCTGTGTATCTATTTAGGTGTTAGTCTCCTAGATCAGTTTTGGAATTAATAGCAGAGAAGGAAGAACATAACAGAGGCAGTACTAACCATCGGCGTGTTGGAGTATGCAAATAGTTTATTTCAAATCTGTCTAATATCTTGTACCTTTTTTCAGGTACCTGAATTATGATTGACAGGTCTACTGTGCTGCACTTAAGTGTGATTAAACCTAGATGTACAGTATTGCCATGTAACCTAGTAGGGATTGTTGAATATTAACCTAACATACCTGCTTTCTGCTGTAGAAGCTGCGGAGTGGCACAACAGGTGTATCTGCATTGATTGTGGGGAACAAGCTACACATCGCATGGCTAGGGGACTCGCAGGTAATGCTTGTGCAGCAGGGAAAAGCTGTGACATTAATGGAACCTCACAAACCAGAAAGAGAAGTAAGTCTGACTTGGTTTTTTTCTCTCCTGTGTGTTGTCAGAATCTCTCTTGAAACCTTTTGCAATCAAGCCGCCTTAAGTGTTTGTGCTTTACAGAATTACATCTATTGTGTGGTAGGATTCAGAGAATTGCCAGTTTCTTTTTTGCCATTCACTCCTCTGTCTTGAAAAGCTGGTCCCTACAACTGTGCCCCCTTGAAAGTACTGATGATACTGGCAGTTGTGACTTCAGTTCCTACTCAGACAGTCTTTTCAGAATTTGTAGTAATTAAAGACTTTCACAGGATTATTTTGTGTATGAATTTAAAACTGCCTGTTATAAATGAACTTAACTAATTTGAGATTAATAGCTATTTAAAAAGCATAATGCAAGTCTTTCATAATATGTTATACTGTCATTCAAAAGCTTATGATAATCTACTAGCCTAACTGGCTTAAAGTGTATTGCATTTTCTATGTATTTTAAATAACCAGGTATTTTATTACATGAAATTTGTTTGGGATCTTGTAAGTTTAGATAGCATTGCATGAACCTTTGCCTTGATAGTATGAATACTGGTAATAACTGAAGTAGTTAAAGGAGTATCAATGCAAATGCTATTATTACGTAGCCATCTTTTCTTTTGTTCCAAATATTTATGTGTTTACCCAATTGCTGTGTGGGATGGGTAGAAGTGGTAGGGAGGGTACCCATCCATATGGGAAAGAACATGATGATACCAAAACTCAAGAATTCTGCGTTTTTTGTGGACAAGCCATGGTATGGTTGGGAAGTAGGTGGGTTGTTTCCAGTGCATGTTTCCAAGCTAGATTCTGGTATGTGTGTGACTGCTATATTCATATGTAAATACAGAAGCCGAAGCAGCTCTTAGTTTTGGCATTTGTGGGGTTTTTTTTCCTCTCGATTGGATAACAACAAGGTCAGTAGGCTTTCAGTATAAAAATTGTATTCTGCTGTTTTTCAGGATGAGAGAGCACGTATTGAGACTCTGGGTGGTTGTGTAACCTATATGGACTGCTGGCGGGTTAATGGTACCTTGGCTGTTTCCAGAGCAATTGGTAAGATAAACCATCAGAATTCCTATAGTTCAGATGAAATTGATTAAAACACACCACCTGAGACTGTATGTTTAATGTCAATGACATTTCGCTCACCATTGACCAAATAATAAAGCCACTCTCACTGTCTTTGCCATAAGGCAAGCTTACAGGAATATAACTTAGATAGCTTGCAGCTATATAATCTTACTGGTTTTACCATAAGCGTAGCATGTTGTTTTATTTTACATAATAGCCATGACAGTCCTAATTCCTTTATACTTATAAGTCTCTTGCTTCTTGTAAATGTCTTTGATACTGTAGTGTTCTACAGTAGCTTAACAAATGTAGAGTATTTAATTTGTAAAAGTGGAGGAAGTAATAAATGTTCATCTAGCCTCCTTTGTGTCTGAATGTCTGCTTTGTGGGTTTTTTTGTCCAATTCAATATTCATGTATCTTTCTCCTGACTGCAGTTCTTAAGTCAGATGGCAGCATCCTTGTTCAAGTCACACATATCCAGTGATTTAGGGCATTTTAATTGTAGTATTCCAGAATCTTATTAAATGAGCTTACTTTGCTACTCGCCAATTAGGGCAAAAAGAGGGGCAACTACAGAGGATAACTGTAATGTATGAGTGGAAGCAATAAAGTATTACTATATTATTAATATAAATTTGTATAATACTATTTGGATCATAGCAACCCATGTTTAATAAGTATGTCGATATGAAACTATGAACTAAACACCATGAGCAGATTCTTATGGCATTGTGCTGTTTATCTGGATAGCTGAGAAAAATCTTATTTTTGTAGCATTCTGGAGGCTGTAGAAGAGGCACAGCTGCAAAATGAAGGTCTGACTATCTCCTTGCACAAATATATTTCAGAGAGAAAAAACTTTGAAAGAATTTCTTTAGTTTCCCTGCAAAATTAGGAAAGCGTGAATTAGACTAACTCCTTAGAAACCACTGGATTTAGGTAGGTTCCAAGTGTTATTAAAAAAACAAGGCCTGCCTTGCTTGTTCCATAGCTTTTCACTACTGCAGTGCAGGTACCTCTGGAATATGATCTGGCTGTCCTTGAGTATGGTAAAAGCAATTGGTGGGTGAAGAAGTAACTGTTTACTTTTGAAGTAATAAAGCCTTTGTTTTGGTTGTCTTAGGTGACATATGTCAGAAGCCCTACATCTCTGGTGATGCAGATGGAGATTCATTTGAGCTGACTGGATCTGAAGATTACTTGCTTCTAGCCTGCGATGGATTCTTTGATGCTATCAAGCCATATGAGGTTGTAGACTTGGTCCTAGATCATTTAATGCAAACCAAAGGAGTGGGTCTCAAAGCAGCAGAAAGACTGGTGGCTGCTGCAAAGGAAAATGGATCCAGTGATAACATCACTGTTCTAGTGGTGTTCTTGAGGGATCCTCAGGACATCTTGGCAGACTGTCTCAGAGACCCGAAGAGCCTTGGGGCTGGTGATGATGCTCGGAGCACACCCTTTAATTTTCTTAGCTGTGAGGCAGCAGCCACACAGTGACAAAATCTGCTTAATCCAGAACGTTCAAGTAAGTTTCACATAAGGAACTGCTTTCCACTGAAGAAGCCTCTAATACAGCAGGCAAAACGTGTCAGGAAAAAAATGACAAATGGACAAACATTTAACAGAAAGGCAAGACTCCTTTTGCTGAGTTCCCATTTCTCCTTTCCCTCCTTCCCCCCCTCCGGTCAAGAAACACTGAGCAGATGTGGAAATTAGTACAGCTATTTCATCTCTGGGTGCAGACTTCTGAAGTGTGTCCCAGGGCTGCTGGTCATATCCCTCTGCCTTGGAAGTGGTAAGAAACCATAATATGTATAAGCTAATGGGTGAGAATACCCGTGTTTGAATTCTGAGTGAAAATTTAAATTAGCGCTTAAAAATAATGCTGTATGTTGTATTTAATTGTGATGTTACTTTGGAGATTGGGAGGCAAGAAGCTGTCACCCACTGAAAAGCTTGTTACTGTGTGTGGTCTGTAGGAACGGGCTTGGTGTGCGAGAGACTGGATGACACCATTATGCTGTGTAAGTTGCTTTTGTTTTGTACCAAAGATGTACTACAAGAATGATGCGGCCTCTTTATTCAAACAGAGACATTTAATTTTGTGTGTTTGCAGAGGAGAAAATGAAACTGAATGCTCCAGAAAAAGAGCAAGAAAGCTAGCTAGAAATATCCCAGGCAGAATGATAGAAAATCAGCTGCTTTTTGGGATGCTCTGGTTTAGAAACTGGAATCCAATATTTAACTGCACTGGATTATTTCTCCCTAACAAACATGTTTTACTGGCTATTTGACAACCTGAAAAGAAAGGACCTTTGCTGTTGTATTTGAGAGAGATCTTTATGGATGCTCTAGCAGTTAAATATGCTCTGCTTCTGCCACTGTTTGGTGTACTATAACAAATGAGAGTTTTATTTTTATTCTAAGCATTTATTTGTTTATTTACTGAACTTTACATTTGGAGGATATTTTTACAGTGTTACTTTATTTTGTTGTGGTTTTTATTTAAATTAGAATTTTAAAGTGGTTGTGTCTTTATTATCTGTTTCTAAAAACTAACTATCCTCAAGTGCCTTAAATATTTTACCCAAGCAATGCTGGCCTCCTATCATGTTCTGGTGAGCCAGTTTATAGTGTTTTTAAAATTTGATGTTTTTATTTCATTAATACTAATGTTTAATGCACTTAAATGTTTCATTTTTGAGAAAGATTTTAGTGGGAACTAGGTTTCAAGAAAACATCTTTCATTGTTGCCAAGTCTTGTGGCTTGTAGTAAAAGCTTCACAATACTTACTGTGACTTACCCCTTGCCCCATGCAAAAATCTGGTGATTTTAATCATAAAGTAACCATCTGAGTCATCATGACTTTAATTTAAAAACAAATACACTTTTGACCTTCACCACAAAATTTACTAATATGAACTAGAAACAGTTTAGTAACAGATTTTGATTAATAGGTGGTTCATTTGGCCATACTTTACAATCTTTTTGGGTCTAAATAACTTTCTAAGGAGATGTGAAGCTGAGGTGAGGATGAAAGAATCTTAATGAATGTGTATGTTGTTGTGTGACTGTCATATCCATTATGTGCTGGAGCCTCTGGCTGTATTTAGTCTTGCCTTGCTAGCCTGGCTGGCAGGACTCAACAAGATCTGAAGACTCCATAGTAAATGTGTTGGTAATTTCTGTATCTAAACAAGAAGTGCTTTACATCTGGCAGCAAGACTGTATGCCTAATTTAGAAGCACATGGCATTGCAATATGTCAGTCCTATTGATTAAAATCTGTTGAACATTAATGTTGCTTAGGGAGGAAATTTACTTAAAAGAGTTGAGACAGCTAAAAGAAAGAACAGAGCAGCACAGTTTGTCCATTGGGTCTCTGAATCGTCAGCTAGTGAGGGGCAGTGCAGTTAGCTGAGAAACTTGAGTTTTTTGATGGATTACTGTGGATGATCGTATGGTTTAACACAGAAATTCCTCAGTGAGCTACCATCTCATTAGCTAGCAGCTGGGACACTCACTTCCTTGTTTTGCTGTGCAACAACAGGAGCTTTTCCTTTCGGAAGGCTGCAAGCATTTTTCCATCCTACATTTTGCTGTCTTAAAATATGTGGGGAAGGCTTTCTGTGACAGCAGCCTGGTAGGGTAGGTGTTAGCGTTTGTAGTGAACCTACTTCAGTAATGAAGCCTTCAGACTTGCATAGTAATCCCTTTGGATTTACCATCTCCCATCTCTTTGATTTCTAACCCAGATATTCAGTGTCATGCTAAATTCTGATGACCACTAGTGCCTCTTTGTGTGTTGGAAACAGTTCTCATTATTGATACAGTAAGAATCGTACAGAATGCTATCTGAGGCTTATCGGCAGAGGGGAAGGCTATTGTATTCATGAAGGGAGGGGTGAAATGTTGGTAAATTCATTGTACGGTTTAGTTTCTTAAATTTGCCAAATTTCCTGAAACATGGAGGGAACTTAACAAGCAAAATTCTTTGTAATGATCCTTTTATTTCAACCTTTCTGGGGCAGATCTGCATTATGGAGGAAACAAAGTCTAAGTCTTTCAATGGATACTTACAGCTATGTGAGAATATCCTTAATTGTTGCAAATTTGATATAATTTTTTTTAATGGGAGCTAAGGGAAATGAGCCTTTAGAAAGCTGTCTGTGGTAATAAAAAAATTAATTCTCGAGCTATGCTGTAAGGAAGAAATTCTGCATTTGGAGAAGCTGTTCCCTTACATAGATGTTTTTATTCTGCATGACCTAATGCCTCATTTCTTTGAGGTGTAAGTGGATAGGAGTAGTCTTTGGGAACTCGTACAGATTTCGGAGGGGATCCAAAATATTTCTCTAAATTTTAGAGACTTCTTACCAGCTTTAATAAGTCTAGTTGGGTCTATAGGACTTATAACTGGGTCAAGAATGGCAGTTTGTATCCTATCAGTGAAATAAATGTCTTAATGTGTCATCTACAGTAAAATCTTGTGTACTATTTAGGGGGAAAATTGGTTTTGGACAGGTCTTGCCTATTCTCGAAACTTCCTTTTTTAAAACTAAATCTCAGCATTTCAACTGTGATGTTAAATCAGTAGTGAAAGTATGGCACAGGCTGCAAGTATAGATTTTGGAAGTGCACTTTTAAAATATGATTGAAAATGGTCACCAGGATGGTCTTATCCTTAGGATGGCAAGCCAGCCTCCAATTTTTGTTTCACTTGTGACTTCGATAGCACTTTAAGAAGCCACAAGCTATAATGCATGATACTGTTACAAGAAGTGTCATCAGTATGGGTGGTGAGGAGAGAGCGGAAGGAGCTCTAGCGGAAGGTTATGAAGTTGGACTAAATAGTCCAAAATATGGACTGGTGCTATGTTTTGAATTTACAGTACTCACGTGCTACATTAGCCTTTCTTATCTTTCCTCTTAAAACTTCTTGGACTTCTGGAGTTGGCTGTTCTGTTTTGTTTTCCTTTCCGCCTTTGATTAAAGATAACATGTAATTTTCGTGAGAGAATGATCCGCCTCTCTGGGCCTTCCCAGTGTCATCTACAATTTATTAACACTTGTCCACCAATGCCAAATTGTCTAACGACAAAATGACTAATTTGCCTGTTTCCTTGTTGTCTTTCTGAAGAGCCTGCAACAAAAACAGCTCTTGTGTCTAGCCAAAAACTTTGAAGCCATAGAAGTTAGCTGAAGAATTCAAGACAAATGGTCAATGAAAAATGGAAGTATTTGTTTATTTTACTAGACTCCAAATGAATGTCTGCCGCTGCATTTTAGCACCTAGCATCAGAAAAATTGTTCCTTAAAGGAGACTGCATTTTTAGAACAGAGCACGCTTAAATTCTTGTATTGTACTTTGTTGAAAACTAACTTCAGTTATTCTGCTTGGTGGGTATTCAACATCTCTTTTGCTTATGGGTAATTCATACTTCTGCCTTTCTTTCCCTTCCCTACCCCACCCTCTCCTACAAAGAAACATACTTAAGACAGTGAAGTCTTCTGGGTCTGACATAGACAAGATTACAATTTTACAAATTGCATTTGTTGGGGGTTTGGTTTTGGTATTTTTTTGAGAATACAGAGGATGGAAATGCAAGAAAATTTTTAGAACAGAGGGAGATTAAGTAAAATCCACCCTCTGAGTGATGGAGGAGTGAAAGAGAGAGACAGGAATGCATTTAAGTATTATTAATGCCTATTTTAAAAAGGAAGTGGGCTGGAAAATAGAGCCACAAATGTCAGATCTTTCGAGTGAAATATCACTGCTTGAAAGGATTAGAAACGCACCCATTAAAAAGGCAAAACTCTGATGTGGTAACTCTGTCTTCAAACAGCCAAAGAAGGAATTGCAGTAAAAGCATCCTAGGTGACTTACTGTGACCCCTCAACACTGTCTTGGAAGCTAATGCTACTAAATGGATTTTTCTAAACATCTTTGTGTATAAGGTAGTGCTAAGAGGGAGCACTCAGTATATGCAGTTACTGGTCACTGTGCAACTGCTGCCATGAGTAAATGCCATGAAGTGTGTTAATGAATCGATGTGGCTGGTGAGATCTCGTAAGATGAGTAATTGGGCACTGAGTGGTTACAGCAGAGTTGGCAGCTGAATAGTGTTAATCACAGTGATGACTTTAATAGCATTTAATAGACACTTATCTGAATTCAAAGTCAGATGAGATACTGCTCTTTTTAAAAGCATTTCTAGTGCTATTAGCTTTCTGTCATGAAAAGCCACTAAAATTTCCTTTTTTTTTTTTTGTTGGATGTTGGGAAAAGTGCTTCTCTTGCTTTCTGAATTCTGGAGATAAGTTGGCTGTTTGCACTGGAAAACCCATTTTCAGTTGATAGCTTAAAGCAGCATTTGGGATTGAAACTTCCCTCCCAGGCAATCCTTTAAAAACTAGCAAAAAAGTGCTTCCAAAACAAGTGGCTGAGGAACATAGGTATTTCTGAATGGTGTTGCAGAAGAGGCCATAGCTTTAAGGAACCAGCAAATACCCTCAATGTGTAAAGGGCATACACAGTTAGTTGAGCTGCTTGAAGTCTAAATCAAGACTGCAGCTCCGCTCCTTGTGTTAGTGAGACTCTGGTGGTTGGCTTACTGGGATACCTGTGGATGCAGGTGCTGCATGCGCAGCACCAGACACAGTCTCTTTCTATTCATACAGTACTGAAGTATCAAGCAAATGCTTTAGGGAGAAGGTGGAGGGATGGTAGCCACAACAGAGCAGATTGCAGGTGATTCATATATAATTTAGCTCTAGTTAAGCCTGAATTAAATTTTCTTGCTTAATTCTATTACTGTCCCTGTTACAATTGGCCTGTGCCGTCAGACAAAGTCCTACTAGGAAGTAATGGTCCATTCCCCTTTTTTGAGGAGCAAACAACTCCTGATGGACAAAACGTGGTTCAGGAAGGATTGGAGAGGGAGAAAAATGAGCTTTCAAATGAGTGCAAAACTTCCTTATCTACGCTAAGTTATATATTCTCTCTGAACACATGTTTGTAGCAGGTCTGATTGTATTTGAATAATTGTGCTGGAAAGCAATGGGTTTTCTGCCAAGCTAGTTGTAACCTTTAAAACTGACAGCACCGAACCCAGGAGACTGGTCCTCCCTGCTTTCCTGTACCTGGCCACTGAAACAGCCAGTTGAGTATTGTGCAGTTTTGACAACTCCAATGGCGAAGCCAGCCACTTTCTGCATATGTTTTCATTGTTTTTAATGTGTTTATTGGATTTTACTTTGTCTAAAGTTATTTCTGTTGATATCAGTCATGTCAGCTGAAAAGTAATCAAATGGAGACATGAGGGAGTGACTGGGCCTGAACACCTATCACAGACCCTTCTTAATGCACTACCTTAAAATGCACTGGTAGGCTTTTGTGATAACCTTCTCTCTAAATAGAACAGGAAACCAAAATCTTACCAAGAATCACTTCAACCTTTATTTTGGTGTGACCCATCAGAGCCTGAACGCTCAGGAGCCTTCCCCATAAGCCGTTCAGTGCTGCTAGTTTCATGTGTTTTCCAAGCTGTGCATGCTGCTGCTAGTGCATGCAAAAATAAACAAAAGACAGCTGTGTTGGCAGCATAGAAAATTTAGCAAGATGCAGCTTTTGTCAAACAGAAGAGGACAAAATCAATAGGAAAAGAAATGTTTTCAAGCTCCTTGGAATGCAAACAATGGAATAAAGAAAAACAACCTAGAAGAGTTGGCAGTGCACAGTCAGCTTAAAACCACTGTTTTAAGCAAATGAATTTGGCTGCTTTGTAATGTCTGCTTTATTTTGTTAACAAACTCCTCGCAGTCAGGGTTTCATGTCTTGTTGATACGTGCTTTTTAGTCTGAAGAGAGAAGACATATTTAACTTTCTAAGGAGCTGAATGTATCTGGGCTTTGTGATTTATTAGATTATGATTATTGAATTTTCTCTCAGTTGTTAAGCCTGATTACTGATTCCCAGGAGATACTAATATAGCAAGTTCTGAACTTATTAATGGTGGAATGGTTCTGGATTTCTGTGCGCAAGAACAACATCAGTCTTTCCAGATCTAGTGGATCACTTTTGAAGTTTATTATCATTTGTGTGGCAATACATTAGGCACATGGAAGGCTTGGCACTTTGGTAAATGGAGCTGGAAGGTGTGACCATCACTCCCTGCAGGAAGTATTTATCCTTTTATCTAAGGAATGATGGATGTCTAAGGATAAAGAAATAACAGCTGGGAAACTAGAGAAATCCTATTGGGACTTTCTTGGGGCAATTAAATACTACAACTTCCTCTTTTTCATGTTGCCCTTTCTAGCTTTGTTAAAAGGCATTCTGCTTCATACTGGATGATTAATGCTGCTTTCCTCCCCCCCCCCCTTTTTTTTTGTTTTCCTTTCAGTGTGTTTAATAACAGCAAGATGTTTGTTTTGTTGGCGGTTAAAACTTTATACTGGCAAAAAAAGAGCGCCAGTATAAAGTTTTAACCTCCAGTACGTTTTAACTTCCTCTTCTGAAAGTCAGTCCTGCTGTATCTTCTCCGTATTCTCTTCCCAATTTTTTTTTCTTGGTCCTTCTACATTGTCAGCTCCCCTCCACAAAATGCTGCTTCTTCGCCTGTAAACTCGGCTGGCTGTTAAGTCAATTTAGTTGCCACTTTATAATTTTAATTTCATCTGTGTTCATAGTGCATGTGGTCTGATCTTTGGAGGCCTGCAACAAGAGTGTAGAAAGTACCATGTCAGCTAGGAAGATAAGAGACTACAACAACTGTTGTGTCTTTGGCATTGACCAGTATTGGATGTGTAAGAAGAAAATCCTGTTATTTGCATGTTATTCCATAGGAATACTTAAGCTTATTTCAGGTAACAGTAGCTCTCATCCTGAATACAGGACTTCAGAAATTTTCTTGTCTCTGTATTTCCTTGTTCCTGAAGATTGTTTGGGTTTTCAAACGTTTGCACTGTTTGGAGTGGGGAAAAAAGCTTTCTAACTTTCTTCACCTCTTCAGTTCTCCCTTTCTTGCCCTAGTTGACTGAACAGACAGGTTGGTAACTGCAGCATACCACGTGGCTAATCAACCTCTTGGTCAGTGTGATTCTTCAGTGTCTGCTCCGTACAGTAACTTCAATCCTGTGCTTATTTAGTGGCAAGTTAGACCTCTGTAACTACTCCTGCTGACTTAAAAATACGTGTTCTTATCAGTATTAAAATAGTACAAGAGCAGAACTGTTGCTTTAGGCACATTTCTTGCCACTGTGTTGGCTAATGAACCTTGAATGAAAATAAGAGGGCCAGTGACTTTGAAATAGGAGCTGTTAACCAAGTGTTGTAGAATTGTCGTCCTTATTTATTTTGTATGCTAATCTGCACTTGTGACCCTGAGCAGAAAAGCTGCAGTACAGCAGGTTTTATAAGCTGTGGCTTAACCAGTTGCCTAGTATCTTAAAACTCTTACTTAAGCTGACTGGTTTTGTGCACAGGTCAGAAACCTGTTGTCATTGATCATTAAATGCTATGCATAATGTACATTCATTTACATGAATTGTTCTAATAGTGCTCGTGTGTATTATGCTACATTACCATATTTTATATATGTATGTATTGCATGAGGTTTAATTGTTGGGATTTTTTTGTATTGTCATTTTTGTATTCACACAGTGCCTCATGTATCTATTTGCATATTGCAAGAAGCTGTTTCAAAGCAGTGACTGGAAACAAGTGGGGATAAGAACTCTCCGCTGCAGAATCTGATGCTTCTGAAGTGATAATAAAGTATAGTGGTTCAAAGCATTGTTTGTTTCTTTTCTTAAATGTATTTTTCATTCTATTACTTCACAAGTAGCTGGATCCACAATGGTCATATTGCACATCTTTGACTGGTTACTCTGTCACCAAATCTTACCGTCTTCCATAGGGCCTTTCCAGGAAGAGAGACCAGTGGAAGCGCTAGAAGGAAACAATCCTTGGGATCACAGAGTGTGCTTACGTGAAAAGATGATATCACTAAAATTATCTTAGAAATGGACTGCGTACCTCTAATTCATTGGTTTGATCTAAGTTTTCTTTCATTCTTTTTACCAGCTGACAAAAATAATAATGCAGGTTAAGCTTGGTGTACTACCTAATGCCTTACAGTAATGGGGTAATGATCCGAAACACCCTGTTGCAGCAGAGAGCATGACAGTTTGTTGTTTACTTGCATACTTGCTAAAGAACCAGTCCTTAACCACTGAAGTGGAAGGATGGACAGTGAATTCTTGGAGTATGTTAGGGCTAATTTACTACAGAACATAGAGGAAGTTTTGGGAAGAATGGTAACTTTCGAAATAGAAGTATGGCTTGGAAGCTAAGCTAATCTGTGTGATTGTTCATATCCTCAAGAAAGGAAGATGTAAGGAGAGCAGGACAGAGATAAGAGACTCGACGAAAAGCAAGCTTTAACAGTCTTGAGGATGAGAGATACAGTCTTTTAGGCAGCTTGTCTAAATGCTGTTTTATTTATCCTAGTGAGGAAGAAAACCAAAAATCTAGTAAGAGTCCAGGATGCTGCATCAGAGGGAAGCAGATCAGGTATTTCTTGAAATACAAAAATAAGGATAACCATAATCAATCATCAGGTAGATTCTGCTCAAGATGCTGTGGGCATACTTGAACCTACTTCAGATCAAACCTCAAATGTCTTGAAAATATTTTCCATTTCAAGGTTCTAAATGTTTTGTTGGTTTGGTGTGGGTTTGTTTTGGGTTTTTTTAGCAGTAAGAATTCCAGGGGTGAAAATTGGCTTGTGACAATCTTTAGGAAAGTAGCAAATTCTCAGAAAAATGTAGGTTGGGGATTTGCTTGACTAGGTTTATCAGCAGTTTCTTAGTCTGTGATTGACTTAGCTCACCAGGGAGCATAAGCAACAGCTAACCACTGCTGGGTTTTTACGATTATGTAAAGCAGCTGTGGGAATCCATCATCCAGGTAACTCCACTGTCCAAAGGCAACTACAATAACACAGAGCTGAACAAAATCACTCCAGTGTCTTGTAAGTATCTTTGGTACTTCATAACGAAGAGTGCCGTCTTCCTACAGATCTGAGCCCATTCCAGCTGCAGCTGAGAACAGGACTGGACATCACTATTGTTTTTCCTTGCTGGTGTCCGACATTTGCTTTACTGTCTCCTTTTGATTAGTAGGAGATGAAATTGAGGTGTTGCTGGTTCTTGTTGGCTGTGCTATCTTACTCATGAATGTTTTCTTTTTCATCTAGCAGATCTCCAATAGACCATGTGTTCAACATGGGGCTCATAGCCAATCTTCTGCTCTGTGATATCAGTCATCTGCAGTCTCTGTTGCTGGTCGGTCTGAGCAAGAAGCAATCAATAAGCCCATGGAAATGAATATAAAACTCTGATTTAAAGCTACATGAAGCTAAACTTCGATGCCGTTGATGGGGTTCATGACACAGAAGCATTATCCACCTCAGTTGTTTGAGCAAGGAATAACAAATCTTCATGTCCTGTTTAACCACCCCCATTTGATGTGTGTTTCTTTGTGGACAGTGTGCTATAAAATCTGTAGCCACTCCTTTCCTAGACTGCAGAAAGTAATGAAGTAACAGTGGTGATGAGGCAGGTGTTTCTGTTTAAGCCTGAATTAGTGACTGCTACAACACAAATGAAGGCTATTTAATTCTTGTAGAGCTGCTCACTTTACCTTGACTAGTATTTGCTGGTTTCATCCAGGTTCTCTAAGAAACTTTACGGGGGGTTGCTGTGCAGAAATTAATTCTTCATCTCTGCCAGATCAGTCTAGAAATGCCTGTCCTCTACACCTTGGAAGTGGAGTGAGCAGAAGTGCTTCTTCAGAGACAAGGAGAACTTTAAGAAATATGGGCTCTCCTCTAGTAATGCAGACTTCACATGTCTCTGCTCTTTGATGAGGGCCAGACAAAACATTTTCTGCAGCTAGATCAAGTTTGCTATTCAGGTAGCACTAATGTAGATTACAGGCTTTCATGTTACTGTCTTTTTTGGTGGTTTTTTTTTTTCTTTAGGAAATCAAGCAAAGCCTTGAATATGTTATGCAGAAAATTGCTTGTAAATTATGTGTATTTACCTGTTTTACCAAACTGATAATGCAGTTTTGCATATGTAACTGTGCAGATGACTTACAGTCAGCATCCCTTATCTAAAAAAAAAATCCTTTTTTTTCTCAAAGCGTTAAGCTGTTCTTAAACATTTCTTTTTTAGACATCTAACAAAATCTGTTACCTGTTGTACTACAACTAATTCTGAATATCTTGTTAGATGCTTTTTGATACTTGTGGGTGTTTGGGGTATTTTTGGTTGATTTTTTTTTTTTTTTTTACTGGAGTTAAAATGTTTTGAAGTTTGGGTTTGCCACATTCTCATGTTGTTATGTTGAGCTGTTTGGAGAGAATCTTAAGTTCTCATTAGAATGAGAAAATATTAAAATGTTTAAATGGTGCAGCTTGTTATCAAGCCTTCAAATAGAAGTAGCTTTTGGAAAGAAATATTTTGAACATGCCTTGACAAACATAAACCTGCTCATTTTTTACAAGAGTTCATTGTATGCTTGAGGCATATAGTAAGGCAAAAACAAGTCTTTTGCATAGCCTAAAAGAAAAAATTCTAGCTATGTTGTGGTGGGCCAGACTAGCTACGGTACTTCAGTCTGCAGTTTGGTGATGTTCTATTTGCCCTGAAAAAGGTGGTGCAGAGGGTAGAAAAGGGGCTTACTTCCCACATCGTATTCTAGGCTGTAGAGTACGCATGTCAGAAAAGAGCCTGTGACCTCCTCCTCCCCAGCCTGGTTTCTCTGTGTAGACCTAGGGCTTCGGAGCCCTTGCCCAGGACAGGAGGCTGCCCCTGCCTCCAGGTCGGCAAGGGCGAGGCTCTGGGCGTGGAGAAGGCCAGTGGTCCTCAGGGTCGAACGCTCCCCAGTGCTCCCACCCCTAGAGGGCCCCCTCCCTCCTCTGGCCGAAGCCAGGCAAGAAGCAGCAGCAGCAGATCCCTGCCGTTGGCCATCGCCCCAGACCGCTCCAAGAGCCCTTTGCGTGCTGTGTCGTTCCCGGAATATTTTCATCTTGCAGGTAGGCGCTGGAAAGCTGACTGCAACAAGTTTATTTGCATGATAGTATCTTCCTTCCTTCCTCGTACTTTTAGAAGTTGCAGTGTTTCTGGCAGTAATTCTGCGTTTTGCTTTTTACTAGTTAGAATTCAAGTAGTTGGTTCAGACTGGGGTACAGCTGTCCAATACCAGATCTCTGACAATGGCCACCAGCAGTAATCTGGGGAGAGTGCAAAAAGCTATTTAAATGGGAGGCGGGAAAGAAGTCATTCATGTAAAGAAGTGGGACTAAACAAGAACAGGTTAGAATAATACTCCTTTTTGCATGTTTTAGTTGAGATTAAAAAAATCTGAAGTCCTGTTTCTATAAGACATAAAAAGTATTTCTCTGTGTGTATAGGAGATACCTCTCTCTTACTCTACAGCCCAGTTCCTTTACGAAACCAACTTCTGGTGTCAGTGTGGGGAAAGGAAAAAAAAAATTTAACAATGGACCAGAAGACATTTCAGGCTTTCAGTGTAATTAATTGCAGTCATTTAAAATCTTGTGCAAAGTCTATGCTTGAAGTTCTAAGTTATAATTAAGCCAAGCTGCTAACGATGGATCTAATTGTTGGGTTACAGACAGGCACAGGTAACACAAATTGGGCCACTGACATCAGATATTTCACCCAATTGCTTTCTGTTGATGCAGCTAATTCCACACAACTGTTCCCGCAGCTGGAATGACTGGTATGGGGTGAAGCATGGACGCATGTCAAGAGTTTTCCCTGACAGACTTAACTGGCTAAATGTCATTGGTCTTTAAAGGTACAGTGTCCTCAGTGCTGGCTCTCAAAAGACTCCCTGGAGCAGAGCTGCTTTAGCAGTGCTCCTGTTGAACCCCTGCTGTCGAGGGACTCGAGATGGAAGAATGAATTAGATGCTGAAATGGCTCTGCCAATTCCCCCCCTTTCTATCGTATCAGTCACCTGAACTCTCATGTCTTTTTGAAGAAACAAATCATTGCAGTTGAGGCAAAGGCCAAGTTCAGCAGTGTCGGCAGGCTTTGTTGCATCGGTGAGTCCGCTTTTTAAAAAACAAGAAGTAATCCTCTCCCTCTGTCTGTCTCACCCTTCAACGGATTTATATCTCTTCAAGATGTTAGAAATATCAAATCATACATGGACAGACCTTCCTCTTACTACAGGTCTAAAACTGATTGCTTGTACTGGTGATTGATGAGGACACTAAAGTAAACATCAAACCCTAGACATTCAGTATTAGGATTCCATTTAAAGTCAAAGTACAGCATGTGTGGAAGTTACCGGCTGAAGCATTAGAACAACGTTCCTGCTACACAGTGCAATTCAAGCGCTTGTTTTTGGACAGGTATTAAATCCTTTCAAAAATAGTGTAATCCAGTTCCCCCTCCCCCCCACAATGTTCTTCCTCCTAGAAATACTTCCAAGGCTATTTCTTTTGCCTTAATTGTAGCATCTCAATTTGTATCTTGGTTTCGTCTGCTTTCTAAGGTAAGGAAATTATGGATCTGTATTCTCAGTCTTAAGCCCCTCTGTAACTGGTAGTTTTTTTATTTATTTTGTAATGCTTGCAAGAGATTGGAAAGTGGCTGGTTTCTGCAGGGTAAAAGAGATGGAGAGGGGATCCAAGCAATCTAGTATTTTTTACTTTGAAGTAGTTTAAGGAAAGGTTAATTAATAAATCCTAATACAAATACTAATGAAAACTGTTCATTTCTTCCCCCTACTAATAATCACCTTTTTGTAATGGGAAGTTATGTTGCAAAGGCTGCCCCTACCATTAGAAAAATTGTCCAATAATATTTTCTTGTTAATGAAATTTTAAGTTGATGAGCTATTCCCAAAGAGCAATCAGCCAAGCCAGGATGTACATTAGCAGGCTAATGGCAGGCGTCCTGTGCTGCTGAAGGCCGTGTGTCTCAAGCAATCCTCTAGGACTTGGCTGCATCTCTTGGACCACTTAATACTGGCTCTGCGAAAGCACTTCTTGTGTTCCCATTGCATCCTTAGGGAGACTGCTCCATTGACTAACAGATCTCACTGTCAGGAATTCTTTCCTCTTCACTCTTACTGATCTCAGTTCCAATATATATAGCTGTAACTTCTTTGACTACTCCTTAATGAAAAATTTAAAAAAGAAAGGCAAAAACCCATCACACTTATATGAAAAATGGAAACTGATCTGATTTTCAGTCGGCACTATAAAACTTGTAGAACTTGCGTTTTTAGTCAAATGCTGCCTGCGTGCATTTTGGGCTGATGGCAGCAGGAGCTGGAAGTCGGCTAGCATAAATCCACTCCTGAATAAAACGACTGCAACTTGGAGTCTGTCAGCGACCGATGTGTGTGCCTGTGACATGTACACAAGCTGGCAGCTAATGAAAGCCCAGCTGAGCTGCTCGGGGCTCAAGGGAAGTTTGTGAAGTTACACAATGCGCTAGTTGAGATGTCATGGGGAAGCCGAGGGCTGGGGGTGTGGAGGGGAGACCACTGGGGCTGTGTTTTGCGAGAAAAATGGTGTCAGTACAGCAGCTGCCTGCAAAGCTCTCGGGCTTGGGCAGTGGGAGCTGCTTGCAGCCCCCACCAGCCGGGGAGAGTGGCTGGTGTGCAGGAAGAAGCCGGAGAGAGGTTTTCACAAGGACCTGTTGTTTGGTTGCTCAGATTATATCAGTGTTCTGGCTATTGAGAGGGATTTGGCCTTTGGGTTTTGCTTTCAGCTTTATTTATTTTTGCCTGTTCTCAATTCTCTTTGTGAATACCAATATTCTGAGTCACCCAGAATGATTTCTGCCTTCATTAAAGATTCCTTCCAGCTCCCCTTCAACTGCCTGTGGGCTGTTGTCTGCCCCTGCCTCCCCCTATGCACTCTGCTGCACATATTTAGCTCTCTGTACTCCATCACTCCCCAGCTCCTGCCGCTCTGGCAGTTGAATACCTTCAACCATGTTAATCTACATTGTACCTTTGTTTCTTTGCACAACTTGCTTTCTTCACCTGCCCTGTTCTGTACTGTCCCTGCTACTTCTGCAATGTGTTTTCCAGCATGTGAGATATGGTATGAGGCCATAGTTTATCCTAAGCCAGCAGCTGGGCTTAGAGCTGATCAAGTGAAATGGTTAAACCAGGTAACTGGGCATCCAGACCCTCTAAGTCTATTTCTGTTACACTGCATCCTTCTGTGTCATCCTGGATAAATTCACTTGCCTGTTTGTGTCTTTGTTTCCTTGATATACATTGGTATTTAAATTGTCTATGGTATCTACACCAAACAAACCGGACTACGTTTCCAAAAACCAAAATTAAAACATGCGATATAAAAAAGAAGTAATTATATAGTTCTTTAATGGATACTCCTACATGAATTGCTGAGCTCTGTGGCGCTGTAAAGCTTGTGTATAAGAAATTCTACAAATCAATAAGGAAAATAATCTGGAAAGGAGGATGAGTCTCTTGTTACAGCACTAAGTGTCGATACTGTAGATGTCTTAATGCTAGTTAATGACTGTCCCTAATGGTATTAAAACAATGTGCATTTGCTTTAGCTTCTTTCAAAGTCCAGATGAGCTACTCGGAGCTCTCTTAATGATGCAAATTATTTAATGCTCATTTGTATGCAGTATGTTCCTGCTTTGAAAGTACTTCACAGAATTCAAGCCAAATTCAGCCTTGCAGCTCTACTGAAGTCAGTGCTTGTCTGTGCATCTGTTGGTTGCTTTTCTTTGTTTTTGCTTGAAGAGTTAACTTCTTGTTGGGTTGATTTTATTTTTTTTTAAAGGTAATATCTGCAAAGGGTTTTAGTTGCCATTCTCTCCTCCCAGTAAAGTAGCTGTAAGTATAAATGCAGTTCTGTTGATTCTCACCTCTCCCTCAAGCCCTGTGAAAGGAGGACAGGCTAAACAGAATATATTTTTTTCCTGTTCTTTTCATTCCTCTACTTTGCACCTCCTAAGCACAGTTTTGGTGATATCTGGCACTTCTCCCAAAAATCATCCTGTGACAAATCTCTGCCATCTGATGTATGCAAGTTACTGAGTTGCTCTCTGTGGCCCATTTCTGGATTAACGCAAGGTGAACTGATGGAGCCCTGAGCTGTGTGCAGTTCTGCAGGTTAGTTATGCTCAGTATAATGAAGGCACGATGCACTTCCTTCTGGCTGAGAGCTACGTGGCACGGGAGCCTGACCTGAGATTGTGAATTCAAGTAGCTGCTGAAAGGCGGAACAGACATTCTTCGTTCAGGTATATACTAATTTTTTTAGTGCTGGACTTCATAACTGCAGTATTCTTTTAATGTGTTTTTTAACTCATCCCAACTATGTTTTCTACACACACTGAAAGAAAATGAAAAATCATCTGTTACCATATCATTCACTCCCCCTGGGTAATGGGTAGGGGCATGATTTCCAGCTTACAGCACAGACCCACAGCCACCTACTGCCTGCACAGAGTAAGTGGGAGTAATGGAGAAGCATCCTTTCTAGACGTGCATGTCACTAGAATGGGCAGAGATGTTTCTTGTCAGCTGTTAGGTATTTGCTGGCAGCACAGGGATGAGTGGTGAGATGTGGGAATAATGGGTTCATTTCCAAACTCCGCAGCGGATGAATCTAGATGCCCTCTTGCTCTATTTTATATCATATTGTCACAGTATGTGACTGCTTCCCCTCTCCCTCTCCTGCAGCACTGTCCTGCCTGTGTTCATCTTGATGTTCTCTGCAGCATGGCTCCTTCCTCTCCCTCCCCTCTGTTGCCCATCCCTCTTGGCCCGCATCTCTTCCCTCTCTGCTGCTGGGGATGGCTGTAATCCCCGGCGGAATGTGGCCCACAGGCCCCTGCAGGACTGGGGCGTGGGACTGGAGAGCTGCTGCTGGTGAATGCACAGCAGCGAAAAGCAATCTCACCTCACCTGGCAGCACAGGGAGGGAAGAGCTGGGGTTTGAGGGCTGTTCGGTGTGCCTGGCTGGCCAGCCAGCTTATCAGACGAAAAATAGAGGCCAGACTTTTCGGCTGCACGTGCTGTTCCCCTATTCATTGTGTCTGGGTGACATATTCTCTGCCTGTGGTTTTAATAAATATCTTTCATAGCTACTTTCTGCTTCAGTTTGCCTTGGGATAGCTCTTTCCAACTCAGCTGCATCAGTGTGTTGAAGATGTTAAGTCCAAGTGTGTGGAGCAGAGGAGAGAGAACTTCATGCAGAGCATCTAAGAAAGCTTTAACTTTAACCATATCTCTGTGAAGCTGCTCTATATTCCAGAAGCCACACCTGCAGTTTAAGTTGCACAATCCCTTTCCTCGCTGTGTTTATATCTCCACAGAGCATACAAAAGTGTTTGCAAGGAGAATCCCAAAGTACTGCTAGGACCCAAATTTATGCTGGCTTTTAATAAGGCTTTGCAGGATGTTGCGGTGATTAGAGAGTATCCTGGGAATTTCAGCAGGGATGTAGGGAGAAGAACAAAAAAAAAAGATCGCAATTCTGTGTTTGGACACTGAGTTTTGTCCTGTGTAGTAAGCACCTGTCTTAACCCTGCTACAGCAGAACAAACCCCCTTTTCTAGCAGAAACCAGAGTTGTTGTTAATTAATGTCTTGCTGAAAACTAAGTCTTTGCCATCTGTTCTGCCCCCTCACTACGAATGCCACTCTCATTATGTTGATTATGTAATTAAAAATGAAAATATATTTTGGTAGAGTGCTGCATAGGCATCTGTGCTGACTCTTCTCCTGTTCCTATTTACCGTCCCCTGCCCCCCATCCCACAAGAAAAGGAAAAGGGACGACTGTTTGGCTGCGGGGTAGCTTTACCCCGGAGCTGCGGTGCTGGCTGCCAGGCTGGTGCATGTGGCTGGAGCAGCCCTTCAGCCCTGCCGCCTTTGAGCTGCAGGTCCTTTGCAAACCCTGGTTATTAGGTTCATGAGAAATCCCTGGCAGGAAGCTGCCCCTTAAACTGAAGCTGCTTGAAGCCCTTGTGAGGGGTTAACTTGAATCCAGAAGAAGAAAAGCGAAAAGAAAGAGGCCTGGCTACTCCATGAGCGATAGCATGACCTCTGAGATCAGCCAGGCTGCTCCTGTTACAAATATGGCCTCTGTCCGTCTGAGGGTGGAGGAAGAGAGAAAGAGGAGGGGTAGCTTTCCTGTAAGTGGGTTAGAGCAATTACTGAGGTCTCTTGCAGCAAATGAAGTTGTCAGCGTGAGTCACATTCCCTTTTTTTCCCCTCACTGCCAAGTTTTAGGCAGTAACCAGACAGAGGGAGGGGAAAAAAAAGGGGAAAGCAACAATGGAGAAAAGTTGAACTGAAACAACCCTTCATTCGGGGTATTGTTTGACATTTTAGTTCTGATTGTACATAGAGATAAAGGGTCTATAAATATCCTGTCTGCTGAAATTCCTTATCACAACATCGCCTGTCAGCTGAACACATAGCTTAGGTTGTCCAGCTAATACATAATTACATATGTAAATACAAACTCACTGATTATATCCCTGCACCACATGGAACGAAGGCCTGATCGCTGGCAAGGATGTTAACCATCTCTGGTTTACTGAGAGGTGCCCCAGCCTCAGGAAAGCAAATAGCACGCGCAGCTGCTGCTGCTGCTGGTTCGGTGTCAGCTCCGAGACCGGCCCGGACGAGCACGGAGATACTGATCTGACCAACTAGACTGGATGAAAGCATCTTCTGACACTTCTTGAAATATCTTAGCATTTAGTTCTGTTTAACAAATGGCTTGAAGATTTTCTGCTTGGCTTTAGAGCTTTAAATGGAGCATTGTGATTCCCATTGTGGTCAACTGTTTGACGCTTTTATAATTACTGGTATGCATAGTGTTTTTTAATGTTTGACAGCTGGAGAAAGAACGATTTTGTGCATTCAAACTTTTCACACAAAGCTGCTGTTTTCCATTCTGCCTTTGTCTTTTATTCTTGCTGATGCAAATCAATGAAAGACAGAACTGATTAAATTACGTTTGTTTACTTTCTCCTTGATAATAAGGCACAGCCTGCCTTTTACAAAAGACAGAAATAGAGGATGTGACTGTTTCTACAGTATTTCTAGAAAGTTTTTTTTTTCTTACAATATAAAGGCATTTATTTGTTTCTTATGTCTTGATTTAGCAGATAATGCGCACTTCCTGATGTATGTGGAATAAGAATAGAGCAGTGAACAACAGTTAGCAATGGATTCCATTTGGAAAGCTTCTATCTTGTTATTTTTATTAATTTAACGGCATAATGATCAGACCACTTCACAAAACAAACACAGCAAGATACTTCTGTCCTTCACAGTAGGACTGCCTGTGATCATTACTGTAGCTGTACAAAAAATTCCCCTCCGTTGCAGGCTTTAGGTTTATACGCACGCAGTTGTTACTGGGTCCTGGCTTCAGTACGTTGGTACGATACTGGAAAGAAACAAGCACGGAGAGGCAGGGCTGCAGAAATAGGATACTCATGATTGTTTTGGTGAGTAACGCGCATGTCTTCTAGGTTGTGTAATCCTTTTTTTTTTTTTTTTTTTTTTTTT
>Ga0065711_1028865_pt1 | contig 38794 bp, 19 predicted proteins | sample Hoacrofraction12_FD_59098 | JGI IMG/M metagenome (GOLD analysis project Ga0065711, IMG submission 59098) | Hoatzin crop microbial communities from Cojedes, Venezuela - Epithelial fraction 12 v2 (version 2) | ecosystem: Host-associated > Birds > Digestive system > Esophagus > Crop | place...
TCCTTTAAACAGTCATCCTAAAGGAATTTGCAAATTCATCTTGAATTCAACAACTAGCTTTGATTAAAAACACATTTTTTCAGGGGTAGATTGAAAACAGAACTTTGTTTTTGAGAGGAACAGGAGGGAGCTATTGGTGTTTGCCCCAATAACTTGACGATTCCAGCACTCACTGGGCTTGTAGGAGATCAGGCCTGGTCCCCTGCCTGCCCAAAGAGTGCCTATCTGATGAAATATAGGATATTCAGAGAAGAGTTTATTTTCATTTTTTTCTGTTTAAATTGTTGTACTTTGTAATATAATTAATAGATCATTGAGAGACTGTGAGGATGACTCACTAGTCTGGTGTCGGACATTTTACTCAAGATGCATAACACCTTGATGCTAATTTCTTTGTGAATAAATGTTTCATTACTTACACAAAATTAAACGTCCATGGGAGGCATTATGAGCTTCTCATCTATTGTTTTTAATGGACTGGGAAAAATGGTTCAGTCCTTGCCTATTTCTGATGGGTGAAGAAAACGAACAAGTTGTAAAGTACTGCTTTAAGCATTCCTTAAAGTAACAATTGCATCATATTCACTCTGCATTAACCTGGGGTGAATTATCTTTGAAGAATTGGGTGGAAGCTAGGGAGAGACAGCTGCTGTTGGCTGCCAGCGCATGGAGCAGCTCTGTGTACCTGGTGCAGGTCAGAAGGCAGGACTGCAACTGCCACAGTGGATCCATGTAGTTGTCACTCATCAATCACACTCCTACCTGTCCACTGCAAATTTCTTTCTCTTTTGCTTAAGGGAAAGTTCACACAGAGCCCTCTTACGTAAGTGTAGGCTCCCCACTATCTCCCTACTCTGCTTTCTGCCATCAACTGCTGTAATTTAAAAGAAATGAACTACAGGAAATAAGTAAGTTCTTTACATTCTAATTTCTTAACAGGTTGTTGGCTCAGTTGGATGAAACAGAAAAGGCTTTTGATCAATTTTGGACCAAGCATCACCTAAAACTAGAACAATGCCTGCAGCTTCGACACTTTGAACATGATTTTAGAGAGGTATTTCATTTGTTCATTCTGTCTAGCCTTCTCTGGTAAATATGGCCAAATTTTACCCATACTTAGAGCATACTGGCAATCCAAAAAGGAAGGTGGGAGAGAAGCTCTTCATTATGGAATAAGAAATGGATATTCAAAAATTAAGTTCTTGACAGCTAATGGATATCTTGCAACATTTGAATAAGACACAGTGAAGAAAGTGCCAGCCTGTTAGGCCAAAATGTGAAACACCAACTTCTTGATAAATCATTTTGCATTTATGTGTGACGTTACCAATATCACTTCTTCTGTGATGGTAAGTTGATAATCCCACCAGAATCAATGCAATGCGGTTCAGAAAGCCCAACTGTCAGCCCAGAAGTTGGAGTAGTACAGATTCTGGAGTCATACAGACTCTGGAGTTGTAGGTCTTCAGAACTGTGTGGGCCTAAATAAATAGTGAGAAGCAGGAAAAATCTGTGAAGAATAGTTCATTGTTGCTTTATTCCTTGGCTTTTCTATTTTGGAATGAGCTGAAAGACTAAACTTGAGATGCAGACTCTTCTAAAAGATGTAGGTAAATGTTTAGAAGCCATAGGTTTGTTATAATTTTGTGAGTATCTTGTGATGAGGTTTTGGTTGGGGTTTTTTTGTTGTTATTCTGTTTTATGGGTTTTTTTGTTGTTGTTTTTTAGGTGAAACTGGCACTGGATAATCTCATGGAAGCACAAGCAGCTTTTGCTGACATTGGAGACAGCGTGACTCGAGTGGAGCACCTCCTAAGGGAACAGAAGCAACTGGAAGAGAAAGGACAGGTTTGCACCCAATTCTAGCTGCTATAGACACGATCTTCGAGACACTTCTCTGTCACTGTCCTTACATCACGCTTACTGTCTTCTCATGAGTCATTATTTTAAATTGCAAAACCCAGATCCTAATTTCCAGAAGCCAGGTTTGTTCAGATGCAGTAGTTCCAGTTCATTACTAAGAAAACTATAATCCAGTTCAAAAATCGGCATTTCAAACCAGGAAAGTTAGGCCCAGCTTTGGAATCTGATAGGCTCAGCGTACTTAACAGGTTCCCTTGGCCAGATACTTTTTAAGACCCTTCTGTTCAGACTTATAGCAGTTTGAGGAATACCCATGCCTCCCAGTAAACACCTTTCTTTTCCAGACATTTGCACTCTGGAATTCCGTCAGCTGTGATATGCACCACATTTAGTATGATTAGAAAGCACTGAACAAATGAATAAGTTGAATCAGAGGAGGAGGCACATGAACAAATAGAAAAGCTGATGATCATATTTATTTAAGAATACGATTAAGATTTAGAAATATTGCTATATTTGCACAGCTTTTCTGTAGAAGCCTAAAGGAATAAAAATTATAGTAACATGCATTTTCCTTCCATTGTCCACATCATATAATGTATTGATGTGTGCTGTATTCCTGTTAGCCACCTCTAATTTCATCCTATTGTGACGAAGCTTATGACTTGTATCTAGTCAGAAGGACCTGCAGAGTTTTCGAAAATATATCTTGGAATCAAAAATAAACTAAATTATTATAAACCTGGCAATTAGTGAGTGAAAAAAATACAGGGTTTTTTATTATTAGGAACTTTGCAGGGAAAAAAAAATTGTATAGTCACTGTCCCCAATATGTAAGAAAGGAGACATACACTCACAGAATCGCAGTTATCACCCAGTGATTGAGGATGGAAGGGACCTCTGGAGGTCATCTTGTTCAACTCCCCTGCTCAAGTAGGGCCACCCAGAGCGGGTTGCCCAGGAGGGCAGGTTGTCCGGACAACTTTCTAATGTCTGCAAGGAGGGAGACTCCACAGCCTCTCTGGGCGACCTGTTCCAGTGTTCAGTCATCCTCACAGTAAAATAGTGTTTCCTGATGTTCAGACGGAACATTTTGTATTTCAATATACTCACTGACAACAGTTATTCTTCAATGTAAATACAAGGTAAGACATACCAGCTAGATTAATAACCCAAACCTTTACCACCAGGCTACAGCGGGGATTACAGATGGATTGTCTTTATTACATCTGCCATTTTAAGATCTAACTTTGGATTTTTTCTCATTAATTTCACAGGAACCTTTGGAGAAGGCCCAGTCTCTAGCTCTCCATGGAGAACAGCTCATCCAAAACAACCATTATGCAGTTGACTCCATTAGACCAAAGTGTGTTGAACTCAGGCGTATTTGTGATGACTTTACCAATGAGACCAAGAAAAAGTACGACATTTTAGGAAAGTCTCTTGAGCTGCATAAGCAGTTAGATAAGGTGAGTGAACCTTCTCAGATAACAGCCCTGGTAAGGTTCTACTGAAAACAAATGTTTTTATAATCTTGGATAATTTGAATGAAGAGAAAAAGTATTTATTTCTTTTTTTTCCTCCATTTCATTCAGAAACTGTTACTATAAAAATTGGGGTAGTAGCTTCCCATAATTACAGTCTTAAAATGATGAAAAGTAGGACATAAAACTAAGAAAAAATTTAGCTAGGCCTAAATTTGAAACGAGAACCAAATGTTTTCCAGTGCTTAAAAATGAACAGTTTACTGCTTGTTCAGTTGTTTTCACTTTCTGTGATCTAACTAGAATAGCAAGCTAAATGCTTTGAGAATGTCTACATGCTATTCCAGCCTCATCTGGAACAGGAATTACCAAAATTTTACAGTAAAAACCTGCTTTGGAGTATTTGCAGCCAAGTTTTATAGGCCTAAGAAGTTTTGGGGAATTTTGATATGGTTCAAATATTCATTTGGGGTTTTGGATAATTATGTGACTGAGCACCAAAATGAGGTAGTACAGCTGACAGATTTGATTTGCAGCAACCACAGTAACACTTCTCCTCTTTGCTCAGAATATTGTTATTTTACATGTCACTGGACCATCTAGCCCGTGAGAGCTGAATTTAACTTGCTGTTGATGTCTAGGTGGGGTGACTTATGGCCTGGAACTGTTGAGTGCTATGAAGTAACATTCATTCCCTTTAGTGACATGTTAGGGCAAATCTGTATTTCATGGAGTAGAAGCAACGCTTCACAACATGGACTGTCAGTGATGATGGAGTCCTTGCCCCATTTTTCTTTAAAGGCAAGCCAATGGTGCGAAGCTGGAATCTACCTCTTAGCTTCCCAAGCTGTGGACAAGTGCCAGTCACAAGAGGGAGCTGAAACTGCACTGGTTGAAATTGAGAAGTTCCTGGTAACAGCTAAGGAACACCAGCTCTCTAACCCGAAGGAGTTCTACAATCAGTTTGACATGATCCTCACCCCCGAAATAAAGGTAAAAGCCCTCAGATGTGCATGCACTCACTTAGAATTTCAAAATTACCAACTGCCATGTACATGAGAGTGTACTGGGCTACATATTTGAGTCTGCGCAATAAATACACCAAAACTGCACAGAGGCGAACAATTTGGGCAGCAAGTTTTACTCGGATGAGTAGTCACTGAAGACATACGTGATTTTCTTCAGAGTAGTGCTAGAAGGACTGCATGAGTCACCATGTCCTCCTCAGTGAAACTGCGATCTGTGCGGATCTGTTTATGGGCTGAGTTGCATTAAACTGCAGCACAGTAAGATCTGCAGCTCTGAGTCTGGGTAACAGAAGTCCTTTCTTAACTTGCTTAGTCCAGCACTGACAACCATCTGTTGTTTGCCTTTTCTTTACCTAGGCCAATGCCCAAAGAATTCTACAAAAGCTAGAGGATGTACAAGAAATGTTTGACAAGAGGCAAGTCAGTCTGAAGAAGCTGGCAGCCAAACAGACCCGGCCAGTACAACCGGTTGCCCCACATCCTGAATCTTCCCCAAAGCGAGCATCACCAAAGATTACCAGACCAGCAGGAGTAGGTAGGCCATGAACAGCTGCTTTCAGACACACACCAGTGTTTTGTACACACAGTTGTGTTTAATTTTTATCATAATGGAAACTTGCATTGATGCTCTATGTCAGCCTTCTAGGCCCAGCTGTTAAAAATGAATGTGACATATCTGTCGCTATAAACATACAAACAAGAGTGAATCAAAAAAAATTCAGGCTTCTCTTCCTAGGTCTAATCTACAGACAACATTTCTATGCTGCTTCTCAGTATATCTTGTATTGCTAATTCTTGAAAACCGAAGCCAGGCTAGTCACTGCAAGTATGCAAAGTAAGCATGAGAACCTCTTTTACATTGCATATAGTGTAATGTGAATATTTGTGTTTAGAGGGTCACAATTCCTCATGCTCCAGTCAGATACTTGGAAAAATTAAGGGTTCATTAATGACACTGACTCATGTGTGCAATTTTTGCTTTTTCCCTCTAAATAACTGTTTATTCACTTTCTAGTGTTGTCCTCTACTAACTATAGAAGTTGAACATTGCTTCTGTTTGGAATTTAGTGAAGGTTCTTGATTTGAGGTTAGCATGTGCCTTTAACCAAGATAGCTATTTTCTGCAAAAAAGAACACGGGTGAAGCTAATTTGAAACAGTGCATCTTGGAGACCAGCTACCCTGTACTTGGTGGCAGGAGGGGGCTGTCCCTTTTTAGCAGAGATGGTTCTGAGAAATTTCAAAATGAAACCTTAGGGCTTTTTAAAATGGAACCTTTATCAAAAAGCCTTGAAAAAAAATAATTTGCATGAAGAGCATGTAATAAACTTTGCTTTCTCAACAGGAAGATTAGGATGGCCAGTAGCCTGACTGTTTTGCTTTCTAGGCATACTATCACAAGGTCACACAAATGTCCCTGTTCTCCTCTGCTCCCCAACACTCGCCCTTTCTCGCCAAGGAAGATCATCATCATCTTCCAGTTACCATGCCAGTCTGACATCTGTACTATTTTCCCCCAAACCATGCTAGCTGTGTTCTTAAGATACAGCTGCTATCTCAAGTTTCAGCTTTGCTAGTGGCTTACGGCAAGCTGAGACCACAATGAGTTTGAAGAGGTTCTGCTCTGCTACCCACACGTGCTCCAGAAATGTGTTCCCCTCTTGCACTGTTGTTGGTGGTCAGTTAGCTGTATGAGTTGTGATTTATCTTGAAAACTCAAAAAATTGACTGCAAAAATGTAGTGGTTAGTTTTCCATTGCATGAGTTAGAAAAACGTAGGGAGCTCTCGAGATCGTGTAGCCCAGTCATCTGCTCAAAGCAGCACTAACTTCAAAGCTGATCAGATTGTTTACTACGTGGCCACTAGCGCTGAAGCAAAGAACTTTCAGAAAAATGGGATTTATGGGGTCAGTAGGTCAGAGCTAGTTAGTCCTTACTTGTGGTAGTACAGTTTTAGAGTGGCTTTTCACCTACTAAGAAACTGCATGTGTGTTTCTTGAACTTCTTTCTTGTCATTTTAGAGCACTTTTAGATTTTTTTAGTTCAACTTTTGGTATAGATAGAACCTTAAAAAATAGTCACTAGTATATAAATGACAATGCTTTAAGTTTTGATTCTTGTTCATACAGCCAATCCGGTATTATCAGCTCTTTCACAGACAATCATGAGATGCTCCCTTGCTCTAACCCTTGCATTGCAGTTCAGTGTTACACAATGCAATACAGGATAACTGTGTGACAAGGATTAGCCTCTGATGTCCTGTTGCAGATTAATAGGTAGATGAAATTTATTTTCAAGTGTTACTCCAGCTGTTCTCGGAGGAGGTCAGAGTCAAACCCCATCCTGTTCAGACATTGATAAGTAGACTACAGCATCTCATTCAGATACTTTGCGCCTGAAGATGATTGACCTAGAGTACCTTTGTACAAAGAAACAGAAGTTCCTGACTCTACAGCTTATCCTGGGACTCAAAACCAGTTACTTTACCTGCTGTGAGCAGAACATGTATATTTACATAAACTCTATGGGTATTATTTGGGTATTATCCAATTGTCCACTACAAATTATTACACTTTGAATTTCCTGAGTGCCCTCGCCCTCAGAATTCCAAAGCACTTGGCAAGTACTGGTAAGTAACCCTTTTTTTTTTTCAGTAAGAAAACTGAAGCACAGGTAAACTGAATGATTCACCAAGGGGTTTCACAGTCTGAGTCTGAAATGTGGCTGAGAATAGAAACAGGGACACTGAGTCCTATTCCAAACCTTGAAAATGAGGCTGTGAAATTCTGTTCTTCTTGAAGCTACCCTCTTTTGGACTTTCCTCTGTGCCCTTTCTTCACATTCACAGGATCAATAGACAATCAGCATTTATTTATGGGGAGAATTTTTGAGCACCATCTTCAAAAAAATGAAGAGGCTAAGAGCACCTTCTTGAAACAGATATTGTAACTCATTGTTATTTGTTACCCAGGACATACCTGACTATTTCTAAAAGCTTGCAAAATAGAATATGGCAACAGGAAAATACCATGTTCCTAGGCTTTGTAAATACAAAGGCAGGCAAAGGCAATAAAATGTGGTAAACAGAAATAGAAGACCAGAAATAAAGGCTTTTGTCCACAGGCAGCAGATGTAACAATACCACGGCACTATTGCAATGGTTGTCGGTGAAAGGAAAAAAAGTTGCGTTCGTTCCAGAATAGATTTTGTTTTGTTTTGCTTTTACTTGCTGACTCTCCATTTCCCTGACAAGGAGTGGCAGGGAAAATTCTGTCCAATGAGGGTACTAATGGAAAAATCTTAACAGATGCCAAGGCTCAGGCAAGAAATACTCCATTATTGCAACTGATATCATGTATGAGGGAAAGGGCAGATCTCTACCAGGAAAATGACTGTGACAGTTTCTTGTGTCTGTGTCCTTATGGTCTCTTGGCAAAGTCTTGGCTTAGTGAAGATCCAGAAAGGCAGCTCAGAGCTGCACTGTAAACTCTCCCTCACCCAATGCTTTTCTATGGGTCTCAAAATTCTAAGCAAAATTTTAAATTAATCCTATTTTTGCTTGAAGGTTTTGGTTTCACAAATGAACTTGTAAATTTTGCAGGGACAGGCCTGTTCAACATTTAAAAATGACTACTTGAATTACCATGATTCTCAAAAGTCTATGCCAGTTGGACTTGGTGCAAATTTTAGCTATGGGAATCTGCTTAAATATTATCCGCAGATTAACCCAGAAAAGGCAGAAAACCCTCTGCTGACCCTTTTATAAGAAATGCCTTGAAAATCTTTACATAGTATATATGACACTTATTTCAGGCAGAACTCTATTTACTCCAGATGGAAGCTGCTTGAATACTGCTAACACCTAAACTTGTCCCTGTATTTGTTGGGCGAAAAGAAGTGGCACTTAATAGGGAAATTCCTTTGCTCTAGTTGAATTCTGAGGGCATAATTTTTGATGATTTGACTACATATTTGTGGACTGTGTTTTGGTACAAAACTCCTTAGCTGGACTGAGTCGGGATAGGTCCACAAAGTCAAACCATGCAGGCTAGTATTGCCCATAGGCTGTCACACACAGTGGGATAAGCCACAGAGCTCTAAAGGATAATATAAGCTATTAGGGATGACTGTAGTTAGCATTTTTCTATTTTCATTTGCTGGTAATTCTCCAAAACTCCAAGTCTTTGAAATAAAACTTTCCCAAGGGCTATCTTCTTCAGCCTGACACTTTCTTGGAAAACTGCAGTAAAAAATGGTTTGGCCATCTCAGTGAACATGGCTAGGAAAATTGTCTTGTTTTAGTTGCCTTTGTGGCAAGAGCTGGAACATGGCAGTACAAAATAGTTTTGTCCCTTCCTAAAGTGTCCAGATTTGACAGAATTATAAGCACTTGGGGAAAAAAAAAATGTCAGCTCATACACATTCATCATGTATGAACTTGCTACAGTTTGGATTCTATAGCCTCATTTCCTTTGTTGTCAGCAAAAATCTTTGGAACCCAGAGACAATATGTTTCTTATCCCCTGCATTGCTTGTTTCCTTATGGTATGGTCTTGCAGCAGCTTAAGCTCTTCTTAATGCATGGCTGTCACAGTCTCCCTTTCTCCTCTCCTCTTTGCCCAACACAGCAGGGTGTTTGTGAGTCTGCTTTCCCTCAGTACTTACGGTCACATAACTTGTGGGAACAAAGGAGGGAACTGAAAACTGTCACTGTGGGGGGGGTTGTTTTGTTTTGGCTAGTTCAGCTCCTCATCATCCAGTTTCATGAACAGCAGCGCTGACAAAAAAGGAGACAGAAGTGTGTGGCCAGTAGTTGGGAGGAAAGGGAGAACTGTACCTGACCCAGTTCACATGAGTTTCAACTGTTCTGGAGTCAGCCCTGAAACTGTGACTACTTACTGCTGCTTTTACTCCTGCTGCCATGTGAAAGAGGAGCTGGTGCAGTAGGTGTAGAAGTTTCAGCCCTGTTAAAAAGCCATGTGGGTGTTAATGTGATTCAACTTAATGCAGTTTTGGGGGTTTTGTTTTTAATAACTTGTGCAACTACCTAAAGACATCTACATTGAAAGAGCAGTGAAAGTCTGAAATCAGAATTGCTGGGCAGGGCATATGCTCTTGGACATATGAAGTGACATACAATACTCAGTAACCTGAAAATTCAGATCTAAAATAGTCAAGTTGGTCTCCCAGAGTGGTGTATTCTCTTCTGATCTTTATCTATGGAACTCAGAGATCTCAGTGTGTTTAGTAACAGCCTGTTACCTCTGAGAAGTGTTGTGAAAACAGCTCAGTAAATATTTATGAAGCACTTGAATTGTAAAAATGACTATTAGAAAAAAGACAATTATTTTCAAAGCAGGAATTGAAATAGCATATGGATAGTAAGGTTCCGGGACCCCACTGAGAAATACAGATAAATCAAAACAGTGAATAGCTGCTCATGAATCCAGTAGTTTTGGATCCATGTGCTGAATGAGGCTAGGATTCTTAAGAGGGGGGTGGACCAAGATGCCTTAGCAGTAAAGGGGCAAAATTAGCGTTGTACATGTAGTTTTGCTTCTGGCATCTCCCATCTTCTAAATGCTATCAAATATTCACCTAGAGATTTCTTTGAGTGCAACGTAAATGTGAGATACAGCAGCAGAGATGTCAAAATCCCTGTGAGCTGATTAAGCAAATAACACGTTTAACAGCACGTTGCACATACAAAATCCATGACTCATCCTAAAAGCATCTTACAACGCCAACTTGGAACATGAAATTCATATGGGGGGAACATAGCTGGAGCCTTTTCAGTTCTTTAAATAATAAAATTTAAACTGGTTCCATCTCAGTTAAATGTGTACAACTGCTCGTTGGATCCATTCCAGCATTCCTCACAGTCACCAATGCATAACACTCACTAACTAATAACATCTGGATAGAGGATAAGAGAAGAATGTCTTGCAAGAGTCTGGGGATGTGTACAGGAGAAGTGAGGCTGCAGAGAGATCAGCTAACTCAGAAAAGATGGTGCATGTGATTCTCATTAATGGTTTTGGGAAACAAGCAGTTTCTATAGTTCAAGATACTTCTACAAACGAAGTAGAGAAAAGATGCTTTCAATTTTGTGGCTGTAGGGCTGCTATCACTCTTGGGCAAGTCTGAGGAAACCAAGTAGTGTGTCTCCTTGCAGAACACTGTTCCACATACAGGGGCCTCGGTCTGTGCTTCTCATATGGGCAGATTTTCAGGGGGCTTGACAGCAATTATGCTAAAGCAAAGAAATATAGATTAGATTGCCAAAGAATGGAAAAGACTTTCTGTATAGATCATTAAATGATAAACCTGAGATGCTCTGGTATTTGTTTAGCTGCCTAAGCACACTGTTTTGTCATTACCAGCATTCAAAACCACTATTAAGTCATTAATTATCTTTAAAGTCATGTTCCTATGAGACAGCATGAGCTGGAAGCCCCCCTAAACAGTTTAGCAGACTAGCTGTTTCCATGCCTGTTCTTGCCAAAGGACTTTGATTCTGTGGTAGGTGATTAGTGAGAATAGACAAACTCTCCCACAGAACAGATGGGGAAGCACGTGGCTGGGCAATTCACACAAGTCCTGAATGTAAAGCATGGTACTTATTTGAAGGGGGCTTTGAACGTCTTGCGAGTCCTAGGTCCATGTCTCTTGCTAGCTAATGAGTTACATTTACTCTAGTAGGAGCAAATTTGAGACCAGTTAGCCATATGGACTAATTCAGTTGTCTCTGAGCAGCTGGGAGCTGCACCCAGTTCTGTTTGTGCCTCATTGTGTGATGCATCCCCCCTGTGAGAGATCAGCTCCTGAGAGATGGTGCCTTTACCCTGCCATGCAGGAGCAGGGTGGAGAAACAGATCAAGCCACAGCCTCTCCTCACAAGCAGCACAGCAAGTTGTCCTCGCTGAATTTATTTGAGTCCTGGAGTGGTGAAGAGACAGCAAAGCAACACTGAGCACATGAGTCTATGTCCTTTCCTAGCAGCTTTAGGGACAGTACAGCCCACATTACCACTTGCTGTAGGCTAGGTAATAAAACAGTAATTCCATATTTATCATGCAACGTGTTCACAAAAAAATAGTTAGCAGTACTAAAGCCCTACAGGACCAGCACAGTGGTGCTCCGGGTGAATGCAAGTGATAGACCTAAACCCTGCTTCACTGCAAATACCCTTGCAATAAAAAGTTCCTCTATGCATACAATGCCCTTTAACAATATTTGCTTTAAAAGCAGCATCAAGCAACTTAAAATATTAACAAGTTCAAAATGAAAGCTTCATTACTCATTATCCAGGGGACTACTGTGAAACTGTAGGGTGAAAACAACCTTGAAACCATGCAGACCTTAAGATTGTTTATAGATACAGTTTTCCTTTGTTCTTTCAGTAGGCCGTTGAACTCCGTAACTTTCAGCTTCCTCAGCAGTGCAATACAGTAATGATTTGAAACAGCTAACTGTACTGAATTTTATAAGGGAGTTTCCCTTATAAAATATTTTCAGTTCCACAGTAATTAGTGCAATAATAATTGGCAGGTATTTGGGCTGTTTCTTTCTAAAGAACTCCAGAAACTACTTAATGTAGTGACATGCAGCAGTCTCTGAATATGGACTAGTCGATAACTCAAAAGTACTCTGGAGCGTAACCAAAACCAGACGGCTTCCTGTTTTCGATTCATTTCTGGGTCAGATTGGGATGGGAAAGTTTGCTGTGTCAATCTGAATCAAATTCACCCCTGAAATACAAGCAGTTGGATTGGACCGTTTCCTTATCTTGTATCTGCCGCCTCCTTTCTGAAATGTCATACTGATGGAGCCAAGACTAAGCTAGTGAACTGCCCTGAGTAATTTGCTGGATCAAGGAGCATCTGCAGTTGGGCTTTCTGTGAATGTGTCCTCTTTCGCTTAAACTGTCCAGTGCTCTCTTTCCTGGATCACCTGGAGCTGTCTGAATTTGTAAGCTGTGATCCAGACATCAGTCATAACTGATTTCAATGTTTTCTGCTGACTGCTTTCAGCCAGGGTTGTCACACCAGTCTCAACCATCCCCTTCAAACTAGAAGGCTTTCTAATTCACGAACAGGTCAAACCACTTGGTATTGCTGACTATGCTGTTCTAAGCAAAAGTTCTCGTGTTTCCTAAAGTTATTTCCTCTACTTCCACTCCTTTTAATAACATATCCAGTATTTGTAAAACTTGGGAATTAGCTTTGTAGAGCAATCCAATGGACTGAACTCAGATTTAGATACAGTAACTGGACATTGGCAGCATATCTAGGGTATTCAGTAGTGCCTGGTAAGTGTGTGGAGAAGAGTATGAAACTATGTCTTGGTTTTCTTTAATTGAATCAGGATTTTTGTGACCAAATCTTAATTTTTCTTATGCTGATTTTTCAAGGTATAAATAGGATATAGTTGGATGATGCTCCAGGTGAAAATATTATTCAGTGTGATAGGTATGATCACAGCCTGCATCTTGTCAAGATCTTGGTAGATGAGAATTTAAGGCTAAATAGAATCTTCAGGATGCATTAGTACAGAAAAGAGTGAATTTGCTGATGCTTGTAACCACTTTACTCAGGGATTTTTGGGAAAAACACAAAACGGCCTGCTTGAAAATTTATCAAACAGTTGATGAAGGTTGGTATTCTGGTTTTGCTAGCCGTAGAAATCACCCTCCCTCCAGAGTAGAAAGGTATGAAGAACTTTGACAGTAAGGACAAGTAGCTTATATTTGCTACATCATGCTTTTTATTTTTTCCCCTTGTATTAAAGATGTCAGTACACCATTTTTTGGGTGAAAAAACAATACCTTTGAGAGAACAATTACTACTTTGTGGAAAGCTTTCTTTGGGATGGGAAAAAGGCATCTGTTGAAAGTAGTGCCCAAAATCAAAACAAAGCCCCTACTGTATATTCTGAGAGAGTGATGGAAGAACCAAATAGAGTCGACAGTTGCATTTCAGCTCAGTCCTGGGAACCATAAGAATCTTCTACCAGTCAATTACAGCTGCTGGTGGCTGCCACACTTTGCTGTTCACTTGAAGAAACTTTCTAATACGGAGTCATTGTGAGGAAGTAATAGGCATGAAATAGACTTTGCCAAGTGCCCATGTCATTCAGCATGGGATAAAACCTGGAAGATTTAGGAAAGAGTTGGAAGAAACTGCTTTAATTGGTTCTCTTCCCAGTTGCATGATAAGGCAGTTAAAAAGGCACAGGGCAGAAATGTCAGATTCTGTTATTGTCTATGAAACTGAGTTGTCTTTTTAGACATACATAATTGCATTAAATATATATATTTGCATATAATTTGGAGTGTTTCTATGCTTCCCTTCCCTTTTCTTTAAAACTACATTACAAGAAGAATTTAATGACAAGGGCATTTGAAAATTTGTTAATGTGTTTCTTTTAAAAAAAGTGTTCAGTCCTCTCCTGTGTGGATCTTTTAATACTGTCCTCCCATTCCAGCATGTCTGCATCTTTTTTATTGCATCCCTCAGCTTTTCCCAGAGAAGAAAGTTGACCAAGACCCTCAACACCTCGAAACATTAAACTTGGTGAAACCACTTAAACAGAATGTTACCAGACGCATTTAAAAATACCAGCTTGTATTTTTTGAATAGTTCTTGTCCAATTAGAAAGTTTTCCCAGAATAAAACTGAAAAGGATTTAATCTCAGAATTGCAACAATTTTGCTCTTTGTTGCCTGACCCAGATTCTTTCATCATTGCATCTGGTATTCACATTTGTCTTTACCATGACATGCATGGTTGCCTGTATCAATTCAGCAACTAAGAAGGAGAGCACTGTTTGCCTTGTACTTATAAAACATGCACTGTGACCCCATTATCGATTTAAAACAAAGATACAAACTGCAACAGAGATATTATTTTCTACTCAAGCCAAATGTATGATTCCTCTTCTCATAGACCATTCTAGGCCTTTTCTTTGGACAGCAGTCTCAGGATAGTGGTTACGTTGTCAAGGATGATTTTCTAGTGCATTAGACAACTCGCTGGCAGCTGTGGTTTACAGAGCCTGCAAGGCCCAAGAAACCTGACACAACAGAGCATATTCTGAAATAATTTCCTCGGATCCACTGTCATTACATACATGGTCACAGTGACTTGCTGAACACCTGTATGACTGCTCTTTTGAGACTTGTTCATGTGATGAAATCTTAGAGGGAACAATCCTTTATATTCCGACATTAGCAAACAATTACCAGAACCAAAATTTCCTTTCTTTGGGAACCCACACAAGTAACAACAGGAGTGAAAACTGCCCAGCTGCCGGCTAACATTTACCTGCGCTACCCTAAAGACAGTGGCCAGGGAGGAAGCCAAACCAAAGCAGTCATTACAGCAGGGAGCTGTAGGTGCCCGTTCGAGACACAGCGGAGCACCAGACAACACAGTCCATCCGCTGTGGCAGCTGGTCCTTCACCCCACCAGCCACCATTCAGTTCTGCAGGCTAGGCCGCAGTCACCACTGATGTGGCAGGATCTTTGCTCATTGCTTTTATTAGGAAGTTAGGATTTCAACTTTTAGCATACATTTTCTGATGTTACTTTCTTTTTGACTCCTTCAGCTACCAACAGGAGGCCCACAGAAATTTCCTGCCCTCCGAAGACCATTTCTGAAGCAGAGTTATCAAAAAAGAAAAGCGTTAAGAAGACTAAAGGTGGAATTAAGGTAGGAGTATCTGTGTTTTGTGGACATCCCATATTGTGAGGGAACTCCAAACAACATAAACATATGTTTACATATTTATACTTGGAATTAAAAAATTGAACATTTACAAGTTAATTCTCTGCCTTTTCTTCTTCCACTTCACATTGCAATTTGAAAGTTACTCAGATGACAGTGTTAAAAAAGATTTATGCTCATGTACATGGAAAAACAAGTTACACTAAACTAGAAATCACTTTCAAAAGATGAAATGGGAAACGTGGAGGGAATTTCCAACAATAATACATTAAAGTGCCTCCATAGTGCCCATCCTTCCTTATGGCATATGAGCTATTTTGTTTCTGAAACTGGAATCTTATTCTGGCTCCTCTGAAGTTAAGATGTGTTATGTTCAGGGTTTTACAAAGTTATATATTCTTCTTCATTTAAATATTTTCTAAGGGTAGTTTCTACACAAAGGAGGAAAGACTAGACATTTAATACTTAAAAATACACCAATCAGCCAACAACAAAAAAAAACAAACAGAGAAAAATTCCACTGTTACCTGTTGCTGTGTGGACAAGTAAGGTTCAGGGAAATGTGTTTTGCTTTTGTGTCTCTGTGATGAGATTTGTGGCATTATTGTTTCTCAGCAAGATTCTGTTTAGGGCTCTTTGGACATCCTTACCCTTTCCTCCCTATTCCCAAACCCTGCAGCATTTAAGAGCCCTGCCTTTACAGCAGAGTCTTTTGTCTGAGCTGTAGAGACCAACTGGGATAACAAGCTATCAAGACAGCCATTTGCCCCTCCTTGCGTACTTTAAGACTGGAAAGAGAAGGATCTAGAAACTTCATTCATCTGCAGTTCTTTTAACTAAGATGAAGTGCAACTGCATCCTGAAACTTTTCATTTGCTCAGGCTAGCTGAAATAGCCACTTTCAGAGACCAGACTTTTTTTTCTTTCTTCCCTGTCAAATTCAAGTAATACCTCATTTGTCTTATTTAAAATGTTTGGGTTTCAACCATGTAAACACACCTGTCAAGAGACGGGAGTACCACCACTGGAGCTGTATTCTGAATGGTCTGTGCACAAATGTTTTGTAACTTTGCTAACATCCCTTTTAGTTACAAGTTTACAAGAAGTAAGACAAAAATCAATACACTGTGCCATTCACTCACAACTTTTTAAATACTAACATCTCCTTGCCATAATTTTCTTGCATCTTCCCTGCATTAAGATTCAGATTATTAGCTCTTTAGGGCCACATATCTTTAGAATGGTAAAAAATGCAATTTAAGGTATGTTTTGAGAAAGAAAAAAAATAAGAGAGGGCCCCAGCTGTTTTGAGGGAAATAACACAACTAATATTCAGCAAAGAACAGCAAAAGAAGTTGGGCAGTATGGGAAAGAGGTATTCTCATCAGTAACGGAGGTAATCAGTTGCATTCCTCCCACACAGGTATATGCAGCAACATGGTACAGACTTTATAAAAACACGTATTCATTGGTTTTTAAATCTACTTTCCAAGACTACAGTGGAAATTATGCCCCCTCTCCAGGAGGGAACTCCTGTTGTTGCTATGAAATTTGTTCTGGTAATAGTTCCGGTGAGGATAGTTTATTAATGGATTCCATCATCATCACCAGCCAGCCAGATAATTTAGCTATACAGAATGTAAGACAGGCCACTGCTTTTTTCTCCAGCACCAGCCATTAAAAATGAAAGTGCTCAGGAATTAAAGACTCTACTGGAGTTTAGATATTGGCTTGGATTAACTGCAAACTCAGCAGCTGAGTTGTTTTACTGAATTTGAAGAGATTGCCTTTGAGCAAGCCCAAAGCTGCAGGCAAAAGGAGGAAAAGGCCTGCTTAAAACTTGCCTGGACCACACTTGAAATGATCCAACTCTACCAGACTGGACAAGGAAGTAGGTTAACGTTTATCAAAATATTACATAAAAAAGCCCCAGTCCATTTCAGCCTGGGGACAGCCCTTGCACACGTATACTGTGCTCAGTATCTGAGGGCATGCGCTGCCTTCCATACCACAGCTACTAGTACAAAGACAGTTCTCGGAGGCAAAAGACTGACTCCCTAGACTTCTCCATATGGCACTGTGCAAAGAACTCTGAAAATGTGAGGTCTTTGGGTTGGCTTCAGGCAGGAAACAGAAAAAAAAAAAAAAAAGAGAAAAAAATTCAGAGTCTAAGGAACAGACTGTTATGACTGTAATTATCTACATAAGGAGGTTTCACCTTTATGATGGAATAACATAAAGACTGCCTGGAGTCACGAATGCCTCCCATACCAATAAAGAGCAAGGAAGTAGCAAAATAGAGAGAGGAGGTGTTCTTGATCTACAACCTGCACATCTAGAATTCAATTATTTTAATTTGTCCAGTGATTTCTAGACTAGGTAAGATCTGGTTTTTATTCTTTTAAAGCGTAAAGTTCTCTAAATAAAAGCATCAGCAATTAAGTATTTTCACCTTTAATGTGTCCTTTTTATCCAGATTGAAGTGATGCATGAAGCTAGTCAAGGAGGATCTAGCAGAGTCCTGGTGATGAGTGAAAGTGATGAGAACTTGTCAACAAGGAAGAGGTAAGGCTGCACACATGAGCCAGTATCATATTTTTGTTCTTAGAATGCAAATAACTGCATTTATAGTACAGACTCTTTGACTTCTTTGAAGCTTACTAAGATTAATAAATAATCAACTCACCAAAATGCTTATAGCTATGCATTTATACACAGTCTATCAGCAGTAAAAGCAAGATTTATCTTTTGTTTTGGATGGCAGACTTGGGGTATTTTTTGCAATTATTGTCTTAGAAGCGTTAATTACATGTCATGCTAAACTAAGTGATTAGAATAAGCCTTGCACATATTTACATAAAAGCAGTATTAAAGATCACCTTGTTGTGTTCAGGATATTCATATTTGACTATGTGACTCTGAGAAGATTCTGGTTTTTTTTTTTTATAATGCAAGCAATAATCTTTTCTTCCTTTCTGCAAAGTCTTGGGAAGGAAATTATTAATGATGTATTCTGAAACTCTAAATACTTAAGTCAGTTAGATTAACAAAACATACCAAGCAAACCCAGTTTAATTTAGTTGAACTGCACTGTTTCTAGGCCAAAGGAAGCAATTAAAACAAAAAACCCCCAGCAAAACCCACCTGGCAACAAACCAAACCCCACAATCCTCACTGACTTCATTCCTTTGTTCTCTTCTTCAGTATGATTTCAGTAACTTATACTTACGTTATGCCTCTCACACAGGTATACACTGAAGTTACTTGAGGCAAAAGACTACATTTTTGAAAACACTAGACTGATACATTAGGCTAGCAAACTGGAGACACGTACAAAAATGCAACTTCTTACTATCTGAATTTAATTACACCCTCTGAAAATACTACGACTGGTCTCCAAACCATCAGCTAATTTTCAAAAGGTGCAAAATGTGATCTGAAAAAGAACTTATTTAGATAGGTACACATCTCTCAAGGAATCATTGCCTTAAAGAGAACATACAAATTAGGAAGTTAATATTAACAACAGATTAAGCTTCTAATATTTGGCAGTTTTAAACAACTTCAGACCTAGAAGCTTGGTAAACCAGTTTTTGATCTGTATTCTTTCTTGGGAATGCCAATTTTGCCTTTTGTTCCACAAAAGGTTTGGTTCAAGGTAGAACAGAGAGGAAGGGGGGGAAGCAGTTTGAAGTCCTCTCATAAGAGGAGACTCAAAACAGCATTTGAAAAGGATCAGAGCTGAGCCTGTCAGTTACAAAGAAAGCAACAAGAGATATTTACCACCTTTGTTGTGTTGTTTTGTTTTGTTTTTTTTTTAAAAGAAATAAGTCTGTTTATTCAAAACAAGTTTTACAAAACAATTGTCTTTTTGTGGTACAGAGCAAAGTTTAAGAATAAATACTGAATACTTTGTATAAAAACTAGTAATAAGAAAGGGAAACTGATGCAAACCAACCAAACAGGTAAAAACAATTTTAGCATTAAATATGCTGTGCAACAATGTCAAACTCTTAATGAGGAGTGACCATTCAGGCTGATACAGTTTTATTTGTAGAAGTAAAACCTGACAGCCCTGCATTGGAGCACCAAGACTACTGTTAAAAAAAGGTTCCAGATGAAGGTGTACAAATCTTAAGTCAGTGTTTAGAACCAGAAAATCAGAAGTTTTCTAGCTTCTCCATTTTTTGAAAGGAGTGCCTTCATGCTTTCCTTTTGATTCAACAAGCAACTTCTTTTCACTGCAGCAGAAGAAAATGCATACTACAAACATCTAGGCCTTTTTAAGATCAAGAAACAATCCAAACAAAACTCAAACCAGCTGTAAAACAAAGTATTTAAATGGTCAAAAGTGACTTTCAGATAATGGCAAACTACATTTTAAACGGTGTTTTAGATGTTAGCTAGGTCATTGCCGTACAGAAGTTTAAGCTACTTAAATCTTACTTTACCCTTTGCTTGTATGAGTGAAAACAATAAATCCCAACACATAGTTATGCCGGAAAAATTGTAGTCTTAATACATTTTGGTTGCATACTGCGTATGAAGACCCTCTTTCCCTACAGTGAACAGGGTGGCTTTTTCTAGTAGTGCCATTTTTCTGTGCAGCTTGTTGATTTAAATGGCTCACAACAGGTCAGAGATCTGATGAAGTAGCTTTCCTTCAGAATGGAATACTACTTTCTCTACAAGTGCATTTATTTCTCTATAAGCCAACAGATTATATAGATCTAGGGTTGTCTTGTGTTTTGTTTTTTTCTTTTAAAACACACACATCCTCAGTACTGTAATCAATCTGTTTAGGCAAGAACATGAACTGGATTTGTTCTTTCTAAAGTATAGCATTACATTCTTCAATCATTCTGACACTGATAAATGATTTTTGTGGGCTCTTTATATACCCAACATTTGGGTCCCATTAGGATTCTTCTTCCTTCTGGAAAACCAATTACAGAAAGTTACATATTTCACTTACTTCCAGTAGCTACCTACCATCCATCTGAAATGGCGGCTTAGAGAACAGACAGCAAGTTCACTCCTGGATTCTGTCTATGCTAACATATAACATTAGCCATTCAAACCATTAAAGTACAGCTCCAAGAGCAGTAGCAATTGTTTAAACAGAAGTTTACTACTTGTACCTTAAAACTGCCAAGTCCTGTATAGCTGTTCTGCAGCAAGGTCAGAAAACACAGATGAGGTACCTCCCTACTCCACACAGCAAGAAACTTCAGGCAGAAGAAAAAGGCCAGTCTTAGACAGAAAGCAAGCAGCATTGCTCCTGTAATTAGCACATTTCCAAGAGATGCCTGATGATTTGTAAGCTTTCGCATTGTTACTGCTCTGCTGATAAACTTGACTCATTCAAGCTTTCAGAAGTAATTTTCTGACACTATCCACACTAGAACTTGTTCCAGCATCAAATCAGTTCACAAGCATTATCTGACTGTACCTTGTGTGGGCTGAGTGTCCACCCAGGAAGAGCTACCACAGGTTTGGCAACTAGCAACTAAAATATCTGTCCTGAAAGTCTGTGAAAACACTGTTAGTGAGCTATACCAGAAAAGACCACAGACATCCTAGGACTTTGGTTCTCTGCAATATTTGTATGGCACCACAGTACAAGTCATAATGGCTGGAGTTTGAGCATCACTTGGTTCTATCCTGATTTACAAAGCACAGGTGTTTTGCTCCTCCTGCAGGTGATATTAACATGGAAATATATTCAAGATATAGGGTTTTGCGAATGCAAACTCCCCTGAATTTTAATGACAATCTTGTGCTTAAGACTTAAGGAGAAATATTTTAGCAATTTTGATTTGGGTACTGAGTTTCTGTGGAGCCTCCCTATCCATTCACTGTGAAGTATAACTTTGCAGAAAATATCCTTCCTCTTCGTTAGTACAAGCATGAAATTTTGCTTTTTGAAGTCTTTAACAGATTCAAATTAGCTATGAAGTAACATCCTCAGGGACTTTTGCTTGCTTTTCACCTTCAGAACCATGAATATTGGAAAGCAGAAGCATTGTTAAAAAAACTCATTCAGCTTGTTTGCTTATTAAAGATTAGACTGTTTAAATGTACTGCTTCTGTTTTCAGAAGGCAGAGAAAGATCAGAAAAACCAGTTATAGGAATAGTATTTGATTTTTACCCTTTCAAGCTCAGTGCTCATCCAAAGGGAGCTCCTTTGTTACTTAAAACAACCAAGTCAGAGGGCACTCAAAAGCTGTTTCCCTATTTCAAAGATTTAGGGAGCTTTGAGGAAAAGATTGTAGCAGGTCTTCACTTCTAGCACTTACTGTTTGTCAATTGCGCAGGTCCAGACATACTTTTTGTGAAGCACTGAGAACTGGTGAATATTTGTAACCAATTTACATTGCCTTAAACTTCTGCAATAGTCTCATTCGTCAAGTCAGAAGTTCTATTTTCCTTATGTTTTGAAAGGTCTACTGTATTTTGATATAGCAGATTTTCTTTTTTATCATCATGTACCTTAGTTCACGTAGCTTTTTTTAAAAAAAAGCTTAAGATTTACTGACAAGTTCTAAGTAACAGATGTTTTCACCAGGCATTTCAAAGTCTAGAAGTGAAGTTCATTATAGTTCATTTAATCCAGATTTGCATCCCTTGAAGAGTCTAAAAAAACAGGCTACAATGTAAAAAGTTGCAGTACAAGAGGAGAGCTATTCCAGTAAGAGTTTCTGAACAGAATTTGGGACCATCTCCCATCCCGTCCCATCCCCCTCCCCCCCCCAGCTATTCACATTTAAGTTTTACCTCTTTCCATGTTTACATATATTTTGAATAAACAGCTAAAAAGTTGTTGCTCTGTTTTGGCTCAGTGGATCTTCAATGCAGATATTCAAGTATTAAGAAAATGCAGCTGAACAAGGATATGTGTCCTTATAGTACAGTTTACAGAGAAGCATAATATTCACTAGTCTGCAGTATATTCTACCCCAAATCCCCGAAGAAAACTTTTTAACTTTGGGATCTGTAGCCTGCTTCCAGAGCTGTTGAAGATCATCTACGTGTCCATGAGATGTCATCATTTTGTTATAAATGCAGGGATGATATGGAGCTTTTCCTTCCCCAGAAAAAAATACATGATATTGTGGTACAATTCCCATTTTATTGGCACAGAGACCCATGAAAACATCATCTATATAAAGACTTGTATTTAGAGTCAGTGAAGCCTCATATACTTTAGCTGCTACATCATTTGATATTACATATGCAGCTCCTGCTGTGTAGTCAGGATAAGAGGGCCACTGGTACATTTCATATGGAACATAGTATTTGCTACTCCTGTCTCTTATGGGAGGGGATCCACGATGGACACGACCAATCCAGAGATCTTGAACACCCATTTGTGCTAGACTTTGGAGATAAGCAACAAGATTTGGCATATGGATAAATATATCGTCATCTGCAGACATAATAAACCTGGCATGAGGACAGTAGGCATTCACCCAGCTAAACTGCAAAAGCAATTTAAGAGTAAGATTGTGAAAAGTATCCAAGAAGTCTTGCTGAATCAAATCATTGTATTTCCGGTCTTCCAGCTGAAGTTCTCTCTGCAGCCGTGTTTGCTGCAGATGATCTGTTGGTCGTCCTAAAGCAAAAAGAGTTTTAATGTTGGCATTGAGTTGAGAACGAACATACTTCTCATTACCCCAAGTTTGTCTAATTGCATCCCTCCGATGACGGTTTTCGGGAGATGTCTTCACAAACAACAGGAGAAGGACATCCTGCTGCTGACATTTCTCTCTGTGGTTGATCAAGTACTGGTAGCTTGACACTCTGTCCAAGTTATCCCTGTTGATAGACAGGCTGTCATTCACAAAATGGTAGCTATTTATGAGGTATCTGTATGAGTAGGACTTCATATGGCTCACAATGTGATTATCAAGTGGTCCCCAAAAAATCATAAGACACAGTATGAAGCAAGTGGCAAATATCTGCAAAAAATGGCATTTTCTGACTCTTCTGGGACTTATGAACATTCTGATGCAGTTTCTATAATCCTTATTCTTGTTCAGGATCAGTGTTTTTACAGTGCCTGTGTTTTAGTTTAAGAGCACAGTTTAAGTGTCACCCCTTCAAGAAAAGTGTCCATTGTAAGGCACGTTGTCTTTCATTCAGTATCCTTGTGAAGTCAGCTTTGTTCACAGATTTCACAAGTCATCTTTCTCAAAAAATGTTTTTCTTTGATTGAAAGAACGCAGACAGTTTTGAAAGATGAGACTTGCACATGAGTTTTTTCCCTCTGGGGCATCTTGAAGTGAACGCTACGGTTCTAAATGCGATCTTCTCACGTGTTTCTTCCCTTCATGAAGATGAATACCTACCAACTGTAAGGGCAGGGAGAGGAGAAAAGTTTTAGTGAGCTGCTATTAACACATCTGAGTTAAGGTCTGGTCGTGGAAATGAGCTGACTACTCAGACACCCACCTCCCCCCCAGAAAAACCCCAAACCTGGCAGCAAGTTAGCGCTTGTCAGTGGCCCAGAGCAAGCTTGAGGGAAGCCAGTGAAGGAGAAGGGGAACCTGACACAGAGGCTTCAGTTCTGACACAAGAAACTCCTTCTTAGAAAAACCCACCACTGTTAGCCAACAGATGACAACATTTTGTTTAAACTCTTCCGAGCTAGGAGGGAAGCCACACCCGACAGATGACCAAGTTTACAAGCTGTCTTTGGGTGGCCTGTGCAAGACCAAGGCCCACAGAGGGGCCTGCTCCCGGATGTGGGAGCGCCAGGCCACCACAGGGCCCAAGCCCCCGGCCAGGCCTCGCCTCCCTCACAGCCACTGCAGGTCCCCGCGCTGCCACCCTCCCCTCACCACTCCTCCACCAGGCTCGCTGCTGGAGGGGCCCGGAGCCGACTGGAAAGGTGGGGAGCAAGGCAGCCCTGGCTGAGGGCCGGCAGGGTGCAGCCAGGCAGGGCCACCCACGCCTCAGTGCAGTCCCCCCAGCTCCTCACGGGGCCATCGCCGGTGCCCCGCAGGAAGGCGCTGCCACCACGTTGTCCCCTGCCCTTGTCCGTACCAGTCCTTCCTCCTCCAGCCCTGGTAGTGCTGCAAGGGCTTCACCCAGCACCTTCCCTGCCCGGGACGGGGACCCCAGGGCAGCGCTGCCCTCCCACCTCGACCCCACAGGCAGGCTTGTTGAAGGGAAGCAGCCGCTCGACTTTCACGGGCAGCCTGAGGTTGGCTGAAAAGTGCCACCAGCACAACCACGCTCTGGTGGCACCCATTACCCAACATCCCACGCATCAGCTCAGGCCCTCTGCTTTTTAGCAGATGGTGCAGACGGAGGTTGGTTGTAACCTGAGCTACGGTTAAGAGGCAGGTTATGCAGCAAGCTCTGCCAGACAGGACCACAGACAGACTCTTCAGGTAGGCAGCCCTCTGTCCCAGATACTCCTGTTAAGGGCAGGGAATGCTGCAGCGCTACCCCTCTGCTGCCAGATAGGGTTTTAGTGAAGGCAAGAACCCAAAGTACAAAAAGCCACCCAAGTCTAGCCTTCTCACCCTGCAGCTTGTAAAATTCAGTTCTTGTAACCAGAGTTGCCTCTCCTATCTAATACACAAGAATAGCTTTAAGTAACTACTTGCTCATCCTGTAAAAACCCGAGAATAGAGCGAGCTCTTTGCAAGCAAGAAATCTAGGACTAGCACCATAAGGAATGGCACCCACAAGCCAAGCACTTCTTGCATGGAAACACAATCCCTGAAGCAAAAGAACACAAGCTATCACTATCACACTGGAAGTTATGTGCAATATTTTGAGACTGTTCTACCCATTTGAGGTCTTGCAACTAGGTAGCACGATGAGAACGCAACAGACTATACAGAGATAAGAAAACCTGGAGCAATTTTGTGGTGTAGTTATCTACTGCAGGAAGGGGATTGGCTGCTCAAAATAGAAACTGCATTGGTGCAGTATGGGCTTGCAGTTTGTAGTACATAACAGAAAAGCTGTATGGGCGGTTTGGTGAATAAGAGTCAGTCAGCGGTTTTTATAGTATCAGTTTAAACCCTTTCTATTTTGTAAACACAAAGTTAAACAATGCACCTCACAGTTATAAACTCAGCAACTTTACAACAGAACACTATTGCAAAGCGTACTCTTGTTTCAGATGAAGCACAGAGATGCAGGCAAGCTGGAGTGTTGCAGAAATCCAGACATTTGATAGCTCCTTTTGGAGGGGTGGGTCTGAAGGTACCCACTATTCCCTGAGAGTGAGGATAAGTTCTGGTTTTCCCCTCTGACCTAGATGCTTATTCGTGCTCTTTTCCAAAAATCTGTACTCTACATGAAGTTGGCCAGTTAGCACAAATGCTGCAGCATCATCTCACCCAATTAAATTTACAAAGTCAAAAAAAAAAAAAAGCAGCTAACTTTCCTGAAAGTAAAGGAAGCACAAGGCAATCTATTTAACCACCTGAAGCAAAGTTTACCTTGGTAAACACAGGAACCCTAGTCACCAAATACAACTTTAGATTACACTTGGGTAACATGTTTTGCCAACAGTCTGCAATTGCCCATGTCATCTGGTAAAGGGAGACAGCAGTCAGCATCACAAATACAAAGTGACAGAGGTCACTGAAGACTAGCAGTGAAGCTAACCTACATGACAGTTATTGCCACTAGGCAAGAATAAAAGCCCCTGGGGGAAAAAAGAAAATGCACAAAACACCCAAAACAGAAGTCACCATGGAAACAGCTTTAATTATGGAGCAGACTAATTTTTCTGCTCCCTAGCACCTCCCTTCTGGAAGTTGGAGATGCTGGAAAGAAAACGTAAGCTCTTCCTTGAAGAAGAAAAAAGCAGCCATAAAATCAACTGATGAAAGGCTAGAACAGTCTGGTCTGTTATTTCCTTGATCTAGTTCAGCCCTTAGTAGACAGAAGTTGTTCAGAATCCTCCTCAGAACATACCCCTTAGCTAAAACTCTAACATGCGATTATAGATGAGCATACTGATGAAATTTAAAGAAGCCTATTCACACTCCTCCCACATACCTCCAAAAGAGCCTGAAGACTTGCACTGAAAGTGCCAATGCATAAGTAGGGTCTCTTTCATTGTCAGAACTTTTTATAGCCCATCCTTCGGGCTTAGTCATGCTCTCCTTCCCTTAACAGGAGAACTGGTTGAGTCACCAAAGGAGCCAACTGATTCTGGTAATTCTCAGGAAAGAAAAAAAAACATACACCAATATGTTCTCCCTAGCAAGAGGAAACATTGTGGAACAGAGATAAAACCATGCTTGACAGTAATTTTTCTGACCACAATTAAGGTTTTTTGCCTCTTAGTGTGCATTTTCTTCTGGCCTGGAAGCTTTTAGATCCACTCTGAGATTGCAGAGACTGGGAGAATCAAACACCCATACACAGTTCCCGTAGCTGCCTTCCTTTCCAGTAGATTTAAGATTCTCAACTGCACGTGGTCTTCCCCCAGCTGGAAGCACTGCAAGCTTTTTTCATTCTGCAGCAATCCTACCTCTCCTAAAGGGGCCTGCTATTTAACCTTCCAGTATTACCACAAGCATGACTGTCATTTGACTATAGCAATTGTTTACAATTCTGTATTTTGCATTCAGTATATATTCTGGGATGAAAGTGGAGCTAGCGTAGCTTGTACAAACTATTGAGTTTGCTAAGAGTGACCACTGTGGAAAAGTAGATCCTTAGGGAGCTACTTTCAGTGTCCACAGAAGCCAATATTTGAAAAAGCGCAGTATGAAGTTAATTTCAGGATAGAACAGTTTTGGAAAGTCCACTGAGGAGAGACAGACAAGGGAGACCCTAAAGAAACACAGAGACAGCTCAGATGTAAAACACCAGAGACAGACCCTCACAGGAAAAACTACAAATAGACAACATTCACAAAAAAGACATCTCAACACGGAGATTTTTTCCAACTACTACCACCCTGATAAAAACCTAAACCCAAGAGAGACCAACTAAGACTGCCCAGAGAGAACACCCCACAACTCCCAGCTACAGACTTTGTCATGTGGTACAATACACAGGCTGGGCTTTAATTAATCTGTAATAATTCAATATACCACATCCCTGCATAATATGTATTTTAGGACAAAGATAATAATGGATAGTTATTTTTCGGTCCTTCTGCCTAGGACAGAAGATAAGTTTAGATCACAAGTAGCGTTCCCATGCAATACAGGATATTCCAGGAAATGCTATTTGAAATAGAACCATTTTTTACTATCAGCTTGTAGCAACTATTCCTTTCACATCAACAACTCTTGGATAAAGAAAGTTCAGAAGATCTACAAGAAAGCACACCTCAAACATTACCTAGTTTCAAACAGAAGTCATCTGAAGAGCTGCTGATCTCTACATCCACGTTTTGTCCTTGGCTGTATCGAAGAGGCACTTACAGTTTAAGGGTGCAGTTCTGCACGATTGTTGAACTCAAACAAAAGCTTAATTCTGTTGGTTTTGGACAGCCTTACACTCACTCCTCTGCTAACCCTGCCCTCTCATCCTCACCATACAGACGTTCCATAGCTTGCAGCAGTTCTGGAGCTTATATAGCAGCTCAGCAAGCCAAATTCAGCTCCTCCCAACCACTTCCCCTCAAAAAGCAGCCTGCTGAAGCCCCGAAGGAATTGGCAGAAAGTGGTTCATTCACATCAGGCAGTATCTAGAGCCTAACCTAAGTTCACAACAGGACTCCAGGACACACATGGTTTCTAAAGCTTTCAGTCTTTTCAGTTCTAAGGCTACTACCAGGCTCTGTGTTACTGCAGAAAACTTGAAGCCCTAGGACAGGCTTTTGGTCTAAAGTCAGTATAGTCCTGTCACATGAGCTGCTCCAGATCAGCTTGTTTGATAGTGGAGTCAGATGTCGAGGTTAGCAGGCACACTGCAGAGATGCTCCGTCCTTCTGGGAAAACTTCAAATGTCACATGGACCTAAGCTGCAACACCACCTCTACAGCACTAAAGGAATGTACCCAACCACAGAGGTGACAGAAGCAGACATGCTGCAGTTAAAACCGCAGGGACTAAGATTAACACTGCCTGGATTTAAATTCAGACAGATTTGTCAAGCCTAGTGTAAGGATAAGACGATCCTGAAAAAGAGTGGGTTGGATTCTCCTGAAGCTTTCAAAATCTGTTTAGAAAGGAGCTATGGGCTTCAAAGAACACATGTTTTGGCATGTTTGAAAGTTCTGTTTGTTAAGTAGAATTTAAAACTTTTTTGCAACGTTTGGTTTGTGAGCAATTTAAACAATTATAATTCCTATGAAATTGAACTCTTCCATCTCCAGCAATACTGATTTATGTACTGTTTACACCAAAACACCCAAGGAAATTTAGTCAAGTTAGCACATCAAATAAGCCATCAAAACACAAAATGACATGTTTATCAAGATTTTCCCTTCCTATTAACTAATTAAAGGGTAAGAAATTATGTGCCTAAGTTAATGCGAGCAACGTCTGAATGGATATCGCTGCTTACAGTTTATTTACAAGATTATATAACCCAGGTTCCTCCTACCATTTTTGTGTTGCTGACATGTCTTCACAAGTCATGCTATCTGTCATCTCTGTCGTGGCCTACGTCCTCCTTCTTCAATCCCCAGTATCTGAAGAACTTCTACTACATAAAGAAGTTGCTTTGAAACTAAGCTTCAAGTTCCTCTTACATATGAGCTGTATCACAAAAGAAAACCGAACAGAAACACTGAGCAAGCAACACCCCTGACACTTCTAGGAATTCGTACCATAGTGACAGAAGGTCATTTTAAGGGAAAAAGATGTAGTAAGGTACTTAGCTAAGCCTTCCTTTCCACACAGTTCGCAAGCACCAAGATGGAAAGAAAGCATGTGCATGCATCCTGCAAAGAAAATAATCTGAAGTAATGTCAAAGCTTCCACTGTTACACCTTCTTCTGTACAAACTGTTGAGAAATGGAGGTCAATTCAGACAGGTATCGTGTAGGAAAATATGGTCACAATGACAGTGGAATTAACAAGAAGAAACAGTCTAGTGCTATAAACATCAGTAAGGAACATTAACGCAGGGATGACTGACAGTAGCTTTGAAAATTTTGTTTCAAGAACATTTAACCCTTCTTCTGCAGTCTCACACACAGGCTCTGCCTGCAAGTTCTTCAGTTTGCTTGCAACTTGCAGTCAAGGTACGGTTGTCTGGGATGGTAGAAACAGCATTCTTAGATGCCTTTTGTGAATGCATTGAAGACTTCTCAGATCGAAGAGACACCTGATTTTCAGAAGGTGAACATCCAACACCTTCCAAAACATCAACTCCTTAAATGATTCTGAAGTTGCTCAGTTAAGAGCAATGCTCTTATTCAAAAAAATGGGCACTGAAGTACAGCCCTTCCTGCAGGGCAGCTCTGTATCAGAAATAACTACAGCAGCATGTAGAAAAATGAGACACTGAAAGCTGCGACCACTTGCTGCTTGTCACTGACCTGTAACACTTGTAAGTGCCGGGGCAATCTTGGAAGTACTCACTGGCAGAGAAATTCAAAGGATGGGAATTGAGTAAAGCATTTCAACTCCTTCAGGGCTGGAAGCAGAAACAGGCTGTAAGTGCTTAACGCTGCCAGGAAACAGCTAACTGCCAGTAGAGACTTAGTTTCTACAGACGTTTTGCACTTGCTGTAACTATTAGGTAGAAAGTAAGAGTGAATTCTTCCATTTTCCCTAAAATGAGCAGCAAGCTTCCCAGCTGCTACACGCAAATCTAAATGGAGACATCTGCCAGAATGGACAGACTCGCCTTCTTAAGTTGCTTTCACCAGGATCCGTTCCCTGAAACGGGTACTGTGCAGATAGCAGAAGAGGAGCAGGACCACATCTTTCAAGCACCACTCTACATCCAGACTGCAGCTTTCAGTTGCTTTAACCTGCTGTACCCACTGCAGACTTTTCCCCCTACAAGCCAGAAGCGACGACTGCATTTTCCAGAACGAAAGCCTCCAAAACACGAGTCCTTTAGTTCAAGGGATTTTGCACAAAACACACAAGCACCAACATGAAATTCTTTGCTTTGTGTGCAGCAGATTGGGTGAAGAGTCCGTTCTTTGTACTGACAGTAAGAGTAATATTCTGAAGTTTCAGAGTCTGGCAGTGGTATGATTGAGGCCGCATGCCCTCATTTTCCGAGAAGAGTAAGTGAAGTACTTCCATGCAGGCAAGTCAGAGCTCTAAGCCACAGCTATAAAGGCCATAATAGTCCCTGCTGTACAACCCATCACGTCTGTTTTGGCGAATGCCAGTGATGAGCTCTAATGCTATACTGAACAGCAGTCTGCATTTATGCAAGTTCACTTCTACAGTGCTATATTTAAAGACACGCCAGATTGGTGCACATTCCTTTCAACTCCCATGTACTAATGCAAAAATATGCAGCAAAGGGGCAGCACACATTAACTACAGCTGCGAATGTTACTCCCTCAGGTGTGGACAGCAGAGCTTAAGTATCAAGTCCATTCGCACAGCACTAGTCTTTCTGTTCCAGAGTGAGACTTCAGTCAGCACTTTTTATAGCCTCTAGAAAGCTCCCCCCCCACCCCCAATTTTATAGCGGATCATTTCTGTTCATATTTGGAACCTTATCTGGAAGCTTCCATACAACTAGTGTAAAGACTTCTGCAGTGACTATATATAATTTAATCTCAGAATATTATAAATACACCTTGCCTGCAAGGGTGGGTGAGGACCATAAAAAGCATTCCAAAAAGGTCTAGCTAGTCAGTGCTTTCTATCCCACATTAGTGTATGCACCTCTCTACAAAAGTGTATTTCAGACACCCTTGCAAGAAGGACATCCCATTACACATGGCAAGCTTTGAGCTGAATATTGACTGAAGCTGAAGGCTGAAAATTCCCCATACCAGAGAAAGCAATTATGAAATATTTATCAGTTAAGGATCCAGTCCCAAGCTCAACAGTGGAACACGAGAATGCAAATTTCTCTAGTTACACATTAATACTGAACCCCTGTTTTACAGCATGTTAAAGAGCTACAACATCACAGCCCCACCTAATCACTGCTTCTTTCTGCTGCCTGTTTTCAGTAAATTCATTCAAATATTTATTTGCAGCTAGATCTAGAGATGTTATTTTCTGCCCATTTTCCCCACAAACCTCAGGTGATTTCTGTTCTAGTCTACAGGCCATACCTGAAGACAAAGCTGAACAACTATCTGAAGCAGACTTTTTCCATGCTAGCTGCCAAACTAAGAGGAAGTCAAATTTAAGACTGACACAACTAACTGCAAGACTAGTTTAAGCTGCCTTTCTATGGGGCCTTACTTTGAAACTTTTTTTTTGGCCTAGTAAGAATACATTAAAAAAAAATAGTGAGTTACAAACTGTACGAAGGACTTGTTTAAACAGAAGGCTAACACCGTTGTACCACGGCCATTTCTAAACCATGCTAGACATTACAGTCCTCACTCCATGTTTTAAATTTTTCATTCCAGATTAAATATTCTCTCATCTGCTCTCCAGTCTATCCCTCTTCCTCCAACAATACTCTAGCCTTAATGATTCCAGTTCAGCATCAAACTCCAGATGGGTCTCTCATATTGCAGCAAGAGTTTATGGTCAAAATTTGGATGGGCATTAAGGCAGGAAGTTCAATTTGTAGATTAGAATGCAGGGCGAGGGGGTGTGCCAGACAAAGCACTGGGGGCTTGGGGCGGGGTGGATTATTTTTTTTTCTCTTTCAGTTAGACCAATAATGATAAAACATGTTGGAATTTAAAAAGTCAAGTAAAATACTAGTTAACTTCTAGTGTACAAGAACTGGTGAGGTTTTAGTGTTCTATTATACTAGTTCTCTCCTTTGCAGATTTAAGTTAGCACCGATCAGAGATACGTGAACTCATGAGCCCACATAGCAGAGTATCACTCCGTCTAGACTTCCCATATCAGCTCAACTGCATAAACTTGCCTCTCTAAGCATGGCTCATTAACTTGAGCCAAGCATAATGCCAACTTACCATCCAGACACCATTTATACACAATTGAGCACAACAGCAGTGCTGGATCATCAAATCTTTTCCTCCAGTGGCTGTGTTCCCAAACTTACACATAGAGTCCTGGGAGACAAGCCTGCAAGTTTACTTGTCTACCTGCAAACCACACACACAAGAAAGAGTTCAAGGAAGCTGGGGTGCAGAGCACTAGTGCTGGTTCCCATCCTAACAGTACCTGGTCAGTAAGGACCAACATCACTTTTGTTAGGAAGTCTTCCAAGTCATGCAGTCAGGAACATAGCCTGTTTTTCAGTTCTTCAGACATGTTATAGAAATCAAGGAGAAAATCAGGTCCCAATTGTACATGTAGGGATATTAGACAGTACAGACTAATTTTTCTACTGTTGCCAGGGGAAGTATCCAGGTCTTCAGTTTCAAGGCTGTGCTTTCCCAGCCACATATAACACAGCCAGCAAGCACAAGTTCTAACGCTTGACTGAATCCACCATGCACAGAGATATACCTCAAGCAAAGCACACACCGCTACAGAAAGGCCTGGTAGTAATTTAAGATAGTCCTCTTAGAGCAGCTACAGGATTGGCCTGGAACAGAGGCAGCTCTATGGAGAAAAACAATACTTCCATTATCTCTAAGAAAGTATCTGCATATATAATTAAATTTAAAAGCTGAGCTTTCTGCTGAGTGAAAAATCATAAGATAACCTCTTTAGGATGACCCTGTAATGGCTCATCACTCCTACAAATGTAGCAGAGCTGCCATTGCCACAATACTTCAAAGCCCTCCTCTTGAGATCACCAAGATCAAATATTGCTTAAGCCACTTTAAGCTTTCTTCACACCCACAGATCTACAAGCACTTCAGAACAGATAGTCATTGCACACTTTGTTCCCTTGGCCCTTAAGAGAATCATGCCTTATTCATTCTCACCCCCTCCTGTTCACTGCTGGGCACAGCTGCCAGCAGCTCTTAAGCTGAGAGAGAAAGGTTGCACGCTACTCGAGGCTGAGGGAAGAGGAGGAGAGTTATTACTGACCCTGTCTGTTTCTTGGATAATCTCATCTAGTGCGTTGTCTTCTTTTATTAATAGGACATTGATGTATTTGAATCAAGCAAATAGTCTATCTGACCAGACAGTCTCTTCTTGTTTAACATTCGCACTTCAGTTATTTTCTTAAGACATTAATTCCCGTTTGGGGCAGTTCAGCACTAATCTGGTAAAACTGTTTCAACACATGCAAATGCAGTGTGACAGTGAAGTCTATACACATACACACAATACATATATTTTCTATAAAAGCACGAAGTACTAGTCATTTAAGATACACCAACAGAAGTTAAAGAATTTACATTTTTAATGAATTTAAACTGACATAAACAACACTGTGAATTCACCTAGAGAGTCACCCTAACTTTAGGTGAATCATTATCTAGAAATAGGGAACGGACCAGAGTGTCCATTTTGCCTAAGTCCTAACTTCCAGACTGCAATTCTGAAAGCATTCACATTTTCACTGGCATAATGAGAAATTCCCAAACACTTTTAAAGTTGCAACTGAATAAAGATGCTAGAAGCATTATGTTTAGAGGTACATGCAGTTTGAGTAAAGTCAAACTCCATCAAACAAACAGATCCCATCCAAACCTGTTAGGTTCGTTCTCTCCAATCTCCATCTAGCTATATCAACAGCTAACACTTCTTAGGGAGCATTAAAGAAAACAGCAAAGAAAGTTTTGCTAAAGCTAAGTATACTGGAAGAGCTGGCCACCAAAAAGGACTACAGAGAAGAATGTTTTCTGCATTCGCAACAACAGCTGCTGATAGAAGTCACCACTGTTTCAGCACTTGCACGAGATCTGGATTCATATGGCTAGCTAACCTTTTCCTGTAGTTCAGTGATGAAATGTTAAGCTAAGGTCTATTTCAATTATTTTATATGACTATGTAAGTTTCAAGGCTTTAATGTAGTTTTCACATTAGTAACAGTTTTCAAGACAGTCAAGTATTTCACACCAAAAGCTGCTGGTTCTTTGTAAATTTAAAAACAGACTCCATACAGATGGCTCCTACACACGTTTGTTTCAAGCAAGCCAGAAAGGCACAAACTTCTCCGATTTTATTATAAAATGGATGGAGAACCACCTCAGCCTACACAAAGGAGCTGCAGATTGGCTGGAATAACAGTGGTTCAAGGCTTTGTTTAAGCTTGCCTGCAAACCGGGTGGGATGAATTCCATTAATCCTCTCCTACTTCTGTGGGAACTAAGGAGGTTTTTGGCCTTTCATACAGCCTTTTCTGAAACACAACAAGGCCAGGGATTGGACAGGAGACACTCATTCACTTTTTGTTATGAAATACAGGGAGCAGGAACAGCACAAGCTCATGCAGAAAAGTGAAAAGAACCAACACTTCCCACGTGCACTTCTGAGAAAAGTGACAATACAGCAAGCTATAGCTACTTCAGAACAGCATCCTGCAGTTTCTAACTTACCACAGCTGAAGCACCCTCAGTGAGAGCTGCTACCAAGTCACTGGCCATAACAAGCCACAGAACGAGGACTAAACAAACAATTCCTCAGGCCTAGCTTCAAGATTCAAAACAGATAAGAAAAGTCAAACAAAGGAGCTACAAAACACTCCCAACACGTTTAATAAGCAATGAGATTTCTCCAAGACTACAGTCTTTGTAAATTAAATGAAGGAACTTGTGTATTTGCATTTAACCAGATGTACTTGTCTCTGCTTAGGAGAAATGGATAGTAGGTCACACTATTTAATAACATGAAGAGCCAGTAAAAATAATATTTTTATATATATATATAAATACATGTCTGTTGTATATGTGTATGTACACACACTCCTATGCAAGACTAATGTAAGAACATAACTGAACTACGTACAGCAGTAGCATACACACAGCACCAGATTAAGAGCTGCTGTGAGGACAGTTTAATGAAACAGAGTTAAGTAGAAAATACAAATGGAATTCACTGTGAGACAGACCACAAAATACCAGTCCATGGACTCCAGAAGGAAGCTACAAAGATGGGAGCAGACACTTTCAAGACAGCGATGACTTAAGGCAGAAGAAAAAACAAAGAAATCATTAAAGAACATTGATTATTTGAGAAAGTTGAGCTTTGAGAACAATGCAATAGAAAGTCAGTACTTGTAATTACCACAAGACTTTACTCAGGTCTTGCGGACAGAGCAGCCAGAACCTCTGAGAAGAATCAGTCATAAGTACGGTACCTTTGCCACCCCTATTAGCCATTATAGGGGTTTACTACTAAAAATGTAGTGAATAAATGTTTTATTGGGAAGTCAGGAAAGTTACACAGAACTGAGTTGCAAAAGCACTTTGTCTAGTCTTAACAATAAAACACACTGTATACTGGGGTGCGTAATCCATGTTAAGTGAAGGACTAATCTCTCTCTATTTAACCAAGTCAACAAAATCCATCCATCCTCAGTCTTTCAGACTCCATCAAAAAACACAACTAATCAAGGGCTGGGGGAGGCGGCTGTAGTGGGGTGTGATGAGTAGCAGCTTAAAGAGCAAGAAAATCTAAGTTTCCTGCCCTAAGACAAAAGGCCAATTTAAGTCAATCAGCACAAGCCTCTTCAAGTCGTAGCAGAAGTGAAACTGGAAGAAACAAAAGTTGCAGGATGCAGCACGAGAAGAAGCGTGACCAGAAAATGACTTACTGGGCCAACAGTAAGTTCATTTGGAATCAAGTTGCCTCAGCTCTAAAAGCACAGGACTAGCTAAAAGCCCTTCCTTTGCCAATATGCCCAAAGCACCTCCAACAGTGACCCATGTTGACAAAAAGAGTTCTTTACTTCCAAGTTGCTGTACCTGAGTGTGTGAGATTGAGTTGCTGCAACTGAAAGGTGGGAGTGTACCTTCAGAGCATGGCAGCATTCCTGGGAGTTGTGAGTGACCAAACACTTTTTATTCAAGTTTAAAACTACATCCAGCAATCTGGACAGTACCAGACAGTGAAACTTGACCTCATGAAACTGGTTTGCAGCAAGCAATCTTGCTCTGTGCTACAAGCCAGGAACTCATGCAGCCTGTGGTCTTAGCAATATGTAGCCCTACGTCCCTCTTCAACAGTCCTTCAAACTAAGTTGCTATCTCTAATAACAACATTCCCTTCTTTCAAGGTCATCTGCCCACAGGTTGGTTAAGCAGTCTTGGGATCTGTTAGATTTTCCAAGTTATTTGGGCATGTAGCAGCAGCTCCAAGCCACAATTCCAGCTAAGCTGAAGATGAGACTACGCAGACACTCAAGCAACAAGTAAAACTTCCGGACTGGTACGGGTTCATTCTAAACAGTTGTTATTCCAAAGTAAAGGGATGGTTTCTTCATCCTGTTTCCATACGTTGGGGTGGTTTCCTCGTTGACTGTAGAATTTAAGTGTCATCTTTCAAAGATCCTTCCACAGCATTCCCCCCCACCTTGCTGCCAAGGGCAAATATCCTATTCGCAAAACTCATAAAAGAGGAGGAACACCTCTCAAGTGTCCACGACTACTATTTCAGTCTTTGAAGATTCAGGAATGCACAGACTTCAGCTCAGGATCGGGACCACAATCTCCCCAATGTTGCAAAGATTCCAAATACACCATCTCTCCTGTACCAGTGGAAAATCCTGCTGTCACTTCTGGCCAACCTGACAGAGGGGGACCATATGCTGCTTTCCACTGGAATTTAAAGATTAGTTATTATTGAGGTCTGCTGAATAATCAGATAGCCTCACTCGAAGTGTGCATACCTAGGAGGCTGAGAAAGGGACTTGAACTAAACTCCGCATGCCATGTGGAAGGAAGAGCTAGCAGTGCAATGCTAATCCATCATTTTCTGGTTCCTTCCGCCACTTACCAGTTCCAAGGCCCAGCAGACCTACCGCAGTAACAGCAAAACCACAGTAAGTTTTCCCAACAACAAAGACTCTTCAGTAGTTCTGTACCTTTAGTAAGTGACATCGTCAAGTTAAAGAATTACCCAGACAATTCTTCAGGCACAGACTGAACCATGGGAGACGAGGCAATGCTTAGCACACCCCCGATGCCATAACACTGTAGGTACAGACTAACTCCAAACACATAAGCCACTGGCATTTCAAATAAGTGATGACTTACAGGGTTTTCCACACGCTTCTCCCTAACCTGTAGGTGAATTACCATTCCCAGCTTCCGTGCTTACTACTCCAGTTTGGCCAGGTGTCAGAGAGTCTGTCCCAGCTACTGCTTTTAAGTCTTCTTCTCAATAATTTAGGAACTTGGAGAAAGCAGAAAGTGATACAGTTTTGATTCACTTAGTGGAAGAGAACTAGTAGGCAGATGCTATTACACTTCTGAGCAGAACACTTTCCCCAAAAAAACCTTAACAGTGACAAAGCCTGCATTTTCACTGAGATCCTGCATTTCTGTAAGTAACAGGTAGTGGGCTTCTCTGAAACTAGTTCTGTGCAGAACAACCCGTAACTCCCACAACACCAGAGCAACGCCCAGCTCTATGTGACAGTCTAGCCTTCTGGAATACTGCTAGAATATTCCATGGCTGTTGTTATCAACAGTGATTTAATGTCTCCTGCCCTGCTCAACAAAGAAGAAAAAAAAAAAAAAGCTGGCATTTATCCTCTCTTAGTATACAACTATTGTCCCTTTTTAAAAAATAATCTATCCCTTTGCTAACCCCATCCTTTTCCAACTCCTAGAAGAAACGCAAGAATTGGGGAGGAGAAAGGAGAACAAGACAGCACCATACAAAACATATTCCAACAGCTGCGCTAGTAGTTTCACCACCACTCCTACGGAATCCTCAGGCATCAGCCCCAGCAGTCACTAGATGAGGATGCTGCAGCACCCACCGAGCTCTCCTCTGCTTTGGGCAGCCACAAGAGAATGACAGGCTTTTCTTATCATTGCCTTGCCCTTCATTTAGTTGCTTAGATCGGAGCAAAGCCCGTCCCCTATTTCTAGAGAGACTCCAAGCTCTTGCTGAGCAGCAGCTAAAGCCACTTCAGCCAGAAACCTCAGGTGCTCCCCACGCTCCCGCAGCGAGGGCGAGCCAGCGCGACCTCGCCGCTCCCCAGCCCCCGGCAGCCCCCCCGCCGAGAGCACCCCAAGCTCCCCCCAAATCCCGGGAAACCCAAGGGGCTGGAAAACACTCGGCAGCTCGCACGGGTGCGGGCTCGGGGTCCCCCGGCCGCGGTGCCCCGGCCGATGGCTGCTGCCGCCGCCGCGCCTCACCCCGGCGACCCCGAAACGGGCGCAAACCGATCGGCTGGCTGCCACACCAGCCCGCCTTCCCCCCTCCCCGGGGCACCCGCGGAGCCCCGGGAGCAGCCTGGGAGGGGGGAAACGGGCAGTGACGGGGGGAGCGAGAGCAGCTTTCGGCCGTGCGGCTGCGGCCGCCCCGAGGGGGGAACAAAGGCGGGAGCCGGCGGGGCCCCGGCCCTCGCACACCGCCCGCCCGCACAGCTCGGAAGGCCGCAGCCGGGCCGAGAGCGCAGACCGAAAGAGACGGGGTTCTTTAGCTTTTCTTAGCGCAAACTCGCTTTCCGAACCTGGTCAGTATGTCCCCCTTTAGCCTAACGCGTCTCGCTAAGCCCATTTTTCCTGCGGAGTCCCCAAAACAGCCTGGCGGCACCCCCCCCCCCCCCCCC
>Ga0065711_1028866_pt1 | contig 38784 bp, 26 predicted proteins | sample Hoacrofraction12_FD_59098 | JGI IMG/M metagenome (GOLD analysis project Ga0065711, IMG submission 59098) | Hoatzin crop microbial communities from Cojedes, Venezuela - Epithelial fraction 12 v2 (version 2) | ecosystem: Host-associated > Birds > Digestive system > Esophagus > Crop | place...
AGGAAGTTCCGTCTGAACATGAGGAAGAACTTCTTCACTCTGAGGGTGACGGAGCCCTGGAACAGGCTGCCCAGGGAGGTGGTGGAGTCTCCTTCTCTGGAGATATTCAAGACCCCCCTGGACAAGGTCCTCTACAGCCTGCTCTGGGTGACCCTGCTTCAGCAGGGGGTTGGACTAGATGACCCACAGAGCTCCCTTCCAACCCCTACCATTCTGTGATTCTGTGATTCTGTGATCCCTGTGCCGTACTGAGAAACCACACGTATAAGAGTAGAAATTACTGCCTAGCTGGGTTTCTGGTCTCTGGCCCAAACTCACCTTGGGGACATGTTGGATGTGTGCAAGAGCAAGGGAAGCCCCATCAGCCCCATGCTCAGCACCCGACGGAGAGCTGGAGCAGAGCAAGTGGCCAGGGCCAAAGGCAGGAGGGGAGCGGGTGGTCAGCAAATGCCAAAGAGCAGAAACCAAGCCGGACTTCAGAGACCACAAAGCTTGTATAACAGGAGAGAAATGCTGGTCAAAGCCATGGCAGTGGCTGAACTGTATATCCATTTATTTAAATGCAGTTTTCCACGGGAGAAGAGTACCTGCATATCATTAGTGCCAAACATCTCTAATCAGGCTGTCTCCACTAATACGCCGAAAAGAGCTTAATTAACTTTGCTTCGCAGTGAGCCAGGGAGGTTCCTTGCTCACCTTTCCCTCTGGTTGGGAGCAAAAAGCGGGTCTGTAGCCACTGGTACAAACGCAGGTGGGCGGGTAGGGTGACCATGGCTGGATCGCCCCATGCAGGTAAGTGTCCCCAAACGGTGGGTGACCCCAGAGGGACCCACCCGGCCATGATGTCTGACACCGCTCTGCTGCCGGGGAGGAGCGGCCAAGGCAAGCCGTGTGCCTAAGCTGCATCCGAAGCATCAGAGGAGCGGTGTGGCTACCCGGAGCGAGATGGCGGCTGCCTCCCCAGGACACGCGGGGCCGTCGCCTCTCAGTGCCCTGCGGTGAGCACAAGGACCCGGTGTCCTGCAAAATCCTCCGTCATTGCTGCTGCCTGTATTTAGAGGGATGGAGGAACCAGCCCGAGATTTGAGTGGCTGTGGATTCTGTCTGTCCCTCCGCATGTCCTCTAGCGCGTGAGCCTAGAGCAGGCTGCCCAGGGAAGCGGTGGAGTCCCCATCCCTGGAGATGTTCAAAAAAACGTGTAGATGTGGCACTTCAGGACATGGTTTAGCAGGCACAGTGGTGTTGGGTTGATGGTTGGACCTGATGATCTTAGAGGTCTTTTCCAACTTTAATGATTCTGTGATTCCACGGTTCTCAGCCAACCGCCCTCCCATCAAATCCCTCATCCAGTGGCTGCAGCAGGGCTTGTCCCCGCTCTTCTCCACACCAGGTTCACTGCCAGCAGCCTTGCAGAGTGCTAACGCTATCGTGACATGCACTGTGCAGGGGGGACCCTGGTCTCTGAGGGGTGACACTGCCGGTGGCAAAGGCAGGGGAGCGGGGGGCTCACGTTATGTCCTCAGCATGCTGGCACTGATGGCACTGGCCATGGTGGCTGTTGAACCTGCTGCAGGTTGGCACCGCAGTTCCCTCCTCTTTTTCCAAGCATGAAACACAGTGCTTGGGCTCACGGGCGTCACATATCCTGGGGGGGGTGGGTTGTAGGTCCTGGGAGCTAGCACACTACCAAGACACTTCTACCAGTAGACATGTATGTATGAAATGGCCTCAAGTTGCATCAGGGGAGGTTTAGATTGAATATTAGGAAAAATTTCTTTACTGAAAGAGTGGTCAGGCATTGGAACAGGCTGCCCAGGGAGGTGGTGGAGTCACCATCCCTGGAGGGGTTCAAAAAATGTGTAGATGTGGCACTTGGGGACATGGTTTAGCAGGCACAGTGGTGGTGATGGGTTGATGGTTGGACCTGATGATTTAGAGGTCATAGAATCATAGCATGGTAAGGGCTGGAAGAGACCTTAAAGATCATCTGGTTCCAACCCCCCTGCCATGAGCAGGGACATCTTCCGCCAGACCAGGTTGCTAAAGACCAGGTCTTTTCCAGCCTTAACAATTCTATGATTCTATGGATGTAAATCCATTGTATAGCTGGTGATATTTGTGTCTCCTGCTTCACGCAGAGGTCACAGCTGTGTAGCTGCCAGCCCTTTCGCACAGCGGACTTCTCCACGAGCCCAGCCGTGCTGGAAGTGGAGGCGATTTATCGGAGACCCCTGCTCGGCTCCGGGCAGCTGGCAGCGGCTGGGAGCCCTCGGTCCCCATGCTGGCCAGGCTCCAGGCAGCGCTCCCCGCTTCCCTCGCAAACCTCTTAGTCCCGTGTTAATTAATCATCATCAAACAACCTACATGGCTGCAGCTGGGACAGCAGCTTCACCTTCACCCCTGCGAGGCCGTGCCCCCTCCTGGCTTTTGTGGGGCTGCCCGGGGGTGAGAGCCCAGCACCCGGGGGGGGCTGCTGCCGAAATGCAGCCTCTGGAGAGGGGTCTAGATAGGAGGGGGGGTCTGGAGCAGAGAGATCTTGATAGAAGGGGTCTCAGCTGGAGAAGAGATCTCAATAGGAGAGGGGGTCTCGACAGGAGCAGGGTCCCGACAGGAGAGGGGTCCCGATGGAGTCTCACGGGCACGTCCCTTTTTGTTTCATTGGGAAAGGCGTTGCGTGCAATGGCCGCACACGGCCCAAAGGACGAGTTTTGAGGCAGCTGGGTGGGATTTTCCCACTTTCTGCCCCAGTCAGGGTCCGGAGATGCTGCAAATCACAGACCCTGATTTCAGGAGCTGAAATTCCCCGTGTTCTGCAGCATCTGCCCATCGCCCCAGGGGCCTGCAGTAGCTGGGTGCTGGTGGGGACCCTCTACAGCGTGTCCCTGACAGCGGCGCGGGCTCGAGAAGCAGCGTACTGCCCGCGCCGTGCTCTGCCCGCACAGATGCTTCCACCATGAAAGGTGAAATCTTTTAATAAGCATTAGCCACAGGTTGAAGGAAAAACGAGCTGCTTGCTTTCACTCTTTCTTTTTTTTTTTTTGCATGCAAATGAACTGGAAGCTTATTAACAAGCTGAGAGGCTGGAGCCTAATTAGCAGCAGGACGAGGGAGCTGCACTGGAGCTGAGTCAGCGAGCGGGCGAATCGCTGGCGCGGCCCTCGGCCAACGCCGCAGCGGTCCCTGCCACCTCACCATCTCCAAACCCAGGAGAATCGGGCAAAACCCGCACGTTTTGGGAAGGGTCTGGGGGTGGGGGGGAGAATGGCTTCGCTGGGGGTCTCGCTCTGGACACAGCCTGCCTGGGTCACCCCGAAGCCACCAGCTTCTTCTCCAGGCTGGTTGCATTGCAGCTTGGATTCTATGGGTCGAGCTGGGGCCGTGTTTCCAAGCTTATATTGAATATTTCGGGGCAACGATGCCAGGCAGTGACGGACGGAGAAGAAATGAGATATATTTGTGGCATGAGCTCAAGCATGTCCTGTGCTGCGGGCAGGGGACCAGGCTGCTTTAGTCCCTACTTAAATTGTTTTAGTGAGTATTTGCCTCTTGGTTAGGTTTCTTTTATCATTGTGAAGAATCCTTTTCCCACAAAGAGCTGGGAAGCAAACGAAAAAGTCCCCAAAAAAGCAGGAATTTTTTTTTTTTTTAAATTCGTCTTTATTTTCTCCTTTCCTTTCTTCTGGTGCCCACTCCCTGGTTGGGAAGATGCTCCAAGCAGGGCGGCTGGGGCAGTGGAGCGGGCAGGGGGACGGGGACTCGGCCCTGAGCGCGGAGCTGCCAACAAACCCCGCTCGTAATTTGCACCTTCGGAAGGCGACAACAGCCGTGTGGCCCCCATCTTTCATTTGTGTTTTTAATTAGCTGGGCTCTCCCAGAGCCTCTCAGCTGCCCTGCCCCGGGGCTGCAGGCAAACGGCGTTGACTTTGGGGGTGAATGAAGCATTTTAGTGACCCACATGCTTGGGCGCCTGGCAAGGAGGTGGTGGTACTGCTCTTTTATTTCTATTTATTTTTGACATATATTTCTATATATTAATTCTTTTTGCGTGGTCTTAGTCCAGCCCTGCCTCTGTGCCTTTGTCACCCATGGCCATGCAGAGGCAGCGCTCATCCATCCACCCCTTGGTGGCTCCTTCCTCGCCATCCTCCTCCTCTCCCAGCACTGAGCACCCCCACACCACCATGCCCAGGTCCCCCTTCCCACACAGCCCCACAGCCACGCTGCCGCTCTGGCACCTTGCACAGCCAGCACGCAGAAGGACCCTGCAGTTCCTCTGTAAAGCTATTAAAATGCTGCCTCATTAGCAATAATTAAAAGGCATAGCACAGATTCCCAATAGCTCATGCCTGCGGACAGGGTCACTTATTTTATTTATTTTATTTTATTTTATTTTATTTTATTTTATTTTATTTTATTTTATTTTATTTTATTTTTCTTTTACTTTCTTTTACTTTATCTTAATTGCTAAAAGGAAAAATGATGTCTTAGCTCAATGAAAGGTGTATGCACTACTCCATCAACAAACAGTGATTCCCCATAGACATACTACAAATACTTCAGGTCAGACTCAGCAATAACGCTGCGGACCACGGAGGATGGGATCTCTTCCTCCATAGGGGAATGCTCTGTTGTAGTGTACATACTGCTTCTTCCCACTAACCTATTTATATTGGCAATGTTTGCACAAGTTTTGCTGGACAAACACAGAGCCCCGTCCTGCAAACATTTCTGCTCTTCTCAGCATACTTACTCTTGGCATTTAAGTATTTGCTGGATCAGGCCCCTAATGTATAATGAATGTCAGGCAACTTTCAGTGCCTTTCAGCTAAATGTTAGCAGAGGGCCCTACCCCCGGTGGAGAATTTTAGAAATAATACTTCAGCTCATCTTTCAAATCCACCCTGTCCCCACGCTTGAGGGAGTGCAGAATAAAAGGGGGGGGAAAATATCGTTTCTTCAACACAAAACCTTCTGAAAGCCTCATTGAACCTTGTAATGTTTCAAAGCTATCAAGAGCCTTGCTTAGGCCTTGATTTAATCTGAATCAATGCATAATGCAACGAAGCTGTTCATAGTACATTAATTTTACTTCCATTTCAAGCAGCCAGTTTTCAGACAAACACTGTAATCATTCAGAGTTATATAAGTTTATAATGGCTGCTGGAGGCCTGTTGCAATCAGTGCCAATTGCTATTAGGTATGTAAATTGTTATGTAAAACATACAGGTTTGACATTCTTCATCAAAATAACACATGGTTTTAATCTGGGAGATAAATTAGAGTAAATAATATTTCAATCCACGGCGTTTTCCCTTTAAGGAAATAAAGTATCATTCAATCTACAGATAAGGAGGAAAAATACCCCCATTTACAGCTTTTGTTGGAAACTGAAAAATCCACATTGCGCTGCTATATTTATGCAAAATTTAGTTACAACTGTATCTTCTCCACCTACATTGCTTTACAGATTGCGGCACTACACACTGTACATGCCAAAGCAATTCTAAACATTGCATTCTGTACTAAACAGATACAGCCTGGTTTTATATTCTCCAAAGTCAGTAATTTATTAACTATAAACACATTTTGGGGCTTAAAAATGCGATCCCTTTTGTGCCTTTCTTGACCACCTTTAAAATGTCTTCCTTTAATATTTGTCCTTTCATAAAGAACATCTGGGCACAATAAAGATACGTCATATTATTAACTCAGAAGAAAGGCATTACAAACGCTGCAGATTTACAAAACAGAAAACTAGAGAGTTTTCAACATGCCTATTTCTAGTCATAATCAGCGGATTTAAACCTATAAATATCCGGCAGCAACTACCCCAGAAGGAAGAGATGCAAATCTCGGCATAAGACAGTGAAATGCCTGGACTGGAAAATGTGTAGATACAAACATGGTCCCCCCATCCATAAGGCTTTAAAACAGGCTTCGTGTGCAAATGCTTTCTCCAGAGAAGCCAAACCATTCTAAAATGTCAACAAGAAAGTGAGAAAAAGGATACTTACTCTGCTTAAAACCTAAATAGGGTATTCGCTCAATTGGTGTTTTCCTTTCTTTCATATATTTATAAAGAGCCACAAGGAAAGCCTGCTCATCAGCTCTGCATTCTTCACCTACGGCAATCTTTGATTTATCCTCACTTGAGCCTTTTTTACAGTTGCTGTTGTTACTCTTGGGTTTGGGCAAAGCTGACTTAGCCTCACATTTTACCTGGGAAAAGAAAAGATGTCATATCAGATCTGGGTAACCTTTAATTTTCATTTAAGGAATAAATATCCTCTCCTAGCAGAATGGATTGTTGAAAAAATGAAGGCCAAACCATGCAACTGTGTTTGAGGGGAAACAAAGGAAGCTATTTATAGAGCTAAATGTCTTGTTCTGAATCTTAGTCACAACATTTTTAAATAGCCACATCTTTAAATCATTATAACCCATTGGTAATGCTCTCCAGATCTGCAATTTTATGACTATACATTGCTATGTCACAGACAGCCCCCCTCTCTCACATACACTTGCCATTAGCAAGTCTAATAATAGCCTTCGTTCCAGGATTGACACCGAGCATTGTCAACTCCCGTAGACAACCCTTGGAGCCGAGGGTGCTCTGCCCCTTCCAGGAACGCTCAGCAGCCAGCTCTGAAACGACACATTTTTCTCTCCTTTGGCCCACCAAAATAGATGCAAACCTTGGCAAGCCTTACCCAGGCAGAGCTCTCGGCACTCACGAGTGGAGGTGTTGCTGTAGCATGGACTGAAGTCAAGCGGGTTTGAGCATCTGCTTAAACTTCAGCACAGCCCTGAGTATTCAGCAGAAGGAAGAGGCTGGTAGCCAGAGCCCTTCGTAGTAGACATCAGCAGCCCCAATGCACACGAGTCCCAGTGCTCCAGGTCGCCCACTGGCCTCCCCGGCAGACCTGCGCCTGTCGGTAAGCCACCAAACTGGAACCACTTTACCCCTCATCAGTATTCAAACATGGGGAAACATATCCAGTGAGACCGGCTTGGTCCTGCAGTCCTCCTGAAGATAATCCTCTCATCGAATGAAGCAAATCACAACTTGAGCATTCCCGTAATTAATGTATACAAAAAACAAAAAGAGCAGAATGTTGCAAACTGATGTTTAAAAGCTCTCCATGGCCAAGACAGAATCGATACCTTTCCAGTGAAATACTGGAAGTCTTCTAATACAAGCTAGTGGAGATGGTTACATGAATTTTGGATTTGCACTGTCCCTTCAATGCTTTTGAGGGCTGTGAGAAGTCTTCTGGCAGCTCCACACCCCATCCAAGACACATCCTTTGTGCTCCCAGAAGGAGCAGGGACACTGTAAGAGCCAGTATTTGGTATTTTAGGAGGACAGCAGAGGAGAGCAGACTACTTCGCTATAGAGGAAGGCAGGAGCTCTTGGTCAGGTAAGCCACTGACTCTCCTTCACTCTCCCCACTTCTAAACCAGGTGCTTCCCGGGTACTTGTTGACATTTTGGAAGTATGTGCTGTGAAGAGCATTGTGTGAGTGCTTGTAAACAAACACATCATTGGAAAGACTATGAGATGCTTATTTTATCTCGATAAAGCTACCCTGCATTCAGGCTCAGGGAAAGCCAAATCTTTACTTTTACACTTCTCCAGGGTACTAACTTTGCAGAAAGCAGTGACAAGATTAGCTGCCTCCGTATTTTTCCATAGATGTTTGGACAACGCAACGCTAGCTCCTAACCAGAGGGGAGAAGTGGCCACAATTTTCGAAGGTAGTCGACGTTGCTGAAAAACCTCCCCGCAGGCCACTGCAGGGGACAGGCTCGCTCCTCCCAGGCAATGCAGCAGGGACTGGGAAATGGGCTTCCTGAGGGACTTTTCTTGATCGCTTGCTGCTGAAGTATGTCCACTGTACTGCTCGATATCCTCTGGCTGCATGGTTCAAAGAGATATTGTCTTCCTATGGCATAAGACACCACGCTTTGCCTTTTAGTAAGAGATATGCTCTTTGAATTAACTTCTGTAAAGATCCTGGGTTTCATCCAAAACTCACTGGAGCTAATGAGGTATTTTTTTTTTCCTAGTAAATGAACTTTGGATTTCCTCATCCAATTTTCAGTTCAGAGCTGTAATCCCTTGACTCTTTTACTTTGGCTCCTCGCAAAATTATTTAACAGCTTCCCCTTATAAAGTTTAGATTACATTGTCATTACATTGTCATAGTTGTCAATGCTACACCAAAGACTGGGTTAGCACTCCCAATATGAACCCATGATTTCAACAGCTTTAGGATTTTTAATCTGAGCTGCAAATTTGTTGCAAGCTAAAACTTGGAACAAGTTCATTGGACCTGGGAACAATTTTTCAGTTTTGTCACCCACTTGCTAGGTACAGTCAATCACAGAATCACAGAATCACAGAATAGTAGGGGTTGGAAGGGACCTCTGTGGGTCATCTAGTCCAACCCTCCTGCTGAAGCAGGGTCACCTACAGCAATCAATCAATCAATCAATCTTTTTAATTGATTTTCTTTTTCAAACTGGACAATTCACAACTATGTTTGCAAAGACAGCCTGGGCAAGAATGCTCAATGAAATCAAAGCTCACAGCTATGTAAGCAAACCAACGGCAAGGGATGTTACTCCCAAGGAGCCAAAAGGCAACACAGAAAATATTAAAAAAGCCACCAGGAGTGAGAAAACCCCGTGTTACACACAACCTCCTTCTCTCCAGTGTACAGAGAACTGAGGTCAAAGCACCCGTGGAACTCAAAGGTGCTGAAATGCAACGGACAGACTCCAGGCAGTGTCAGGCTCAACGAAGTTTCGATGAAGGCTGCAATGCTTCATCTGCTCAGCATTCGAGGCACAAGCCTCATTTTTGGAACCTCCTCACCATCTGATGGGAGATACAGATCAATGCCACGACCAATGATTAACGAGAACCACAAGGGCCAAATGCCATTCTGGGTAACATGGGTGTAAATCCAGCATAAATGTATCAAAGTCAGTGAAAGTGATGTCAGATTTGCACCAGGCGCCACAAACCTCCCTTCTCTCTTAAAACACAATTTTGACTCTTCCTAGAGGGCAAAGATCTGGAGGAAGGTCCTGAATGTGGAGTTTTCCTTGGCTCTGCTCACTTTTCTGGTCCTCTCGGAAAGCCCGATCGACTCCGCTATAAAGGCAGACTTCAATTTCTATAGGAGGAGTTAAAGCTTTCTCACTGCGGCCTCAGTATAACACCTCTAAAACGAAACTGAGGGCTAAGGCCCTGACAGGCAACCCAGCGCCACAGCGTGTCATCCACACTGGGGGCATACCAAGATGGTCTCTGGGAACATCTGACCATCTCCTACGGTGTGTTCCATCAGAAGCATACAATCCATCACCAAACGGCCAGTGAACACTCTCAGGTACGCTCGTGTGTGTGTCTTCTCCTGCCAGAGGTCACACGCATCGCAGACCACTACAGACCTGCATTTTTGAGTTTCAATCAGATAACGGCTGAGGTGCTCAAAATAAATCTCCAGGTCTGAGAGCATGCCAGGCCACCTGTGGCCGCAGGAAAAGCATATCCTGGCGACTTTAAAATTAATTTCCTAGATCTTGCTGTACAAAATGAAGTGAGAGATTTACTTCAGCATTTGCACTAGGAGACGTAATGAGCAGATTCATTTGGGGACAATTTCCCTGTTTCAGATGTTAATCCTTTCAGCTCTTCGAAACGGTCAGATCAGCCAGTTTTAAAAAGCCTTACAGTGCACTTCTGCACACTTTGAATAGGAACGCTATTTGGGAGCACGAAGCAGGTACGACAAGGGTCATGCTGGAGCCTGCAAGTCCCAAAAGCCTGTCCAGCACTGATGACACATGAAGTATGAAAGCCTCCAGAGTCCTGGGAGTGTTTGGAGAGAAGAGCTTCATACACGCGTCTGCAGAAGAGTGGATTCTGCCTCAGTAGATGGCCTTGTATTATTGCAGTATTTACATGCCCAGCCTGGTAGGGAACTCACATGGAATCCTGCCCAGGAGGTACTAAAATGGATGCAGTGACCAGCACAGAGATCAAAAGTAAGAAGTGGTACACGGAAGACCCACCTCCCCTGGCAGCACCTGCAGGTCCACAATCACGCTATCTGTCCTGTTATAGCTCTATTTTTAACAAGCCACCTACAACGGAATTTACTCAGAGCTGCTCCTACCCAACCAAATGCTTTTCTGTCTCAGGTAACAGTAAAAGCCTACAAAACGATCTGCTGATGGCTCAAGGTAAACATGCCTAATGAGAACCAAGTTGTAAGAAGGTACAAAACTTTCTAGTCACTGGCAGCTGAGAACATGAAAATCAGAAAGTCACTAAAACCATGTGGCTTGCGTTGGTCTTGACAGGCTCAAACCCACAGTCTTCAGAATATCACTTCTGCCATTTCCTGACCCAAAATGTACAGCCACTGCATCTCCATCAGAGCCATCGCCCCGCCACTTGAGAAACGAGGCTACTGTCAGACACTGGGTGCCATAATCTGAGGATGAAAGCAGCACAACTTCTGGTCAAAAGGGATTTTAGCTGGAACAGGAATACGGTCAAGACTGCTGCCAGAATGTTTCAGCATCTGACACAAGTGGATTTGTCCCATTTACACTAGCAGTGTTCAACTCTGCTCTCCATGGACCCATTGTCAGCATTAGTTGGAGATGGAGCATGGACACAGGAGGAAAACTGACCATGAAGCCCACCATGGAGCCTATGATGATGACTTTAACATCCCACCTGTTCCCAACAATGAGAAGACAGCAGGTAGATCTCCATTCCTCTCCCTTTCCCAAACACACTCCCCCTCCCCCAGAATCCCACAGGCAGGGCTTATATGAAGGGCAATACATCTGCGGTAGAGGGTTTCTGATTCACTGTCCCTCATTAAAGTATATACACAGCCTTGAGACACAGACTGATGTGAAGAGCCACAGTGAAGTCAGTGTGACTACATGCACGGACATTATATCATGAGCATGTCTATTATTTATAATGAAATTAAGCTGGCCAAGATAATTAATGCTATTAATATCTGCACAATGATGAGCACAGTATGACTAGATAAATAGGCGGAATTACTTCTTATCTGAAATATCCTCCCATTTGACTAGCAGGGTGAACCCGAATATAAACAGAGAGCATAAACAATTCAGTATGAAGTGTTACTGTTGTTTTTAATTATCTAATACCTATATATCAGGTGCTGAAGAGGCAGAACTACTCATGTCACAGTCCAGGGTGCTTTGACAACATGGTCCATGCTGTAGTTTGCTGGTAATATTTTAACATGAATAAGAGCTTGGGGGAAGGGGAACTGAGACAAATTGAGACATTTTCACACCATGGATTTTGCACATTCTTCCACAGAGCAAAAACATTCAGGCAAACTCTATAGTATCTGGCAGGACCCCGCAACTCAACACACCGGGCTCCGTCGCCTTTTACCATGCCTGTCTAATACGATAGTACAGACTCCAACCGAGCACAATGGGGCACAAAAAGAAGAGAAACAGTGACTTAGGGGCAGAGTGTCATCATGAACTTCAGCCCCTTTTATCGTCATCAACAGAAGGCACAATTTTAACTGAACTCCTAGGGAGGAGGAGGAGGTGGAATTTAATTTGCCTTCCTATGAGAAACTGAGAGCAGAACACTTCCACTTGACCTCTTCAACCTCCTAATCTCCCAGGACATTCACTGCATACAACAATGCCAACGTAAATGGATCTATAGAGTCACTGTATTTCCTAACGAGGTGGTCACCACAATGGAAGTGTTTTTCAGATACACATCTATCTAATTTACTGAAACAATGGATTCAGGAGGAGTTGGCCTAAAAACTCAGTCTATGCAAACCTCTTTAGGTCAGATGCATCATAGTGACAAAGTTCTGCCTCAGATAAAAATCTACAAGTATTGCTCTAAGTAATTTTCCATCTTTGCATCTTACAGTTTCAAATTAAATCATCTTGAAAGGAGCCATTTGTGCTGCTTTTTCTTTTTGAAGAGAAAACCAAATTCCTATTTAAAACCACACAGAGAACATAGAAAATAGGATGTAAACTACACTACAGAAACTCCATTTTTAAATATTTCAAGGAAAAGACACAAACCCATAAATATCTAACATATTAAGTCTATAAACACAAATCGTCGATCCAATTTTTACTTGCAGTATGGGCTAAGCACTGCAGCACACACAGAAGACTCTGTAAAAGCATGTACTATTCAAGAAACCCTGGAACATGCAGCTCAGCACTAAGTAGTAAAGAAACAGCCATTTTTTTTTTAAAGCTTTCACACGAAATTTCTGCCTTTATCTTCTTTTTTTCTAATTGAGAAAAAGTCGAGATCTTAACATCAGGGTAATGTCATTTGTGTGTGCTTCTTAGAAACCATTACTGAAGTGGCTCTTGTTTCATAGTCTGTTTATCTTCAAACTTATATTTAGAACTACATTGTAACAGGGTGAGCTGCTCCCAGGTTTATTTTTAATTCGAAGATACTATGTTTGTGTGTCACAGAATCTGAAAACTAACACTAGATGCCAAGAAAGCTTAAGCGCTACCAGTTACCAACAAGCTGATAGCATTAGGTTGTTAGGTGATTACAGTTGCTGGTAACTTTGAACACAGACGCAGTTTAAAGTGAAGAATAAAACTATTGAAAAAAATCCCATTTATCTCCCGAAGAAAATAAGTTACTTTCTAAATTTGAAACAGCATGCTGGGAAACAAAGGCAGGGCTGTACCTAAAAAAGGAGAGTGTACTGAAAAGAGTATTATTAAGTGATTTACCTTGGCAACAGCTTTGCTTTCAGAACTATTGCTGGAATCCTTAATGCCATTTAACGAATCTCTTCTCTGTGGGCAAGGCTTCTTTTTGCGCGGTCTGCCTTTAAGATTTGGCGCTGAAAATTAATGGAGAGCAATTTGAGCACATTGTCTTATACTGGATTCATAACAGCTGAAAGCATAATATATAATTCCACTACAATCAGTCACAAATGTACACATCTGTCTACAGTAAATGCTTATTACGAGATTCCCGTCCTCCATGGGTTACATCTTGACACACTATATGTTTCTATAGAATATGCCCCAAGGCTAATCTATTTTACTTTCACATAACTAATTAATATAAAATCAAACACTGGTCTCTGAAGGACTCAGAGAGAAAGCACAAATATTTCTCCATGGTACAAAAAAGAACAAAATAGAATATTAATAGGCAACTTTGCATTAATCAGCCTGCTGCATTTATTATTTCTAATCTCTGAGTAAGAGTACTAACTACTATTTCCAACTTTGGGAAACACCTGGTTTTGGAAACGTTCTGAAATATTGAAATTCCTTACAGCTCCAAGAAATGTTTATATATCCTGTCATTCTTGTCAAAGTTCTTCTAAAAAAGTAAAAAAAAAAAAAAAAAATTACCCCTGAGTCCTGAAATGGATCAAAAAACCCCTTAACAACTAGTTCTTGAAGTTGACAAGTACTGAAATAAGTGATTGATTGTTTCATAAGGGTTACATTCCACACATATAAATTAACATGAATCACTTTCAGTTTTGTCCAATTCTTAAGATAAACCAGCTCTGAAATAACGCAGTGACTAAACCCTAACCGTGCTGAGCCATACGTGGAATGGGATATGCATAATCACAAAAAATACCAGACTCATCTTTCAATAGTGGTATTACAATATAAATTATGATTACTTATAGAAATAATAGATGGAGTACATGTTTGCTCATTATTACGTGTCCTGCCTGCTTTCGGATTAAAAAATCAGCCTCCGACTACTATGGCAACACTTAAAATGATAAACAATCATTAACTAATGACTGTACCAAAGAAGATAATTTCCTTTAAACCTTTAATTTCTAGGTAACCATTGTTTTCATTACTTAAAGGGATGATTAGAACAACGTCAGAAATCTAAACACCACAAACCTCTTGAGTGCTTTCTAATTGTTTCTAATCTTACATTTGTCACACAGTAAGCCAGTGGTTTCAGGACATTTTACATTTCAATTAGTTTGCAAACACAATAAAGGGTACTAATTTGATTTTATAGTTTGAGTAACAGTGTCATATTTGGTCTGTTCAGAGAAAAAGAAAAGCTATGGGTTTAAAATCAAAAGTCCAAAAGAACACATCGTTTTTCTTCCCCCAGCACTGGCACACGGTAAATATATATCTATATGCATGTGCGTATGTGTGTAAGTCCATATTTGTGTCTATATAAAAATATGTTTGTCTCCCTACAGAAATATCTCCATCTATCTGCAGTGAAGCACATTCTGCTTATTGAAAAGTACTGCAGAAAGCAATTCTGAAATTGTCATCTGAGGCTAACATGCAAAATCAAACAAAGAGAGAAAGAAATTATTACCCATTCCAGTCGACAAACATCTGCCTGATTTATATCTGTACTCATGAATGCTACAGCGTGTGACTGCACACTATGTCGCTGGAAGTCTCGACTTGGTGTGGATGTCAGTCTTACACAAAATGAACACTCAGAGTATTTGCTCTGTGCTTACAAATCCCCTCCCCCAGCCGCTCCATTACTCATATAAACAGAGATGAGCGACTCGGCGGGAGCGTGGGATGAGCTCTGAGGACTCCGCGCCGGCTGCCAGACTGCCAGCCCCGGCCACGCCACCCTGCCGTATTTATAAACCCAGCTCACCCCTTCGCCTTTGATGTCTTCCCGATGCCGACTTTTTTTTTGCACATGACCTGGATGGGAAGGACAGATCCTTGGCCATGGTTAGCCCCAGCAGTCGCACCTTCCTTAAAAAGGTACTCAAGAAAACAGAAATGTTCCCTCAACTTACTACACTCTGGCACATGTGTGAAAACGTTAACCTTTGAACGAATGGATCCCCCAACCCGGTCCAGCCAATGGCCGGCGAGAGATGTGGTTCAGCTAGGATCAAATACACTGGCACGTGAATTACTTTTTCTTTCTCTCTTTCTTGTTTTTTAATAAACAAAGAAACTAGTTCAAGGCTCAACGTTTTCCAAACATACTTGTTATCCTGACTTCTGGCACTGCACTTTGTATCATGCTATAAAGCACTCCTAATGTTTTGCTAAAAGCTTTAAAAGCAAGGAGGCATTTGTTCCTAAATTCCAGGTATATTGAGCTTGCATATAAACACTGTTTGAATTGGAGCCTTCCACAGCAGAACTGGCACAGACCCACTATGAAATGGGGTATTTGCATTCTCCCCGTGGCTCAGGAGCTGCAGTCGGGAAGGTCTGTCTGCAGCACACGCAAGGACCATCCCACGCACGCCACGCTACGACTTTAAATCACTTTAAGCCATTCCAGATCAGATGCACAAGTAAGAAGAAAGCAGGAACAGGAACTAATACCAGAAGAGAAGGTCCTTGCCTCTAGTATCTACTCTGTAAAAGAAAACATTTGAACGAGTTTCAGTCACACTTGAAACAAAGCCATTAACATTTGCTCCCTAAATCATTACAAATAAATGCATTATTCAAAGATTATTTATATTTCAGCTATATCCATTTTGTTCTCCTGAGCACGGAAATATGACTAGGATCGAAGGAATAATTTACAAGTCACATAGTTGGTTTAATTTTTTTCATTTTTTGTTTCATTTATGACATATTCATAAGCACACTGCAGATTTCTTCAATTTGTTATTCATAATTATTTTAAAGCAATTTTACAGACATGTTGTGGCTTAGTCCCAGTCAGTTTTCCTGCTGACACTGGATGTTCACTATGTACTGGACAGCTAAGTGAATAATCCATGTCTTTTCTGCTTTCTGGTGGAGGACTTCTGGTATGACGACCTGAGAATATCTGAAACAATTCATTTTCTTCACATGTTTGTGCATACGGCTTTCAAATTCATTTTCTGAAAGCGTTTGTGGCAGTGAGACCTCATAACTTGTACATTCCCAGAAGGTGAGAACATAAGCAAAGCAAATTAAAGTAAAAAATTAAGTACAGAAAAAAGTTTGCATTTATTTGCGACCTCAGTCTAAGTGCCTGAAACAGGAATATGAGAGATAGGACATACCACCAACTTAAATACTTTCTTTCCTGTGCATTCGTCAACACATTTGCTTTTGCCAATCTGTGGGTTTTTTTTTCCCCTTTCTTCCTTTGTTTTTGCTTCCTGATGTATCTGAAAGAAGGGAAAATTCAGCCACTGAAACGTCCACTGGGACTGTTGGTTGACTGCCGGGATCTTTTTTGCCTCTACTTCGGTGTGACTCAAAGGACCAGTATTAGCACAGCATAGCTGCCCCGTAGACTTCAGGTTTGGGGTGCAAACCAGAACACCCCCATGCCTGCAATCAGCAGGTGACAACACCCCGGAGAGCAGAGAGGCTGCTGCTCAAGGCAGGCAGGCACGGAAGGGCGGTCAGCAGAGACGTACACCCAGTACAACCCAAATGGCCCAAACCTCCGAGTTCAGACCTCTGGAAGCCCAAGGACATTCACCCACTTGCAGCCTACACATGCCTGTGCCTTGCTGACTGAAGGAGCCTCTTCTCCAGACTGCAGCTCATCCCAAGTTAGCTAGTCATCACAAAGGGCAAATTCATTAAGAAAACAGCAATGCACAAGAAATTGTCTTCCCTGCAAAATCTGTACGTGTAATAGGCATCTAGAGCCCAGCAGGGAAAGCCACTTCACCTGCTGAGCCCTGGCAAATATTTCAGGCATGACCAGGTAAAACACGGCCAGCTACAGAATGCACACGGTACGAGCTAACAGCCCTCACGTTCGGAGAGCTGGAGGAGCACGAGGGCACGCTTCCCACCTTGGGCCGGTTATCGTTCCCATACACGTCACCATTGTGCCTGCTACCTTCACCCATCAAGAGGTGTGCAGAGGGACCACTTCAGCACTCCTCAGATGCCAGTTTTAGAATATCATGTTGCTCTCCTGCTTCCCTGAGCCGCAGATCCAGCTGGTGCCACTTAAATGACCCTGTCCCTCAGAGCCCACCAACCCGGCCGGCCCAGCAACGCAACCCCCGCTGGCAACGCTGCCCACTGCTGCAGGGGATGCTGAGGCTGTAACGTGGAGTTTCACAAGCAACCAAGCAACGATCCAAGATGAATGCAGATCTAATTCAAGCACAAGCATTTGTAACTGTAAAGAACAAAAGGTGTGATGATTAACGAGTATGCATGTGGTGTGGACTTTGTTTTTCAGCTGACTATAACTTGGTGGTAAAAGTCTTGTGCTCCCAATTAAGTGGAAGCATTTGAAATGGATATGTCAGGAGTATCAACAGTTACACAAGCCATGATGACAACCATATATTAACAACTCTTCCCATTCTGGAATACGTCTTATTGCCATCTCGGCTGTGAATTCTCAGGGAAAATAAGATTATTTATAGGAATCTGCCCAGAGACAGGAATGCTTTCTTCCCCTCCATGTTTGAAAGGGTCCCTGGGTGTTGTCTGGAAATAGGTAGTCACTGCAAATCACACAGAGATTGCTGCTTGCTGTTCGACATGAGAGATCAGTATTTCTCAGAAGACCATGAAACATTAACTCGTGATTGAGTGGGACATAGGAGACTGGGTAGGAGAAAAGAGAAGAGGGAACAGCTTGTGCCTGTGCCCGCGGAGTGAGAGAGGGAGCCTGGGAGGGGAGAGGCCGGCAGTGTGCCCTCACCCTGCTCTTCCCATACCACAGGCACGAGAGGTCTCGTTCCGAATCAGGCCCCTGGGCCACAGCCAGCCGCCCCACGCCGGGCCAGCCTCCTCCTGCTGAGCTGCTCACTCCCTGGCACGTGGCTCTCTGGGGCGAGAGGGAGACGAGGAGTAACGCCCTTGGCTTTTTCGGTTTGGGTAGGGTAAGCAACTTTGGCTGGACACAGCCATGCTGAGCTCCTTCCCGACATCCCTCGGGCTGTCTAGAAACTCCTTCCCTACCCACAGGAGAGCAAAAGGAGGAGCACACAGCCATGGTCTTCATGAACGGGGAGTGAAGAGGAAGGTGAGGTGCAGAAGCTGCCACTGCCACCTCCTCTGTGTAAATCCTTACTAACACGCACACTTGCTTTAAAAAAAACAAAAGCACTTTGCCTCTGATGTAATGTAACGGCCCTCAGTAATCTGAAATTAAGATTTAATCGCTCTTTTCTTCTTCTAGACGGAAACTTGTACCCCAAACCGTGGCTAAATCCTGCAGTGCCAAAACACCAGCAATGTCCTGGGTGTTTTTATTACAAACAGTCACACCTAAGAGGTGAAATGCAAACCCCGTGTTATGCATGGCACAGGGAGTGAGATTATCTGTAAACGTAGACTGGCAAATCTTTGCTGACTGAAATGTACCCCAAGAAGAAGCTGATCTAGTGATCCTGAAGCACATAACCTGTTCTTGTGAGCTGCCTACAGATCACCATAATCAAATATGGACAATACAGAGGCATCGGCAGCACAGAATTAAAGACCAGGTGTCGGAGATAACCTCAGTAGTGGGCTCTGACCCACCATGCAAGTGAGCCACACGGGAAAGAGAGGAGCTCAGAGTTAATGCTGCTCAGACCAGTTAGATGTTTCCTTGAAGCTAGAGGTCCCCTCTGTTCGTGAAGCCACAAAACAGCATCATGGCTCAAAAATTACATCTTGCCCTCCAGCACTCTCATCAGCCTGTGCAAGCAGCAGGATACCGCAGGTGGTCGGGAGAGGGCCAGAAGGTGAGGGAGGACATGGCTACACTGCCCACCCACTCAGAAAATTCACAAGGTTGAGGCCACTGCTCTCCTGTCACTACTACCCTCAGCGGCTCAACTTTCAGGGACACCATCTGCTGAGCAGCACATGGGAAACAGGAGCATTTCCAAGCCTCACCATCTAGTACAACTCCAAGCTCTGGATTAAACCCAAGTGTGGCAAGTTCTACGCAGGGGAAAGGGAAGTACCCAAGAACGAGATCCATGGGAGCTGCTGAGGCCAGCCACAATTAAACACTACATATGGTGGAAAAGCATAGGGCGCTGCAAGAAGACAGCACCTCCATCAGTCCCCTTCTTTATCTGCATCCCCAGGAAGAGGAAGTTACCAGTGGAGGTACCATTTCCCTGTTACCAAGTCAGCAATCAAGTTAGCTGCACTTGAGCCATGTCCATGCCAAGAATGCAACATACTAAACAGACAAGGTCACCCCAGATGCACAAATAAGTCAGGAGACAATGGCTGTGGTTTTGGGGTACCTAACTTTAGCAGTTTAGTAACAGTAGAAATATCTCTTTTTTTAGGAGCTTGATTATCGTTGGAAACCCAATGAGTTCAACCCTCCCCACAACACTGTTCTGTAGATGCACGTATTTTGGCTGACGTAAAAGATGTGTTGTTATAGGGAGGGTGCTAAAAAAAATAGTGGCCTTCACACAGCTGAGGTCAAGCTCTGTTGGCACTTTGTCAAAATCTGTGGTCTAGCCAAGAGTTTTTAATGAGCCTGGAATGCATTACCTCATTTGTCATACCTGGATCACTTACTCATGCTGAGTCCAAAATAACCTTGGACCTTGCTGGCTGCTCAACAAACCATGTAAGTAAACAGTACTGTACTCATGCTTAAAACATGTACCTTTTTCCTCCTTCTCCACATTACTTACTCTAGAGAACATCTAAGCAATTGTAATGCCCATGATCAAAGTTCTTGCCTTTTCCAGGCCTCTCTGATCTGCATAGCTATTTCCTGATACGGCTTTTGATTCTGGTTTGCTGCTACTCTGGTTTCTCAGAAACACTTCAAAAGTGAGAGAAAAAAGAAAAAAGGATAAGAAAAGGGAAGGATGGCCACCACTGTATTTCACTGAGGAATGTACCAGGATAGCTGCTCAGCATTGCTGCTGTACTTACAACTTACACAGCCAACCAGATTCTGGTTGCCTGTTGTTTTTGCGACCACGTTTCTGTCCTGCGGAAAGGTGAAGGGCAAGGAAGGAGCAACAGCATTTTTGCCAACTGCAAGAGTATGAAAACAAAAAAATCAACTGAGCTTGTAAAACTGTCCAGGGCCATCAGCAAAGAAGGGCCAGTGGAAGATCTGGGTCTACATTTAGGGTGGGCTTGCACAGCCAGGTGAGCTCTAAACATGAGAGGTGGGAGTGCACCAGAGGGAGGTAATCACAAAGCCCGGATTAAAGTGGAGCACTGGAAGGTGCAAGAAGCTATTAAACAGGGATGTACCATGGTGCTGGGTTCAGAAGAGAAGTGTGCTTGCATGAGACAAGCTGCAGGACACCTGCTAAACTTATCAACAGTCAGTCACTCCTCCCTGTACCACACCTCGCAGAACATCTCCTCGTAGAATCCCTTTGCACCATACCCCTCCTTTATACGTCTTCCAGTTTTGACACACGCACATGCACACACACACATGCTGAGATACACACGCGCGCGCGCGCGCTGAGATACCAGAATGCTTGGACCTAAGCTGCAAAACCATCAGTAGGTACAGAACGGACTAGGAGGCTTTCCCTCTCAGGCAGGTGGAAAGGGCAGGATGTGTCAGATCACAGAGCTATTAATGATTCAGGTGCCAAACAGAAGCTGGAGGTGGCATATGGAGGTGCCTGGCCATCAAAGTCAAGGTGAGAAGAATGGTCTCAGATCTCCAGAAAATCCATCAACCGACCATGCCTGCTGGCAGGTGGCAAACAGGCGGTTGCTGAGGACACCCCTAAAGCAGCCTGGCAAAAGTTAGCTCTTAGCTGAAAAACATGCTTACAAGTTGCACCTTTTAAAATGCAATGAATAGGAAGTTAACAGTTTTAATGGTTTTAACACTTACCCCTCTAGGGGGCTTCTGGCATTCTGCAATATCTGAAAGTTAAGAAAAGCATCTTGCTATATTTAAGCACGGTCTCAAAAACCGTTCAAAGGTTAGTTAATCTCGCATACTGTTCTGGAGTCCCAGCTGCTTACTTATTTCCTCATCACCTCCATCTCTTTGTTTTCCCTCCTTCACCTCATTCCCTTTTCTGCATCCTGAGTTCAGGATCTTACATTTCATTTATTTTTCTTTCACTCGTGAAAGTTTATTTAAAAGCTTCTGCCTCCTGGAAACAGGGTCTGAGTCGGAGAGCCCGGGGCATTTATCACTGAGCAGAGCTGGGGAAGACAAGCAAGTTGCAACCAACCTAATATTACATCAACGCGTCAGAAACTAAAGTGGCCTGAAAATAAAGTAAAAAATCAGACTACACAAAAAAGCCCCGGACCTTTGTTTAGGAAACAACAGCATCAGCTAAATTTGGGGAAACTGTCTACAGGACCCCAAGTACACCTACGGAAGTCAGTGATGGGCACCTACCAACAACTAAAACTCTCACTGAGCTTCAGAGGTCACACAGCCTCTCCACAACCACACACCTCTTGCTTACTCGAGCTGCACATAAAGCAATTTGAATATTAGAACTATTTTTACTAGACTTTTTCTAAATGCAAACACTTGTTTATTCCTTTCTTCGTAACTGAACATACCAGACCTGACCTGGAAGCTCCAGAGTACAGCAGGAAACAACCTAACAACCTTGCAGGGAACACTAAGGATCCACGCTGCTTTCCAATGCAGACGGAGAAAGAGCGGACTTGTGCAGCCATTTCTGAAAGTTTTCTTTTGAGAATGAGATATCCCATGCTCCATGTGGGGAAAATCAATTTGCTACCTCTCTAAAGAAAACATTCCTCATTTGGAAATAAGTGAAACAGACACTTCCTTGTGTGGATTAATGTGGAGACATATGACTTGCTGCAGACTGTTGTTTTGACCCCCCTCCTGACCAGACAATCTCTGAAAAAAAAAAAAGGTGGTATTTTTCATGGATTACAGTTCAGACTAGCACTGCTTTTAATAGAAAAGTTAGAGGCACTGCAAATACCAGGTTGGCCAATAATGCCAAAAACTGAATGCTTTTCGTTTCCATGGGAGATGAGGACAAGATTCAGGACAAGGCTTGGAGTTTCATTTTCTTCATTTCAGCATGGTTGGAAGTTAAGACTTTTGCTCGATCTGGACTTCTTTATGTCCTACTGACTAATCTGGGTTTTAAAAAAACTGAAAAAGTTTTTATGTTTGGACAAAATCTAAACATGTGTTAGAAATTATGAAGAGCGGTAAATTGAAAAGGGAAGCTGAAGACTTCAGAGAAAAATCTATGCCTGACAAATATGTGACATTCAAGTAGACCTTAGAGCAAATTAAAATAATAACAATAAAACATCCAGTGTAGGCCTATTTCTGGCTACAGATGACAGGATTGTTATTAATGATTCAAAAAGAGGCAGAGGTGTTTGGTAAATATTTGTTCCATATTTGCAAAGAAGCCAGATGATATGCTTGCAAAAGAATATAATTAAAGCCAGTCAATTGACTTGGTTTTACAGAAACCAGATCTTAAGACAACAAAAAAGAAAAACAAACAAAGCACCTTATTTTGTTCTTCGAAATTACAAGCTTGGTTAGAGAAACTAGCTGCACGCATGGAACTTACCTGCATTTCAGTCAGACAGCTGATTTAATACTAGATAACACTTTGATTAAAAAATGGCACTAGATAATTTTATTCAAGCATATATTAAATGGATTAAGAACTAGCTAAATGATACAGCTAAAAGCAGGCTTCAGTGGGGAATTTCTATCAAATGAAAATATTTCTGGGGGGATTCCACAGGGCTTGCTCTTAGCCTTGCTAGGATTCAACATGAAATAAACATAAGGTCCATGACAGTACCATTCACACTGACACAAGGACAAGCACAATGCTAACACAGAGTCAATACAAACGAATGATCAGAAGCAGAGATGGACCATGCAGACACAATGCTCTTCCATACAGCTCCAGCATGAAACCCACAAGCAAGGACTACAGGTTCCCCTGACCAAGCCAAGAGTGGCACTTCACAGGCCACCCTGCAGGGGAAATTCAACATACCCTGGTAGGACGATGCTGTGGCCAAAGAAAGGTCTGCCTTCAAAGGGGAGGTCTGAATAACTCAAGCTGTGCTGGATTTGAGCTAAAATGACTGAGAAGTGACTTCATCAGGTAATATGAGTGCCTCAAAGGTGAGAAAAAATTGGTACTTGGAAGCGAGAAGGCATAGCCAGGCATGCCTAGGAACTGCAGTCCATATATATGGTCTAATGCCAGTATAGAGAGGCATGCATATGACCAGCTTTCAGAAGACCTTTCAGGAAAAGCCTGAGCCTTCCTGCACTGCGCACACAAGCTGGTGTGCACAGTGCAGGAAGAAATGCATGCAATTTGAGGGTCTTTGTCAAGATACCAGACTGGAGCTGGGCGTCCCGCCTCAGCCACGGTGAGGGCTGGGTCCAGGCTGCTGCTGGGAGAGCCTCACCGCTGTGGGCGGTTGCAGCAGCCTGGCTGGCTGCACGGAGGAGGCGTCCAGCTGTCTGGCTGTGGTCCTTGCTCAAACAGCTGTTTCCCTTCCCCTTCAGAAAAAAGGTGCTGAACTGGATGAAAGAATTTGCCGGTAATTTTGGCCGATGAGCCACTACTCAGGGTTCATACCAGATTAGATGACTCAGTGGTTCTTCTGGTGAGAAACTGTATGAGTATAGGATCAAACACAGTAAAGTACTGTGCTGGGCAGGACAAGGAACATGAAGATCTGCAGCCTTGATTCAGCAAAGTACATGCCTAACTCGTAACGACCTGGAGCTTGCAAAGACCTCTGATGACCTCACCGAGGTTATTCACAACTTTGAGGCTGAGCCTATGTTAAGCATTGAACATGACCAAGCCAGCACAGCGCGCTCTATCACTAACAGGAAAGAAGCATTCAAGCCCTGAACAAAGAAATCAGCGTATCTCATCATGAAACACCACGTGCTCGGGCAGCATCACAGGATCAGACATGGGTTCATCAAGCTTCCCTTCCCCTCAGAAATCTGCAGTCAGTCTCCAGCCTCCAAGCCCTCCGCCCCCAAAGGTCACCTCCTGGGAAGCTGCACCCGCTGGACATTCTGTAGGAGGGTCACAGCAGTATTCAAGAAGTATACATATGACTTCTCAGAATAGTCTATGTTAAAAAAAAAAAAAAACAAACAAAAAAAGAAAAATAAAGAGAGGAAAGAGTGAGCAGGCACAAATAGATTATGTAATAGCCAAGCAACAGCACCGCACACATGGCAGCAAGAAGTGAAAATGCACAGCAAACCCATGCAAGTCAGCCTATCTCATCAAAACTCAGCAGAACACCCAAGGTAGACTTCCCATTAGCGGGCTTCACAAAATAAAAGGCAAGTAAGAACACACAGCAAATCTTAAGGCAGCTTTCCTAGCAATATTTTCTTTTCCCTCCAGTAAAAGCCAGCGTTTGTGAAATCGCTGTCTAGTAGAGTCAGCAGTACCCAACGGAGACGTGACCTACATACCTTGGAAATACAATAGATACGTAGCCAGTCGTATCCACGTAGACAGGCAGATGAGATGGGCTAATTGACTGGTAAAGGATGGACACTGTGCATCAATCTGAACACGCAGAAATTCATGCAAGAAACATAAAATGGACGGTTTCCTGAGACCTTGCTTTGGGGAATGACAATAGCAGGTAGGAAGCAATGATCGTCCAGTTGTGCACAGCGTGAAAGGGACAAGTATATTATTTAAATCTCTTGCATTTCTGATTTGTAGCTGATTATATAAGAAAGAAAAAGATTTTTTTTTTTTTTAGTGTAAGACGAATATAATTTTCTTTCATTTTTTTTGCTTTGCACTTGATCATTGCACTGCGAAGTAATTAAAATTAGTTAGGCATAATCAACCTGCATGAAGATATTAGTTAAGTGACATGCAGAAACTAGAGAGTAAGGTCCCGCCTTGATGCCTACATTCACTTGCAACCACAACGAGGACTACATAGTGCATTAGGTGGAGACAGGAGCAGCTGCTTTAGCCAAGCCCTGCTCCCATTCACTTCTCTGGGTCACCACCAACTCCCCCAGCAGCAGCCAGCAGGGGCCTTGCCAAGCAACCCGCTGCAGTGCACACAGCCGTGAAGAGTAGGAGTAACTCTGCTTCCACAGAGAGCCTGGGACAAAGCCCTCGCACCCCTGAGGACCTGCAAACACCCCACAGAGTGCTTTAATGGTGGGGCGCAGAGGTGATGCTGCTCGGCATTGCTGAGCAGAGGAGGGATCTGCACTTTTCACTGGTAAAATGCAGTGGTGATAACTCCAGTAGCTTTCTGAGGCTATGTACGAGATGTACATAACCGCCAAAACACCCAAAAAATGGTGGTTTCAAAGTCCTGATGGTAAGATCACGTGCCCAGGTTTAAACGAGTACAAACCCCGTGAACTCAGTGTAATCGTCCCAAACATCAACACTAACAGAACTGAGCCCATCTCTGCGATACCGCCCCACTAAATCTCTAGCACTCAGAAAAATCCAAATAAATCCAAGCTGTATTCATTAATTTATCTGAACAGGACAGGGTTTAAACTAAATATGAAGTCGGTTGTGCAATATTCTTTCGTAGTCAATACGGGCTCTTAGGAAATCATCTGAGTGAATTAAGTGGAGGGACTATTAAACAATTTACACACTTCCTTGTGTTTCAGATGTCTAATTATAGCTGTGTTTGTCTCTCCCCGCAGAATTGTTGTATACCACATGGTATGCATATTTCAGCATCCAGCATTATTAACTCATGACCGACTGTCAGTTGATCATTATCTAACACATGGGGTCTGCAAAAAAAGCCTTATTTGGGCAAAAGCAGGCTTCTGACCCGCTCCCGCTGCATTTTCCCCCAGCAGAACTTCAGTTGGATTATTATTTGCTGTCAATGGAAACTCAGAGGTTACATATGTGAAATCTGCAGACAGGAAAATAAATCCTTACCGAGTTTAAACACTTGGTTGATATCAAAACCATCTCCCGCTTGGTTGGTTGAAAGAAAACTCTCAGTTGCCCTCTAGTGTCACCCGGCTGCCATGCCAGGCAGCCCGCCCGCCGCAGCCAAGGGCACAGCACCGAACCTGCCTTCACGCAGCGAGACCTGCTGGACGTGGAATGTTTCATATCAAAGGGCGAGGGGGATGCTTTTCCCTCCTGGAAATCTCAGGGCTTGGGCCCCGGCAGCCCAGCGCTTGCATGATGTTTACTGCTGCACTTGTGGCGCGTGACACGCGGGTTTTATGAGTGAGAATCTCTGAAATCACTCTGCACGCTGCACTCCATAAAGTTCATTCATAACTAAAAATAGACTAATGTACAAACTGATTTAGCATTATACTGAAGCTAAGGAACATAGGGAGTCTGCAGAATTCCCTAATATGGAAGAGAAGCTGAGGTTTCAAAAGCAGCAGTTTATTTGTTTCTGAAAATGGACAACATATGTAAAAGATTTAATATACAGAACCAGGTGTATATATAGCATAGATCTTCATATGAGCCCATTTTCATTCTATATAAAGACTTTATACAGCCTGAAACTATAAATTTAATAATAGATTACTAAATTAAGTCTGCACAATCACTTCATAAAAAAAATCATTTCAATTTAAAATACAGCTGTAGGGGTTTGGACAATTTCCTGCATAACAGAGGCCCATCCCTGAAATGTAAATAACACTGGTATTAAAACAAGTCAATCAGGCACATCAGGAAAAGAAAAAAAAAGGTACATGAAAACATAAATGCATTTTCCAGCCTATCCTAAGTAAGGATGCCAAACCTTTATTTTATTCAAATGCTGCTTTGATAAATCACTACTGCTTCAGCTGGCTTTTTTTTTTTTTTTAAGCCTTTTTTTTTCCCCCCAAATGTCCTGTTTTTCCTAAGAGAAATCCAGGGCTGACTAAGTCTTAACGTTGTGAATGCAGCAAACCACCAGGGTTTTGCAATAAGAATTATTCACTTCTTTCCTGTGTACTGTCAGCATTCTTAAAATACTGTTACTATAAAATTAAACAGTATGCTCTTCAGAAACGCATGACGTTGCCTGCTCTGGTTTTTTCAACTGCAATTGTGCAATTTTAAAATTTTCTTGTTTCTCAATGCCTTTTCCCCAAACAAATACCTTTGATAGTTATTAAGATTACAAAAACACTTCAGACTCACTTTCTTTTTTTTTTTAAACTTAAAGGCCACCTGTAATATTATTGACTGATTACACAGTAAAAATGACAAACATTACTTCATTTGGTATATATCCTAAGTTAATTATAAGGCTTTCTCTTCTTAATTTGACAAGACTGAAATATTGCAAGAAGTACATATGGCAATTCAGAAAATATAATCAGGGAAAAGGCAAAATGAACATTTGAAAAGACAAATGATTTGATTTGCATAAGCAGATATTTGTAAGGCACCGCCTTTCTCCACCGCCTGAATAGCGCTTTCCCAGTTGCTCTCGCTCTCACAGCGCAGTCACAAGCGCAGTAATCGCCCTTTCTACCCCAAAGTGTTGCCCCTGTTGGTGACAGCACCCAGCGATGCTGTGGGACACTGTGATGAGGAGACACAGCGCAGCTGGGCAAGGAAGCGGCACGGGAGGTTCCAGGACCCCCTGTCCAGGGACTCTGACCCCACAGCTCCAGTCGCGCGTGGTGCCCCAGCATCCCCGCTTTTCAGGGGAAGGCTGTCTCTCAGCTTCAACCTAAGCCAGGCCACCAAAATCCTGAAATTGCTACTGAAATAATAAAGGGAGTATTACAGTCCTATTTGACAGGGCTTGGTCACGGTTACACTATTTGCTCTACAATCCCAGTGACCCAACCCTGGCTCTCAAGTCCCAGGAAACTTCGTAGGGTTTCCAAGCCCGGCTCCCAAGCCAGGGGGACATAACAAACTCAGCAGTCGGGAGCAGGGGGTTCGTAACTTCAGTACTGACCTGTGAAAGGCCATTGCAACAGGGATGCAACTGGCCACTGAGCCCAGCATCACCTGGCTGTGTCAGGGCTCACCTGCTCCCAGACCTGGACCTCAGGGAAGGGTGGGACCCCGGCAAGCCACTGCAGACCCCTTGCCTGCAGACCGGTTTCTTGGGCTATGTCTTTCTTTAGTTCTGCACAATATTTGATGCTGGGCTCCGTGGGACTAGGCTGCTGGAAGACTGTGGGAGGTTCAGAAAAACTGGAACTCGAAAACTTCTTTTCTCTTCCTCATGAAATACACAGCAAGAATTTTATTGACTGATCCTGGTCAGTCCCCTCCTCCTGATAGCATCTGGAAGGGCTTTCGCATTGTACGGGAATCCTCAACCTCATTTCCAATAACGAGATTGCTCCACTCCCAGATTCACCCGCGCTGCCTGCTGCCAGATCTAGGTTTTTCCTAGAAGCCTCCCCACCAGCCACGACCTGACGCTGCTTTGTTTAGGAAACCTGACAAAGTGACATGAGTGGCCAAACCTTCTGTATATCTAATTTTAAACAGATAAAAGTAGCACAAGACAAATCAGCTCCTCTCCTGGATTTCCAAGTACACTATTAAGTAGACTTGGACTTCAACTAAGGTGAATATGAAGATTCATTGTCCCAAGAGATAAATATTGACTGAGGAAAAGCAAAGGTCAAATTGGTCAATATTTACTCAAGAAACTCTGAATCTTGATGCAGTGTAACGTACGCTCTGAATGTCTTCATCAGCTGCCTCCAGGGGTCTTTTCATTATGACTAAGGATTTCCTAAGTATAATATTCTCCCTTCTAAAATTTGTTTTTAAAAAAAAACTTGCACACACCTACTGCAAATTGGAAGCTTTCCATGCCTATGGTCTCAGCAAAAGGAGCTGTGTTGATCTGCAAATGCTATCTGCTCAGTCTGCATGTCAAAACTCAGTAGCCCTGACCTCTAAAGATGTGAACAATAAAAACTTTCCGACTCATCACATGACAGTATTTCAGACTACCATGAACAGGAATTTCTTCTTTGGTAAGGATTAACGCACTCCCTTTTCCCTCTGTCTCAAATATCTGTAAATTAAGGCTGAAATTTTATCTCAGGCTTCTATTTCACATAAGGAATTACTTTGAGACTACGCCAGTCAAGAGCTTTGGGGGAGTTACAGTCCTATTATTTACTGTGGCAAGTATATTAGTCCTATTATTTAGCTAAGGTTTCAAGCTTACTGCCTGATTTCTGAAGGTCTTCTACCATGGCATTTTTGTCTGAAGCCACAGCACTACAAGCTAGTCTTTCCACAGGACAGCACTGTTGAAAACAAAAATTTCAGGATTATAAAGGCTGATTATTCTGAAGGTGCACGAAGGAGGAAGAGACTCGAATCCTCTGGAGTTTCAACAAAGCTGTTCCCCAAACTCCCCTCAGCACCTTCACATGGCCACTCAGTGATCAGGAAGGTATCAACCCTCCCGCTCCTCTGTTCACTCAAACGGTCTAGCATGGTGGGTGAACTCCTGTTTCTAACCTTTGTCTTCACTAAACAGTCAAAAACATAGCACAGATTTGTTGCAATCACCATGGAGATCAGTTGGTTTCAAATTAGGCACAAACTGTTTGTTTCCTTTGCTATTTTTATTGTGTTTTGAGCCTATTATGCTCCTCCCACCCTGCCCTTTCTTATCTTTACTGGCAAATGAGAAAATCTGACTTTATTGGGAAGTCAAATCCTAGCCACAGCCGCTCCTGAACTCAGTGGGGGGTGGTGGTGGTCCCCCCTTCTCAACAGCCTTCCCTCACTGGTTGGCAACCAAAAAGTCTGCCCGAGCTCAGACTCTGCAGATGACACAGATTGTGCAGATGAAGTCCCTGTTAGATGGAACAAGAATGCAAGCCTTGCTCTTCACAATTTTGTAGTTAGGTCTACTAGGGATGGAAGAATTAATTTATTCTCTGCAAGAGGGAATAATAGGTAGGCTTCGGTCTCATGTCTACAATCACATGAATGAACCACCAAGGGCTGCCATGAGAGAAATGGCATTATCCTGGCATGAGGGATGGGGATGGGACCATATGGTGAAGGGGGGTGAAAGGTGAGCGCCTGGCACGAGGAACTGAGGAATGGGAGGACTGGAGCAATGGGGAGTGGGGGAAGCCAGAGTTCTGGGCTGTTTGGATATCACACAGAAAACAAATAAACCCAGCACCACAAAGCCAGGTGCAAGCATCACTCTTCCACCAGGCAACACCCGGGCTACTGCAGCCGGAGGCTACTGAGCAACCTCTCGCCGTGGAAAGGCTGTCCTGCACCGCCAAAAGCATGGAGGAGTTGTGATTTGACTCCCAAAGATGTGAAGTCTCTAACAGAAGTTCCTTTGGAGACACAGAAAAAGACACAAGGACCGATAGTGCTGAATGCAGGCTTCCCACAGCCCAAGTCAATGGGCTTCCTGTGCCAAAAATGCAGCAGGCTGGGATCCGACAGTCCCAAAGCTGCATATGCCAAACGCAAGCCTTTCCCACAGTTCTGTGACAGGTACATTGCTCCCTTTAAAACAGCATCGAGTCTCCACTAAAACATCCCTCTGCTTCTGGAATCATACGCAATCCATAATGTGGAATTTAAGTTTAAATTCAAAGACCAATTAAAACAAAAAAATCAATGAAATGCTTTTATGAAACAGGAGATTGATCCGCAGCTTAAAACTTCCAGTAATGTAATATTTTAGAACTTTAATAAATAATGCTTTTATCTTGATTGCAAAATAATACCCTGCCATGAAAACACAGAGGAGAGGTAGGAAACTGTTCAACAAGAATTAAAATGTCACACTTTGCAACAGAACGGAGCATTACAACCATCAGTGAAACACATTTTTCAAACTTGTTAACACAAAATTAACAATTACATACATCACTTAATTCTATAAGTGTGTATCTCTCGAAGTACCCATTAGCTAACCATGCTTAGTTCAGTTTTAATATACATGCAGGCTTTGCAGCACAGAGGGGATGTAACTATGCGAGCACTGGCACAGTAAACCCTGAAATGGCAAGTGCTATTAAATTGACATGCAATCACGTTGAAAGGGGAAACATTAACAAACAGCAGACAATTGAGAAGAAAATACAGGGCGCTTGTGTTCTAATACATGTGCTTCAAAACCTTATATAACTATTCATTGTCTAGTTCATCTGGCCAGGGGCCCAGTTTGCTCTATGCTATGCTATACTAATTTTATAATAATAAACTGTTACACAAGCTTTATGCAGTCATGCGTATGAAGAGGTTGTGGAAGACATTACATTTGATTATCTTTCTAGCAAAGACACCATCTTGAAATTAAACATAGCCTGGTAGAAGTACATATGAGTTTAAAAAAAAAAAAAAAAGGAAACAAATGTGAGTATAACATTAAAAATAAAAAAAAAAAGAGGAAAAAAATCCTTTAAAAAAGGCTCTTTTCCTCGTCTGAATATGACCTTCACATTACGCATGACAGATGAATACCACTAATCCCCTAACACAATGCAAGAATCTGCATGTTCCTGGACTATGTTCATGTGAAGACAATCAGTGATTTTTGGAAACGTGTGGTCTTTTTTTTCTCTTTTTAAATACACCTTCTTTTTGTAAAAACAAGGCAAAATGGTTTACAAAGCCAAAAGGAATGCGTGAAATAGCTGGGGTTTAAAAACCCTTTATGTTATTTGTTGCTTTAGCATGAACTGACATGAACCACTGCGATGCTTCAGTTAAGATTTATCTGTACCAGAAAACATTTGTAGGATAGCAGTTGGAAAACAGGGGGATAAGAGAGACGGGGTACAAAAGCATATACAGTATGAACCAGATGCGATCCAGAAAAGTCATTTCATATTCCACATTTGTCTATGGAATTGTCTGAGAATTTTCTGCTGAACATTATTTCCAGGTTTATCACAGTGGTTCAAAACTGGCTATATTTAGTCACTGACCAGTGCCAGAAAGCACTACCAGACTATAGGATCATGGCATATTTTAAGTTTGATATCTCATCAACCATCAAGGCCAGAAATAAATGCCTTTTATAATCAGAAAGAGTAAAAGCCTCATACCTCCAAGATACATAAGGGATTTTTTTCAGATCTAAGTCAGGAGATATCAACCTCACAAATCACTTTACTCCGATTACGATTGTGCGCCTGCTACTTCCTGACCACCCCCTACATATTTTGATTTCAACATTTTAACATCTAATCTTAAAAACCCCACTAAAGCTATTGAATCAATGTTTTATGTGGGGCCCCTGAGGCACTTCCACATGCAAATACTACCACCACATACCAAAAGCAAAGAGTCAACAGTCAAGTGGCAGTGAAGTCCACGGGTGTAGTAGCAAACTCCAAAAAGCTTTAATGCCAGATTCTGATCTAAATCACATCACTGTCAAATCCCAAGTAATTGACTCCTGTGAATTTACATGAGTGGAAAGGAGATCATGATCTTGCCCTTAACCTTTACCTTTGAAGCAGAGATGGTCATAAATCCGATTTTTCTATCCAACAGGAAAATGCCAGAATTTCATAATTTTCTTCAAATCAGGACAGGCAGTCAAAAAAGTTCTGAGCAACACTAATGAGCAACTACCAGGCTCTTTATTTTAACATGTCTAATGAAAAGACACCAACCGAAAATGCTTCTACAGTTCATACCTCTTTTGTCTCAAATGGTTTTGACATTAAAGTGCATCCCACTGAACCATGGGTCGCAGGGCCCTGTGCTCCCATGCTCCACCATGTCGAGCACTGAGCGCCCGGAGTTGCTGCGATGGTACAACCATGGGGAGACCTCATCTGAAGAAAGGGACAGGCATGGCATGTGGCCACACCAGCACCGCTGTGGCAGAGTTGCCCCCAAGAGTATGTCAACCCAGCATGACACAGTTCAGTTCTTCCAACTCTAGACCAAGCATTTAATTTCAACCTTTCTGATAAAGAAAAAAAACAGAAGGAAGGAAGAAAGACCAAAATCCAAACAGACACACAGTGGCTGTGGGCTGATTTCCATTTCATTCAAATGGCATCTTCCAGTGCTAAAAGAGGCATCAAGGACTTGACTCAGAAGAGTAAGAAAACCTCCTGTGAGGTAAAAGTTATGCCAGAATTAAAATGCAAAACGAGAAGAAGTGGGAACCAGGTGGCAAAGCAAGAGCAGGGCTGGAGCAAAGCCCCACGCACGGGGTTTGCCCAGCGCTTAAACCCATGCCCAAAAACCTCCACCAAAGGAACTTCACCCATTCTATAGATGCAGAGGGCATACAACACAAGGTGGCAAAACTTTCCTCAGCCATTAAGGAGTGCTTGTTGACTTTCTGTCGGTTTTTTTAACCATTTTTACATTGTTTTGGTCTAGGCTTCTGAAACTAAGAAAGCCCAACTTACTGCAACCTCCTGCAACTGCCTCTGGCTGCGCAACTCGTCTCATCTCTGCCTGGGACTGACGTGACAGTTCGAACTCGTATTTGCTACTTCGGGATTGTCCAATTTTCATGGATATTCATGCTTAGACCCAAAAAAGTCAGCGCAGCCCTGATGCCTTCTCCAGCTCACCTGAAATGTGAGCTGATGTTTCTGCTCATTCATCACGGCTTCCTTTGCTCTCCCGAATATTTCTGATGGTTGCTAGGCAACTATTGTTGAATACATGCATGAGACATTAATTGTCTCCACAGTTTAAAAGAGGAAAATTCTTCAAAACTGAGGACATTGCCATACCAAAAATAGGATATTTCCTTTATGAAGGGCAACACTCGTGGCTGGGAATGTTGATGGCTACAGTATGTCAGAGGCTAGATGAGTCACTGAGATTACTCACATGCAGCGCAGCAGAAAAGAAGCTTCTTAGGAGACCTGATATTATAAAGTTTCATTTTAAATTAAGTGCTTCAGATCTAGTTTTATCTTCTGACTGCTGTCATTGGGATATCACGGTCCACATTTTCATGAAATTAATGGCGTTGGGTCCAGCTGCTGTTACAGACAGTGTCGGAACTTAACGAGAGTATCAATTCACTCCCAAACCCAAAATGGCACTGGCAAGTACTCGTCTTTGCTACACTTCAAAGAGATACTGTAGTCTCACTGCTGATCCTAAGTGCTCTGTGCTCCTTAACGTAAATGTGGATTTTATAGGGTCTTTTTTTCCAAAATACATTCCAATGTCATGATCAAGCTCTAAAGACAGTAAACACAGACTTCCATAAATTGACTTAAACTTCTAAACTAAACAACTGCAAGGATTTACAGCTAGGTAATTTTTGGGAGTTTTTTTTGTTTGTTTTATAACAAACCCATCTCTACCATAACTAAACATTCACAATGTACATGTATTCATCCTAATTACAGGCTGCCTTTCAAAACAACCAACACCAAAAAAAACCCTGAAGAACCATCATTTTTTTGGCAAATCAGTCAAATGATTATGGTTCATTGCAAAATCGAGATGCTATAAAAGAATGAGGGCAACCATACTGCTGATTTTGAGCATGGTATTCTGAGCTAAGAGCTGCTAAAGACCCCGGGTATAATCTTTTCCATTTTTCAAACTTCTGCTCTGCCTCTGGCAAAGTATGTCATGGGCCACAGGCTAATCCCAGCAAAGTTCAGCTGAGGTTTGTAAGACTGTAAGATGAAGTGACTTATTTAATCAGCGAAGTGAGAAGTAGAATCATCAACACCTACTTCAAGCAAACATGCCACCCCACAGCAAAGAGCTGTTTTCACTGGGAGTTTAACTTCTACTACAGTTGCAAAGCCAGAGTGCAATGCAGGAGGGTGATGACAGAGCTGGAAGGTTGCATAGTACCTCTCTGTCGAAGCAGCAGCAGCGTGTGCGAATGTCACCCATGGTAGCAGGATGATCACCATTAGCCTTTTCACATATTCTCTTACCCTTTCTGTGGGCCGAAACTGCGGATTTCAAATAAATTCCTCCTCTTCTATTACTCACTAGTTGCTAACACCTGCTTTTTAATTAATATGCTCTTTAAAGCTATTATGCAGAAAGGTAAGGTGACTGGGGACGTCTGTGAAGGACCCATCAGGGAAGACTCCTGAAGTTGGTGCACTAAGTCTGCAGATGATCTCACAAGTGTGTTGCTGCACATTTAAATGACATGCTATTGAGTTACATTTTCTGTAGTTCACCTGAGGAGACAGCCTTTCGTAGAAGTTACTGAAGTGGCCTAAAATGGACCAGATCCAATTCTCCCTGAGTGGATCTCCCTACCCAAGAACAGGCAAGGGCCTGACGGGCCCCCAGAGACCAGAGCAGACGAGTTTCCTGCCCGGCTGGGGCTCCAAGACCGGCAACTGCTCACGGTGGATGGATACTGCTAAGGAGAACAAAGAGAACAGCCACCAAGGTGGACCAGTGAAGCCAGTGGCGTTTAGCTCCTGATGCCCCAGCTTCCCACATAAACCCTGTTCCTCAGCCTCCGGTCCACAGAGCAGGTGCAAAGCTCCTAGGAAGGTGTGTTTTACTGTACAACGGACACAAGATGCAGCACAGTCTAGCCTTTACTGGCCTGGATGCTATAAATGACATATATTAATACAGTAACAGTTTTTAAGGCCAGAGGGAATTAGTAGGATATTAGTGCCTTGTTTACTTTCTGCAAACACTGTCTACACAATGTCAGGCTGATCACTGGATGAAGACAGTATCTCTTGTTTGAGTAAGGATCATGTCTTTCAGAACGCAGTCTTGATTTAAAAGATTCAAGTAATAAAGAATCTCTGTTACTCCTAGCAAAGTTGTTCCCATGGTTAATTACCCCTCGCTGCTACATAATTGTGCCTTAGTTTCAGCATTAATTTATCTGCTTCCAATGTGAAGCACAGGGTCCTGCTATGTGTCTGTTTACGAAATTAGAGAGGCCTCTACCATCACAGGTCTTCTCCTCATGGAGGTACTAAGAGACTGTGATTGGGTCCCTTCTTAGTCTTCTCCTCCATGCACTAAATGGATTCTTTAGTCTTGCACTTGAAGGCAAGTTTTTCATGCCATGAACTGTTCCTTGGGTCCTTCCTTAACCCTGTCCAGTATTTCAACACAATGTGCAAAGCACAAGCATCAGAATTGGGTACAGAGCTGAAAGTAGGGAAAAATGTCTCTCATGAAGTCTTGCTGCTCTTCCATGTTCCTCTGCGGCCTGCAGTTCAGAATAATACGTTTGAGTATTAGCAGTGCAGTTATCTCATGAAACTGTATCACCTTTTTTGCAGAAAGCCATCATCATTTGACTGACTTACCAAAATGTTAGCTCTTAGGGGGTTTGATAATGATTTCCTCTCGCGTTATACGCAGCAGTAGTAACACCTCTCTCTTTCTTCTCACTATTCCCCTGCTTCTTCATCTAAGAACCAAGTTTGCTCCCCTACTCTAGTCAATTGGTTATCTATCATTACCCTCAAGTAATTTACGGCATTGAGACCAACACAGCAGCCCTGAGGCACAAGGAAATGCTTATCTGATCACTAAAAGACCAAGATACAGCTATATATAACACCCAGGCCCAAACTTGAAATGTAAACTCTCCCTGCTTCACTGGCTGTTGGCCCATAATGGACAATGTATCAATTTAAAAACATTACAAAGTCCTAATTGCCAATGATAAACACACACAAAAAAAAGCCGTCCTTTTTTTTTTTTTTTTTTAAATTTGCCTTCTTATTCAGTACTTACGCATAAAAAAAAAAGGTCCCACAAAGAAACTACCAGCATCCACAGGCTATGACTGGGAAGATGGATGCTCACATTGTAACACATTGGTACCTTCTCCAGTGGACACAAACACAAAGGGATTGCTGAGGTCTCTCTAGCTGTTTGCATAAATGATAAACTAATTCACATATTGTTTGTGATCTGTCTGACCAGGTTTACGAAGATGCTGACAAGTAACGAGAACTTACTCAAACAGCACTAGTGTCCATAGAGGGAAAAGCCCCTCCTCTTGATCACCCCTGATGCCCTCACTTGATTTCAGAGAGAGAAAACTATAGCAAGAATCTTAATACCCTATTTTGCCTCTTTTGCAATTTGATTTAAAAACAAATTCACAAAAACCCAGCCATGTGGAATTTAAATTCTGCAGAAGTCTCACCCACCAGTAATTACAACTGCAGTGTTTAAAATTTTAAAAGAAGACAAAACCAAACCCGAACAAACCACTATTTTTCAATTAATTTTCTTCCTCTGATTTCTCTTCACATTGCATCATCTCCCAATTACTGTGATTTTGCTGAGTGTGCCAGTTTCTTAAAGACACAGCTATAAAATGTATGGACTAATTGTTGAGCAGAACTGAAGAGCTATTAAAACTGCAATAGTACAGCACTTCCAATGGTAGTCTATTATTTCTACATGATTGGTTTTGTACAGTCCAACTCATGCAGTGAAACTCTTAGATAAATTAACTCCTTCATTTTGACATAAACGTCAAAGGGAGAATTAAAGGAGAATGAACATTATTTTCTGCTGCTATTTTAGACATACTGTTCATAACACCCATGCATGTTCCTGGAAAGTTACAAATTATTTAAATTGCTGTTGTATCAAGTCTGTAATACACAAAATTCGGCTCCAGAATTATCTCATTTTCCCATTTCATGTTTCCCTGTCATCTACATGGTAAGGCATGTTTACAGAACTTTATAACTATAATATACAATTCAGTCATTTCTAAACAGCTCTGTAAGAGTAAGTCTGAAATGTACACATTTTAAAGATTACTCAGTGAACACCAAACCCTTTCCCAGCTGTTTTAAATTTTGAATTTCCCAATAAATGAATAACATACTAAAAAAGCAAATAAGATCTGACATTATTTAGTCTAAGTTTCTAAAATGGCATAACATCTGTAGCTAAAAACAATTTTGAATAACTATATTTAACTACAGCAGTATTCTATTATTCATAGCTCATTTTCCTTACAGACTAGAGGACTTAATGTGGTGTTCAAACATTTCAAACATTTCTTTTAATTGTTTAGTCCTTCCAACAGCCAAACTCCAGCAAAAAGGGGAGGGGGGGCAAATCTTTGCTCATATCTTTTATATATATTCATGTGACAAACCCATGATCTCAGTTAAGTGCCACAACTGTTCATTAACACACATCACAGCCCCCCAGTCAGCACTGTGAGCTTTGAAACCATGCCAGAAGCAGGGGCTCAACAAATGGCACTTTGACCTTTTCACTACTAACTTCAATCTTCAGGAAAAATCTCGAAGACGTTAGCTCTGTCTCCCTCTTTTACCATCTTTTATCCGCTCCTGAAATACCTAATATTCATTCATTAAACGGAAAAGTTTGCTACATTCTTACATAATGATAGATTCCCCTTTCACTTGCAATCGGCTTGTGAAATGCCTTTGATTAAAAAAGAGAACGAAATGCCCCCTCCCCCCGCCAAACAACTCTAAATTCAGATTGCTCACTCATTTCCAGGGAAATCAAGCATGCTGCCTAATATTAAAAAATCTCCCGGCATACAGGCAAGTTTAGCTCCATTTTATGGTCCTCTTACTAAATTCTAACTTTGCAACACACAAAATGCTCACCCTGTTCTTTGCTTGCTTTTTTAATTTCACGTTTGCATCTCCGTATCTTCAGCCTGAGCATTTGGGGGGGACTGAAGGGGGGGTCAGAGACTGATTTTTTGCCCAGCAGCGTTTCTGTTTCCTACAATACAGCCACCAAAATCAGCAGTCCCATGGACGAAAATGTAACTAGAGACAAATAGAGGCTTTGATCTTTTTTATGGTGCTCAAACAGATTGGGGGGGGGAACAGAATTCATGCCGGCTTTTTTTTTTTTTTTT
>Ga0065711_1028867_pt1 | contig 38783 bp, 19 predicted proteins | sample Hoacrofraction12_FD_59098 | JGI IMG/M metagenome (GOLD analysis project Ga0065711, IMG submission 59098) | Hoatzin crop microbial communities from Cojedes, Venezuela - Epithelial fraction 12 v2 (version 2) | ecosystem: Host-associated > Birds > Digestive system > Esophagus > Crop | place...
CGGGGGGCTCCCCTGGCGGGGGTCGGGCCGGGAGGCGGGGAGCTCACCTGGCGGGGGCCGGGTGGCGGGGAGCGCCCGCCCTCTCTCGCAGGCGCCTCCGGGGCCCGAGCCGCACCGCGCCTGTCCGGTGCTGGGGCCCTCTCGGGAGGGTCCTCGGGCTGTTGTAGCTTCTGCAGAGGTCTTGGGCCAGAAAGGAAGTGTCGGACACAACTCCAAACAGGTCACCTTAGCAGAGGAGTTGTAAGGAAAGGGAAAGAGGATGATTTTCTTCCTGTATTTCTCACCTCTGCCAGGACACATTCCTTTCGTAAGACGAGCATGAGCCCAGAGGGCAGGACCAAGTCTTTTCCCACAACATAACTTTTTCAAGTAGCAGTTAACAGCATCTGCTTAGTTTAACTCAGCAGTGACTGATAGCACTCTTCTCTCTTCTGTATTTAAAGGCAATGCAGAGCTACCAACAGCAGTTAATATAACTTGGTCTTCAATCAATTTTAAAACTATACTACAGTGGCAGCCAAAGCCATCAGGTTACTTCTATACAGTAGAAATACACGGGTAAGTAGACAATGCCAAGGTGTATCCATTAATGGCAATTGAAGAAGATGCAAATAGAGTGTGTTTGAGTACTTCTGAGACTCAGTGTAACAGGAAAAGAGCCTGAACTTGAGGGTTTAGCAAAATTGCCAACCCAGCTGTTAATAAGAAAGTCTGATATCAGGCTTCTGGTCTTGTCCACTTCAGAAATAGAGAGCCAAGCTCTAGATGAGTATTTCAGTTCTGGGGTTTGGTGCAGGCCAGCTGCACTGAAGATCTAGTCCAGGATACTTTGAAGAAGTGGACGCTCCATCTGACATACCATGTGTTACATGGAACTTCACCTTTTGAGTCTTTCAAGGTGTCTGGGCTGACTCTTTGGGAGGTGTCTGGTAAATATGAGTCTGCATTTTATTCTAATTGGTGAATCACAGTAAATGAATAATTTGTCTTGCTGGGTAATATTAAAAATTACCTGTGTTCATCTATCTCTGTCGAGACTTCCTCTGTCATTGTGCTTTAATGTAAGCTACAAAATATTGCAGTCATAAAAAGTAGCCAGCTTATATGAAGTGTCTAACTCCTCTTTCAATACTGCACAAAATCTTCCATGAAGTTCAGTAACAAATCTGTGTGGTTCCTACCTCCCATATTAATTCATAGACCATTATTAAATATGCCCCAAAGGGAAACTGCATCATCAACTCTTACACACTAATGAAAATATGGTACTGTAGTCTCTTCTGTCTGCAAAAGTGGCGTAGAAATGAGAGCTCTCTCATGACTAATGGATGAAATGCCAGTACAATGGCCCAACATGCTCTTTTATTCTTTAAGGGAGTGATTAAATTAATAGACTTAAAAGTGTGCACTTAGCGGAAAGAAGTTTATGAAATTTAAGAACTGGAGTTTCTTCCTAGCCATTTGTGCTTGTGAAAAATTGAAGTCTGTTTGCCCAAGATTCGGTATAGCATCAGGTATAGTTCTGATATGGAGGCGCTTTCTTAGACAAGTTGGTCTTATGGATGAAGTGTGCTTAAATATTTGCTTTCTTGTCTATGTACCTTTACAGAGTACATTTATTTGATCACAAAGATGAAATCTCCTCTGTCCCTTCTCAAGGCATCTCTAGGACACTATCACTAACTGATCTGTGACATCACAAGAAACCTGGTGAAGTGAGCAGGAAGTTCAGGCAACTCTTAAATAAAACTTGACCTACTTGGAGGAAAACTCATTTATTACTTTCCAAACGGTTGGCACTCTTGCTCTTTCAGCTAAGATCACACAATTTTTCTTTTCCTGAATTCACCAGCAAAAACATGGAGAAGAATTGAAGTAGTAATATACAATCTGTTTTTCTGTTCCCTCTTATTAGGAAGCAAAATGAGGAATTAACACTTTTTTTTCTTGGTTTCATTATTATTTTTTGAGTAAATGGACCTGCTTTCTGTCGTTTAAAAATCAAGAGGAGTTCATGGGTCATGGTTTTTGTTGACATCTCTTATTGTAATTCTGCAACAAAAATTGCTACTACTGTCTGGCTCTGAGTGACGTTTGCAAGACGCAAATGCAAGTGACATCTATGAGAAGACATTGCTGTCACATTAAACAATCAATACTGGTGTCAACAGAGCTTCCCTGTAAGAAATGTTTCCCTGTAAGAGATGTTTCTTACAGCAATAGATTTCAGATGCATCAGGGATAACACTTTCAAAGTGATTTATGCATTTTATGTTTTTTCAAACAAGTCAACTGCAGAAAAATCCAAAAAGAGAACTACTTACGGTTTCTATTCAATTCACATAAAAGATTGAATTTTTAATTCTTATATCTGTCCATTAACATGTTTCTGTAATTAATATGGCTCATATTTGATTTACTTGATTCTGCTTTGAACTGTGAAACATAGCTGCACAGGATAGTGGGTTTTGAGGTCTTTTCTTCTCCTTTTCAGCCTAGTACACCTGAAAGATGGTTCCACTGGATGAGGGAAATTATACAGTTTGAGGGGGGGGGGAAATGTTTTTTAACATATGTAAACACGTAGAAGTCTGCTTGAAAAGTGACACTTCTTTCTTACTCTTGTCAGACAGACATCTGACACCAAAAAAAAATGCATACGGACAGCAGAAACAGAATGTGATGTTACTGATGCTCTCAGGAATGTTGAAGAGACCTATACAGCACACGTAGTGTCTGTAACATCCTCGGACATGGATAACTTTGAAGAACCACCTTTTGCAGTCTCTGAAAAATTTACACCTTATAGTCAGAGTAAGTAGGATTGCCAAATTACATCTTATCATAAACTTCCTTTGAAGATTACTTCCTTTGCTTTAAACAGGGTTTAGATTGGGCCTAAAGGCTTTTCCCTATAGATTTTATAGTAGCCATACTGATATCTGCGAAAACATTCAGGCATAAATCTTCCCTTTTGTAGGGGAGTGTGTAGAATCTTGGTTACCATTTGTTTCCCACTGCAGTGAGCAGACCATTTTATTACCATTTTGTACTTGATGAAGATATTTGTTAATAATTCAGGATTTCACTACATTACTTTGGCTCTGTAAACTTGTAATAGATTTGAGGAGGGAAGGGAGTGGAGGGAGGAAGAAAGAGCATGTTGTTTAGACAAGGGGATACCAGTTTTTTAATTCTAAAAATGCTTGTTTAGCTGTTCTTGGAAAACCGGAGATACAGAATTACACACAAAAAGGTTCCAAACTGAGTGTTGTGTTCCGAGATCCACTTACACCATACACATTTCCTAATGGAAGCTTTCAAAGTGTTCGAGATATTTTCCAATATGACCTGGAATACAAACTCTATTACTGGAAAGATCAAAGTTCTGGAAAGGTAAGGGCTAACTCTACTTTTTACATTTTCTGTAGCTACTTTATTGCTACACCATTTCTGTGCTACATTAAGAGCTAACACTCTTGCAAAGAACACTTTCCTGAAATATTTATTTTCCTTTACAGAAAGATGCAACAACAAAAAGCCATAAATTTGATGTAAGCGTTGATGGCACAAGGAACTATTGCTTCTACATACAGGGAATCATTCCATCCCGCAGAGAAAACCGTAATGGTCAAGAAAGCATGGTGCTTTGTACCAGTGTAGGGAGAAATATCTTAGACGGTAGGTGTCTGGTGAAGTTTGTCACACAGGCTTTAGCATTCTGACAAGAAGGCACTCCAATTCTGAGTATATACACCTCTAAATTGTGATGCCTGAGTTCTAGAATAAACTGTTTATTTCCTGTGTAAGTGAGAGGACACAGACTGCACATGGAAACTCGTGGGAAGAACTCACATTAAGTAAGAGTCCACCATCTTTAGCTAGTTGGAATTGGTTTTAGGGTTTTGCTACACTGTGATTAGTTTAAAATGGTCTGAGTTGATGACTGGTCACTGAGGTTTCAGATCTCATCACTTGCCTTCAGTTTTGTTTTTTTGTTTTCTGATTGTTTTCCTCAGATCCTTCCAATAACAGGTCCCACCTTAAGTGCTTGAAGGATTAGCTCTAAAACAGAGAAGTGCTGGAAACCTACATAATAGGCATTTCCATTGACTGGTAGTTTGAACTGAACATTAGTTATGTCAAAAGCAGACGATGAGACTTTCACTACTGTTACATTACGAGGTCAGAGGTTGGCAGATTGACTACTGCTAAATAAGTTAGTGAGTGGTCAGTGAAACAGCCACTCTAATTCCAGACAAAGAAACTGGATAATACTTTCTTAAATATAAAGTCATCATTATTTATTAAATAATGTCACATTGCTGTACTGTATCTTTCTTCTCCACCAGACAAGAACATTTGCACTCCAAGTAGAAAAGATCTTCTAAAATTGACAGATATAACTCTCTCAAATTGACTTTGTTATCTAGATATATATTTTTGTTTATTACAATAGTTGAATTCTAGTAAATTGCAACTCTAGTAGAAATATCTTCTGTTGGTGTTTTCTAGATTCTAACCTAGAATAAATTTCCACTTGGACTTAGTTTCACAGAAATAATGCAGGGGTAGAGGGGGAATGGTTTGACTTATCCTTGTGGTGGTAGCATGGTATTTTAACGCACTAACTAAACTAGATTAAAACCAAGTGTGAACCAGGTGAAATAAAGCTTTACCTCAGTTCAACAAGTTCACATTAAAATGAATTCAGTTTGCACTGAGGTGGTCACTCCACTTCTGTGATACTGTAAGATACAGAAAGCATTCTTTAGTTCAGTGGAATGGGTTCTAAGGGTTTGTAGCACTGTGCCATCCTGGCTTCTGATAACTGAATCTTGGATTTGTTTCCTCTCCTGCAGAATACGGAGCAGAAGTCTTTATCATCATAGCAGTGATAGCAATTGCGATCATCGCTCTTGCTGTTGTCCTATCAGTGATCCTGTGTAAGCGCAAGAAAGCAAAAGCTGCAAGAGAAAAGGAACCGCTTAATGGTGTCTAAGGAAGAACTGTTGTGGATACTAGCAACAATTCCAAAGGAAAAAAAACACAACAAATCCATAAATTGGATAATTGGGTGGGGCCTTTTAGCCTCTCTGATACAGGAATTTTGAAGCCCAAACTTTATGTGGATTCAAAAATCCCTTAGACAGTCACAGATGAAAAATCCAGATATTAGGAAGCCCCCGTGTCACTAGTGGTCGGAGGCTGGCAGAGTATTCTGGTGATCTGTTACAATGGCCTGACCCCAAGCTCCTTCTATCGTCCTGTCTGAAACAGGATTCTGAACTAGATGAACCTTTGACTTCACCAGGCACAGCCATTCTGAAAACATGGCCTTACTGAGCCAGAACATTTATGGTACTTGTGAGGGGGGGAAAAAACACTACTTTAGAAAAATGTTTCCTTTACCTAACTAAAAGGAACATCTTTCTGTTTCTATGAAACAAAACCTGTATTTATCTGACTTTCTTTTAACATTATTAACTGGTGAAATGATCTGTTAGTTCAGATGTGACAAAGATGCTACTATTATTTCTGCACTTCTTGGATAAAATTAACTTTGTCTACTTTGGATGTAGGCAATCAAAGGTAAGCAGACTGAAACTACTGTACTGGTGACTTGTAAGGATGAGTCTTGGAGTAGGTAGCTGCTATCCGTCTGGAAAGCATATCCAGATTACACTACACCTAGAGTCACGCAAACAGGGTAGTCTGATGGTTCCAAGTAAGTGTTAGAACAAATTACTTTGCAGTTTTTGAGTCAATAGGAACTCGTTTCATGCAAGCACTGAGTAGGCAGCAGCATTTACTGCATTTTGAACATTATTTTTAATTAACAGTTGGTGAATGAATTATTTATGTGGTATAGATTCAGATCATCTTGGTGATGGGATTTGAAGGTACCTGTTGCTTTTACTATTTTAATATTTATTTTATAAATGACAATCTAATTTTTATACTGGTGATATCTGTATTTATGATGGTAATTTATACTTTTCTAGTGAAATAAAGGTGACTGGGAAAATAAGACTTTCTTTTCCTTTTTTAAATGAAGCACAGTATTCATTCCAGAACTAAATTTAAAATACATTTTGGAAACTTATCTTGCGACAGCAGGGTAGGCAAGCTGCCAGAAGTCAAACCAGGACTCTGCAAAACAGACTACCAGGGCACCTACTACCTGTAAGGACAGAAATATGAGAAGCCGCAGTTCACAAACTGATGAAAGGTTTTGCAGAGTCCCGAGCTGCTGGTCAGCTGCCCGGTTATGTGAGCGATTATTCAGTGTTTGCATTCACAGCTTCTCATTCAAACGAAAGTACACTAGACACCTCTTCAGAAGTATCGCGTAGGGATTCCCACAGCGGTGCCTGTATAGTGGTACAGTGGTACAAATGTTCATTCAAGGCATCATGGGGCCTGGCCCAGAGATGAGAACTGCTGTGACTAATGTTGGTATCTGCTACTGCTGCTAACGCTGGTTATAAGCACACCACCACCACCAATAAAAAAATCAAGAGAATGAGGAAAAAAAAATGCATCTTGTAGTTGGCACTTATGGACTGTATATCTCAAAGTTTTATGTGTCTTAAAAGATATCCATTGCATTTATGAAAAGGAATAACATCGTATAAAACTAATATCCCAAGCTACCAAATTTTACAGAATTGTGTTTTATGTTTTTCATCTCTGCTATATTATAGGTACCTTCTTAGTATGGATTAAGACTCCTGTGAACATGTGAGTGTAGTTTATGAGGGTTTTCTTTGTTCTTTAATTCCCTTTTTTGCAGAGGGAAGAAAAGAACCACCACCACCCACCCTTCAAAAAAAACCCTGTTTACTTAATATTGTGCAATAAATGCTTAGTGCATTTTCTGCTGATGCATAAGCCTTGAATGGAGGAGGAATCTTACAACAGCAATCAAAAATATGAGTGTTTGTGGGAGTAAATTTAAAAACATTCCAAAGTTGTCATCATTACTTCCCTTCCCTGTGCAGTTCTGCTTCCTCGGCTTCATTCAGTGCCAAGCTCAGAAAAGGGAATTGCTCCTAGGAAAAGGGAAGCCTGTAAGTTACAGCATAGCATCTGTTAGACTATACCATGCAGCTGATTGATTGCCGTAAGCTACATAGAATGATATTATAAATCATGCTTCATTACTAAAGAGATTCTTGGTTTGTTCTTTAAAAGAAAGAATGCCTGTAGAAATGCAAGCAAGTGCCTTAAAGGGTGTGAGTGACCCACTACTGCACAAATTCTGGGAACCCGAGGTGCTTCTGTTCCCTGGCTGCAGTATGTTATCATCCAACAATGCCGAGCAACCAGTCACGGGGCTCACAGATCCTATTTCAAAGAGGTTTTTTTGCTGTTTGTGGAGGCAGTTGAGAGGGGGGCTTTTTACTGCAAGCTTCCGGCAGTATTATCCCTGCAGCCAGTGTACTGAGCCCATGCAAATGTTTTATGCAGAGATTTAACTCTCTCAGAGCCGCAGGGTGGGCGAAAGGAGTTGTTGAATAAAGGTATTACCACGAGGAAGAAAGGCTAGATCCTATCTGCAACACAGAGGTGGCCACTCCTGCACTGTACCCATTTAAGACATGCCAGCCACCCAGGGAATCGATGTGAGAAAGGGAAGGCTTTTTCCTACACACCCAAGTTCGATGGCGTATCTGCTAAGCAGGTTTCTCTAAGCAAGTGTGTTCCCACTGATGCTCCCAATTTCCCTGTTCCACTCTGCTCCTTGTTATCTGCTGCACAAAAAGGTATCCAACTATTTCAAGTGCAGAAAGACATTTGCACAGTCCCCTGACACAGCATGCGTCCTCTCCTGCTACAAATGAATGTGTAACTTTGCATATTGTAATAAGCCACTTTCATTTCATACTACTGCTTTAAAACCACATTTTTCTTCTTCATGTGAGTGAATAAAGGCTGATATTGTTATGTTACTTTTCTGCCAGCCCTAACAGCATTATGGACCACTAGATTACTGCCATTGCTTCAACAACTGTTCAGGACTTCATAAATGTATATATGATAGATATGGCAGCAAAGAGCGTAGCTAACCTCTTTCCAGCAGACTCAGCTTTGCACTGTGAGAAGTCTGCTGCTGAGAGGCATGTAATGATAAGAATGTGATTATAAGCTTAACTTGGATCACTGGTTATGTGGCAACTCAGGACAAAGTGTTTCTGCGTTAAGTGAGAACAAACAGTTGTGATAAATTACCTTCTTGGTTCAGTTTTGTAATGCCGGTGGTTTTGCGGGCCAGTAGTGATTGCTACATAGTTTCAGGACCTTGTAACACACAGGAATGAGTGCGCTTTTGACAGCATCAGACCCAAGAGTCAATTGAGTAGTCTTCCAATTATGCAGTATTTATCTACACACAACTAACCACGTTTTCTATAGTCTATGGTTGTCACTGAGGGAGAGAGAAGACCTGGTATTCATGTTTGAGAGAGACAGGAAAAACAAAAAAGGACAACCTGCTAGACAGGGCAGAAGCAGGAACTGGCAGCTGAAAATCGTTCTACAACCATTAGGTCTGGTGTTAATCACCATGGCGTATGCTCTCTCACACAGTACATCCACTCCCTTAACAGTGCGAAAACTTCACAGAAAGCTGCCCTTCCCTGCTCACTGGTGTGTGTCCTTCAGTCCTCTACAGCAGGATGCTTATAAAAGCTTAGGGCATAACAACCAGGACAGATGCGGCTGCAAATCTCCTCTTCCTTCCACCTTGCGATGAGAAATCTTCCCACCTGCGAGACCCTTTTGTTTCTTTCGGCACAGGCTTTCTTTCGGCCCATGCAGCCCATTTCAGCATCCCCCGAAGGACCCAGCAGGAATATCTTTCCCTGTAGTTCCTCAGCCTCTAACTCCATTAGGCAAGTTCATTGGAAGATTTGCCTCACGGGTGATTTGTCCCAGTAAAATCTGTCAATACCTGGGAATAGACACAGCCACGCTGACTGCCTCCAGGGCTTTCGCAGCCAGGTCCTACCTCCTATGTCCAGTTGCAGGGCTTGTACCTGTTCCTCGTCTTGTCAGAATTTGTGCCCCCTTAGTGACACACTTCAGTGGTTTGCACCTGTAAGAAGCTCACAGCCGGTCTGCTCCTTACTTCCCCTCGCATCTTTGTTGATGTTTCCGTACCTCTGCCCCACCCCCTACTCATTTCCATTACCTGTTTTTCCCCAGAGATGAATCCACTGTCTCGTTTCTGCAAACAGTGGGTTCGGATCTCATTTACATGAAAAGACAGTCCCTGAATAAATATATAGCCCTTAACCAACAATCAAGATTATATTTATGCATGGCAGCATTTTTTTACTCTCTAGAGCTTCCCTCAGTCACCATAATTGGATCAATAACTTCCAGAACATTCGCTAGCACTGCTCTGAGTGCCTTTCTCAGTGCAATTACCTTTAAATATTAACATTCTTTTGTGGCTTGTTTAACTAGCAACAAAGTTATTAATCTGAACTCAAAGAATATTCAGAGTTTCAGATCTCAGTTATCCTTGCTGATGCCTTTTTTCTATATTTATTTTCAAATTTTCTACCTTATTACTTCAAGAAATATTTAAATACAAAAGTGCTCAGACATTTATATTAACAAAACTATTTCACCAAAAGAGCAGTTTAATTAAAAACCTCCTTCCTCTGAATAGAGAAATATTTTCCCAATGAGATCCCATGGTAATTTCTTAATTAGTTCTTCAGTAATCACCTCACTCAATTAAAAAGCTAGTGTAATGAACAAGCTAGAAAGACAAGTGGGATTTTTAAAACCTACTCCACTAAAAAGTGCTCATTATTCCAGGCGAAAAGGTGTTGTGTTTTTAGTTTGTTTTTTGTTCTTGTTTTGTTTTGCTTTTTCTTTTTTTTTTAAGAGTGCATCCTTGATTAACAGAGGGGTTTCCCTCTGCTGCCGTCATACTTTACCACCCATTCACACCAAACACATACACCTCCACAGAGATCATACTCACTCTGATTTCTCAGCTTTCCACCTTATTCATAACATGACCATTTGCCTCCATAAAGCACCAAGCGTGCAACCATGCTGTCGTGTGTCACCACTGCAGCTCTCGCTGTAGTAGTGGAACCACGGCTCTGTTACTTCTTTGCCCTTCACACTGCCACATCCAAACAGCAGCACTGCATGATACAACTTACACTCCGTGAGCCATCTCCGCGGTATTAATTCTGCAACTGCATGTCTGGTATTATGTTTCCTGTGACTAGAAAAGCTGACCCCAAGTGGCAAAAAAAGGCATAATCAGTACATTTTTTCCTAAATAGCTAGTACTTTGCATCCAGATTTCACCAGAATTTGAAGGGAAAGGGCATGTAAAATTTGTTAGATCTTCTCTTTCCTAACACTGAAGAGCAACAGGTAGTCTGAACAGCTGAATGAGATCCAATAGGAAGGGCAGAAGCTGCTCTCTCTTCCATTCCGTCCGTGCTTCTCTCTGCCACATCCTCCGAGGATCTTGGGTTATAACGCACCTTGTCTTGTCCAGTTTTCGAGCACTTCTGGAAACAAGGCCCCACTTCACAATCCGGCAGGCAGCAACAAGTACTTATTTACCTGTTGTCTGCATGATGGTGTTAAAGCCCGCATAAACCCATACTCCCTTCTCCTGATAAAGTTCTGCTTTAGTCTTAGAAAACTCAGGAGCAGCTCAGAATCAGGAAATATTCACATTGAATGTTAAGTTTCTTAGCTGGCTTTCTTTCCTTGGTATGCTTCAAGCAGATTCCTCTTGCTGCCCTTTTAACTCATAGAGGAACAGGCTGACAACCTTAAAGAAGGGACTGAAGTCTTCTAGGAGCACTGGACAATGTGTTACCACTGCACGTGGCATAAATTGAGCTGTAAAAGCCCGAGACTTTGTGCTGAAGTACAAGCTATGTTTGGAACTGTGATACGACGCTATCTGTCCAGCAGCAAGGAAAGGAAAGGCATGGGTAGGAATAGCTGGAATGCAGCCATGTTTGTAACAGGGACTATTTTGGGCTCCAAGTGCTTTTGAGTTCTGCTGAGCTTGTCTCAAAACAAGCAACCCCAAAAAAGGTTTTTGAGGGAATGATGTTCCACTCTAGAGCCACAAGCCCAAGAAATTGAACCGGGTCCCAGGTGAGGGTGCCATGTTTCTCAGGCGGCCACTACACTACGTAACAGGCTCAAGGACAATAAAACACACAGCATACGCAGGAGCCCCCACTGTCCGTCAGACCCATCCATGCAAGTTCCTTCTGTCCCACTGGTGTGATGCACCCCAGTGCCTCAAAGGAAGTTCACAGAGGTAATACCCTATGCCTGAGGAGATTCCTGTGAGTATCGAAGCACTAACCTCACGCAGCCTTTTCAAAATACTCTACGCAAGACTACTATAAATACAACTACTCTGATTTTTTTTAAAAAATCTACTTGAAAGGTTTTTATTATCTAGTTAGTATTTCTGGGTTAAAAAGACAAGAATGTCAATGTGTAGATTTGACCTTGGCCCTCAATTCCCAACTAAGCTCAAAAAGAATTTGCTACTTGTTCCTGGCTTTCCAGAGAAGTCCTGTTGCAAGACATAAGATTGCATTTGAATTTTAAGAAACCTCCAGCACACACGTCTTTCTCTTTAACCATTATTTTCCCAAACACATTAACTTATCAACCCTCTGCAGGTACTTTGCTAGCTTTCAGTGTTCTACCATCACATTGACAGCTGGTTTTAGCTGTGTTGCTTTTCTGCAAATACATTCCTGCACTAGAATACCACAACAAAGTAAATAAATCAAGGCTAGCTTATTTTGGGGAACATCTTCACACTATTTACCTTGTCATGATTCACAATTAAAACTATTCAAATGGGTTTTAGCACCTGCTTGCACTAAACCACTCAGTCTAAGAAAATGAAGGGTGTACTTGGTTACACAGAAGAATGTCTCTCCAATTGCATATATGGAGCATCTTTCCCAGAGCAGTATTCCCTAAATTTTCTATAATCAAGATTAAAAAATTAGCTGTGATCTGCGCCAAACTCTAAAGCTATTTTAACGCAGAAACCTTGCTCAGTCATGTAGGTGGAGTTCCCAATTTCTACCCAAGTAAACCAATCTCAGCAGTCTTCATTTTGTCCGGAGAGCATTAACCTCATTATTCCAGTTCTGTTCTATTTTAGCGTGGCATCATGTGTGGATGCCATCTGTTTCCCAGAACAAGGGACAGGTAGGGAATAAAGATGTTGGTTTATGGACAAGCAGAGCAGGGAACAGCGCCGGGCACTACGGCACAAGAGCTCCTTTTGCCAGTAAAAGCCATTGCATTGAATCTTTACCTTTGCCAAAGGTCACGCAGAGTGATGTTTCTAACCAGTGCGAGAGAGATTGTGATTGTTAGGCCTCGTTTGTGAAAGATACATTCCACAGAAGAGGAGCATCCAAGTTCCCCTTCTCTCCCATTTCAAAATGCCAGCTGGATGATTATTCTTGCACTGTTACATTCCTCGCAAGATTATTGGCAAAATGTCTTCAGTTTCCAAAGTCAATCCCCATGGAATTTCACCAGATGTTTAGGCATATTATTTCTATTTAAACCCTGAATCTGTCATTTTTCAACTTTGTCCCTTAAGAGAGCTTCTGCCTGTGAATTTGCAGGCTGCTTGTCACCTGGCTCTGGTTTTGCATACAAGGAAAGAAAATGATACAGCAGTTCAAAGGTGGCTGAGCAACTCTGAAGATAACATGTTTCTAAGGTTTCAACCTAAAAGTCAAATTGCTTTTCTAGTAACCTAGCTTGGTTATATTTGTTTCAAGATGAAACCAGTTTCATCTTATGTTTGAATGCACATGACAAGACTAGTTTCATCAGAACATATAAACAAACGTATTATAGGAAGCTGTAACGTGCACAGCCACCCTAAACTTCCAGGTGAAGTTTAAAGCATCATTAATAAAAATCTGACTGCACCCAGAGCAATAGCAAGAGCCTGGAACCACATGTGAAGGGAAAACCAACCAACCTCTTCCCAGAACAGCTGCACGTCACTGATTCACAAAACCAAGAAACCTCTTTCCATGCGACTGGCACAAACCAGCTGGTATCTACAGCTAATAAAGAAGCAAATACATTACACACAGAAACAGGTGTTTTGAAGAGCATCTTTATAAGCAGAAATTTGAACTTGCACACTCTTGACTCCCTTGACAGATAAAAGCTGTAGTTGATTTTCTCCATAAAACCAAGATAAACTTCCCCCCCCTACTATTTTTCACAGCTGGATTTCAGATGATCCTCATCACGGACATTTGTAGGACATCTCATAGTATGTGTGACAATTGCATATAAATTTTAATAATGGATTTTTAACACCTGTCTTGATGATAGGACATCTTAATGTTTTTTCACATTTCTAGACTACTTCAGAACACCAAAGGTTAGGCAACGCACTGGTTGTGTCAAGTCTGCAGAGGGATGAATCCTATGGAAGAATCACTAACTTAGTTCTTTCCCTTCAGTCCTAATCCGCAGGGTATTTCTTCTTTATAGATTTAAGAAACATGAAGATTGAATTCCCTATTCTGAAGAAGCATAGTAAGTCATTTAAGTTTTCAATACTAGATGTGAATTAATTAAAAAGCCTGTCAAGTTAACTGTCATGGTAGCACTACATTCTGCTTTGTTTCTCACTAGTCATCTTTTCTAGTATACAGAACAGAGCTAATGAAGTGGCAATACATCCAGAATTTTCTTATAGCACAAGTCACTTTCAAATGGTGCTAAAAGTAATCTTACACTTGGGCTCTCCAGCCAGGTGCATCTACTCCACTCTATCTGGGCCACATTTGGGCAACAAACATCCCTACAAGATAGGTAATGGCTACGATGGAGCTTACGCTGCCAACTATTCCCAGAAGAACTACAAGAGGCAGAGGTAGGTTGGATTTTTGTGTGCATTTCCTGCTAGCTTTTTTTTTTTCCCCCTGTAAGAAAAATGTATCTGCGATGCAGTGAAGCATGCTTTGCTCTCAGGATGGAAGACGACGATGTTCACAGTGATGTTCTGTTTACTTTGCAGCTGATTCCAGTCTCATGCCAGTCCTGTAGAAAGCAGCATCATCTCCCAAAAAACACAGTGTTCATCAAGCAAGTTTAATTTTTGCTGAGAGAGGACAGCTGTCTAGAGCTTTATTCAGAAATACTGGACCAAGGCTACATCCTCAAAAGATGGTGGACTGATCCTTGAAAAGGACTTTGAATTTGTTGCTCCATGGTTTTAGTGCTACCATTCCAGGAACTGATGTTTTTCCTCTACCTAAGGAAGAATTAAAGTGCTGAGGCACACCAACCAAGCATTTGGAATGAACTGGGCAGCTGAGAGGTTACAGCTGAACAAGTAACAGACTTTACACTACTCTAAATATTAAATTTAAGTATGAAACATCACATACACAACACAGAAGTTCCTTTTTTTCTCTCCAGCTCATCAGCTAAGTTGAATGACACTTAGATTTTTAGATTGCATCGTTGGTTGAGGAATCTCCTTTCAAAGGGAGCTCTACCCTTTCAGAGTGCTACACAATACACTTGTTGCACAACAAATCTTAGCTAAGAGAAGGAAAAATTAGTACTAATCAGCACTAGAAAACACTGATCACCCGAGAACAGCCTCAAAATCAGTTCATTCAAGCATATCTTGGTTTCACTCTTACACTACTGAGTTTCAAGTATCCCGATAGCTGCTATGTCTATCACAACAAAGAATAGCATTAAAAAAATCACACATACGATAAAGTTGGAGAGTGATTATCCTATTTTTCTCATAGTATGAAGCTTAAGAAGCACTCAAAAGAAATACCACATTGAGTACTGGTATTATGTTAACCTTATTCAGGCTCACACACTTCTAAAATCAATTAACTCGAAGGGAAAAGAAGTGGCCAGTGGATAACGGAGAGAGAGGTCAGAACCAGTGCAGACTTAAACAAGATTAATGCACCTACAATCCAATTGCTCTAAGCACACATCTTCAAGTACTGAGCTCATGTTTTTTGTCAAGCCTATAACTGGATGGCATCATCTGGCTGATTCCAGGATGAATTTCAGACAGTACTATGGCTTTTATAAGCTGAACACAAGTCAATCAGCTCACTATGTAATTTGAGATTTGTGGAATTCACTCTATTGTTACAAAATTCTTAATCACATCATCAAGAAACATAAAAAGACTAGATATATTTTCTCTTTAGATTTATTATTATTTCAGAGGCACTTAATGTCTTACATTTATATAGCGCCATTTCCTCCTCCAAAGCACTTTACAGTATTTACATACAGGAATGTTTCCCACCACTGTTGAAATGCAGCCATCTGACTATTACCAGTACCATCTTCAGAGCACCAACAGTTTGAGACTGAAAATATCTATCAGCACTTTGTCTTGCTAGGACAGTTCAGAACTCCAATTTGCAAACTTCCAACTTGTGCTATTAAAAAGACATAATAGCTAAAATACAGTATCACAGTGCAATTCCGCAACAGAAGTGAGACTTAGATCACTTTCATCAGATTTTTTACAATCTTTCATTAGACCAAGTTTATCTCAAAATACTTTAACATAAGGCCTTTTAAGAGTATCATTCTAAAACATTGTTCTTTTTTATATGCCTCCCTTACAATCAAGCACAGAAGAGTATTTTTCTTTCCTTTCAGTATATTTAGAAACACTAAGTCCTGACCCTAAGGAGACACTAATGTCCTCAGTTTCAACAAAATTCATGGCATCTAAAGGCAAATCTATGCCTCCTTGGTTATGGAGTTGGATTTTTTTTTTTTTTGTTTAATTTTTTAAATAAATCTGAGATCACACAAAAATCTGGTTTTAACCAACTGAATTGCAAAGTACCTTAGGATTGGCTGCTGGGGTGCTATATAAGTGTGCTGTGTGTGGCTTTGCTTGTCAGTGTGAAAAATCCATTGAAGTTTCTCAAGCTGACTACTCCGCTGCAAAGTCTGCCCTAGCCACAAGGATAAAAGCAACTTTCATTTCAGAGATTTTTTTTTCTTTGTCTCACTACTAAAACCTCAATTCCAAGAGAAGAAGTTGCATTTGTGCTGAGAACTTTCACAAAAGAAAAAAGAAAATTCGCTATCTGGCACCCCTATTTTCATGGTTACAATTAAAAAAAAGACTACCACCTCACATACAGCATGCTGCTATCTGCTATGTTATGGCTGATGTGAGAATCTGAATGATCAGAAAAAATTAGTAAAATGAGATATCTATTTGCTTTCTTGTGGACCAAGCACAAAAATTTATCCTGGTACCTTATTCTCTTGAATATGCTACACTTCAGAGAGGCTTTTCTGATTTACACTGATGCACTGTACTACGAATCTGCTGCAGTCATTAGATTCTTACACCAGGATAGTTATTTGTATTTCAGTGCTATGAGAGAACAGTAGTACTGATAGGTATGGGCAAGAACTATGATAAAAGGGAAAACACTAACAGGTAGCAATTTCAACATGAAAGATGATGACTAAGCAAATTGGGTAAAAATTGACAGCAGTGCATCCAAGTACATATCCATTTTATAAAAAATTGGTTTTGTTTTTAATCTAAACCCTTCATAAAAGATGCACACATTTATTGCATATTTTATGCATGCCTTCATGTAGTGCATTTCTGTATTATAGTTTGTACGGAACACTAAAAAACTACTAGACCTTCACTGTACAACAGGTATTGAAAATTTTTGTTTTAAAGCCTAAACAGTGATCCAGTTTGAGTGATACCTTCCCATTCCCTGATCACAAAAATCACCTTGCTGCATTTATATCTGTCAAAGTTGTATGGCAACATATGTATGGAAAAAATGGTTACAGTGAACTATTTGAAGAGCTTGGTTTCTTCAAGGGGATTTGGCAGCTGGAACAAGAAAATCATCAGGGACTAGAGATCCTTAGACAACAGCAAGAATCACCGGTGAATAATTTCTATCAGAAACCAAGAAACCTCATGACAAATTACGAGAATAAATGTGAAGGATGAAAGCATCATTTTAGGCTTCACAGCCCAGAAGGCCAAACAGGAAGTATCATTACCACTTACTTTCAAGCTCAGATCTGAAGGGCAGCTAAAACCATGAGGTGATCTGTTTTTTTGAAGAAGGAGAAAAGGAACTACTTGGAAAAAGCAACTGCTGTATTACAGGACTGAACACACACAGGACTGACAGCAGTCTGCTATTTCACAGATTAACATTTTTGAGTCCATTCCAAGCCCTGCTGAATTCAAGAGATGAATGACCGGACCCACATTCTTTTCTGTTGCTACTTGTGGGAGCCATTCATTTCGTCAGAGCTGAAAACATGCACAAGGAACATTACTTTCCTTCTCCTGGTTTTTTGGTGGTTTTTTTTGGTCAGTCCTTTCCTCCCTCAACCTCCTCTCAACTCTTCATTAACAGTATTTCTCTGACAGAAAAAGGGCACCTGGGGTGGCAGATGGATGAAGCTCCTGCTCAATTGGGAGGGAATGGGAATGCTGAGCAGCAGAGACAGTTGCATGGACAGACAGACATTAAAGAGAATCCAAAACCCATCACAGAACAAGCTTAATTTTTTTTAGCAGAAGGAATTAGTTTTGTCTTTTAGATTCATTCCATCCTTTATGAGTAAGGGTGTATTGGCTACATCACAAGGCTTGGTCAAGGAAAAGGCTCTTTCATTTAACAGGGCACAGATTTGAAGATGGCAGAATATCCTGCACCATGTGAGACAACTCAGAAATATGCATAGAACAGAGCAAAATTCCAAGACTGCTTTGCAGGAAGAAGAGGTAGCAACCCTAATTTTAACAGGGCTTTTCACTGAAGGGAAAGAAGGTCTACAAAAGTCAAATCAGCTGATTTCAAATGGTTTGCATCCCAGGATGAATCAGGTTACACTGACTGAAGCCCAATTTAATTTAGGCAGGTTTTTAAACCACAAGAATAAGGAAATTCTTAGTACACATCAATAATTAAACCAACATATACACAATTAGCAATATCCTACATTAATAGTAAATGCTTAATAGCTTGTTTTGGGTTATCCTAGTCAATTTGTTTAAAAAACAAGCTGAGTAGTTTTCTTGTACAATGTCTGCCATTGTACATGGGTCCTGCAATCATCAGACTCTGTAGCAGTTCTATGACTTTAAGATCCAAATTCGACTGTGTCTTCAGTTATTTTCTTGAACTCGTAGTTTCCTCTGCCATCCATATGCAAGTAAAACTGAAATAAAAGAACTTACATTATCAACCACCTAAAAATTACCACGTCTATAAATGCCTAAATAAATTATACTTTGACGTAGTTCTAATGCAAAATCTTAAACTCAGCTAGCCACAGGGTAAGCTTCTCCCACCTCATGTTTTATTAAATTCATTTGCCTCCAGAAGAAGAGTTTAAGTGTTTTTGTTCATATCATCCATCCGTCTGCTAAATGGTCACTTTTAGATTTAACACTGCAATCTTGGGTTTTGTGACAATATACTTAAGGTACACATTGATCCCTGTGCATTAATTCAGTATTTTTCCGACACATACAGTCTGCCTGCCTGCATTAAAAAGTAGTAACAACAGTAAAATCTTAGTTTGGAAGAAAAGAAGTCCATGTATTAGAGATTAACTTTTTTTTTTTTTAATGCATAGATACATTAGGCATCTTGAAAGCAAAAACTCCATGCTGTTTACTGGTTTCTGGTTCAAAGGGTTTTTTTGAGGCTAAGAAAGAAGACTTAAATATTCTAGTGAGCCTTTCATATTTTTGAGGCTACTTTTACAGATACATTTAAGGATTTTTTGGTTACTTTTCCTTTCATAACTAGAAGTGTAAGAATATTTCAAATAGTGCAAGTGGATTATGAAAGTAAAACCTTTTTTAAAAAAACAGAACACAACCTACAAGGATGTAAAATGACAACACCTTGAATTGTATGGTCAATTTAATAGAAAGTCAAACAACAAAATCCCTACCCCCTACAGATACCCTTAGCAAAAGCAAAGGCTACATACATCATGATGTTTCCAGAGTGACTTTCTGTGAGAGACAGTGAAGAGAGTGATGCCAACCTACACGAAGAAGATACACACAATACAGCAGTTAATTTTTCTCATGGGATACATGTTACTTATTTTTCAGTATGGTATCAGCTGAAGAGCTTAAATTCACAAACACAAACTTCCAGACTCTATTATTAACAGTATACATATGTAGCCTTAATATAAGATTCTGCAGTGAAAGTAAAAAAAAAAATAAAAAAATATAAATTTATTTCACCAGTCTTTTGCTCCTAACAATCTGGCAAATCATAGAACGAACTGGGCAAAGGAGGTAAAGAAGAAGATAGGTAAAACAACAAACCTGGTGATTAAAAGAAGCCTACCTTAACAACAAAAAAAGCCAAAACCACAAAAGCTATTAGTGAATTATAAACTTAAAGGGACAATTTGAAGGTGAATAATCTTCCTCTGTTTCCTTGCAACTCAGTTAATTATGCATCCCTAACAGTGGCATCAATTAAAGGACAAAATGCTTCTGATGATAAAACAGGGTAACATTTTTTCTTTCTGCAAGGACAGCTTAACCAGGAATTCTTTTTTCAGTAATACGCACTAGCCACTTGGCAACAGTAACTCCAAAAGAAAAGTACAAATGAACATTCAAGTTAACAGAATAACAAGTATACGCAAAACAGACTTAGAAAAATGTCAGGGTATTGATACTAATGTGGTGAAATGCGTTCAAGAAACAACATCCATTCTTGTGAAAAGTCCTCATCTAGTGTCAATTTACTACCACAGATGGCTCCTTAAGTTCCCACTTCAGGTTTCAAGCACATATTTCAGTGGATGCACAGCTTTGCTCCATTACCATTCTGAGAATACTGTTAGTCAATAATTAATGTTATTTCAAGCCCATTCTTTCCCAGGCTAGGGGTGCGACATTGAATCTTACTGATATTTCACATACCACTACGTAGAATCTGGAAAGGTATTAGAACAAAAAGAAAACTATATTTACAATTATTCTGTTTTCCTAGAGTGCTTGGCTTCTCATACCTCCAAGTAGATGGAAATGTTAATTTCCACCCTTTCACTTCTGTTGCCCTGGCCAAAAGAAACCTCTTGAACAACATAATAGTACAAAATTTTAGATTCTTTGATCTTCACTTGAACTCTAAGAGTTTCTCTAGAAAAGTTAGGCTACTTACCAGTAACGGTTCTCTAATATACAGAGGCCCCATGTACATCTAAATTATTTTAAGACTACAAAACAATTATTGAATTCTAGTGCGCATAAAGAATCCTTGCATGCCGTTCTAAGCTTACTTTTTTTTTGTAATCTGCAGCAGGGGTGAGGAAGAGCGCACCTGGTATCATTTTAAGTTTCCTGTTAACATGCAGAGGTATAGTTCTAGAAACAAAGAGCTTACCTTTCGGCAGTGGCTGTAAATGTAGCCTTCTACATCAACGCTAACAGCACTGGTGCACTCATCCAGAATTGCAAACTGGGGCTTATGGTAGAATAACCTTGCCATCTGGAATGCAAACCAAAAAGCTACTGTGGATACAGAACTACAACCAATAATGCAGTCCTAGAAGTTAAACTAAGAATTAATGTCCAAAAATTCACTGTGGCAAGGGAATTTCTTTACGCTGGGACCCACTGAAACCTGAAAATCTGAGGGCTGTATATTATCCTTACTTTTCTTTTTTGAAAAACAATTACTTTAGAACTCCTGTTTATATAATTGAAGTGTAAGGCGTAGTAAAAGCTCACCATTTCCTATTAAATTTTGAGTGCAATAAACACTATTTTAGGTTGTTTTCTCAGTATTTGGGTATTTCACATTTTAGGGGTTTCTTCTTAAGTAAAATCTTAATATTTAGTAAAAAAAATTCGCTTACAATTCAGATTACATTTTCTACCTACATCCTGTATTTGTTAAGTATTTATGCTTTTGTGACATACCGCCATTCTCTGTTTCTCTCCCCCGCTGAGTACATCCATCCAGTCCTGAACACTATCCCAGCCTCCTTCACGTTCCAAGATTGGACCCAGCTGGACGTTATCCAAGTACTCCTTCAGCACCTTTTATTGAAACAGGAATGACAAATAGAGCTTAAGTGAACTTAAAGAAATGACTGAAAAAGGTTATAAAGCATTATACCATTATACTGGTGTACCATCAACCCTGATCAATATTAAAAACAAACTAAATGCAGTGCTTTTAATAGCAATTTCAATATTTTTAAATCTGAAGCGTTACTCATCTTAAGCATGACAAAGGGTTAATGAACTAATTATCATTACCTGGTCAGAAATCCCTTTCTTTCTCTGATCTTCTAAAGTATCTGGATATATAACTTGATCTCTGAGTGTTCCAAGAGTCATATATGGCCTCTGAGATACAGTCATAAACAAAAAGGTATGTCAAATATTTCTAAATATAGTCAAAGTAGAAAGAAAGAGAACACTATTGTCAGTTAAAGTACTTTGCCTCACCTGGGGAACATAGAACAACTTTCCTCTGACAGGTTTTGTTAAACGCCCACCAAACAAAGGCCACAACTGCAACAAGAAAAAGGTTTAAACTTGACCAAAAAAGTCCAATTACAACAGCGCTTCGGATTCTCCCCCATTTAAAAGTTTCCTTACCTCACCAAGAACACGAAAAAGTGAACTCTTCCCACACCCATTTGGCCCACAAATCAGAACATTTGCACCAGATCGAACCTAAAAATGCAAAGCCAAGATGATAAATCTATCATCTTCACTTCAAAATTTTATATTAATATTGTCTTCTATGATACTAAAAAAAAAAAAAAACTTACCTCAAAGCTAAGGTCTTGAATCAAAACATCTCCATTAGGTGTCACCAATGGAACATGATCAAACCTGTTTGTAGTGCAGCATTAGAAAAAAGCAGTTGCCTAAAAGCAGCTAATACTGCATGCTTACTCAGAGATTTAAGGAATAGGGCAAGACTTCAGCAGTACTTCATTCAGCACACTGTCTCAGTTTCCAGCTGTTAACAGCTAAGGAAGGTCTTGAACCAAAAGCGGCACCTTAGTGTTTAACAAACATCTACAGATTTTTTTTTTTTCCCCCTCCCTTCATGTATTTGTTTTCTGAATCCTTCTAAGCCTTTGGTCTCCAAAACACCTTGTGGATATAAACCCACATTTAAGGATGCACTTCATTTTAAACCTGCTAGTTCAGTGTATTCCATTAGTTCTAGGATACGCAATGAATTAATTCGCTGCTCACCTCCCCTCGCTTTTGTTTTTCTTTAAATAAAAAAATAAAAATAGCTCCATCATCTCCTTTCATTCTTCCTCCCCTCTCTACTATCTGCTTTCCAGATTAACCAGATTGAGGCTATTTAATCTCTTAATTGGCTTTACTTTATGCCTTTAAACAGTACTACTATGCCAATACTACGTTCCTCAGACTGCAAAGAACCGAGGTATTGATTGCTACTTGAGTATGCAAATGAACTCTCCAAGTCTACAGAAATATAAGCAAATATTCTGAAACTGAATACAGACTTGCCCCCAATTTTTACAGCCGAATTGTAGCATAGAATAAAATCTGTAATCAACATATTTCTACGAAGAAATTTGATAAAGTGTTAACAAAATGGTCTGGGAAGTCATATTCCAAAGGACAGCAGGAAATGTTACCAAAAAGGCTAAGTCCAGACAGGATATTATGTCTTCTGCTAACATGAGAGGACAAGGATTGACTTACAGAATAGAAATGCTGAGTGGGAGTGAGGTGAAATTATTTGTAAATAAACTATACTACAACAGGAATTGCATATTGTAATAACTGTATTAAAACCTCTATTTATAGTGGTAGAAGGAAAGACTTAAAAGGCAGACAACATCAAAAATATTGAAGTTGTGGAAACATACTTGATAAGGTTATCAGCGTTGATAATTTCTCCAGTTCCAGGTATCAAAGGCAAAGCCTGCTTTTTATCTGCATCTTCAAATTAAGAAAAAAATTATTAGAGACTAGAACACTACAGAGATGCACATATTGCATATTATGCTGCACCTACCTTTTTCTTGCGATACCATAGTACGCTGATATTTGCCACTGTTCAAGTCCTTCAGAACCTGCATTAATTCTGTAATTCGAGCTGTGAAACTAAAACCAAAAATGAAGTAATTAACCTTTAGAAGTTTTAGAAATCCATAGAAGCTCTCCTGAGTACTCTGTTAAACTGTCAAAATTACAGAGTTGTTCAATCCAGTACAGAAACAGAATGGTTACATTTCAGAGTTGCATGAAGGTTGTCCAATACTCACAATATTTACAAGAACCTTTTCCTGTAATAGCCAAGTATTTCATCACTATCCTTCTTAAGATGTAAAAAAACCACAAGTTTGGTAAATAATCCATACATAATTGATTTATGAGCATTTGACAATGTCTTTTCAATTAAACATTCAAACTGTATGCTGCTTCTATTCAGATATAAAATTATTAGTGGACATAAAAACATTTTATGCTAAAAATGTATCTGAAAATGTGCCAATTAATTTTTACATTCTTAGAGCCATGCAATGAACAAAGCAAATAAGCTCATTTTAATTCTACAGTCAGTGTCTTAAAATGAGATGAGAAACAGCAATAACATAACCTTAAGAAAGATTATTTTACACAACTGTTATTAAGCTTACCCAGCCAATCTCGTCATTTCACGGCCTGCTAGGACTATTCTGCCCAAAGCTTGAGACATTCTCAGTAACATTCTTCCGCTTTGGTAGTAATCCTAGAGTAGAAGACAGTTTCTTTATGTGGACTAATAAAAATTCAGTCCAGGAAACTGTTTTAATTCTGTTCTATTTACCTCCAGAAGTTCTGCATGAGTACTATTCTGATGACGAGCATCAGCCAAGTTCAAAAACGGGCGACTAACGACCAGGTAACCAACCACAGTGGCAAGGTCTGCAGTTTAAGAGTAACCATTAAGTTATACATTAATTGAAGCAATAAGAAAAAAAGAATTCTCATGTAAGAAGTTTAACACTTTGTGATTTATAGCAGTCCATTAACACTGGACAAAACACTTACATTTGGCAATGATAGTATCAATGAAACCCATAGAGAATCGGAACAGAATGAAATTATGCAAGTGTTCCACCTGGTAAGTTAGAGAAGAAAAAAAGTCAAACTGTATCAGTACCTGTTTTACTATTGTTTCTTATTTTACAGAAGTTTGATTCCAAATACAGTTATTTTCAGTAAGTCACAAACACCTCAATGTCTGTCACCTATGACAAGCACTGCACAAGTGTCCATGCTGGCAAAGGCTTGCACTCTAGATCAAAACAATCTACACGTGAAACTAAGCAGTGAGAGAACAGTAATTGTGGTGGGTAAAAAGGGGGTAAGTGGCAAGAGAAAGACCATTCTAACAGAAAATTCTGCTCTGCTTATAGCCTACTAATTTATTTATAAATCTAATTACTGTAGCAGCATAAACCCAAAGCCACTATAACTCAATTTACATTAATATATGTCAAGAATCACCATGATAAAATTAACTGAAGTTTTGCTTAAAATGTTTAAAAGATAAAAGAAGTCTTACCAGTTTACGGAAGGTTTTGTGAATAGTCTGTTTTTCTCTCACATTTCCATTATAAAAAGCAATTTCCTCACTAAAAAAAAAAACAAACAACACAACACAACAAACCCACAAAGAATGCAACTTCATCTTGTTAAAGACAGTCTTTGAAAAAGTCAGCCACAAAACACAGGAATATTGTTCTTTCAGTTACCTTATGAAATAAGAGTTTATACTTTTTCACAATAGTAGAACATAAGCTTATTACACCACAGATACAGTTTGTCTTCTGAATTAGGAATATAACGCACATATGATTTACTTAATAATAATCTGCATAAAGATGCAGACACTTTGCTCAGAACTGACAGTATCAGACTTTCCAAGCGTATTTTAACATACAGCTTTCACTCACGCCACAGTATTACTTATATCTTGCCATCCACGTAAATCTATACCTGTTTGTGATAAGCCGTGAGTTGACGTATCTGTACTCCCCTTCATATTTTTGTTCTACAATAGTCATCTTGCCAATTGGTCTCCTTAAACGTGTAAGGAAAAACCCTGAAACTATCAAGTACGCCATCATGCTAGCCGGGCCCTGTGAATAGCAAAAAAGAATAAAAACTGACCATCTAGATGGTCTCACATTGCAAACTCTGTATCCAAAATGACCACAAAGCATGAATTCCTTGATTCTCACCTCCCATGCGTCTACATTACCAATTCCATTACTCTTACAATTACCATCACTTTCCTTTCTTTTGTGCTGTAAATACTGTTTTACTAATTTTGCTATTTCTCTGTCCCCAGATGCCCCTTCTCATCCCAGCCTTCTACTCCAGTTTTTACCATCACCCAGTGTGATCTCCATGTTCCATTCTCCGAGCTTGTTTCTATTAATTTCCTCGTCCTTTCTCATTTCCTCTCCTTCATTTCTACCTGCTTGTTTTTCTCTGTATTTGCTGCTTTGTCACAGGAGCCAATATTTCAGTCCCATTCCCTTACTTGTTCCAGACATCTCCAACACATTTCCTGCTTCTCTCAAGCAGTCCTGGTAGGGATCTCTTATTCTGCTGGATCCTAAGCTGCACTAGATCCAGGCTCCCAAACAGCATGCTCAAATGTAAGTGTGGCATGGCATAAACTGAATTTGGCATAAAGTAATAACTAAGTATTACAAAGAGCAATGCAAAGACATCTGAGACTGGAAAAAATACCTAGGTTCACCTAAGCCTTATAGTAGTCTGTTTCTACAAAATCTACATTGTGTTTCCCAGAGCTACTTTTTGTCAAACCCTGAACATTTCTGATAATGTATCGTTTTACTAAGCTGAAGAATTATTTCTGTCATGATTCCACTTATTGGGGGTGGGGGTGGTTGGGTGGGGGGTGTGGATAGAGAATATAATGGTCATACAGCTCCAAACAAGGAATGGCTTCCCTTTATAGATACTGCAAAGAAACAAAAAACTTCTTTTCTTCCTTAAACAGAAGTCACACAAGATGTAAGTGGTCAGAAAGGTACTGTACTAAATGGGATTCCCAAGTAACTGCTAGAAGAAAACAAAGAACTTTCTTGTTTCTTAAAATAATTGATCAAATGACTGCAAATTCTGCGGTTTATTTTGCTTGCCCCAAGATAGAGAGCACTAAAGCACACAAAACATTAAGTATAAAAGTATATTTTCAGTATATCCCTTCAAAAAAATGGATGAATCTATAATAAACATCTAGAGTTTTCCCTTAGAATCCAAACAGGTACAAGGCTATAACCAAAGAAGAGAAAATTTGCTTATAATGCTAAAAACACCATTCAATTTACCTGAGCTCCTATTGCACTTGTTAGCTTGAAGATATACAAAACTATATCCAAGAAAGGCTGTAAGAGAAGCATAGGAAAAAAGCATTAGAACACCAAAATAACAGGAATGTAAAATGGTCCAGAAATCACCAACCATGCCAAGAACAGTTATAGCTCTACATTAAAAGCACAATAATGGTTTACGTATTATACAAACTAAATGCTATAACAAAAGGAATCTCGGCCACATGACATTTTCCTAAAAACACTCTCTCAAGAATTGAACATAAAAACATCATGATCTTCCGATAAAGTGCATACCATATAAAAAAAGCACTTCACTGTTTTAGGTCTGTAGTAACACTCTGCTCACTAAGTAGAGTTGGACTAGACTGCACGGTTACTTCGTAACTGAAGTAATCATGAGAAGTACTCAGGAGACTAATGCCATATAGCTGGCTATGTACCCGATAGAAGCAATATTCCAGTTTGCAAGCATTCTGTTCCATACACTATCCCTCAAAGCTACAGCAGCTGAACCACAGGTTTTGCAGCCAGAAGTTTTTGAACACATCAGCTTGTATTTTGCTTTATACATCTGCTTGTATGAACAACATAGCATCAGAAAAAAAAGTAGTCTAAAAATTTCAAGAGTATTCTACTTCATTACCTAAATCCCCTAAAATTTACACCAGAAACAGAGGGAAATGTTTGTTCAACCACACCTCCCTACCCAAAATAATATTGACATGTAACTAAAAGCTAGTCATTGGTTTTCTACTGAAACCCAACTAGCTGAAAAAGCATACTCATCACTGTTCAACTGCAAAAGAACGTGGCAAGTTCTTTAAGCAAAAAATTAATACAAACTATAACAATTCACAACAGTGCTTTAGCAGAGGTCATGGAAACCACAAAGAGCTTGGAACGACAGAATACCATAAACAAATTTTTAGCACCATACTCCAAGCAATACACACATAAATGCAAGCAATTGTTTTGAGCTCTGACATCACATCCTAAACATCCACAGCTATTACTTGAAGTTCTCTCTGAAAAGACTTACCTTGCTAAGGTTTGAATACAAGTCCACTACACTGTTACAGAATTTTTCCACATCCTGCGTAAGGAGTTGATCTGGATTAGCTATTCTGTTGTCCAGATTTCCCATTTTGTAGTATGTATAAGATCTGAAACAAAACAACAGCTAAGTAGTAGAAAACAATTCAACAGCTGAGATCTCAAATAACTGGAAACCCCCCGTTTTATACAATCGAGATGCAAAGTAGTGCAAACATTAAATGACTGTAAGGAGTCAACATAGCCAGTGCTTCTGCCTGACCAGAACCACATTAAACCCTGCAGAACTGTTTAGGCTCCAGGATGTCTTAGTTGAAGCTCAGGCCCGTGCTGCTCTATGCACTGCTGCTACACTGTGAGTTAGAAAACCCTCACAAGCCCTGCATCAGCACACCCGACAACCAAAACAAAAGCAGCTACTCAAGTTCATGCATCCAACTCTGTCTGCAGGATTATTAGCACTATATGCAAGCAACTGAAGTACTTTGGGAGCTGAGCCAGTAATGGAAACATTACAATGCTTTTCCCCCCACCCCTGCCTCAACTGAGCCAACTCTGCTGTCTTCGCATCTGTGCCATACACAATCCAGGTAAGCGACTCAACTGCAAGTTAATTGCAACTAAAAGCCCTTTCTAAACAGTACACCTAACCTATTAAGCACCTTGCTACCTTCTTACTATGTACTTAAAAACTAAATTGATTACGATCAAGTCATATCAGTTTAAAACCTTTAGACATTAACAAGGTGTTACTTACTTTAGATATTCCTCATAGAGGTATCTGGTAAGTCTTACTCGGAAGCAAAGTTTCAATTCATTTAGACCATACTTCAGGAAGTTATTCACTAAAGAGATCTAAAATAAGAGACATCATTTCAACATTTAGCTAACAATATTTAATACACTGAGATCAGTTTGCAGCATAGATTGTGCAAACACTTCAGAACAGGTGAATTCTCCCCTTGAAGTCATAATACTATTAACAAGCCTAAGACCAACCATATAGTGTCTGCATGACCACTGATCAGGTTTCTGTCTACATTTTGGAAAACTCCAGTTCCTAGTGGATCTCACCACATCAAAAGATTTAATATAAGACTATGTTCATATAGCATATCTTCAGCTCTTCTGATAAGCTCTAGAAAAGAGCCACCAATTTGACAATCACTACTTTATATCAATCAATTCACTTTTAAAGCTATTGTAAACCAGGTACATTGTCTATTAGGTAGTAACAACTATTTCTGTCTGGTGCAAGTCAGATACGTTGACAAGCTGAAGGAAAGTTAAAGGGTGGAAAGAAACCATAACTAGTCTCAGAAGCAGCTGTAAGAAACAAAAAAAATAAAGGACTAAAAAGAACTCTTCATCTTCAATGGTGTCAAAAGAATCTCAAACATACAATGTTGAAACATCATCCAATCAACAAGATGTTATTATGCAGTACTACAGATGGAACGTTAAGCTATCAGTCAAAATTGCCATGAACACCACCAACCTGAAAACATAAACATATCTGTCATAAAAATAGTTGCAGTCAATAGGGAAAAAATGCTGATGAAGTTCCCTACACACTGGAGCCAGAAAATGAAATGTGTCTTCATACAGACCTGCATGCAAAACAACTAGTTTCCATGTTTTAAGATCTCCTCAAATTCTTAATTTACATATTTTAAATATCTTCTCATAAAGGGCTAGCACAGGAAAAGCACTTACTGCAGGCATTGCAGCGATGAAGTTGAACAAATATTTCTTGAAATCTTTTCTGCTGCGGCCAATGATAGCACTGTAAACGACCATCAGCTAAGTTAGTTACAAGAGAAACAAGAAAGTACAAACTAGCATGTCTTAAGAGCACAAATTCTCAGTGGACCACACAGAGGGGAAGAAAAAAAGTCACTGTGGAAACCTGTGGTATCAGCTGTAGGATCAAGTATGACAGACTTCTGTAAGTTACGTGGTAAGTGACAGACTAAGCAATTACCTCCCTTCTGCTCCTGCAGTGACTGCCTGCATTAAGGCCTCAAATTCATGGTCACAGCATATCAGTTCCTTTCCTTCTTTGCTTTTATAGATTCTCACAAGAGAGAAACAAAGCAGTCCTTCCATTCTACAAAGCACTGAAAGTCCCTCCTGAAATACAGTATCATTTTGAACTCACACTTCAAGACAAATTCTGCCTTGCTTCAGTCAAAGACAAGAGCAACAAGAATAATCAGAGGTCTAGAAAACATTTCCTAAACCACTAAGACTGAAAGCGTTGTGTTTATCAAACTAAATAGCAAACAGCTCAGTATGAAGAAGTAACAGTCCTAATATCCAAACAACACATTTGAGTCTATGACATAGAAGCACTACCCTGCCTGTTCTGAAGTGCCCTCTTGGATGTTCAGATCAACATAAGATGTAGAGTCTTCAGTGTACAAAATGTGACCAAAAGAACTGAAAATCATTTAATGAGTAAATTTTCATTTAAAAAATAAAGTTGTGTTCAACAGCAGAAAAAGAGTTGATTAAAAAATTTTTTTCTTTCAACACATATGGGGACCTACCCCGCAAAATTACGATAGCATTTTTCCAACTGTTTTATATAAATAAGCAAGCTATAAAATGTCTGAACACGTGTTCTGACACAGACTACTTCCCCTGTCAAACACAAGAATGATTAAAAATAACAAGTTTACAGATACCTTTCAATGACTGTTCCATTTTGAATCATCCAAATATCACAATATGTGCGGAGTACCAGCATCACAGCAATCAGCAGCAAATAACCTGTCTAGTACAAAACCAGAAGTTCAACAGTTAAATAACACATAAAATTAACCACTCTTTTCTAGTAAGTGGTCCAACCATGTCTCACAGAAAAGTATTACCCTGGTGCTCCCAGCTAATGCAATATTTGATTACTTTGCAGGAAACACTTTGGCATACAATATTTTTAATAAAATATTAATTACATTTTTACGGAGAAAGTTTGCCTTTTTTAAAAGGTGCATTTGGTTGATACACATACCGGACACACGCTATGAGATGGACGATTGCAGGGATAAAGAAGTTACTGCTATTCTGAGACGCTTTTCTGCCTTAAGTGTAGGGCCACATAGGTTTGCAGGGGACCTCTGACTGTCACCTACTCCAACTCCCCACTCAAAACAGAGCCACTAGTAACCAGTCAGACTTTGTACCATTGATCAAAAACCTTTAAGCCCAACAGTTCAGGCGCTTTTCCACCCACCTCACTGTCCACTCATCCAGCCAATTCAGTTTGACTGCCAGGGTACTAGCGGAGACCTTAGTCTCAAGGCCTCACTAAAATTTAAGTATTCAACATCCTCTGTTCTTCCCTTATCCATCCACACAGCCAGTCATCTCATCTGATGACCTGAAAGCAATCAAGTTAGTAAGGCATGATCTGCCATTCATAAATCCAGGCTGGCTGTTTGCAATCACCTTTTTGTCCTTCATTTGGCCAGAGTTAGCTTCCAGGAGGATTTGCTCAGAGCCTTACTACGAATATGGTGAGGCTGACCAGTCTGTAGGTTCTGGTATCATAGCTTCTGAAGATGGGAGTGATGTTTGGGTTTTGGGGGGATTATCAGTAACCTATTCTGATGGCCGTGACCTTTTGAAGTTGATGGAGGCTAGCTCTGTCCACACTCTCAGAGGCACTCCCATCTGTGCTTCTACCTTCCATGTACTTCCTTTTTGTGAATGAGCTGTCGAAGATCCCTGTTCATCCAGGCTAGCCGGCTGCTGTGCTTGCTCTACATTCTGTACATTGGAATTCATTGCTCTTGTGCCTGATCTATGTTGAAGTTCTGATATTTTACCACTCACCATTTAAGTTCTGAACTCAACTAATGCTCTGTAAAAAAACCCACAAACTTAAATGTTCTGGAAAACATGAGAAAGATGCTGAGGCAAACAACTTTATTTTGCTAAATTCTAGTCTGCATACCTTTCCTGAAACGATGCTAACAGATATTTTGACAAATTCACTTTCTAATAATTGTTGGCCTAAATGTTAAGTTACAAAAGCAAAATTATGGATGAACAGCAAGCTATTTAAAGATAGGAAGCATTTGCACAGAGAAGTGTACTACCTCGCACTGAATCAAGCAAAACCTGGATGCCCTTTTAAAAGATATGCCACAGAGAGTAGTTATTAGCTGACAGTAAATGGCTTATCATGTAACTGAAACCAGAATGCAACTTGTTCTGTGATCTAAGAACTGAACATCTGTGTAGATTTTTATATTAACATGTTGCTATTTTAAAACATAGTACAATTTAGTCCTATTCAAGTAAGGTATACGCTTTTGCTTAAAGTTTGATATAATTACAAAAGAAAACTTGATTCAAAAAATGCTTATTTTTATTTGTTACTGCAGGCAACGCTTACCTCCTTACAAAGTGTTCTAGGGACCATTATTTTCAGGATTCGACATATTCTTGCAATAAACACTCTGTCCACCATTGCTCGCTCCTTCTTTCCCTCTTTCTGCTTCACACAGAACAAGCAAAACAAGAAAACTGAGATTTTTTGTAACGTATTATTTAAAAGTCGATGTGATATTTTCCCTATCCAAGTTATTTACGACTACCTTCCTTCTGCAGCGTTTGCAGTATTTGCCTCCAACTTAAGACTTGCTCACACAAGTTAAATGTGAGAATCGGGAGCACATGCCCTCAACAGCAAACAGAAATCCTAAGTAAGTGAACGAAGATATCAAAACGAATTGCAATAGGAAGTAGCTGCCATGATATGAAATAATATTTATTTCATATGTATGTTAAAAGTGATACACAAATAACACAGACCACAGTACTAAAACATGCAATTACATGTTATAATGCAATTTGCCATCTCTTAACATTGCTTGTCTCTAGAAGCCACCATCAGCCTGCATTTTTAAAGATGCCTTCCATCATTTGTCTAGACCATCAATGGTTAAAACTCCTTGACTGTACAGCCAAACCTGATTCAAGCGAAACCGGAATTTGTTATTCCTTTACTTGTAAAAAACAGCGCAACACACTCCTAGTGAGCTAAATCTACCAGACTCAAAACCCCTCATATATCGAAACACCTTTTATTTACTCTATATAACCCTATTTTCTGTTCTGACTAACCTGAATACTTTTTAACAAGCTAATGGTCCGGGTATCTTTCCTCTCTTTCCTTCTTTCCTTTCACAGTTGTGACATAAGGATTCAGTCCTGAAAACAGACTAAAAGGGCATACATGTGTACTTAAAACAAGTACTGTCTAATCAACCTAATACTGCTATCTTTGCTTCCCAAGACTCATGTGAAGCACAAGTTATCAATGCCTACAGTAATACTATAACATACTCAGGCAGGACATGTGGAAGAAAAAAACAAGGGAGGCGGGATAGGGAAGGCAAAGGAAGTAGCCTGTGATTCACCATTAATCAACTCCAACAACTCTATCATGGACTATTTTTTGTTTTTATTTCTAAGGATGATCAAACCACAGAACTTTGCACAAAGAGTCCACCTTATTCTCTTCACTTACTGCTTACGTATGCAACATGATGGGCAACAAGTGCAAGCTCTGAGCCCCAGTAAACGTAAACTCCGAATGCTCTTTGAAGAAGCCTACACGTGTTTTTCATTGGATGAAGTCAAGTATAGCCCTGTCCTTTTCAAAAAATTATGAATGCAAGCTACAGGTAAAAATTCAGCCAGATAGGATGCTATATAGTAGATGATAAAAATATTTGGATTAGAAATTATCTACACAAAAATGCAAGCAGTCCCAATAACTGAGGACTACTAAGGCCTAATCAAGCATGACCCTACATATGTTATTGCTTTTCTGTTAACAGAAATGACAAACACCATGTCTGATGTGCAAGATTTCTAGGAGTACCTGACTAAACATATTTGACATCTGAGCTGAAGCTGTTCTTCCTCCCTATTCACCTTTTCCCCATTTCTACTTTTGTGATGCACTTACATTAACTCCAGTATCTTCCTTTCCAGAGGTTTTTTCCTTAGACTGTTAATTCCTCATTCAGTATAATTATATCCAAGATGGGCAGGAACAAGAGAAGGCTACTGAAGTTTTTTACAAATAGGTATAGCTATGCGAAATACAAGTGTTTACGGCAGATAGTGCAGTAAAGGTTTGGCTAGAAGTTAACATACACCTTTATATTTGTCCAGTGCAAGCCTTTTCTTAAGTTTTCAGCAAAAAAGATGGAAGTACATGCAATAATTATCTATTCATATCACCATATGACTCAGTACTTCTAATCACGGGCTCTGTCCTTTGGGCTAACTGTCGTATTTTATTTTAACATGAAACAAAAAACTTGACTTAAAGGGATGTAATATATCCTTTTCAAATAAATTAATTCACTGACACACAAAAGACCAGGGAAATGCAAAACCTACCAGGAGTTTGAAGTACTTTTTAAAAACGGTCAGACTCTACATCTTGTCCCATACTTGTATTTTGCTTTTTATTTAAAAGAAACAAGTCATACCAAATCTACAGGCAGCTGTTTGTTGCTATGCATACAGCCAAAATTACAACACTACTCCTTAAACATTCATAAGGCATAGACAGATGAAAAAGCACATTATGCAGTCAAACTTCAGCCACATCCTATTAATCTGATTGTTCCATTTGTTTCACCAATACAAGTCTGAAAGAATTATTTGCACCATAGCCATCATTCTGTACAAAACAAAACTACAGTTACGGGACTTAAAGTTAAAAAGAAATTAGTATTATTTAAAATTATTAAAAATATATTACATGAAAAAGAATTACCTCATTGTTTTGCAATGCTTGTTTTCCACTTCTTTTACTGTGGAGAAAAAAATGAAGTGTTTAATTTGTTATTAAAACACATTTCTTTGTCTTGATCTCTACACAGAAGAGACAAAAAGGAATGCTTGCGATTATATCCCTATCTATCTCTTTCAAAGTAGTACAGCATCCTTACAGGAGGGCTACCTTTCACATCAAACTTCTGTGCTATTTTTATACCATTTCAATGGAACCTTACTCCTTCCAGCATTCAGTTTCACGTACAGAAACGAAGTCTCCCACTTTCACCTCCGAGTTTTACTTTACCTTGGCTTCTGTACCACAAGCTCCTGTGTTTTCACGTTCCTAACATACACTTTGCAAGTATGGCTACATGATTCCACTGACCACAAATGCAAACTACATGAATGAAGACTCAGCAATCCAAACAACCCAACTTTGATGCTCTGCACCATCTACACAAGCCAAACAGATTTGTTTTGCATTATATTTGACTTTGAAGTAACATATTTTACCATATATAAAGATTATTTGCTCATAAACATGTGCCGCAGGGGGGAAAAAAAAAAAAAAAGCCAGATCCTGTGAAATCAAGTTCCTGCAAAGGTGTGATTGCAAGGGGAGCTGTTTTTTATTCTACCCTTTTTCCTTCTCCTGCATTTTACAGCACAGTTAGAAGGGAAATTTTTATCAACTAGTGCTAAACAAGCATTCAAAGTACAATGCTGTTGTTCTTCCTCTCCTTTTCAGAAAGGCAAACTGACATATAAGACAGCTATCATTTGCCTGTCTTCCTTTCTGACCAAGCATCTGATAAGTACATGAAGCTGTTATGAGAGTCTATGCACTTATATAGTTTAAAAGTGACGGCTAACCATATTAAAATGTAACCTCCCATTTCTCAACCATCATACTAAAACACTGACAGCAGGCTGCCTTAAAACTACAATATTCATACACTTTCAGCACAGCACCTAGGAAATTACAGGGAAGCAGAAACTATGAAAGGCACTGCTCCTTCTGCCTATAACATCAAACCTGTCAGACCAAAATCAACATCAGACTACCACACAACCAGTCATCCCGCAACTTTCTCTACAGCATCATTTCATATTTGTGCTTTAAAGCTCTGCAGAGAAAATATTTAGGATGAAACCATGCCTATTTTAATTTATGATGATTAGAAAGATCTTTGAAAGTCACTGACCTATGAAGGGAAATAATTATTATGGGAAGAAGAGGCAAGGTGGCAGAGAACGAGAAGAGAAAAGCAGGAGGAGACCATGAAAGCGAGAAGGGAGAGATGCCAGTTTAACAAGAACTTAATTAAGGTAATGGTGACATGGAGGCCTCAGAGGAGAAGACAAAAATCTTGTAAGACTACTTGTGCAAAAGACAGAACAAAGAACATGAAGGGCAGCAAAGGGCAGATGGGGGGAGAAAACTTAACAAAAGTTTAGAAGAGACACCACAATCAGGCCATGACAGCAGTATGTCTGCGGAAATCGTAACTGTGTGCAAAGTCTAAGAAACAATCTAGTTAGAGACTACATCCCGGTGACGCAGGACCAACGTATTGCTCGTACAAGAAACTTCTCAATACTTCTCATAATCTAACGAAGTACAAAAGAATGACCTATTTTGTTAAAAGTGTTCTTGAGTACGTACCAGTCCAATCACTTCTGGTTTGGGACTAAGTAGTATTCTTAGGTGTGAATAAATTGTGATCGAACTATGTGGGTATTTCCCTAGATGATTCATGACTTGCAGTAATGCAAAATGAAAGTATGCTGCTCTTCCAGATATGCTATAATAATTCTCAGCTTTGTTGCTTGAAGGCTTGCCAATGTCTGAAGTCACAACACTCATAACACACACTTATTTCAGCTTTAAAAGGATCAGAAATGAATACGTTAAAACAGTAATATATTAAGAAGATGAGGCCCAGAATTACTCTGGCATTTTAATACCTTTGATGTATTTATTCATGCATTTTTTCCTACAGTAGCTGTTGAGAGAAATTCAGCAGCTGAAATTACTGAACTGAGCTGAAACTGATCACCCATTACAGAGAAAGGACTGTTCAGAAATAGTGATCTTATATTTAACTGTGAGCTCACATTTAATTAGAATTTATATTTACAAAAATAAAAAGCATTTGTAAATTCAAAATCTAATAAAAAAGGAGCTTTAACAGTGTTCTGTTCTCTTTTTCTAAAAAAAATCATGCAAGCTCAAAACAAGACTAATACTTCAATATGGAAACAATCTTATATACAATGTATAGATTATCTAGAAGCAGAAAAATAAATGTGGCTACATAGCTCCAAAAACATTGCTCTTGCTACTAAAAATAAAATCCATTGTTATTTTAACAAGTAAAACCATTTTACTTGCAATAAAAGACAGTACCATAGTTCTGCCTGCAATAAAACTTCCACAGGCCAATTACTGTAGAACTTATCCTTCTCAAGAGTGTGATTTTTTCAGTCCAATACCTACTGGCACTACTCCAGACTCCATTATACTATTGCAGAACTTCTTTGTGAGAATAGTGGTTACATTCTCATTGAATTTAAAGACTAAACAACACCCTCAATTAGTCAGCAAGAATACAACAAGACTATCTGGTTACAGCAGCGAGCTCTAACATTTGGAATAGATTCAAGCTCTCCACTATTGCAGACCTCTCATTTACTTAATGCTGAAGAATCACAAGCCTTGTTGGTGAAGGACGGTGCTACAGGCTGTCCAAATTCTCTACTGCAAATAACTCCTCCGGTATAGCAGCCATCATTGAGCAGCACAGCGTAAGGACTGCATGGAATAGAAACATAAGGCTGCTTTTTACTGCAGTGTTAACTTCAGTGATCACCCTATCCACACATATGGCTCTCCAGTTTGAGTTAAGCTGTGCTTTTTATTATCACAGGAGTGCCTTAAAGCTCCAGTGCTACAGATGCTTGACTTGGTGATGTGGTAGGGTAACAGCTATGATACAGCTCGGGTTAGTACAATTCATCACGTGCTTCTTCAATCAATATTATTACGATTCAGGCAGCTACTATGAAATTGCAGAAGAGCTCTACTTTTGATCTTTCGTGTAGTTACTCTCGCTTCATCACAAGGTACTCACAATTAAACCCTTCCCTGAAGCTGGATTAGCTGGGACAATGAAAGATCCCAAAGGAAAAACAACTTCCAGACAGTTGGAATGGGAGTAGCACTGAGTTTAGCACTGATGTGACACGTCCTATAGGGAACACATTTCTGTTCCTCTCTACCTCAAAGTCAGAACTGTGCAGTGACCGTTCACCACTCATTTCTCCACCTCTTCTTTCTATATCAGAAAGTCCTGAGATTTTTCTCCTGCTCTCCCCTAGATTTGGATTGCCTTTTTACTTCCAGCCACCAGTTCCCCTGAGGCACTAGATTTTATTAAAAGAATTCAATAGATACATTACAGATACTAAGAAAATACAGGACCTTGCTTTAGGTGACCAAAAAAAAACGGTACGGTGACAAAATAAGACTACAAGAACAAACACTCAAAAGACAACTTTATGGCAAGAGAAAAAAAGTATGGCATCCACCACAAAGCAATCTCATCCAGTAAATCATTACATTTTTGAAATGATGAATGCCTAGCATCTTAAAAATAATAACGTGATTTTAAACTGAACCATGACAGTTTACACATCGAGAGAATATTCTGACGGCATGAGTCAAGCACAAATCAATACAGTAACATTTACTGAAGACTACACAAAATCTTCTGTATTGAACTGCTCTAATTTATTTCTCTGAAATGATAAAACCTGTAGAAACATAAGAGACAGCTTTCTCCCAAGCTCTTACTACATCAATAGAGTTCTGTAGCAGAATTACTTAACTTACTATAACTCATCTGCAATGTCTGCTTGCTTTTCAGTTTTTCCACACAGAAGATGCCAGACAAACTAAGACTTACTGCCAGGGAGTTATGAAAAAAGACTTGCCAACACAGTAATGAAGTAGCTAGTAAATGACAGGCAGACTCTGACTTCCAAGCTTCCTTCATGCCCTCAAAAACAAGGAGGGGTGGCGATGGTGAGGTTGTTGAAAAGGGTTACCCAGACAATATTTAGAAAAAGAGGTAAGATAAATTATGGTACCAAAACATGTTTCCAACACTGAGCCAAGTCTATTCATTTGGATAGGAATAGGTTTGGATGACAAGGATAGGAACACAGGTTATTCCATGATGAAACAAAACTGAAAGGCTCTTTCTGCATAGTTTCTTTACAATTTTCTATGGAAGCATTAAAAAAAAAATTGTACACAACTCTCTGCCTGTATTCAGCAGGTACTACTATTACACTAGTCAAGTCTTTCTCCAAACTTCCACAGTCTCAGGTTTAAATTTTAAAGCAAAAAAAAAAAAAAAAAAGCCAAATTCTACTTTCAA
>Ga0065711_1028868_pt1 | contig 38781 bp, 21 predicted proteins | sample Hoacrofraction12_FD_59098 | JGI IMG/M metagenome (GOLD analysis project Ga0065711, IMG submission 59098) | Hoatzin crop microbial communities from Cojedes, Venezuela - Epithelial fraction 12 v2 (version 2) | ecosystem: Host-associated > Birds > Digestive system > Esophagus > Crop | place...
CTCCAACACATCCATGTCCTTCTTGTGCTGAGGGCTCATGAACTGGATGCAGGACTCCAGGTGGGGTTTCACCAGAGCAGAGTAGAGAGGCAGAATCACCTCCCTCGACCTGCTGGCCATGCTTCTCTTGATGCAGCCCAGGATACGATTGACCTGCTGGGCTGCGAGTGCACATTGTTGGCTCATGTCCAGCTTTTCATCCACCAGTACCCCCAAGTCCTTCTCCTCAGAGCTGCTCTCAATCCCTTCATTCCCCAGCCTGTACTGCTACTGGGGCTTACCCTGACCCAGATTCAGGACCTTGCCCTTGGCCCTGTTGAACCTCATGAGATTCACACAGGCGTACTACTCAAGCTTGTCCAGGTCCCCCTGGATGGCACCCTGTCCTTCTGGTGTGTCAACTGCACCACTCAGCTTGGCGTCATCAGCAAACTTGCTGAGGGTGCATTCAGTCTCGCTAAGTCATTAATGAAAATGTTATACAGCACCAGTTCCAGTACAGACCCCTGAGGGACACCACTTCTGGTGTCCATCTGGACATCGAGCTGTTGACCACTACCCTCTAGCTGCAACCTTCCAACAAATTCCTTAGCCACCAAACAGTCCACCCACTAAATCCGTATTTCTCCAATCTAGAGAGAAGGGTGTTGTGAGGGACTGTGTCGAAGGCTTTACAGAAGTCCAGATAGCTCACATTCATAGCTCTTCCTTTGTCCACTGATCTAGTCATGCATCATAGAAAGCTACTAGGTTGGTCAGGCAGGACTTGTCCTTGGTGAAGCCATGCTGGCTGTCTCGAATCACCTCCCTGTCCTCCATGTGTCTTAGCGTAACTTCTAGGAGGATCTGTTCCATGATCTTCCCAGGCACAGAGGTGATGCTGACATGTCAGTAGTTCCCAAGGTCCTCCTTCCTACCCTTTTTAAAAATGGACACAATGTTTTCCTTCCTCCAGTCACCAGGGACTTCGCCTGACTGCCATGACCTGTCAAATATGATGGAGAGTGGCTTGGCAATGTCATCAGCCAATTCCCTCAGGACTCTGGGATGTGTCTCGTCAGGTCACTTATGTATCGTCAGACACTTATGTACGTTCAGGTTCCTCAGGTGGTCCCAAACCTGATCTTCCCTTACAGCAGGAGGGATTTTGCCCCTCTGGTCCCCATCTTGTAGTCCATCAACCAGGCAAGGGCGAGCAGAGAGGTTGCCAGTGAAGACTGAGGCAAAAAATTTTTTGAGTACCTCAGCCTTCTCCTCATATACAAGGTTGCCATTCTTGCTCATCGGGGGAAAAAGCTTGCTTTAACCTTCCTTTTCTGGTTGACATACCTGTAGAAGCCCTTCTTGTTATTCTTAGCATCTCTTGCCAAGTTCAGCTCTAGTCGTGCCTTGGCCCTCCTTACCTCATCCCTACACAAATGGGCAGCATGCCTATACTCTTATCAAGGTATCTGTCCCTACTTCCACTGTCTGTGCAGTTCCCTCTTGTCCTTTAGTTTGACCAGCATGTCTCTGCTCAGCCATGCCAGTCTCTTCCCTTCCTTGCTGGACCTCTTACACCTGAGGACTGAGAGCTCTTGCGCTCTGTGGAAAGTATCCTTAAAGATCTGCCAGCTCTGTTCTTCTCCCCTGTCCCTGAGGACCATTTCCCAGAGGGTCCTGCTGACAAACTCCTTGAAGAGCTGGAAGTTGGCTTTCCTAAAGTTTAGGGTCCTGACTATACTCTTTGCCTTTCCCATGTCCGTTTGCTTCCAAAGTATCTTTGTAACTCTATGGTTACTGTTTAATCTGACTGATAATTGTTTTCCTCTGTAACAGGATCAGTTTTGGACCAAATATGCTCTTAGGCAGTTTGGAGTGTTGATTTACACATACTCTCACACTCATGTTTCTCTCTTAACAGCTGTTATTATTCAGGCTATGTTAGCAAGAGTTGGTCTGTGCAAGCAACTTGTGATTACAACTTTTCTTCCCCTCCTGGAATCCTTCTCCCAGCCTCCTGGTACTTCCCCTACATCTGTTCTAGTCTCAGTTTTGTAACATGTGCTTCCCTGCAACCCCACGGACTCCCATCACTTCCCCATCACTTTTCCTGACGCTGCACTCCTTCCTTATCCAGGCAGATCCTCTGCTGAAAGTGATGACCAAAGCTGCCTTTGGGAGTGGGGGAAAGAATCCAATCTAGTGGAAAAAGATATTTCTCTACATCAGACGGTGATTGTCCTTCCACCCACATGACAGTCAAAATGCAGAACTGAGTTAACAGCATTTTCAAAGGTACTTAATAAATTAAAATAGAATCCAGACCAAGTTTTGGGCTCAGACTGATATTGGCACAATGCTATCATAATCTTGCCTCAACCTCAGTTTAACTGATTGCTGTCAGATCATCTGTGCACAGAAGAATTTCTGCAAAGGTACAGAGGTCATGAAGGGCCCCTTCTACCACTTGATTTTCTGTACTGCTCCAGCACAACAGAAAACAACGTAAGGAGCCTTCCACTGTGCCCACAGAGAAAAAATATATAGCCAGGCTCACCATAAGCTTTCTGCCCTGTTTCCAGACCACTCTTTTTTGTGGTCACGCATGATAAATGGCAGCAGCATCACAGCTGATTTTACGTTGCTTTTTCAAGGAGACTGCTCTGTGTAGAACTGCTGGACGATGTAAGGCACTTAGAGCAGTTTTTTCACAGTCTTTGTGTATGACTCCCAGCAAGAAATCTATAGAGTTCAGCGGTATTGTACGGGTTAGCACCATTCTTGTTTGAAATGAACTAATCCTAAATCATTGATTTAAGCAGCGCTAAACCAGAGAAACCTGCATCGAAATTGTAATTAGTGGAAGAAACTCTTTCTACTCATTTGGGTTTTTTTCAGGAGCTCTAGGAGACACAAAAGGACAGTAATCCTCCAGATCCTTACCTATCCCCAAAACAGAATGGAGACAAGGCCAGGGACTGACCTTTATGTAAAGACCTGAGACTAGTTGGTTGGCTCGTGATGATTTATTTTCTGACCATCTCCCTATCACCTTGCAAACTGCCCTTACAATTACTGTCTGCTATTTATCTCTTCCTTTTTATTTTATTTTTTTAATATTAAGGTGTGAGACATGAAACAGTCTTTATTGCATAAATAAAAATTAATTTCACATTACACAAAACAACTTTTCTTCTCATGTTGGATTGGTAACAAAAAGTTCTTATTCATTACACCAAATACCAGAACATCAAGATACAGATGAAACAAAGGGGGTAGAAGAAATAAAATACATTCTTTTCCCAACTGATCTGCCACTCTGCAGTCAGCAACTTATCTTTCATACATCAAAACCCTTGTGAAGGTGAAGCCTTACCTGACAGCACATACATATTTGCGATGCTGGTGCATTTTTTAAATTTTCTCTTTTTTAGAGTGTTTTCTGTAAAAATGAGATTTATTGACCTGTGTTTGGATTATATGGAGAACATTCAGCTGTTCCTCTAGCTCTCACACTTCTTGGAGAAAGAGAGTCATTGTGTTAGTAGTGACTATTGAAGTCATTGAACTTCATAATTGTGAAGTAGTACATTAAAAGAATTAAGGCTGGGTAACATATGGCAAATAAAATCAAGTTACTGGCAGCAAAAGGGCATACACGAAGAATGTATATATTGAACAAGTCAATGGATGACGTTTTAAAAGCTGCACCTTTCTAAATCCTTTACCCAGGTCTCACTTTATACCCAGGGCTTAAAATTACTTGCGTGCAAGTATATTATGCAACTTTAAGAATATATGTTTTGTGATGTCCCAGTTCTTACTGACCCCTTGTAAAGCATTGCAAAGGGCAAAGAAATGAAGCCTCGAAAACGTAAAATGGCGAATGAGACAGACTTTCATTAGCTCCTGGAAAAAAATATGTTTTTTTTCCTGTAGACCATAGATAATAAGTTTGCAGACAACAAAGGACCAGTTGACGAACAAGCAGCTGAGTTTTGGGTAATAGAGCTGAGTTGTTTGAAAAATGTTGTTGTGTACTGCCTGACCTACATCTGCACTACTTGCAGCTTGGGGAGGGGGGAGAAGATTATACTGAGTGTTTGAGAGTTTCTAAAATCATAACTGGCAGTCTTTGTTCTCATCATAAACAACATGTAAGAAAATCTTACACAGGAATCCTGCCTTTTTAGGGAAAGTAATGACAGCAGGCAAAGAATTTCTTCCAACTGTTTTCTATTCCTTGTCGTGCCAATGCCATTAAGTTAGACAAACTTTTAATAGCTCTTAGTCTTTGTGGCTGTACTTGATGTTTGCTAACAGTGTCCTAGAGGAAGCTAAATAATTAAAAGGTAGACAGTGTGCAGGAGCAAGCAGGACTCTCATCTGCTTCACAGAGTAAGATTATGAAAAGTCAGGACAAGATATCCGGAAAATAAATTTTAAGTAAAAAAAGAAAATTACTGTTGGGTTAGCTGCACCAACAAATATACAAACAATACAGAAGTCAAATGATGGAATTTAGTGAGGATAATAAAGCTGTTAACAGGTGGAAGTAGACTGCAGAAGGCACCTAATTAATAGAGTGAAACTGTGTAATCCGTTATGTTTTCATCCACACAAGACCCATTTAAGCTCAGCTGAAATCTCAAATGAGTTGAATCTTATGTTTTCCAAGCATGAATGTTCAGCAATATCTGACTGTGAAGGCAAACTCAGCACAGAGTTGCGTATAGTTAGACGATGTCACTGCAAAAGCAGGTTTCATGCAAGTTAGTGGAAGCAAAGTGTAAACTTCCCAGGTCATTGTGCACATCAGGATTTCAGACTCCCCACAACGAAAATATTAAATATATCCATACGTAGTAGGGTCAATCCTGTGATTATCCCCTGTGTTTAGTTCCCAAAGTCGAATTTCACAAATGTTGTGGTTTTAATTGGGGACGAGATAGTGAATCCAGTTTAGTGACCCAGTGTTATGTGACTTGAGTGCTGGAGACAATACTTCGTGAAAGAAATGTCACGAAATCACATCCCTGTTAGAAGCAAAGACTCCTTGAGGCTAGGTATCAACAAAATTCTTTATTCCTGTTCTTTGTAGAAACAGACTTGAAGGCTCAGATTCAAAATACCAATTAGGATCTGTTATGCTGAATGCTGTAGCACCTGCAATTAGAGGCATAATTCAATTAACATCTGTTCACAGTCACATATTCAGAAACTTACACACCTATGAGCTTACATATGCATACACTTACATACTGACTGGGAAGAATTATGTTCCTAAATATGGCTTCCTAACAGATAACGTGATAGATGCAACGCTAGTGAGGCAGAAATGCCAGGAGATTACATGCCTTGTAGGAATCTAGGACTTGTGACGGAAGAACCCTATTGAATTTATCCTTTTTGCCAGATGAATCTGGATCGATCTATTTCTTTAATTCCAAGTTATACAAAATCCCCAGAACTAGACAGAAGTTGCATAAGTCCATCACCATCGCTGAACTAGTATGGCTCACTTGCTTGGTAAGCTCTTTAAAAGACTGACCAGTGCTGGAAAGGAAGGGAACCTGAAATAACCACTTCTTTTGAACAGAAATAACTGTGGCTCCCGTGCTTTGGGCTGACCTTCATGCTGTCAGTATGTATTAGGTGTATGGTGAAGCTTACCAGACCAGATCTCCAGGGACTTTGGTAAAGGGCTGCCTAAGCTGTGAATTCCTGACAGCCTTAGGCACTGAGTCATGCAGCTCAGCCAGCTTGGTGGCCTATCTCAGCATGCACAGTAGCAAAACTTTAGGCACCTACTTAAGCTTTGTGTTGAAAACTTTTGGTGCCTGTGCATGCTGAAGCACTTTAGCAGCAAAGCAGCTTTTTTTGTGAATCTCCTCAGAGTTAAGTACATGAATACAGCCTAAAATGAAATTGAAGTGGCACAATTCCTTTGTGAGGGTCTGCATAAGTTCTCTGAAACGAAACTCATCTCTTTCATTAGGAATATCTGTCAGCAAGAAAAAGATTTAAAGGTCATTGGTTTGCAAAACGGTATGAGCAGAATCTCAAGGCTGGTAGAGCAAGTCTTGCTGAGGAAGCTGAAAGGAAAGGGATGAAACATCTTAATTCTCCCTGCAGGCCCCCTGAGTTCCTCCAGTGCTCTTCTGGTTTTGTCCGTGCAACTATCTACTGATGAATCTTATGATTAGGGTATTCCACTTCCACCAAGTAGTAGCAAACACTTGTACAGCAAAATGGATACGAATAGAAAAAAATGTGGGGGAGAGATACTGCTTTTTTTTTTCTCATTGAGATATTTATTTACATCGTGCAATTTTGAATACTTGTTTGATGAAAGACTCTGCACTTTATTCTCAGAAGTAGTTTTATTTTTCAAAAGTATATTTATTATTTATTCTAAAGCTTTTGAGTAGGAAGACACACTGAAGATTACTATAATGTATATCTAGCTCCCATTTCATTGCAAAGATACAGGGGAATCTGGGGTTGTTGATTTTCTTACAGACTAAAAATCAATGGTAACCTTATTGTAGATAATGAAGAAGTTTAAAGACACAAATATTTAGTGGACATACGTATTCCCTTGAATTTCAGTGTTAGTGGGTTCTCTGTTGCAGTTTAGCATATATTTTTTGAGATGTTTTAAAAAAATGCAAAGGAAGAACTTGAACAATGCTTTTTAAAAATACTACATGCATAACTTCAGATACCATACTACAATATAATAGCAGCTCTCTGTCAACATGCTAAGGGCATAGAGAAAAAGGAAAGTCCTTAGGAAGAAAGAAAATGAATTGGAATATGGAAAACAGCTGAAGAAATGTATGATTAAAAAAGTATTATGCCCTCTTTATTTTCCAAACATGGATTGATGGGACAAAGTCCTTCAGCTGTTTTTAGAGTGTAGTACAAATATTAAATAATTTACCCAAAGAGCTCGCACTTTGCAGTCATACTATCCAACAATAGAATTATGCAATTAGGCCACTAACGGACTTCTTCTCAGCTGTTAACGTCAATGTAAAGAGCAGATGTATGAGTCATGTCACCTGTTGTACCGAGAACTCAATTAATATGAAGATTACCATTCCAAAGCACAACTCCATGCAAGAATCTCTTAAATGTAATCTATTTTGTGTTAAGAAATTCTATTTGTACAACTGTCAGCCTTCAAAGTGGCCTTTTAGCCCTAATATTTTTGTACTGTTAGGCACAAAAAAAAGAAGCAATTGCAACATCTCACAAATTGTATAAATTATCAAAGGGCACTACATCCATCTTCATCCTAAAATGTGTGTTACTTTGACACTAAGACGGCTTCATTGTTGTTTTTACCCACTTTGTTCCTAAGTTTCTGTCCCCCCTTTCCACAAGCAGTTTTGTTGCTTGAAAGGAGGCGGGAAAGGGAACTGCTGGATCCAGTGGGAATTTTATTCTTGGATTTTTTTCACAGGGAAGGTGCATCAAAGTGGACTTTGGTTATGAAGAAGATGCATTATTTATTATTACTGTGGAGGGAATTATGAATGCTCTACTTCATTGTTCCATTTGATTTAAAACCAGTGGAAGAGGGAAATTTTTGTTGAGTAGTCTCTTCCTTCGGACTGTTTGTTTATGTCTTAAGTTACCATAATGGCTGTATAATTGACAATTCATTTTAATGATCCATTTGTTCCACATTCTTCCTTGAAAATGGACCAGCTAATCAGAATTATTGTCATTATTCTCACAATGGCACCTGAAGACCCAAATCACAATTCCTCTTATAAATAAAGGATGGAAAATTCAGAGACATCATTTTGGCCTTCCTAACTGTACCATCTAATTGCCTAAAAATCCTGTGCTTGGCTCTGTTGGGGTGATTCAGAAAGCTGTAGTGAAGCAACTGGGCTTCCTACACAACAAAGAAGATACTCTAAGAGTCTCCAAAGCATAATTCACAGTGGCTGGTAAGAAACAGGCACTTCTGAAAGCTGAGCCACAAAAAATGTAGATAAATTAGGAATCCAGAGAACATGGAGCTGACTCTAAAGGCTGTATCTGTGCCTACTTAAAATCCACTCCTCTCTTCTGTACAAAATCTTGTGGCAAATAATGGACTAGAAGCAGGGCAGAGGAAGATCTGCTAATGACAGATAAAAAATCAGTTATAGACTTGCCTGGGTAGTTCCCCTTTCTCACTGCATCTCCTTCACAAATGTTTGTGGGTATCTAGACCCATGAAGAGATAAGAGGGGTCAACTATTTAAGCCTTGAATTCACAGCTTCAGCAAAAGGTGAGAGTTCAGCACACTTTCTTATGCCTTTCCTATAGATTTTTGGTGACTTGCTCAGTGTGTTATTAATTTTTTTTTTTTATTATCCTTTTGTGGAACATAACTCTCACCAGTCCCTGTACCTTACCCTTTGGAAGCTGTTAGAGCTTAGACTTAGAGCCATTAGCACCGCTTAGAGCACAGAGGCCTGACTCTTACGCTTTGAAAGACCTTACCTGGGACCAGACAATTTTTAGGCAGTCCAACACCTAAACTCTTCGAATTGTGCCCTTAGGCTTATTCATGACCTGTTGGAATTGAGAGAAAATATGAGGCCTTGTGCTTAAAAAAATTGTTTATTTTTTTTTTGTTGCCGCTATTTGTATTGCTAAAATAACCTTCACTGAGGTTTTTTTTTTAAGAAGTCATTTACACATTTTATCACGTGCGTTGTTTTCAGTGTTCACCAAGTATAAGGGCTGGCTCCTAAATACAAAGGGATTTTGCCACTGAACATAATGGGAACAAGATCAGGTCGTATGTCCAAGACAGATGTCACCTTGCAAAGAACAAAAATACTGATGTCTTCACTGCAAAAAAGTCTAGGCCCTTCAGGAGTTTCATGAGAAATTGTCTTCAATTAAATAAGGCACCATCAGAAAACAAAAACGAAACAATCTGGAAGCTCCTGAGGCTGAGACAGACAACAGACACTGGAATGAATGATGCCTTTGGAGCAGCTCCCGGTCAGAAAATGGGAGCAGAACATGCGAGCTGGAGGCTAAGGTTGTCCTGAAGACATTAGAAAGGGAAAAAAAGGCTCTTGGCAAATAGCTCTGTTAGATTAAATGACAAAGAAGGGTTGTAGGAGTTTCCCCCCCACTCCAGTATTACACTCTGGGATTTCAAACAGAGGGGGCAGCGTAAATTCCATGCTCTAATAATAACAGCTGAGGATAGGAGAGAGAGTGTGCAACATCGGTTCTTATTGCAACAACGAGGGGGCGGGAGAGTTTGGCGCGTGAACTGCAAGGACATTTAAGCCAAGTCTGCTAGAAACCAAGGCTCTGGGCTCCAGCAGCCCCTAAAATCTACCTAGAATTATAAAAAATGAAAAGCTGGAAGGGATTTTAGGCACTTTAATGTATCCTTCCTTTTGACCATGGCTGCTTCCTGGTTAGCTGCCTTTGCATGACACTCCTTCAGCACAGAGGGTCAACTTGTGCTCAGCTTTAAACACATCATTTGTATTATTCATCCCCTTGAGTCTCTTGCTGAATCATGGCTAGGACCGATTGTTACCAGGTCACCCTTACAGCAAAACTAATGAAGCTATCTTTGGGCTAATAAAACTGCACAATTGTAATATGGAGCAGAAAAATGTACATATGAGTGTGTAATTCAGGGTCCATCTCATATATCAGTTCTTAATAATTCTTCCTGATAAAGGGTGGTGCAGCAGTGTCTGACAAATGGCGTAGTCAGTAATTGTATTCTGTAATATCCATTTTGAGAATGGATATGTAAGTGTCCCTGCATTCTTCGTTACCGCTAAGGAGAATGCTGTTAGTGACCGCCAGTTCCTGATCGTCTCTAATAATAAGGACGAACAGTGAGCTAAGCTCATGTTGTTCATGATGCTGTGGCAACTGACAGTACCTTTGAGACCAGGTATTGCTGTTGCCACTTCCTCCTTCCTCAGCTCCCTGATTCATCAGAGTCTGTGAGCTTTTCTCTTTTGTTTGTTTTTTTGTGTTCCGTTCACTGCTAAGTGCCTTTCAGAGTTGAAACATGCAAAACGAGTGTTATAATGAGATGTTATTTTCAGTGTGCTTGTGCCAGGGTCTCAAAGGTTGCAAGGTTTCTATATTAATAGCATCTGAGATCTGAATGATTCCTGCACAAAGTAGTCCAAGTAATGTTGTCTAAAATTTCTTTTGTCCAGCCCAGTACCTCACAGCTGAAGTAGACGATATCTTTTTGAAAACACGCATCCAATACAACCAATAGAATATTTTTTCTGTGTTCTTTGGTAACTATTCCAATAGTTAACTGTCTGCTTTTAAAACAATATACCTTAATTCCAGTCTGAATTTCTCTAGCCTCAACTGCCAGTCACTGATTGTTATTGTGCTTTTGTTAGATTAAGGTAAACATCGATTTTCTTTTGTCCAGCCCACAAAGAGATTGTTTCAAAATCACATCTCACCCTTCTCTTTGAGAAACTACTTCACTCTGAGATGTATTTTCTGGAATAACTTCTGTCTATCTATTCTGAAACTGCTAAATTTACAGTATTCTCTTTGAAGCACACACATCAGAACTACATACAGCTCACCAGTGGTGGTCTCTTCAGCCTTGTGTATGGCAGATTATACCTTCTCCCTCCTTCCTGCTAACATCGCTGTTTCACATTCAAGGAGTGCCAGAACCCTGCTTGTCACAGCTTTGCACTGAGAGTTCATAAACCACTATTTATCCACCAAGACTCCCAATCTCTTTCCAGAATCACTGCTTTTCAGGACAGTCTCACATCCCTTAACTACGATCTGTGTAAACAATGTACTTTTAGCTTTACTTCAGGCAACTTTTGTAAGGAGAAGTATCTTTCCTTTATGAGATCCACGTATATACTCAGAAAATAAAAACAAAAGAAGCCTTGGGCACGTGAGCTCTTCTTCATTTCTGTGTGGAAACTGATCAAAATCAGACAGATACACACCCAGATATTGAATAGCACAGACATTAAAGCACTCTTCCATTTCAAAACAGGAAGGGACACATCCCTCGTGTCCCTGGTGACAGATCTAACTACTGGGATATTGCCTATTCTGTGGCAGCTTTCCTCTCTCTTCTTGCCGGCTTGCTCTTTTTTTTACTTTCTCTTACTGAGAGCTGTCCGTCAGCCAAAGAGGTCTTTGTGCAAGAGATTTGGAGTTGGAGTGATTTTACAGTTAAACCCATTGATGCAATAAAAACCAGCACCTCTTCCACAATCCTTTCCTCACTTTTATAGCATTAAGCCACTACAGCTGCAACAACATTACTGCTTTTAGCTGCATCAAAATTCTTGTTGTGTATTTGGAGTCAATTTGTCAAATGATCTGAATAGCTGTCTTTAGATCAGCTTTGCTGTCTGCAAGCCTTAGCAGGAATGCTTTAAGGCTTTCTCCAGAGTTATATTTAATAATACTTTAATATTATTAAATATTCTAATACTTCTATAATTTTTTTTTTCTCATTTCACCAAATAGAAAATTAAGATTGAGAGCAGATAATATTTTTCCAAATCTCAAGTAATTTATGGCTTTGGTACAGGTTATTTGAATTTCCCTGGTAGAAGTCAATCAAAAATAATGAATCTTGTTCAAGAAATTAATCTAGTTTTGCAGCTCCCTACTGTGTGTATTATGACATGCTGTAGAAAAGAAGTCTTTCTTAAATATGTTTGGTCTTGTCTGTTTCACCACTCTGAAACTCTCTCTCTGCTTCCTAGATGAACAGAGGAATTTTCTTTCCTCCTCCTTCGACTTGGCACCTCAAATTTCAGTTCCCAGTCCTTCAGCAGCTTAGCTAACAGCTAAAGAGATCACTTAATCCAATATCCAACAAACTCTTTCAGCATTTGCTTATCTCTAGGTACCTGATGTGTCCAGTGACGGTGTGATGACCTGCCTTGTTGCACCAGACATGTTGGCCTCTACAGAACACATTTCACTTTCTCACGGACTTAACTCAAACTCACAGGCAAGTAGCTTCTTCCACCTAATAAGTGTAAAGTTAAACTGAAGTTCTGTCAGCTACTTAAACCAAAATAAACATCGTGAACTGATATTCTGAGGTACAGAGAAAAAACCATAACATTTGTGATCATCAGTAGGCATTGTCAAAGTTCAGTAGCCACCAGGTCTGTGCCTTACTTGTTTCTGTACTGAAATTGCTGAGGGATACACAGGTCAAATATTCATATGAGGAAGAATTCACTATTAAGAATTCAAATCTGTCTTTCCTTCCAGTGATGTTACACGGAATATTTGTGACAGCAGTGTTTTCTCTACTCTTTCTTTCGATAAAATGGTGCAATGTCTCAAGTAGAGATTTAAGTGCACCTCTTTACAACCAACCTACTCAACAGTCAATAATAAACTGGAAATGCAGATTATTAATAACTCTGAATCACATGCTGTAAATTGTAAACTTTATTTAAGAAGGAGCAGTTTGGATTTTATACATTTCTTTTCATATGATATGAAATCATTAAATTAGTGGTGTAATTTTATTTAGGAACACACATAAAGCATAACTGGCTGGTGGATCTGAATATTGCTGATAATAAAACAAGAATGATGCTGACCTGGACAGAAAATCATTAAGTGTGATCATTAAAATATACACACATTGTAATAATAATCCAATCTAGTCAGCTTCTTTTATTTAAGGATATAGTGTGCCAATGCCAATACTATTAGTGTAAGTGGCCAGCAATGCTATGATCATTTAGTACAGTCTGTATTAACACTGAAAAAGAACAAACAAAAGACATCAAAAGCATAAACAGAAAAAGTTAATATCACCAGAAAAAAAAACCCACAACTGAAGGAGCAAAGCTCCATCACTTCATTTTTAGCTGAAACCTTCCTGCTGACCCCATCTTCTGAACCAAAGTCTGTTCCTCAGTCACAGGCTGTTATGGTTGTTTTAGGTTGTTTCCAGCTTTGAAGTTCTATTTATGATAAGGAGAAGCTGAAAAGAAAAAGCTAGAAATTCTTAAAAAGAAATAGAACTTTTAAGTACATATGTTCAAAGACTACTTGTATGCTCACTTTAAAAAAAGAAAAAATTAGAGCCCTCAACTTTGAGAAAGACCAGAGATCAGCTGAAGAGATGGGAGGAAAGAAAACCAGAAGAAATTAATTCATTGTCAGAGCAGAAAGCACCTAGGAGAAGCTGATCAGAAATGAAGTTGCAGGGTGGGGAAGATAAGGGAGAGAACGGTATAAGCTGAAAAGGAAGTATTGAGGCAAAAGCAGGCACTTTTAGTAAGAGATATTTTTTAAGTGTTCCTTTCCTGAAAGAAGCTTTCCAAACAGATTGCACTGTATTTCACCTTTATGCACTTCAAAATTACAAAAAAATAGCAAAAAAATCTAGTTCTCTGGGTAAATGGTCCTCTGATTGTTCAGATCACATTTGTTTTATAAACCTACTGTGTGTGTATATGTGTGTATATATATATGTATAAACCAAAGTTAGGTAGTGCCAGTTTCTCTGAGTGGTACTGATCTACCTCAAGAGAAAAAGCTATGGAGTCTGTAAAACAACTGCAGATTTTCACTGGTTTAGAAGTCTAGCTCTCTTTTACTGTACTTTATGCATGCGCTCTAAAAATCTAAGCCTAAACTTTAAAGTATACACAGAAAGTAAACATATCTCCATTTGAGGAGTCTGAGCCTTGTACATGAGACTGAGGGATAAAGAAAACATCTATGTTTTTTGCTTTCAGGACTTAGTGAATATGTACACTGGAAAACTCGGGATATTAGAAACTATAAAGACAGTGGATACTGTACCCAAAGGGTGGGTAGTTAATAAAGTAGTGGATGTACCTGTGCCATCATAGCCCAGAGATGGCCAACTAATAAGGATAAAGATGGGGAGAAAAAAAAAGAAAAAAAGAAAAGATTTATGTTCGATTGGATGACTAATTCAGGACCAAGCTAAAAAAGAAGGCTACTTTTGCAAATGACAATTTTCTAAATGCTTATGCACCTAACTCTACCCTGGTAACTCAATAACCAATTAATATGCAAAGTAGTACCTTTTATAACACACCAGGGAGAAAATCAGGAACATTTGAACAATGAAATCCTGATTCTGCACTACTAAAGTCCATATGAGTTTTGCTCTTGACCTCAGTGAGCATTAACATGTAGTTATCTATTTCAGCAGCAGTACAGCCCCTCCCATTCTTTGACTTGGTGAGACAGTTCGTTTTCCATATAATCAAGACTGCAATGAACAACTGCTTTCTCTTCTCACTAAAATCTGTCATAAAAAATGACTGCATCAACACCAGGCATTTGGTATAATGGAATTAAAGTAATCATGCTGCAAAACATTGTCATAGAATGATATTTCTTGCCTTGACATGAAATGTTTTGGATTTACTTCAACATTTTTGTATCAGGTAAGGGTGCTTTGGTCTTTGGATTTTTGTAGAAGCAGACTGCTATGTTCTGAAAAGGTCCATGACATTAGAATGAATTACTTTGTGACAGGGTCAAGTGCAGCTTTTAAAATGCAGAATGGGATTTCCTCTGTCTGTATAGTTCATATCTGAGGGCACAGGACTTGTTTATTTGGTCAGTCTGCAAATGGGTCCTTCATAAAATACAGTAATAACAATAAATGCATCACGGAGATGAACTAATTAAAAAGCAACCTTCCCTCCACTGTTTCATGAACAGCAAAGAAAACAAAAAAAAAACTTGTTGAGGTTGTGGAGTTACCAGGATACAGATGCATAACCATCACTCGGGATTTACTGAGAAAATACAAATTCTCACTATCAAAGGTTAACATATATGTTTGAACCTTGTCATGGAGGATGTCGGTACATATTCTACCTCCAGGTGACTGGGACTGATATGATACAACTTTATAGAGTCTCCACAATATTTCACCTCACTGTGAGGGACAATTCTATTTGAATCATTTCTAATACTAAGGCAAAATCTGTGTCCTTGCACCTCCACGTATGCGGCCTTTAGAAAAAGAGTCAGTAGGGACTGGGAATATGGTGATTTTTTTGTTGTTTGTTTTCGTACCCCACTAACCTTTCTTTCACATTTATCTCCCTTGTGTGGCTGGGTTGTGTCTGTGAGAGACTTTGACTTGTGATAGATTCTGAAACACCACAGCTGTTTAGAAACATTTTCCCTCTTCATTAATTCCCTGGATATGGGATAACCCTCCTGCCCTTACTCTCCTACCGGGAACACAGTCCCCCCACTAGTCATGTGCATGCTATAGCACGTCCTTGGGAGACAAGGAAGGAATAGCAGAGTAGTGAGAAGAGGTTGGGTGTGCAGCCTGCTCTACAACTACGCCGTGACTCTGCAAATGGGAAAGATCAGCTCTGGTAGAAGCAGAGGAGAGCTGTACAGCAGAGAAACAGACTGGAAGTTACCATGCACGCTGTGACAGGTTAGGACACAAAGCTAGTATTGTGGCTACATTATAATGGGAGTGCCTGATAATTTTGGTGTTGTTTGGTATTACACACTTTTGGTTTGTCACAGAAACTGTCTGTCACTTATCGTTACTGTCAATCAGTCCGCTTGCCCTGCCAGGTGAGGAAATTTGCCATAGGAGGAGTTTACTTCTGATTTTGATAGGGAAGGTTCATGTAGCCATAGTGAAGGAGGGCATCTGGACTGATGAATGACTTGTACTATCTGCAACCCCTTCCCTGACTATGTCCCAGCTGCCTCTGAGAAAATGAGCCGTGGTAAGACTGTGGTTTACAGTTGTTGGATGTGTTTTACAAGCTGTAAAAAATCTGTTTACAAAAGATAAGGTGAAAAAAGTTGTAATAAAGGTGAATAATTTTGACATGCTAATATATGTCTTTAAATCCTACCCCAAATATGAACCAAATACCTATATGGATAATTCCTTCTCCTGTTCAGTTTTTTACTTCCATGTGAGATCACTACACCTCCAGAATATCTTGAGTGAACTTAATGAAATTGTTCTGGATGAGTAATGGGAGATACAGTTACGATACCATGATTTCATGGTTGTAGTAAACATTGCACAAAGCAATCCCGGAATGATAATGCTCCATACTGTTATGGAATCCATTTTATGGTCATATTCTGTCCTTGCTGCTGCTTTTCTCCACAGAGCAGTGACCATGATATCCCAGAGGTAGAGTGTGGGAGGATATAGTAACTATTTGGGCACCATGAATTGCCTTTTATGATATGGAAATCTTCAGTATATGCCTTGGTTTCTCCAGTTCATCACCCAGCAACAAGGAGACAAAGCAAAATAGTGCTCATTGAAAGAACAGAATTCCTACTAATAGCCCAAAGAAGCTTCACCAATCCTTTCTCAAAAAGAAAAAAGCATCATGACTCTTGATAGTATGATAGCATCTTGGTATCAGACTTATGTAAGGTTAAAGCTTGATACCGCTGTTTCAGGTTTACATTGTCATAAATGAGAGCAGAACTTAGTCCTATATCTCTGCCTTTATTCCATAGAGCTCAAGGAGTTCTAACTCACTGAAAGGTTTATTTATTTGTTTATTTTCTTCTTTTTTGTCTTGCACAGACCTCCTTTCATGCATTGCAAGGTTCATTTAGGGGTAAAATCCTCCCCTGATTGCTAATGCTACATCATGAAAATTCCTCTCTTGATCTCTCCAGCTCACCAAATCTGCAGTTCATTTCAACTTTATGTTGAAATATCTCATAATTTTTCACCCATTTGCTGTTACAATTTTCTTTAATTTTGCAATATGTACTTTACTTTAGGGGAAATTGTAGACCCTATCTGAATGGCAGATACAAATCCAAAATTGAAATCACATCCCCTTTGGAAGGAGAAACTTTGGAAACTTCAGATACAAGTCTGAATTCTCAGCACCCTCAAGAACTTGTACATGTTAAAACCAAAATCTGGAAGCTTTTCGCGTGTGTGTTTGTGCCTGGAGCTGTTAAGTTATAAATGACCTTAAGCTCAGCTACCATTTCTCCTTTTCTTACAGAAAATATCAGCTGCTGGTCTTGTTTCTGAAAAGAAGAGGTTCTGTTAAGAGGTGCGTGACGTACTCTTCACCCTGTCAAAGCACTCTATATGCAGAAGAGTTTAGGGACCACAAAGAAAAGGTTACCAGTCCTGGTAACTCAAGGACTCAAGAAGTATTAGGTAATTGAGATCAAACTCTGAATAAACCTTTGAACATTTATCTGTTTACTCAAAATGAATCTGAATGTTGAGCCTTCTGAAGTTCACTTGTCCCTGTTATTTGAAAAATGGATTATGATAAATTACTGAGTTGTCACTGAGAGACAGGAAGACTTCAGTGCGAGGCAAGCCAGCAAAACTCCATTGGAAATACAGTATAAATTACTGACCTCTAAAATTGTCACTTTGATATCACTTGACAATGTCATTTTAATCAGAAAATCTCCTTTTGTGCTGTCTCTGCTGCCAGTTGTAAAGCTTTCTGGCACCTATATGTTTCCAGTAAGATTTACTAGTCTGTATCTTTAGCAACAAATAGAATGCACCTGGTTGGTGTTTCTCTTATGCTGTCAGCAGGGCTCCCTATGTGTCTGGATAGAGTCAGTATAAGAAGAAACGTTTGATATGATGGATCTGTGAGGGAGCACTTGAAGTGCTTTTCAAGGGGAGGTGCGGTGCGAACTCTACAGAGTGCTCACAGGTCCCGTGGCAGGAAATACAGCAATTCAGATTGAAGAAGCAAATTCAGAATATGCAATCAACTGTGATTTCTCCCTGATTATCTCAGGATAAATTAGGGAATGCTTTTTACAGCTAATCAGAGATATCTGGAAAGAAGTAATTTGCATAACTTCAAGTCAAATTATGTCATGAGGACAGCTGAGCTAATGTAAACTGGCATTTACTGTAAAATTAGCATGTATTGCATTCAAACAGGGAAACAAAGAGGCAGTGGAAACCTGTCGACTAGAAACTAGGAAGAGCAGCATTAATTGATGGAGTGCAGACGCTGTGCTACATGAAGCATATCAATGCATGAAGCACTAGGAACGTAAATATACAAAGGCCAAAACATTTGCAGAGGGGACTCATCTGACAAAACTGTAAATACCATGGATTCTGCTGGCTGTCTAACTGTCACTTTGTAGCTGCATTTTGTCGTGGTTTGTAGTTTAATATTCCAGGGGAAAAAAATCTGTGTTTTCTCATTTAGGGGAGACTGTTTTTCACTTCCAGTAAATCCAGCCTAAAATTAGCTACTAATTCAGTATTATAGCAAGGCTGGAAAAGACAATCATACGTGCTTTTGCTTCTCCTTCAAAAACACGCAATGCGCTGGAATTCCTGTTCACCTGTATCTTCAAGAGAGTGGTTTTGAAGTCTAATTTTATCATGGGGGATATATAAGAGGCTCTGGCTGCCTCATGGCAGGCTGCCAGAGTTTCTGCCCATTTTAAGCTCTAAGTCTGACAAGTTTCCTATCTGGAAGCCCTGATCTGAGAATGAGCTTCATGTGGTGAAGCACTGGAAGATGTGATTTTTCATATGGCACCAAAGGTTCAAACACTTCTGCCAGCCTGGTGCTTCAATTGATAGCAAGAGCATGTTCCTGTGAGCTCTGATGTTCATCTGCAATCCACTTTATGCAGAGCTAAGGCCCAAAGTAGGACTTCGTCCAAAGGCTGGCAAGGGATGGATGTACAGACATTGGAGTTTAAATGAACTAAACACATAAGGCAAATGCTTTCTTGCAGGAGCTTTGAACGCTAATACCCATTATCAAATCTATGGAACGACTGCCATTCTAAGAATAAATTAAACTGGAGACTGATGCAGTTAGGCAGGATCAACCAGTGACTAGTTTATCCCTGAAGTTAAGGCAGTGTCTCTCCACAGTATGTACTTTTTCATAGGTACGGATCTGGGTAACGTTTTTCTTAACGAGGGTCACCCAGCTCGTGAAGATTTAGTGCTTGGCATCTGGTATCAGTTTTGTTACAGCTGGTATTTAGAAGATGCAGATTATCTGTCCAGTCCAACACTGAGACAGAACAGTCTCAGTGGTGAGGTTCTGGATCTCTGAAATGGTTTTTCACCTTTGGTGAAACTGATTCACAAGCATTTAGGTGATTAGTTGACTCCCATGTAGACTTCTAATTACTTTTAGCTTTCTTTGAAAAAAATTAGCTCTTCTAATTTTAAAAGCCGTGTTATTGGTTTTATTTAAATACATGACATTCATTATCAAACACAGTTTTAACACAGGTCATTCATATACAGATTATATAATTTCCACTGCTTACTTGAATATGCATTTCATTTAATGTGAGTCCATGTACAGATTTTTGTTTGAAATCCTGTTTTGAAGAGGGCTTGACTGACGTGGGAACCAGTCAACCCGGAAAGCAAGGGAGGTTCTCCTCCCACTCTACTCTGCCCTAGTGAGGCCCCATCTGGAGTACTGCATCCAGTTCTGGGCTCCCCAGTTCAAGAAAGATGAGGAGCTACTGAAGAGAGTCCAGAGGAGGGCTGCAAAGACAATGAAGGGACTGGAGCGTCTCTCCTACGAGGAAAGGCTGAGGGAGCTGGGCTTGTTCAGCCTAAAGAAGAGAAGACTGAGAGGGGACCTAATATATACTTACAAATATCTGAAGGGTGGGTGTCAGAAGGATGGGGTCAAACTCTTTTCAGTAGTGCCCAGTGACAGCACAAGGGGCAATGGGCACAAACTGAAGCATAAGAAGTTCCATCTGAACATGAGGAAGAACTTCTTCACCCTGAGGGTGATGGAGCACTGGAAAAGGCTGCCCAGGGAGGTTGTGGAGTCTCCTTCTCTGGAGATATTCAAGACCCGCCTGGACAATATCCTGCCTGCTCTAGTTGACCCTGCTTCGGCATGGGGGTTGGACTAGATGACCCACAGAGGTCCCTTCCAACCCTTAACATTCTGTGATTCTATGATTCTGTGACAAAAAAATAACTATATTCAAACCTATTGTGGTTTAATCCAGCAGTCGGCAGCAAGGATCACACAGCCACTCGCTCGCTCCTCTGCCACCGTGGGATGGGGAGGAGAATGGACAAAAAAGTAAAACTCTTGGGTTGAGATAAAGACAGTTTAATAAGACAACAAAGAAAGGAATAATAATAATAGTAATAATGAACATGCAAAATAAGCTATACACAATACAATTTTTCTCACTGTCCAATGACCGATGGCACAGCCAGTCCCCAAGCCGCGATCACAGATTTCACCAAACTCATGACAAATCTTGAACTCACAGGAAATTGATCCACAGCCAGCCTCCATTTATACAGTGAGCACAACGTCTATGGTATGGAATATTTCCATTGGCCAGCCTGGGCTAGCTTCTGGCTCTGCTCTCTCCCAGATCTTGCACACCTGCTCATCAGCTGAACATGGGAAACCGAAAAAGGTCCCTGATGTCTTAGCAACAACTGAAAACATCAGTGTGTTATCAAGGTTCTTCTCATACTAAATCCAAACTGCAGCAGGTACTGGGAGGAAAATTGACTCTACCCCAGCCAAAACCAGGACAAAACACTGACTAAATGTTTAATCCCTAGCTATGCCCAGATCCAGAAATTTTATTTCTGCTTTTCCCTTTTATTGTACCTGTCCCAAAAAAGTGTATTCTCTTAGTGTGGGTTTGCTTATTGTATTTTCCCTTTTTTCTTTTCCCTCAGCAGCTTTTTTATAAGCACATAAGCATGTGTACCTAACATTGCTAGGCCTGAGTTCTCTGGCATGGAAATTGCTTTCTTACAGCATTTTTAAGAAAGTAAGAAGAAAGTCTAAATTGGAAAAGGCTATTCCTGTCTTCCTGTTTGGTCAATGGTTTATTTTCTTCTGCTGAAATAGTCTAAATTTTTACAAAACCCTTTAAATAGTCATTTGTATTTAAGCTTACTAAGCTATAATAAATTGTTTGTTTAAATTTCTGCTTAATACTGCTTTCTTAAACTACATACTGTTTCCAGTTTTCACTGGAAAACATTAAGAAAAATTCAGAGGTCCCAGTTTCCACTCTGTTATACTGTTTACATAGTTGGGTGATCTTATTCAAGTCAGCTGAGATACTTCAATTTAAAATCACTTTAATAACCAGGCATTGATGCAAACTAATCAGATCCAGGATATCAGAGAAAAGGGAATGGTGAAGTAAGACCAGTAGGCCTGAAAAAAACGAATGCTAGAAGATTGTGCCAGGGACAAGATTGTGTTTTGCCCTGCTGTTTTTTGCACTCTTTTTTAAAGCATCTGCTGCTGGCCACTGTTCGAGAACGGTCACTGATCTGCACCTAATCTAATAGAAAGAGTGGTTGTGTTGTTATAACTCAAGCTAGTGCCTAGTAAAGGCACTAGGAGCAGGCAAGACCCTCGAAACAATCCCAGTGTGACTTGGAAAGATTTCTTCCGGTCTCTGCATTTCTCTGTCCATTCTCTGCATGTGGGAAAGAAATTTGCATATGTAAAGATTTTTCTGTCTCTGTTATAGTCCTGTTAAGGGACATTACACTTTCTACAGTGTGTACAGTGCATACAGCCTTCTTTAAGACCCTGAGATATCTCCAGGCTGCGTTACACACAAATATGCAGAAAACCTTCAGATCTTATTAAGACACAGCTTCTGGGTTGCTCTTTACCTATTTTTACCTTCCTTCTGTTTTCAGTCATTCCTTCCTATTTCAGCTACAGCCAAGCACTTTGACTCCATCTGCGAGGGTGGCAATTCCAGCTGCCTCTGCAGCTGCTGTCTTTGCTATTTCTTGGCCAGCCATCAGGAAATGACTCTTCCTTCCCTAAAGATGTGATACATTTCAGCCAGCTTCCACTTGAATAGCAAAAGAAACCATTTAAATACTACATAAAGACTGTTTCCAACCCCTGAATCTACAGAGCAAAACATTACCTCAAGCAGAGAGCTAACCACAGATTCGCTTTGAAGTCTAGTCAATATATTCATTTACTATTTTTAAGTTTCAGGATTCAAGTCAGTGATTTTTTTTTTTTTTACTTTCAGGCCTGTTAAGAATGTTCATGCAGGCCTTATCTAGACGACAGGTCCTAGGAGAGATTTGCAGGGTCCAGATCCAGCTACCTAACATGACTGCAGCCTGACACTATGGCGCACACACACACACACATACCCCCCTCTATTTTTCACGCAGTGAAACCCATGCATGCCGCCTGGCAGCAACCAGGGTGAGTGCAGCTGAGTACAATTAGTCTGCATTGTGGATACGACTAAATATGTAGCAAAATACAGCCAAATCTAAACAAGAGTGAACATTATTATTAATGCAGTAGAAAATGGATAAGATTCGCTATCTTAATGGGAGTGAATAGAAAGTATGTCACCTAATCCCGGCCACAGCTGGCAACACAATGCTAAATTGTCTTGCCCCCATTAGGTTTGCCACTTGCAATTGCTTTTACCCAACACAGCAGAAAATGAAAGACAAGAACTGCATTCTAAATGTCTCATGGAAGAAAAAGAAGTTTTTCCAAACCTTGTATACTACTACTTCTCCCATTGTTTAAAAGACACAGGTAACTTGAGCTACTGTCTTAAAATACATCTATGACAAAAGGGAGCTGTGGGTTTTCTAGGCTAAGGTGACAGCTTAACGTGTGTTTTTATAAGATGGTGAACAGGATTCCACAGGTGCTAATGACGTTTTGTCACCATTATTTCTTTGCTAAACTTGCTAAAACATTTTGATGATCCAGTAGCACCCCTTCTCTGTTGGTGAAATAAGCACGGAACATTAGCTTAATGTTATTTTTATCATGAACTTAATAGCTCTACGGAATTTAGAGGCTTCTTATACCAGCTTTTTCTATGAGAAAAATAAAATAACATTGTTAAAGTAAAGCATAAGTAAGGCACAGTTAGTGCCAACAGTTATGAAGCTCATACTGATATTTCTTTTTCCCATTTCCTGCTAATTTGGCAGAAGAGCTTTTGGCCTATCCATAAATAGATCTACAATAAACCAGACATTAAATTGGAACTAATTTCATAATTAGTGCAGATTCATAGTCACATGTTTGAAAGACAGTCTTGGTTAACAAAAAAAAAACACAACAAAGAAGCATCTAGCAACAGCTTGGGAAAGCATGCATTCAGTAATCCAATATTTATAAAACTATACAATACAAAATCAAAATCTGGAAAGAATTTGCATGGTAGAGCAAGCCTATTGCCTCCAGGTTTAGTTCATAACCTGTTAAAATGGGTGTACTGGCCAAGCTGCCAAACAGGCAGCCGTATCACATAGCAGCCACACGAAAGCCGCTGCCAGTCTGGCTGCACAGGCAGTGCTCTGGTTTCCCTGCCTGCTGCATGGTGAGAAGAAAACAGCCAGGCAGAGCTCTGCAGCTGGTGTCTGCAGTGCCCACAGACACTGACCTACAGTTTCAAACTCTTGCATTCGGCAGAGATGAAGAAGTTGAAAAAATCTATAATGGAGTAAACCAAATGCACGCGATGCTCTAAAGATACTGAATAGTCCTTCCTGATCCCCTAGATGGAAGCTGTGAAATAGGAGATTTTATTACAGATATCAAATTTTTGCTTTCTCAGAGATTTTGTCAGTTACTATGACACTCTCCAGCTTTTCTATAAAATCCAGTATGAGGATCTAACCTCAATTCACACTTGTGACTTCTGATTTTTGCTAAGAAAAGAAGTGGAAGCTTTATTTATGTTGATCTTATACACATTGCTCTGCATTCACGTGTCTCCTGGGTGGATAATCAAAATTCTAAGATTAAAAATGATGCTTCATTTTCATGTTTGAGGTCCTCAAATTTAGACTGCACTCTTGAAAATAGGTATATACAAATAAACTTCTGTGCTTATGCAGAGTGCCGCTGGGTTTCCCACAAGGGAGTGATTGCTGGGCCAGGGCAAACTTAAAAGCCTGGAGTAGATGTTTTTCACAAAGGCATGATGAACATTTATGCCTGAGTCTAAAACACTAGTGCAGTGCATTAGCTTGAAACTTGTCCTGTTGCAGTTTAAATTTTTTGAGGTCATTCATATTTATTTCATATGTATCCAGAGTCTCATCAAAAGCCATCTGGCCTCTAGCAGAAGACTGAAGAGGACTTAGGGTCAAATCAATTGTGCAGACCATTCAGCTTATTCAACATTTAAAACATCTAGATTTTTAAGAAAGTGTAGCCAGTCTTTAAAGATATTGTAAGCATTGCCAGTCCTAATGCCCACTTACATGTAGAATTGTGAGCTCTTCCAAAATGTCCATGTTTGGGCCTTCCAGTCATAGAACACCTAAGCAATGCTGCTTATAAATTTTTCGCACCACACATATAAAAATGGTGAAAAATCACACCATCATTTTCATATCCTCTCTCCCTCAGCTGCTAGCCTTAGGCTGTTCACTGAATCATTGAATACATGTCTGAAAGAGCCAACTGGGCCCACTGACACCAGTGACTAAGAAAGAACATTGCATTTATTCCTTCTGTTAATATTTAATTGTCAATCTCACCAGAATATATTGCCTTGTTACGCATTCTGCTATAGAGTCCTTGACTTGACTTTCAGACTCTGGTTTTGGCAGTGATGGAAAGACAGTTTTGAGAAGAAATAGCTGAAGATGAGGAGCTTGGGTGTATCCAGCTCTAAGTGGGCTTCAGAGAAGTCTTGCAGTCTGTCTACACTAACGGTATAGATTGCAAACCATGCAGATATCCCTAAGATAAACTAAATAACTTCTTCCCAGAGTATGCCTTCAGCCATACTTTAGGCTGGCTAAAAAACCCCAAGTATGTAGGAAGCTGGAAAAATTTCACATGGTTTCCTCATACTGCAGTTAGTGCTGCTGCAGCTTTGAGACAAACTGTTGTCACCTCTTTGGACTGCAGCTCTAACCCTGTCACTGCTGAAGAGCACCAGCTTCTGGAAGAGCCAGTCGAATCTGCTGCTTAGTCACGGAGAAGAGGGAGGCAGGGCCATGGTTTCCATTTCTCTGCTTCTGTATGGAAAAGCACAAAATTTTAAGGGCCATCTGTATGGCATGACTGCTTCTCCAGTGGCTAGTGCAAGCAGAACCAGAAAAGCATCAGAGGCTTTCCTGTATGTTAAGTCCCCATGCTGTTGCTACTCTGAGAATAACTGACAAGAAGAAGAATTTAGAATATGTTCAGACTATTTGTTAAGTGTCTAAAATGAGTAAACCAGTAAAAAGAGGAAAAGAAAAGGAAATAAAGGGAGTTCTACTGAAATAATGCAGCTTTTTCCTTTGATGATTAAAATGCAGTTTAGCATTAAAATGAATGGCTTGTTTTATTTTACCTGATTTATTTAATGCATGACTTCAACATGAATTTTTCCTTAGAAGTCATGGAAACTACCCAGGAGACCGTCAGTTTCCATAAATAAGCCTTTGCATATTTACAAATAAAATTTATTAAGTTTTCTAACAGGAATAGACGTAAGGCCATTCCATCCTTAACTCATACATCAGGGCTTCCTTCTCATAAAAGCAGACATACAAAAATAGGTACAAGAATAATTCCTCTACATAATACTATTGAAATACTCTGAAATATGGAGCAGCTAAAAGTAAACTTCATGGAATGAGGCATGAGCTCTGCCTTCTCTGAGGGCATCCTCTCAGAGACCACTCCTTTGCACTCCTACCTGAGCCACACTGACAGGTAAATTCCATTATGCAGAATCATATCTACCCAACAAGGTTGTTCCAAAGAAAATGTGGAAAAAACCTAGGAGTAGCTTAGTAAGTAGTGACCTCCCTAAAATATTTTGGAAAAAGAGTAAGAACTAACTTTGGGAAGGTGCGGCAGTGAGGAGTGACTCTAGCATGAGAATCACAGAAAATTAGCATTGCCAATGGGAGGATAACTGGAGGTTTTTACAAGTAATTCTGGTTAAATCTCTTTTCGTGTAATTTGTAACGGTACTGTCAGGTCAGATCCAGATCAGTGGAAGAATACTACACCCTGTGATGTTTTGATACTTAAGATCACATCTGAAATTTAAGTATTCTTATGTATTATATGCAAACCATATAGTTAACAATTGTTTCAGAGACCTTAACTGCTTTATATTCCTGTCTTCAGACCAAATGAGTGGGAGTCTAGTTTCAAGGCTGAAAAGAAAAGGTCTGCAAATGCTTAAGCTTTCAGCCTTAAGAGGCAGTGTAAGGGTGCCAAGCAACCGATCTTTGATCTGATCCTCAGATATGAGCCCAGAAATCTAGGGGCCATGCTGAATGAGGCTAAGCATGGTCTGTCTCTTGCAAGAAAATTCTTGGGGGTGTGTGGGGGGGTGGAATGTCCATCTAAAATAAGGGTAAATGGAAACTAAAGAAGCAATATACTGAAGCTTTTTTGAAGCTCTATTTTTGAGAAAAAAGACTAATAGCAGACCAGATGTGGCACATTCTACAAGGTACATGTCAAGAGTTGCGCATATTGTACTCAACACAAAATAACAACACCTGAAAATGATAATGAGTTTGTAAGATAACAGGCTAAGAAGTGCCATAATTAAGGTTAACAGTGTAACTGTAGCTTAGCCCTTTTTCATGAGTGCATGTTGATAATTTTTTAATCACATACGGTGTTTTTCTATTAGTGTCCTGATCCATCCAGGGCACAGAGTACCCAGTCAATCTTTTTTCTTTTTCTTATTTTTTTTTCCTTTGTCTCTCAATATATCCATATATTCCGTTACTTCAAATTAGTCAAACTGTACTGAAAATTAAATTGTTAGTTTCTGTAGTACTTATCACCACATCATCTAACTACCTGAAAAAACAATCCCAGTATTTGCACAGAAGATGCAAGAGGTTTGAATTTCTGCATTACATAAAGGCATTGAGGCAAGAATTTATACACTACTTTTAGATGAGCCACACTGTAGAAATTGATATTGTAGAGTATTTAGTGTTGTATTTCATCTTTCGTTCAAAGCTTGGCACCCAGAGGCTTCAACTGTATCTGGGAAGGTTAAGCACTTCTGCACACTCAACCCATATAAAATCAAGCATAATGAGTAGTCTTTGTGAAACAGTTGGTTAAGTGACTTGATTAGCACCAGAGAGGAGCTCTGTGGCTGAGACAGGGCAAAAAACCCGGTCTTCTGTTCAGTATTTGAATTCTTTGAGAACATCCTTGCTCCTCCTGAAATTTCCTGCTCTTTTGTTTCCGCTAAATTTTGTGGGAAATAAGGCAGAAATCCCACACAGTTAGTCTATTTGTCCACTTCATGGCTGCAGAACAGGAAAGATGTGTTAATAAGTATGGAAGAGTAAACCTGGAATGTGGCTTTCCTTAACCTTTCAGTGTTTACATTTCCACAGCCTAAGTGTATTTTAATACATTGCTTTCAAAATAAATCTTTAGGGAAGAAGTCTATCACACGGTACCAGTTGGGGCACGCCATGGTCATCAGAAAGACTGAGGTCTGTGGGACTACCACACCAGGTGGGCACAGTAACTGATCGCAGCAGTGGGTTTATCCTCCTCTGCTGGTGCATAGGCAGTGAAAGAGCTAAAGCAATTCCCTAACAGTTCCTGCAGGCATTTTCTGGGAGGGAAGGGCATGGTGGGACAGCTGCGTTGAGCAACACATTCCAGACTCTGGAAAGGTTTATGCTGTCTGGTCTGTTCGCTCCAAACAATCTCCTCTGCCTTGTTTGTTCCACCTTAACACTCACCTTCCTTCTGTCTTTCCATCCACCCCTTTCTGAAGCCTCTTCTCCTTACCGAACCTTTTCCACTGTACCCTCTTCCACTCTGCATTCAGTCTGTCAATGTTACTCTCCCGACTCTGGAGATGGGAGCAGTGTCATCTAAATTTCTGCATAAGCTATGTGAATTTTTGTACTCAAGACGATCCATCCTTTAAACTCAGTTGAGAGAAATGTGCATTTCTGTGACAAGACTTTTCTTATTTCAATGTAGATAACTAGTTCAGACACTGTGTAACTGACTCGGGCTATCAGATCTTTGCTTTCATTCACAGTCTCACTGTTTGCCCCACTCCATTGGCATGAGCTTCTTGATCGGCTATCACTTTTCCAGCTCCTTCTCCAGATCTCTAAGCAGCAATTTCTGTATCCTGTCTCAAACTAGTTTTATTCACCAAGCCTACTGATTCCCTTTCTCCTCTTATCTTCACTGTGATACTCCATCCTACCATCTCTTCATTGCTCTGCCAAGCCAACCTCTCTCTCAGCTCAGACTGGTCCAAGTTGCAGCTAGGACTGGCTGTGGGGCAGGCTGGGGTGGGGAGCCATGGGGCAAGCCAGGGCAGGGACCTCCCCCCACGGGCCCATCCCAACATGCTTGGAGGCAGTGAGCAGAGCCGGGCTGGGGATGGTGACCAGGTCCTCACTCAGTACCGCTTCCCGGGGTGGGGCAGAGGCTGCTTAGGTGGAGGCAGCAGATGAGGCTCCTCACAGCTCCTCCTCACAGCTTGGCTGTTTTCTCAGAAGTTAGATCCGCATCGGAGCACACCATGAGGTTGGTCAGAAAGGCCCCTGTTGGTCTTCAAGAGGTTGCTGAGGGGGATGGCAGAGGAGGCTGTTTACAGGCTGGTCTGAGTCACAACGACCCGTTGGTGTACTGAGGGCCCCGACTGATATCTTCCCCAGTATTCCTTGACCAATTTCCTCTCTGATTCTCCATTCCGCTCTCATTTTCTGTTCCTTAAGATCAAACTCTATCAGTCAACGGAGCTTTCTAGCCTTAAAATCGATGAAGTAACAAACTCCTCAATTTATTAGTCCCACAGTCTCCTTTTTATTCAGACTTAACTCCCTGTATCTATCCCAGGCCCGGTTTTCTTCTCTCTGTTCCTGTATCCTGCAGGTTCAGGTCTCAGCTACGGTTCCTCACTCCAAACTTCCTTCTCCATTTTTTTCCCTCTGGACCCCAGTAGTTCTAGCTCTTCTCCCCTTTGCAATTGTATTTTGCAGCTCTTCACTTTCCCCTCCTCTGACACGCTATCTGACTTGTGTCAGGCACCGGAGCTGCAGGTGATCCCCATGTTCTGCCCTGCCATACTGACGACCCAGTCAGACACATCAGGGTTATAACTCAGAGTATGCCAAAGATCCTGTACATCCCATGGATGTGAAAATCAGGAAATAGGCTCTGCTTGCCCATCGTGCATCTGGTGTATCTCGGGACAATGCTGAGGCATGCACTGGGACCTAGGGAGCAGTTATGGGGCCTGAAGTTTGTACTGATTTGAGGGAATGCAGTAGCATCTTGGATCCATGTTTGCAGAGAAAGTCCTACTTCAGTATCTCACAGCTCCGGGCTGGAGAATCTCAGACCAGGAAAATTGTTAAAAGACTTTAGCCTTGAAGTCTCTAAAAAGTATATGGAATCTGATAACTTGGCACATTTTGGAGACCTCTCATATTGATAGTACAAACCCAGGCCTTTCCTTCCATCTTTGTAATCCAGCTGCAGCACAGTGGAGGCATCCAGTCCTTTCAAAGCGCAGAATAAATTTTTCCTTAGCCTCATTCTCAGAAATAACTGAATTTGTGCTAGCTAAGAGTCTCCAATGAAAAGGAAATGAAGCATGGGATGGACAATAGCATGGAAAATTTAAGTCCAAATAGTTCTGGCAAAGTCTTGAAGATTTAAGTTAAAAGTAACAGGTAAAACAATGTATCAGTAAAAAGGGCTAAAAGATAGTACTAGACAGCCTTTTAATGAACCTGCGAACAGAGAGTGGTTAGTATGTTACTGTAGCTACTATTATTAGCAGCATTAAGTAGCATTAGATGTAGTCCGTGCAGCTATTTAAACACTGCAATAAGTATGAAATATTCTTCTCTTCATAGGTAAGGGAGAACTTCAGCATAGCACTCTCTGTATCAGACTGGTGGTGGGCACAGCTATTTTAAAGCTACCAGAACTGCTGTGCTGCTCTCTAGGTCAGTCTTTTTTACTGCCTGGCCCCTTGTCTAATGTAGAGTGCTGCTCTTCCCACTTAACAGCATCGCATAGCATCTTGGCTTTTCCCCTGAAAACCCGTAAATGACTAGGCACTAAGCATGGGAAAATCCTGCTTTCCACCTGCAGCTGGGCCTGTCCTGTTCTCAGATCTAGCTAAGGCAGGTGATGCTGGGTTTACAATCCTGAGGTGGCTGGACACTAGGCACTTTGAACTCATGGCAAGTTATATCAAGGTGGAACATACAAATCGGACAAAGGTTTTCTTGTGTTGACAAGCTACTCCTTCTCTGCTGAGTGGCATAGAGAAGATCCTGAGCAGAGTGCCTTCCCTGCAAGTGGTAGAGTTGCATCAGTTTGCACCCACTGAAAAAGCTGACCCATTGTATGCAGAGCATCAATTCAGTTATATTTAAATATATTATCAGTATAAGAATACTGCTTAGTAGGCTTAAAGAATTATACTGTGATGATACAAAGATAAGATTTTACATATGCTTTCTTTTCAGAGCAGAAAATTGTATGGAGCTGGAAATTATCATAAAGCTATTTTCAAACTTCTAATTTTCATTTCATTGAAAGTTTTTATAACTGTTTTAATTGAAGTGAGTACTAAATTATTAACTAAAATATTCTTACTTTTAAAAAAGGACCTCTTAAAAATTAAAGCAATATTCAGTTACAGAAGAGGGCAAAAAGACATTTCTTATTTTCATGCCCATTCAGCTCCAACAGAGAAGTGTGCATTTTAATTACATTTCAGACTCAAATTAGAAGTGTGAATTTTAGACCTATAAGTGAAAAAAGATTCTTTTTTTAGACATATCAAAAACATCATTTGAAAGTGAAAGGGAAAAGAATAATAATGTTGCATCTTGTACATACATTTTTACTACAAAGTAATAAAAATGCAATAAAATTATTCATGAAACTTATTAATAGCTAATGTATTGTCTTTGGGATCCTTAGTATCCTAACACAACCCCTTGGAACTGTTTTACTTTTATTTTGCAGTGCTGGGATTCTAGCACACATTGGAGAGCTACGCAGAAAGTAAATGCAGTGTCAAAGATTACTGAAAACCACAGGGGAAATAAAGAGCTATTTCTTATACGGTGTTATAGGCCTTAAGCTATTTTGTTCTGGGCATCTTGTCATTGCTGTTTTGTATTTAAGTCTTTGGTGGTGCTAAGTGATACATTCCGAAGGTAAATATCACTCTTGTGAAAACCCAAAGGGATTATATTCAATATATACATCTCTTATTTTCCTGGAGATCTGCAGAATTACAGAGACAAAATTATGGAGCTGTTCTTGGCATTTTATGTTTGCATGTAACTTTATGACCTTATAACAATGAATCAAACTCTGTTAATGACAGTGGCAAATTTTCTGTTAATTTTCGTAAGCACAGGTTGTTAGGTTGTGGTCCATCCACGGGTCTATGCAAATTCGTGTTCACTACAGGCAACAGCTTGCCAGAGTCAAGCTGTTTCTAGCAAAATTGTGGCTTGGAAGGAATATTCTTTGCAAATACTTTTTTTTTTTCCCCCCAAAACCAAACTGACATACGAATATTTACACATTTCACAGCGTTTTCTTTTTTGTTTTCTATATTGTGTTCATCTCTTTTTTCATTTCTTTGCTTTATGGGAGTGGACTTGCACTTCTTATTCCCTGTGAAACTATGAACGAGAGCCATTTCATGTTTCTGTTGGAAATGGGAAAGGAAAATGTAGCAAGCTGTTTCTTTCCCCATCTGCCAGCCATTTGAAAACAAATTTTAGTTTCAAGATTGCTACCATTTAAGTTGAATGACTGTCAGGGGACATACGACCTATGCAGCCGTACCATACTGATGTTCCTATTCATGTTTTCCAGTCAAGGTAGCTAATTACATTTCTGATCATAAGTTGTTACGAAACTTAGCATCTTGACTGTGCTGAATACATTCACAATTATAATGAGCAGTGATGACTAATGCCTTTTTGTGTGTGAAGGATATTTAAATGGATCCTGGGATTACCACCTGCACTCACAAAATTGCTGCATTACGGAGTTTATCAGGGTTCCTGTAGTCAGATACCTACTGCTGGGGCTGTGCCATGCCACTTCCAGGCTAGTGCAAAGGAAAGCTGTAAATCTTCATGCTTTCCGTTCATATGGCAACTTGTGGACACGAAAAGATGGCAGTGCTGAGACCACAGCATGTGGGTCTGAGGGGAGTTGGAACCGGAGGGATTTCCCAAAAGGCAGAATGAGGAGGTCGGGTACCGACACTGGATCTGAAAAACCAGGCAGCTTGTGGAGCACCTGAAATTTCACAGCAATAAGAGAAATATGAGCATGGAGAATAACAGAGCATTGTGTTGTCGTAGCAAAGAAGTGTAGTTGAATTGCAGATATAGTTAGTAAAAAATGGTCTGCAATAACGTAAAGAAAGTGGAGAACAGACCAGGGAGAATTCCTGTTTCACAGGCAGAGAGGAAAGCTCCTGATCTGCTTAGGTGATCCATAAACAGTAAGATGATAAGGAAACAGAAAGCGCAAATGTATTGTGTTGTTTTGTCTCATTTTCTTTGCTGCTTCTGGTAGCTAACGTGAAGAATTCTTGGTATTTTAGACCATCACGCAAAGGTTATGTGCCTATTTGCTTGAGATATTAAAGCATCCCTGAAGACTGACCTGCAAGTCCCGACAGCCTAAAGCGGAAAAGATTGTATTACCTTGCTAGAAAATCTGTGACTTGACAAAATTTGTAGGACAAAGACAGTGCATGATTTCATTTCCTTCAAGGAGTAAGTGACAAAAGTACTCGTGTCCATGACGTACTACAGAAATCAGGGTAAGAAACCATTAAAGTTGCCTCCTGAAACTGAGCCTTACAGACATGAAGGTCAAGTGTTTCAGAGCCCAAAAGCATTATTGCATAAATGTCTGCCATGGGAGCTTTATTGTGGTTGGGTCAGCAGGCCTTGTCCCCAGTTCACTTTTTGTCACCTTTATATTAGTGCACCACATATGACTCAGGATCATTCAGAAAGCTTCAGCTTGCATCATGTCCCATGCCTGAAGCCTGCCTCAGAAGATATTCAGCAGGGTGACATTGTTTTCCAGCGATACTTGTTTGCTTTTCAGCTGATGAGGCCCAGCATAACCTAGGGCTGATGCATGTGAAAGCCGGCTTTCGTAGACTAGTGGCGATAACATCACCCATGTGAGGGCCTTTCAACTTAGCGAAATACTGTGTCCAAAAAAACTCTTATTTGGTGGTGTTCAGGGCACACAGCAAAGGTCATACGCCCAACCTGATTTCTGCCAGTGAATAGCCACACTCTGACAGCTGAGGAGTAGTGTTATTTCCACACCCTTAAGTGTGGATAAGGTACTGTGTCTTCTATACAACTGTGGTGACTGTAGTTCAGTATTTGCTTTAACGGTGATTATTTCCTATCTGTCTCTATCTGGCTTCTGAAGGAAGTTAGCCTCTGACACCACTTAAGCAGAACTAGTTCGTAAATCTGCTTCCCAAGTGCTTTGTGATTGCTCTTGATAATAGGTGCTGTTGATGCAAATCACTTCTATTATCATCAGTGACTCATTAATCTATTGGTTATTGATCTATTAAACCTTTTTCATTTTAAATGACAGGAATAAAGATTGTGCTGCAACCTGCATTTCAAAACCTCCATTAAAAATTTAATTAAACCTATATAATTTTTCAAGGAAAGCAAGACATGTGAGATGAACGCATTATGGGTTTGGACTTTAACTCCCTGTTTTAAAGTCCACTGTTTAGATTTGCTGCTTTCTTTTAATCATGGCTACCTCTGTCACCAGGAGAAGAAAATGGAGCAAGTCCAAAAGTCAATTCGGTTTGTTCCGCTAATTGTGGAGGTGTCGTACCCGGGTAGGTTAGATGCAACAGCTAACACAGATGCCAAAAATTAGGGAAGATGAATTTAATCCTAGGCGCTTGACTTTGAAATGCATACTTAGGTCAATTCCCAAACCATCTTTCCTTATAAACTAATTAAATACTGAAGTGGAATAAAAATCAAAATCTCATTAGTAGGAAAAGTTGCCTTAGTTAGCAAAATACTAGCAGTTAGCAAAATACTAGCCCAGAGGAAACTTTCAAACATTCTGCTACCACCACCTGCAAAAACAGGGGCAGCTTCTAACAGGAATGCTGATATAAAATGACCCTAGTAGAACTAGAGAGAAAGGCTGAAATTGAGATGTACAAAAACTACGAACAGCACCAAAGGTCACAAGCTTGAGTCAGTGCGGCTGCCCCGACACGGAACACAACATAACCCACTGGGGTACCTGCGGGGTGAGCAGGGCCGTCCTCTGTTAGAGATCTATCTTGTCATTGAACAGAAGTAAGACAAAGGCACATTGGGATGAAGGTATAATGTTCTTAGAAGTTGCTAGGAAAAATGGCAGGATATGTGGAATATCTGCTGTTGGCTGCAAATATGCTTCAATAATAGGGTAATTTGTTTCTTCCACTGAATTTGCCAATTGGTGGTAAAAACAGTTCTGTAAAAGTCATTCAGGCAAAATAATGAATAGGAACGATTATTCTTCCTGAGCATATTTTCTAAATTAAGACTCTGTGCAAAAAGGCTGAGAATGCTTGCTTTAGCTAATGCTCTTTTCTTGTTTGCTTTTCATCTGTAGAGCACACATGGTTCTGCAGTGGCACAGCTGCTAAACAGTGTATTTCTAGTTTGCTTAAAACTCTCAATCTCTCTCTCCCCCTATATAGACAGATATAGATAGAGAGATAAGTTGACTGAGTGATTGATTGATTGAGTGAGTGAATTGTTTGTGAAAGCAAAAGTGTAGTTAGGAAAAATCAGTGCTGCTATTTCTTTTGAATCCGACAATTGCATGTACATAGGAACACAGATATTTATGCATAAATATACCTCCTCAGCTTCACAGGTGCCCTTCTTTACTTGAGGTCAGTGTATTAGGCCTACAAGTCAATGCCTTTCCATATACTGCCATGACAGTAGATACCTTCACATAAATCAGAATTTGCCTGATCTGACTAGTATGTAGAATAGGGCATCTGGGAAAAACTGGCAAGGAGCTGAGGTTAATGAGCCTTTGACCTTCACGCATGCTTTCTTCACTGTAAATTAGCAGTACTAACACGCTCATCTCACAGCATTTCTCAAATCACCTGTTGTGCTGGTGAGCTTTACCCAGACAGCTTTGAAAACAAAATTCTTAGAGTAGAAGGCAAATGCCTGACAAATTCAATTCTGGAAGACATACAAGTCAGGAATCTCCACAGAGCCGCCCCAGTGTTAGTTCTACGTCCAGAGCACACAGAACTTCAGTCTTAGCTGAGCACCTAACTCTCTCTAGTGTTTGCAAATATCTGTATAAATATATGTGTTATTTGACTGAAGTATGAAATAATTGTTTTAATACATGATAGCATTGCCCATGGTACATTAATGTGACCAGATTACTCTATACACACAAATGAAGCAAACCAAACGGTACTTAGACACACTTCTTTGTCTTCCCAAAGGGAATGTAAGAATACTAGCTCAAAAGGAGATAGTGACTCTGTGAGCTGAGCACCACCCTGCTGTCAAAATTTAGTCTTACAAGATGTATTTCACTTCTCAAAGCTGATTTCACTGAATGCATTAACATGAAAAATGTTTTTCAGTTTTTCTGGGAGAGCACTCTGAAACTCACAGGACTGAGCAGTCCATGCTGGTTTTATCTTCTGCCAGCAGAACCGGGGATCCTTCTTCCCAGGGAACGACAAACAAGCGTCATCACAAACACCCACCAGGAGACAGAGGACTTGAGCATCCCTGTGGTCACTGATTTATTGGTCTCTCTATTTAGACTGCAAGGAACAGTGTAAACCATTACTGTAAACCATGTTGGTACTTGGACAATGCCATTAGTTCCTTCTTGTCCTGTCTGACAAATGAATGTCGGAGCACAAGCCTTTCTGGGACTTCTGAGGCTGCCTCATTTGAATTTGTTCTACATAGTAGAAAATCCCAGCTATTAATCCTCTGAGAAGCTTATTTGTAAGGAGGCATTTAAAATCATAGTGGGAATAAAAATCTGTGTCGTGGCTTGTGTGATACTGCTGTGTGATAATGAGCCGTACTCGCATCATTTGACATGCTTTCAAAAATATCCACACCATTCGGGTGCAGACTACAAAACCCTGCAGTACCCCCACGGATAGACAGGGAAATGTGTTTACAGGAATCTCTAGTTTTACAGTGTAGGTAGAGAGGTCTCATTGGCACAGCATAACACAACTTAAGAGGTCATCTTGTGCTGTGTACAAAGAAAACTTGCTCTGAGCCTGAGTTACTGAATTTGGGTAAGACGAGCAGAGAAACTCTGCCTGAATTCTGTGTCGTACAGAGCACAAAGACTGCTTCTTAGGAATGTCAAAGTAAATAAATGCTTTTCTGCAAAAATGCCTTCCGTTTCACAAAGGTCCTAGAACTCTCCCTGTCTAAGATTGTAGAGATGCCAGTAGTGAGATGTGGCTGGAGTAAACCTGACTTTTTTTCTTTTCCTTTTTTTCAGTTGTCTGTTTATACTGCAGTACACGTCATCCTCTGGAAAAGACTTCATAGCTACAAAGAATTGTAATTTCTTCCCCAAAAAGCTACAATACCAAAAAAGGAAGGGAGGGTTTTTTTCGTGAGTGAGTAATGAGGAACTTTAGAGACTGATCATAAAGCAAAGAAGTCAAAGTGATGACAGATATGGTCTTTAAAATGTTGTGTATCTTCTTTAGTTGAGTACTTTTATTATGTAATTTCCCTGATGTTGCTGATTTTGGCACAGTAAATAGCCTGTAAATTTTTGTACACTTAGCTCACGAGCCTTTGAATATTTGTTGGTTTGTATTTTTCACAAGCATTGATTTCAGCTAAAAATGCATTCCACCTCCCTCCTTTCATTCTCTTTCCCTCTTGATTTTTCCTGGTGCATTGAGATTATTTATGGCTCACTGGATAATTTCAGAGAGTGTTTGGGATTTTAAAGCTGGTTCCTAGGTTCATTTACTTCAGACTTGCAGTGCAGAAGTTTTGATATTAAATAGGATTGCCTTTAAGATGTACTGAGTTCCCATCACTTGCAGAGACGTCTCACAAATAAAATCCAGTATTTCTGAGAACTGGAGAAAAGCTGTTCTAGGTCCCCTACCAAGCTGTCTAGCTTGGAAAATGTGGTTTTTCAAATGTTTGGCATCCAAAGATATCTTCTGTGAGACAGGGATTATAACTCTGATATATCTACATAAAAGTCGTAACGGTCTAGAAATCAAAGGAACATTAAATAATATTCGTTCATAGGTGGGGCTAAAATCTGCTAATTATAGTTACTTTCCTCTTTGAACATAAATTAGCCAATGTAACACTGATATAGGCTCCATTCAGTCAGTGTTTTCAACAACTTCTTACCTGGGCTTCTGCTTGGTTGTTTTTGTATTGCTTTCATTAGAAAACAGCTTCACTTCCTAATTTTATTTTCTTGCTTACTGATAAGATTCACAGCTTTCAATACCTTAGAAAATGTTAAAAACTTACCTGAATAAAAATTAAACCACGATTACTTCTAGTTCATTTTGAAGTAGTACCTCTCACTAAGCTTTCAGCTCCACTCAGTCCTAAATCCTTATTCTCTGTATATATTTTTCTCTAAATGTAGTCTGGGTTTGGTTTATGACAAGCACTACTATATGCCATTTTAATATGAATCTTGTCATCTGTGAAATATGAATTTTGTAGATGAGGACACCAAGATTTGAAATATCTTACAAAGAGCAATGGAAAAATCCTACTTGACAGTTTTACCCTCAAATGAATGTAGTGTTTAAAAAGGCACTGGGCTAATAGCACAGAAGAATGGAGTTTATTTATCTGTGAGACCTGCCTAGCACCAGCAATGACAGCAGCTTCTTCCTTGTTTTTGTGCCGATGCATTGGACTCTGAGGTGAAGTACCCACATCTAATGAATCATCTCATCAGTCACTCTAGATGTGACTTTCTAATGTTATCGCTAGAAAAGGTACTGATGTCTTCCTAGTACGGATGTTTGACCGTAGTCAAACTTACACAGATCAAAAATACATTTTCCAGAGTAAATGAAAAACCACTGGGTTGTGGTAAGTTGCATTAGCATTAGTGATTTAGAGAAAGAGGATTTTGTATATCAGAAGCATTTTTTGGATCCGTCAGGCAAATTAACTTTCTCTAGAGCTAAGCCTAACAAGCTTTGCTGAAGAAAAGTTATGAATAAATGCAACTAGTAACTACAGTGAAAAAATCTGTCAGTGGAGTATCCCTGGAACAATGCAGACACCAAAAGCTCCCACATTCAGCCTGAGTTTTAAGAAAAAGTGAAGTATCTGTTCATTTTAGGTATATACCTGTCTCCATCCCTGTTCACCAAAGCATCTGCAATTTGCTTGAATCCTGTTACAATCAATGGGAATATTCACATTCTTAGGTACAAACTGTAGTACTTTGGTGGACCTTAGTGGGTCTTAATGAGTGTAGCCCCTGAGAGGAATACACCAAAGAACAATATGATTTTGCAACAATCTTGACTATGAAATTTGAAATTGTAAACCTGAAAGACACAAGGAAACTTAAGTTTATTTTGTGAATTTGTTTAACAGCTTGAAGGTCACTTCCTGGAAAAAAATCTTTGCCCATTCAGTGGTCTGGATGATTTGATTTTTTTTTTTTTTTTTT
>Ga0065711_1003434_pt1 | contig 38773 bp, 22 predicted proteins | sample Hoacrofraction12_FD_59098 | JGI IMG/M metagenome (GOLD analysis project Ga0065711, IMG submission 59098) | Hoatzin crop microbial communities from Cojedes, Venezuela - Epithelial fraction 12 v2 (version 2) | ecosystem: Host-associated > Birds > Digestive system > Esophagus > Crop | place...
ACCGCATCCAGGGGTGCATCAAGCACAGCATAACCAGCCGGTCAAAAGAGGTGATCACCCTGCTGCAGTCAGTGCTGGTGTGGCCTCACCTGGAGTACTGTGTGCAGTTCTGGACCCCACAATTTCAGAAGGATGTGAAGGTCCATGAATGCATCCGGAGGGGAGCAACAAAGCTGGTGAAAGGGCTGGCAGGAATGTCCTAGGAGGAGCGGCTAAGGAATCTGGGCTTGTCTAGTTTGGAAGAAAGGAGGCTGAGGGGCCACCTCATTGCTCTCTACAGCTTCCTGAGGAGGGAACGTGGAGAAGGAGGTGCTGATCTCTTCTCCCTGGTATCCAGTGATAGGACATGTGGGAATGGTTCAAAGCTGCGCCAGGGGAGATTCAGTCTGAGCATTAGGAAGCATTTCTTTACCGAGAGGGTAGTCAAACACTGCAGCAGGCTTCCTAGAGAGGTGGTCGATGCCCCAGGCCTGTCAGTGTTTAAGAGGCTTTTGGACAATGCCCTTAATACCATGCTTTAACTTTTGGTCAGCGCTGAATTGCTCAGGCGGTTGGACTCGATGATCGTTATAGGCCCCTTCCAACCGAAACAGTCCTGTTCTGTCCTGTCCTGTTCTTAGCTTGGTCTTCTGGTACTGATCAAGTCTTTAGGATTAGGGCAAGATTAACAAGACCAATCAAGCTAAGTACAGCTGAGATAACAAGAGAGAAAGGTAAAAATATAAAAGATGGGCAGTGCAGTAAGTTGCTCCATGAGTATTAAACCAGAGGTGATACGGTTATTCAGTTTGCTGCTTTTTCACCTTTTGAGATGAAAAATGTTTTCTTTTACTTCCTATTTGTGACTTAAACTTTGCAATGTAATGATTTACGTGTCAATTATTTGCTGTGCCTAGACACATTACTGAAAGAAGCCGTGTGCCTTCAGTGACCCTTGAAGCATGTTATCTCCTAGTAACATAGGGCATAGAGTAGTTCCTGCAGTTGTAAACCAGCAACACAACACATGTAGTTTAACAATACATTGTAAAAGTTTCACAGTTTATGAAGATGTGTGCAAGATCAATCCCTGCAGAACAAAACAATTTTGAAAGTACATAATGAAGCAATTAGCTAAAAGAGGAGGAAAACTACTGACAATTTAAGATGTGAAGAATCTTTACCTGTATTACTTTTTCAATCAGTGTTTTACAAAGGCACAATGAATGTAAAATGAGGCCTATGAAGCAATTAACGATGACTTGAAAAGTAAGATATAAGGGATAATTTACATTTTAAAAACTGAGAGTAGCTCTAGTTATGTTATAGTCTTTTATTTCCTTTTAAAAAGTCTTTTAGATTGTGGGTGTGTCTTTTTATAGGTTGCTTACAGTTTCATGTTAAGATTATCAGCTTGGTTATGGAAGAAAGCTAGTCGTGCACACAAATAAGTAAGTTTACCTGAAAGTATGACAGGCTTGTATGATGATAAGAAATAGCATAGTCTTCAAACACCTCAGAGAGCTTCAGTAAAACAGATGAAATAATTGTAAAAATCTCTCTTTTCAGTCTCTGATTTCTGTATGCATACTGTTCTGAGCTGTGACTATAGACAGTCACCTCTTGAAATTAAGAGCACACTCTGATTTCTCACTCTGGAGGGCTACATGCCAATGACACGATTCTCTTTTTCCAGCCCATTCAGCATCTAGAAGCAGGGAGTAAACCAGAATCATAGCTTCAGTAAGCAATGTATTTTCTTTCTCTTCCTGTCCACCTGTATTCTGATTTTTTAAATCCTGACTTTATGTGACTTGGTCCAGGATTCAGTGTTGAAGTCTACTGCTTGAGCAGACTTCTTCAGACTTTCTGTGAGAGAAAGCTGTTTAAGACCAGTGGAGTAAGCAAAGCTGTGCGTGCTTCCTTGCTGAATTTGGGGAAAAATTAGCCAAGTCCATCAGTACTTATTGTCACTGCTGCAATTATTTAGTGAAGATTATCTGACTTCAGTGGAGATATGACCTAAATAAAGATGAACGTATTTCATCCAGTGAGTATGGTTTCTGTGTTTACAGAGACAGATACCTGAATGTACATGACAATCCAGAAACTTTCAGGGTGCAATCCAAAACCCACTGATTGCTGCTGGAAATAAGAATGTTGATTTGGGTGATCTTTGTATCTGACCGTTCTCCCTGTCCTTTCTGCAGCCACCCATCAAGACACCAGAATAATAATGCAGACCCAAAATGATCACATTAGTAATGACAAAGGTTAACAAGATTCACAAATATTTTTTTTGTATTAGATTTTCCCCAGAAATATATTTTAAAAGACATTGGTGACTATTTGTTTGTATTCATAGTAGTAATTTTTTCACACTGACTATTTTTTTTATCTTCAGGGCATCTTTAATGAGTTCTTCTAATTTTATAATTTGGAGATTTCACAGAAGCTAGAAATTGCTTCAGCTTTTTGAGAAATCACATAATTATTAAAAAGTTATGTTTGCAGTCCAAATGAAATTATGGTTTCAAACAAGGTCATGTCAGTTCTTGGAGAAACTGCATGATCTGTGTAAATTTAATGAATGCAGTCCATGCTAATAGACTGCTCAGCGTCATGTAGGGTGTTGGTTTTTTTTTTTAGTTAGATTAAGGTACACAACATGAAAAGAACACCCAGTGATTAAAGAGATAAAAAGAAACACTTTTAATGAAGAAGCATTATATCATTTTATAATGAAGTATAAATTAAATATTGGAGAGAAGAGGGATCAGCTTCAGAATTGTAATTGTTTTTGTTAAATATGCAAATTCAAATATGTTTAAAAGCAATTGAAAAGGATTTGCTAAAGGATATGTATTTAAAAATGAAACTAGACTAAATAGAAATGGAGACCCTTTGTCTAGTGAAACAGATTGTCTAGATGTGAATGGAATATGCTCTAAAAAAAGTTATGACCAGATTGATTTAGACATTTCTAAGGATATGTGAGGGACCCATCTCAGCTGCACACTGAAGGCTGTGCAAATGCTGTCACTACTGCCCTCGTTTTGGTGGGAACAAGTGGGGGATGATAGCATAGTAGTATCAGGGCTTGCACCTTTCCGAAATGCTTAAGGAAGCCGTTAATGTGTAGAGGCACGCTTGTGCCATCACACTTGACCTCCCAGGACTTTCATCCTTTACTCTTTTAACTGAGTGGAAGTTGCAGCTGATCTGTTGTGCCACCACCAGTGTTCTCTCTGCAGTCTTAACATGTCCTCTGCTTTCCTGGCTCTTCCAATGTGAACAATACGTTTTCTTATTTGCTCTGTGAGGCTGCTTTAACCTTGGTGAACATAACTTCACACAGATGTAGGACCACAATTATAGCTTACATAAATCACCTTCAGTAAATTAACAGTAAGAAGTGCCTAGAGCTTGGACAGATTCTTCACATAACTCATAACTCAAGATTTAAATGGGAGATATCCCTCCTCCTCTCCCTCCCCCCCCCCAGTAGATTCTCTGTTTTCATTTAACATTCCTATCACCTCCCACTTGCTTTGCTTAGTTTCAGTCATAGGCTTTGCTGATTTTAGTCGTTCAGCTTTCTAAGTGTTAGAAGTCGCCTTGTCCCTGATACTGGCCCTTTACAGCTTGAATTTTTTTATGGAATTTTACTACCTTTTGCTAGTGATGAAGGAACCCTTTCAAGAGGGGGAAGCCCTCTAAGCCCTTCTTGGGGCTATACCAAATGTATGAACCTTCTCAGGAAATTCAAGAACAAATAGCCTTTTCTGGGGTACTCTTGGAAGAGAGTAATGAAAACACACTGAAGTGGATTCTAAGAGCTCTTTGGAAGGGAAACTACAGTTGCTGTGTTATTTTTCTAAAAGATTATTTTTGCGAAGTGAACCAGAAGGACCAAGACCTCAAGAAATTCCTCCAAAGAAAAGCAAACTTCCTGCATTGCTGAGGCTCCAACAGTTATGCTAAGCACTCCCAAAGATACAGAGTCCCTCACATTTGAAAACTTTCTGAGGTCTTTGCCTGAGTGCAAAGCCTGAGACCCACTGGTACAGTTTTACAACTGATGCTTTTACAGACTGAAATGTGAATTGCTATTTATTGTATCACAGTGATGGAAGCATATGCTATTTTTGACAAGCATACATGTATGTTCAGGGATTTGGCAGGAAATTGAGACTATTGCCAGCAATTTCCACCTCTTGCTACCATAGGTAAAACATCTTCATGGGCAACAGGAAAAGGTACTGTATTTCCTTTTAACCATAGTTTAGGAAATTCGTCAAGTTTCTTCCTTGCAATTTGTACGAGTGGGTTTGTCGCTGTTTACAGCGACGGGATGGTCAGAGATACAACATTTTACTTCAAAACATTCCATGTGGTTAAAAAAACTCTTTGAAGCTCTTTTATCTTTAGACTTCCTACTGAAGTCATGGGTGATAATTTGGAAAAGCCTCACTGATTTTAAACCTTTGTACTTATTTATAGCCATCACATAAAATAACAGTGCTGGAGAAGTAGAAAAGGGCTATTCAGTATGGATGAAGCCTTAATATATATTACTAATGACAGCAAAAATGTAGCTGTGAAATTCACAGGGGAAGCGTGTGAAAGTGTGAGGAATTGACCCCTTGATTGCTATTCCTATTTTTTAACTATAAAGACAATCTCTTGTCTACAGGAATTTTATTAGATGAAGAACAGACCACTAAAAGGCTTCACAACTTCCCTCTGACTAGAGTCTGTAAGAAAATATATTTCTTAGTATTAAAATATTAGTTACATTTAACTAATATTTTTTAAAAACCTAAAATTTGTCTTTGACCAAAAGGTGTTGGTTCAGAGTAATTAATGAGTCTCTCCTATGCACTTTTGATGTGAGATTTATACCTTTTCAAGATGTCTTGAAAAACCATCCCAACTATCCACAATGGCTCCAACACAACGGGTTTGTTTACAGGAGTAAAGGAGATGCAGGGGGAGCTAGAAGTGGTCAGATTCAGGTGGACAGTTGGTCTAAAGAAAGAAAGAAAGAATGGATGGCTGTTCTTGACCTAGCTACAAGAAATTCCTGTATTTCAAATATAATTGACGAAGAATGAAAAAAACCTAACACTTTCTGTAGCAGTTAGTTAATCATGTTATGTTGTTTAGTATTCATATGTCCTGTTCAGTATATGTTTTAATATTTAGTGTGTGACTAGCAAAGCCCTTCATTCCTTGGCTGGAGATTTTGCACATGTTCTGGGGAGCTGGGAATCCAGAATCCCTTGAGATTCCAGGAGAGTTTCATGCCATTTGAAAATCCCGCTCTAATGTCTCCCTACTTTGCTTTCTTTGCAACTGTCCTCTCCATAAGTGCAATGAAATGTTTGGAGAAAAGAGCTTTCTCACCGTACTGTGATCCCATGGGCAAAGAACACTTGTGGGAGAGAAAGATACTATGGCTTGTCCTAGATGTGGCCAAGTATGAGCAAGTCAAGGTTGTGCTTTCTGTCCTTATAAAGTATTGCATCTGCTTTCACTCTGCGAGTGCTCTGCAAGGCTGCATAGCCTACATCTAGGGTAGTGCTACTTGTTTAGTGCTGTAACTGCAAGGTCTGCACGCATTGTGACTTACGATACCCGTATCTTCAGATGACGTTTCTCACGTCTTCTTCTTTAAAAAGTCATTAATTAAAGGTATGTGAATTGTCTTGTCCTAGGCTAAATTATGACCGTCTCTACATCTTCCTTGTCTTTTATGATACTAATTTAAACAGTGTACAGTAAATAACTCTAAAACAATTTATAGCTGGATGTCAGCGCCATACTGAGAAATGGCTTGGACTGAAAGCAAGCATTGCGTGAGCAAAGCCTGATGATACTTCACATTTAATCTTTATTACAAAATGTAACCGAACCATTTAGAATTAAATATTTTACAAACTATTATTTTTGTTAGATCATTAAACTGGATAGCCCACTTTATATGGTATTTAGAAAGACAGGACACAAATGCTGTTTCCAGATTGTATATTCTTGTGCCAGCTCAATTGCCCATTCATTTTTGAATATTTATGATCATGTCAGTTTTGCCCTGGTGTTGGTAAAGGTTATGTTTATTTACTCTTACTCTTTTCCAAGTTCTGGACACAGAGACATGCTGAAGTCTTTTCAGCTCCCTTCCTAACTGTATAGTAGGTTCATGGGATATCTCATCTTCCCAAGAGCTCTGAATACCAAGGCTCTATCTCTTCTCCCAGCATATGCTGAATGCAATTAGGCACCAGTTCAGGAAAGGCTTTGTAAACATTCTGAATCCATGCCACATTTTCTGGTCTCAGGAGCTGCCAAAAGCCTAAACACTGTATTCAAGCCAGATGTCTAAATATATAAAGTGAATGACTGAACAAAGTGCCTCCTTAGTAGAGCATATGCGTATAGGATGGACAGACCTGAGGGGTCTGAGATCAGCTCCAGAACATGATCTGCCAGCCCACATCCCTGGCCCCTAGGAAGGAGACCACAATATACTCTTTCCTGGATGAGCTGTATGAGGAAGGAGCACCCTTGGTCTCATTTTTTGCTCTCTTGGTGTGGGATACCAAGCCTCAGATATCTCTGCTACCAGTATCATAAAGGCAAACTCTGTCACTTCTCAGTGAGTACACCTGCCTCTGGGGCACTGAGGTACTTGGTCAGCAGGATCAAACAGTTTGAGTACATCTGGGTTTTCACCTGAGCAGCATGCACTCGACCATTATGAATGGGCTGCCTTGAGTTTTGTTAGGAAGTTTACATAATACAAGATACACAGAAAAATAGTTTCTATGTAAAATAATTCAAGTACTTTTCTGACTGTTCAGGCTGCCAAAGTGGTTTTCTCTTTTGTTGAAAGCAGAAAGAGAGAAAATCAGAAAGGAATGCAATACTCATGATTAACACTATGGACATTAGCTCAACTGCAGTAGTGGGCAAAACTGAAACACACTTGAGCAGGTACAGTAACCTACATTATAAACATATTCTAATTTATAAAAGTAGTGCGTGTTGAAATTGTTCATAGAACACTGTCACTAAGCGGTCTCAGTCTTTGTCACTGCTTCTCAAAAGAAATAAACTTCATTCTTTCTGAGCTATGTTTCAACCAAAGCATAAAATTCGTTTATATTCGTAGTCTTCCTAGAACCTGAAACTTTAGTGATCTTAAAGTTGATGGGCTTAGTTTCCCTTTCACGTAAGGGTGCCTAGTTCCAGATTCTGAATAGTGTGTGTATGCGTTGAGATGGACTATGCACAATCTTAGAGAAATGCCTGCAAGGCATTAAAGCTTGAACCCAGACGCTATTGTTTTGGATGCCCTATAAATAATTCTATTAATAATCTTGAGAATAGCTAAATTGATCCAGGAAGATTGTGATGAGAGGCTACTGGTAATGTAACAATTCTGTAGTAAGGTTAAGTAGTAGTAATAATTCATGGTAACGCAAGGTAATAACTCTCTCGTCTCACAACTGTCTAAAAAAACATCTGTATAGTCAAGTAAGTCTGGAGTAGGTGTTCTCTTTTGTAACAATGACAAGCATAGAAATAAAATAATTTCACTGTATTTACTAAAGGACAGTGGTGATGTAGGGAGCTCTCACTAGCAGAATGTCTTTTTTCCTCCTAGGTATGGCAATGTGGAGGAAGTGTTGAGGTTCTACCTTGCTCCAGGATTGCCCACATTGAAAGAGCACATAAACCATACACAGAGGATCTAACTGCTCATGTCCGGAGAAATGCACTAAGGGTGGCTGAAGTCTGGATGGATGAATTTAAGAGCCATGTCTATATGGCGTGGAACATACCCCAGGAGGTGAGTCACAAAGATTGGTGTTTGCAAGCTTTGGCTTTAGATCCTTCTGGATTTGGTTCCTACTCTGAATTTTTATTCTTCTGCTAAGATTTTGTTATTTGTGGATATGTATGTATGTATTTATGTCTTATGTGTAGGCATAATATATGCCTAGACATACACACGTATATATAAAAATATATATGTTGTAGTGTCTTATTCTAGAATAATTTGTTTTCAGGTTCCTTAAAAATTAATTTCTTGTCAAGTTCATCGTCCTCACTGATGACTCTTCATGGAGATTTTAATCTTGTATCTGCAGAAATGTGGAAAAAAGAAGCATCAAATCTATATTACACATCTTATTTTTGAGTCTCTAATTTACCATCACAGAGAGCTACAATTCTGCCAGATTTGTGAGGGGAGTTCTGCCAAGGGGCAAGGGGTGTTAACATCTATGGATTGAAATGTGGGTGTATCACTCTTGAATAATTTCACATCAAAGTAAGGATGACTGGTGGAAGTCATGACATACTGCAGAATCTAGTGGCAACTCCTTTTGGCCTGCTTGACCAGACTTCTTTTACATAGATGAGCAATAGTTGGTCCATTGTATTGAAAAGATAAGGTCGGATGGCTAACCTGAGAGTTCGGTTTGACATTCGATTTTAGTTGTTCTTCATTTCTGTAGTCAATGGTATTTAATCTGTGAACTGTTAAGAGCTATAGGGCTCTGAGAAAGGTGACTGTAGCTATTCTGGAAAATGTTCAGGATCCATGTAGAATAGGTTGTTTCCAGCTAGAGGCTGGAAACCATGCCTGTAATTGAATTTGAGGTTTGACTTAGTGTGCAGTTCTCATCATTACAGCAGCAGCAAATATTCTAGACTTAATAAATGAACTTAGGCAATTGATTTTTTCTTTAATAAAATCTCTGTAAAATCTCTCAGAGTGATTCTGCAACTGTTTAGAGAAACTGTTTTTGCTGCGATTTTTGGTTTGAGAAGTAAAATACTATACTTCTCTTCCTTTAATTTAAAAAGGAAAAAAGGTTATAAACCAGAAAACAGCTAGATATATGAATGCAGCTTTCAGTAGTTTCCTGCATCTCTCATGGTTAACACTAGATAATTTAGCAAAGGGAAGGAAGTCGTTGTCCTGTTTTCAGGTTGCAAAATTAACCACATAATACACCATAAAAGCACGGGGGGGAAAAATCCTCTATGATCTAGTATAAGGAAAGGACCTTTCTGGAAGTTAGTCCCATGTTCATAGAATCCAAGCTACCCTCTAAGTGTCCGTGTTTTGAGTAGTCACACAGCAGTGCATACAAGAGTAAAGATATTTCTGGAAGATAGGGTTACTTATTTTACATCAAAACAATTTCAGGTAAATTTTATTTATGATTAACCTGATAGATTTAAATGTCAGTTTCTATTTTTTATTGTTGGTTATTTTCCTGAAGATTGATTGATCTTCATTAATTGATCAAGTTGTAATTTTCTGACTTGCAAATATAGCATTAACACAAAATTTAGAAATTCCTTTTGCTAACCAGGATGTACAATATTATACACGTATGTGCATAATATTCATTCAGATATGATGGTGGTGGTGCTTAGTCTTGTGCAAAGTTGAGATTTGAATGCAATTTGGAAATCAAATTCATAAAGAATACAAAGATTAGTGATAAGAGAGAAATTTAGCAAGTAATAAGGACACACTCTTGACTGTGCCGATAGAGCAGAATAAAGTAAGCCTGTTATAATAAATCTTAAAACTCATTTATTAAACAAAGGAAATAAATATATTTTGTCAAACAAAGGAAAAATAAATGCAGTGTGTGGATTGAGCTGATTTCTTCAGGTCACAAAGTGCATCAAGGTGTTTGCACGGTAGATCCTGCACTGTCAAAACTGATTTTGTTTATAGTTTTGAAAAGGAATGACAAATTTTCTTATTACTTCAATCTCCAGTCATTTCCCCACCACAAATGTACTAATCATTGCACTGAACTGCTTGAATAAATTGCAATGCAGATTATATTATCTCTTCCTCTTCACAAAGGCTACTGATGTCAAATTGTAGTGCAGACTTAAAAGCTGGAAATGCCAAGCACTAAATCAGCTTTTAATAGTGGTAGCTTCTTCTGAAAGGTAATGGGAAACCTCTGCTGTAGTGAGAAATCTGTTACTGTCTGTATATGTGGAACCTGTAGCACAAAGAACCTTCGTTTGTGTTTCTCACCTCTGTACAAAACCAAATAAACACACACACGCCCACATACTTATTTACAATATACTGGGAAACAGCTTAGTTTTCACAGCTGTAACAGGCCCACAAAGCCTGAATCTACCCGTCACCTAGTAATAGCTACAGGGTGTTCAGAGACAGTATGGCACCTTTGTGACAATCAGAAGGTTTTCCTGTCAGATGGGGTCTGTGCCTCACAGCTGGGTGTGTTCAAGTGTTGTTCACCCAGCTTCCATCTTTTGCCATGTGGAAAATAGGGAAGGACTTAGAAGATTGTTGGGGCTCTGTTTTATTCTGACATCTGGACACGTGCTCAAGCTTCCCAAATCAGTTGTGTAATTTAAGCTGTTCTGAGCATTTTTGTGTTTGTTGTGCGAGGCCTGCTGCCAAGAATCAGGGGAAGAGCTCTGAAGACCTTGGACTTCCTTTTCCTTTGCCATGCTAAACTTTGTGAGTACTGAACTGATTCTAGGGCAGTAGGAAACAAGTACATGTTTAAGGAAACTTCTGGCCTTTAAGAGAAAGAGGAAAATACAGTACAAAATTACACTTAGAAAGTCTGTAATAGAATCAGTCAGTATGAAAAAAACCCTACCTCGTTAGAATCATAGAATAGAATCATAGAATGGTTTGGGTTGGAAGGGACCTTACAGATCATCTGGTGCCAACCCCCTGCCATGAACAGGGGCATCTTCCACTACACCAGGTTGCTCAGAGCTCCATCCAGCCTGGCCTTGAACACTTCCAGGGAGGGGGCATCCACAGCTTCTCTGGGCAACCTGTTCCAGTGTTTCACCATCCTCATGGTTAAGAATTTCTTCCTAACAGCTAATCTAATCTGCCCTCTTTTAGTTTACAGCCATTCCCCCTTGTCCTATCACTACACATCCTTGTGAAAAGTCTCTCTCCATCCTTCCTGTAGGCCCCCTTCAGGTACTGGCAGACTGCTATAAGGTCACCCCGGAGCCTTCTCTTCTCCACGCTGAACAGCCCCAACTCTCTTACCCTGTCCTCACAGGAGAGGTGCTCCAGCCCTCTAATCATCTTCGTGGCCCTCCTCTGGACCCACTCCAACACATCCATGTCGTTCTTATGTTGGAGGCTCCAGAGCTGGACCCAGGACTCCAAGTGGGGTCTCACAAGAGCGGAGTAAAGGGGCAGAATCCCCTCCCTTGACCTGCTGGCCACGCTGCTGTTGATATGGTTGGCTTTCTGGACCGCAAGCGCACATTGCCAGCTCATGTTGAGTTTCTTATCCACCACTACCCCCAAGTCCTCCTCAGGGCTGCTCTCGAGTCACTTTCCGCCCAGCATGTACTTGTGTTTGGGATTGCCCTGACCCACGTGCAGGACCTTGCACTTGGCCTTGTTGAACTTCATGAGGTTCACACAGGCCAGCGGGAGTCCTCTTTTATAGATCAAAAGGTTAGGAGCAATGCAGTCTCTGGTTAGTATGGAAACATCAGTAGAAAGAGGGAGTATTCTGCTTAAAGAAGCAACCTGAACAACGTCTCAAAGCTTGTGGGACACTTGCAATACAGACTTCCAGTAGGCAGGGGGAAAAGAGAGCGTGGATGAGAAAGGCTGGGGATGGATTAGGTCAAATTTAGATATCAGACTGGATTTCATCTTTGTTTCATCTTTGCTTACCTCAAGATTAAATTAAAGGTGAAATACCAAAGAGGGACAATTTTCAAATCAAACCTAGCTTCAGCTTAGGCAAAAAGATGTTGAGGCATCATTGTGAGAGACTTGCAGAGAGGACCAATAGATAGCATGGCTAAATACTGTTACGTAAGTGGATAACTACAGGAGTAATTCTCTGTCTGGAAGCTGATAAAATGGTGCACTGGTAATGGACTGTGTAGGTAATAGAAATGTGTTCAGTTAGAACAGCTGGGACTTCCCGTGAAATATGTTATTCCAAAATGTTAACCACGGGCCTGTTTTTTTCCATGGAAGAATTCCCAGATCTCTGAGAAGCACCATAGTCAGATGTTTCCAAAGGTTTTAGTCTTTGAGAGCTAATAAAAGGAGTTCAACTCATTGACAGGGTGCTGTGACTGCCCTCTTGGGATCTCTGTGGGTGGCTCTGAATGCTGAGGGTTTCAACTGGGGATTTGGTGATTTCTGCATCATAACTATTTGGATAAACAGATTCAGAAAAGCACTTAAAACCCAAAGGAAAGATTTTTGAAGTCCCAGAAGCAAGACCTGCACTCTCTATGTGTCCTCCCCTATGTTTTTGGTTTGGGGTTTTTGTTTCCTTTTTTTCTTCCCATCGTGTTCTCAGCTTTGGGGAACACGTTGAGTTGTTCCTGCTGATAAAGCCAGTGTGCTATGTGTGAGCTATTTTCCTTCTCCAGCTGCATGGGAGGATGTGAGGCCCCAGATGCTCTTTCTTACCTTATACAGTAAACTGGGAGGAAACAAGTGTTGGTGCCTGCAGGGTTGCATGAGAAAGGAGCTGGGATGCACTGGACCAATTTAACAGCTGAGCCCAGGAAGCCTTGTTAGTACTGGAAGTCGAACGTCTGTGTGCTGACATCCTCCTTTTCCATCACACAAGTGGCAGATACACTGACAAGTGCAAGTGCAGCCAAAGTGGTGCACAAGTGGGATTTGTCCACAGGATCACTTGGTTGTGGTACAGCACCCTACAGCGTGTTCCTCTATCTAGTCACTTGCTAGAAAAGCCAGGAAAAAATGATGGCTTAAGGAGTAGTTCTACATAAAGTTTTATGAATGATGAAGGTCTTGAGGGGATTAACTTGAGTTATGCCTGTTTATGCTGGACCTCGGTTTCCTGCTTGTTAGTATACTCTACTAATGTGGAAGTCAATTTTACTTTAGTTAAAGTGCTTCCAGTGTTACTTTAAAATCGTATCTGGTGCCTGACAAAGTCTTTGGGGTGTTTATGGTCCAGTAAAGGCTGTTGTTTAAGTAGATAGATTACATGATTTCTCTGTGAAAATTTATTTATCCTGTGTGAATTTATTTATCACTGTGTGAATTTTTGTGATAAATTATGGATTTTTATGTACAGGGACTTTATGAAACTCACGCTTTATGATCTGCTCTTATCATAAACAGAAATTATGTTAGCCAGAAATGTAAAGGAGAATGAATATTAGGGGAGAGAATATCCTGCAATTGCTTTTAACAAAAATAGCAACTTCTCTTTTTACGTTACAGGAGAAATTCAGTAAGTGGTACTTCAGAAAGGTGAACAGAGCTCCTGCTCTTTGCAGTGAAGCAATACACCCTGACTTCGACAATGGCCAGAAAGTGTCATACGCTAATGATCAGGCCACAGTGGGGTGCCAGCAATAAGGTTGTTTCTAGGGCAACTTGCTACTTCCTGCCAATTACTTTTGGATTTGGAAAGTGCCCGGAAATTAGAGAACAACAGTGATATTCATTGGAAGCTATATCTAAAGCCCACTGAAGTCAAGAAGAGTGTTTCCATTGACCAAAGCAGACTTTGAAAGAGACCCTGCCACGATGACCTGTATCATATTTAACTGGGGCACTTATGGAGTGTGTGTGGGTAACAGACTCACTCTGCAACCCCAAAGCTGATCATCATCATAGGTCATAATCATCTTTGCAGTGAGGGAGTCTCTGGATTATTAGTTTACACAGAAGTGCATCACTGATGTCTTTTTTGCATTTTCTGTCCTTTGTTTTACGTGCAGGACTCTGGAATTGATATTGGTGATATTTCTGAGAGGAAGGCCTTGAGGAAAAAGCTCCAGTGCAAGACCTTTAGGTGGTATCTTGTCAGCGTGTATCCAGAAATGAGAATGTATTCAGATACTGTTGCCTATGGGGTGGTAAGGATCTTGTTTACATTTCCTGTTTTAAAAAGGTGGGGGGGAAGGTGTAATAGTGGAAGTAATTCATGAAGACAATGCCTGGCTCCAAGTAGAAGAGTGAGATAAACTTGAAGTTACTAGTTAAAATATTTCTTAGACTGCTTAGTTGACAGAGACAGCTGCTCTGCTGAAGTTCGTGTTGAGGTATTCTGCATATTGTCTTCCTCCCTGATTTTTTGTTTGTTTGTTTGTTTCACGGCTTGCATTCCACTCAGGGATACTCAAGACATGATTCTTCACATGCGTTGGAGCTGTCAGTTGGAAGGCTTGTGGCAGCAGATGACTTAACAAAGTAGGCTCAGTATTTCAACTGCAAGCTTCTTAATACAGTAGCCAGATCTTAATTTAGAATCTCAAATGCCTGTATTTTGGGATCATCATTACTTGTGTGACAGTAGTACCCTTGTCTGTGTTGAAATCCCACTTGAGTTGTACTGTGCTAATTAAAGCAGAGACAGTTCTTGTCCTTAGAAAACCAGCAATCTAAACAGAGAGGGCAGGTGTGCATGATATGGAGAATGAGCATAGTAAGTTAGTGGAGGCCCATAATAAGCTAGTAGAGCTAGGATGTCTATTTCTCATTCTCTATCCAGGATCATATTGATAAAATTTGATTCCTGTGGATTAAATTTGCCTTTTTGCATGCAAGTCCCAATTAGGAACTGTAACTAGTGAGAGCAGATCATACAAGTGAAAGATTTGGTTCGAGACATTCCTCCTCAAAAAGAAGTCCGAGTTGTGCAGTTTGTCAATATGGCTCTGAGAAGACGCTTGAGGGTGTCGTAGAGCAGCTGCTCTGTTTTGGCAAATGAAGTGACGGTATGCCCCACACAGTTCCATGACCCCTTTGATGATCACTTAAAATTATCATGCTGACTTTTCATACAGTCAAGAAAGAGAAGAAAAACACTTCCAACAAAGGTTTAGGTCGTTGTTAAATGCATGAGATAATGGTTACCTTCCGGAATAGTTTAGAACAATGCCAAAATCACACCTGTGTACAAGGAGCCTCTTCCATGAACTGTGTGGAATTGCCCTCAGTGATGCCATGATCTAATCAGGCGTGGATTTTCTTGAGGAAAAGGAGGCATAGAAGGTAATAGGTGCTTATAGGTATCTCTGGCTAAAAAAATCTTTGATTGAAGGTAAAAGTGATACTAGATCAAAAAAAGGAAGACCAGTGGAATAGCTAAGGTACTTGTTGCGTAGTCTCGGGATTAACTCCGCGTCATGTAAGCCAAAAGGAAAATCAGCCAACAGGCACCCTATGATTTTATATTCTGCTGAGATTTTTTCACCAGCCTTTTAAGATTCCTTGCTGGCAGTATACAAACCAAAAAGAATTAGAAGAGTTTGTTACAGAAATGCTGACCTCACTGGCCAGCAGAACATGCATGTCTAGGTACTGCACAATGCACAGTCTTTGGTCTGCAGTATGAGAGTAGCCTCATCAGCTAAGAAAGATGTGAGGAGTAGGCTTTCTTTCACTATTTGTACTATCACAAAAGAAGTAGTGGCCAGCTATGGCAATGTATCTGTACAGGTAAAGGGGGAGTGTTTTATGAAATACACAGCTTACTGTTTTATGAAATACTGTTGTATGAAACAAAAAGACAAAGTGCCCCAATCTTTTTAGTAAAAGAATTGCTAGAGTGTCTAATCTTCCTCATGTCTGCTTTCCTGTTCGCTTGCATGTCTTATAACGGAGAAAGGTGTGATGTATCAAAGCAAGTCAGCTGCTTGCTGATTCTCTTAGGTGCTTCCATTAATCAATTGTCTTATTTTTTTGTAGAAATAGCATTATCATTAATTAAAAAAAATACTGAGTAATTACAAGTTATCTGATTAGGAGTGAGGATTAGGATATAGGCATCTACAGTGTCACCACTTGTATTTATTTCCTGAATCTTAAGTTTCGTTCTGTTCTGTGAGAGTTAGGAAAACAGATGTATCATTCATGTCTGGTTTATGCTGTGGCATATAGCTAGGGTTAGGGCTGGTGGCAGAGTAAAGGTTTGGGAACCATATTCCTTTCTGCATTCTGCAGTACCCCTAGAGTTAGGGGAAAGCGATGTCAGTGGGCCAAAAGCTGATATATTTAGTGTAGGGGCTGGCTCCCTGATTTCAGCTTGATGTGTGAGATAATTTTGCAAATTCAGAATTTCAGCAGTCTAGTTTATCCCTGTATTCGGTAAGGCTGTAAGTTTGAAAGGGAGCAAATGGCCGTATTGACTAATTATTTCTGGTTTTCGGCATGGGGATTGGTGACCTGGTTATTTTTTGGTTTTTGATGAAGTCTTGGTAGTCTAAAACTGCATTACCTAAGTTAATTTTTGGTTACCACAAAGCCGCTAGATTTTGGAAAGGAATGGTTCTGAAGAGTCTGGGACTCAGATTTTGAAACAGCATAATTAGTTAACAGGCCAGTGGCTTTTTTGTTTTGGGTTTTTTTGTAGGGATCATTTATTTACACATATTCTAAGTTAATTGTAGAGTTGTGATTGGGAGAAGAGTTTGAGAAATTAAATCTGAAGAGCTCATTTTATTTTTTTGTTTTCAGGGTTCATAAGAGGAGGACTGGGGTTAACAGAAATATAACATTGTGTTTCTTCTTCTGTAGCAGCTGATCACTGGACTGCTGCTGTTAGGGTTGAGGTCATGTTGCTTTTCAGAGCTTGGGACTCTAAAGTCCCTGTATCTGTTTTACTGCTGGGTCAGCCCTCTCAGCTAAGTTACATGCTAAGGTTGGTCAAGGCAGATTTTTCACTTTGTTTATTATGGACGTTGTTGTGGAAAAAATTGTAACATTAGGGCTAGGACAAGCATTAGAATTTGAGTTTGTAGAAGAGGTTTCGAAAAGCCAAAGGCAGTGATGGATCCAGGCATGAATTAATAAAGCTCGTATTTATCATTGGTTTGGATAGACAGTGGTGCCTAACATCTGATTACAATTAGAGTCATGGTTGTGGTTACATTTATGGCTAAGAAATACAAAGCTTTGAGAGAGGAAAATTTATTTAATTCTGGAGGCTTTCAGGTAAGAATGAGGCCAGTATTAATGCCTAATGCATATTTTCTCTTGAGATTTGTCCTGTCTGTTGTTGAATTTAGAGTTAGGTTTGGAGTTGGAAATATTGTAGAGACAAGTTCATGGTTTTGATTTTATTCACTGCCTGTCTTCGGTCTCTGGCGTGTCCACACTTCTTACATACTAGTGCACTTCTAGTCTTCCTTTCTAAGCATATCAATTTGTTTTCCTGAAAGGAGGCCCCTGTACACAGCTGACAGGACTGCTCAGTGAATCACAGATGGTTGCAAACCACATCATCTCGTCACTGCCTCCATCACAGTTCTCTCATGTTATCTGAACTGAGCTTATACTGCTGAACACCTTTGTACATGCCCATGGGTATGCAACCCACATCTCTGGCCTCACACTCTAAAAACACCATCCAGCTATCTGTGCTTGTTAATTTGGCACTTCGCTTTCAGAAAATTCTGTCTCAGCATTGCACATGTAATATATAGGGCTCTGTGATGAACCGGGCCAAGTACTTTGCAGTCTGTTCATAGCTAGATTGCTGTGTGTGGATTAGCCTGGAATAATGCAAGGAAGAGCTAGTGCGTATCAATTAGCCAGAAGTCACTAAGTGTCAGCAGAAAGGATTTTTTTTTAATTATTTCCAGAAATCACAAGACTCTCCTGAGTGATTTGGAAAAGCTGTCTAATTACAGCCTTTTCTCCTATGTTTGAAACTCCATCCATACTGCTTAGCTAGCTGCAATGGTAAAAAAAATTGTCTTCTGTATGTAGTGTGTATCAGACACTCATTAGACTTAATATTTTAAAAACATATATCAAAAGTTATTGCTATCTCTGAAGGCTTTTTGAAATCTATCCTCCCTGAAACCTTGTGCAACATTATTGAAATCAGTAGTGTTAGATTATCTACAAGGAAGAATTTAGTCAAGGTGCTTTCTCTTCAATATCTTCACTGCAACAAGTATTTTATTTTTGCATATTTCCTTGCTCAACTACATACATTTTTTTTTTCAAAGAAAAGAAAGTAGTAACACCATCCTTTTCTCATGTAAGACTTGCTTGATTTCTTTTTCTTTCGGTTTATTTTAGCTGCAGAATTCCCTGAAAAGTGATTTGTGCCTTGATCAAGGGCCGGACACTGAGAACATCCCGATCATGTATCTCTGCCATGGAATGACACCACAGGTGAGTTTGTCTAATGATCTCTAATATTGCTGCTGCTCTTGGTAGACTCTGTAGGAGGAACCGTCTTGTACCTGTCATTGTTTTCCTGCAACAGTACCTCCGTAAGCTGTTTAGTAGATCTTTTATAGAAAGCTGAAACAATATTTCTGCCATAAATTGAGAATCACTGGTATATTAGTGCTTTGACAATGAAGTTAGTTTATTCTGTTTGAAAGAATTGAAGGAATATGAGTCAGCACTGACCCAGATTTGTTTGTAAAAGCTTTCATTTCTGATCTTTAACAGTGCATGTCATATGAATTGAACAATGCATTTTAAAACATTTTACATGTATACATATGTATACTCACAGTTGATTTATACATTATCTGCAGGAACATGTGTTTTACTTCATGTATTTACTGTCTCGTTTTCACAAATCTGAAATGTACAGCTGCCTTCTTCATACCATACAGCTGTGTCAAATTCCAAACACCATTCTTGTGAAAGGCCTGCTCCTAAAGCTACTTTTTTTCTTTCTCTGCTGTTGTCCTGTTACTCTAGTATGTGACAAAGACTCAAATTACCAAACCTTTCTGTTTTCTTACACAACAGCTGGATTTATTAATTTGGCAACAAAAGGATTAAAACACTGTATCTCCCCAAGTGGCTAAGTATATGGGTGTAGGTGAAAGTGTTTCTAGGTAAATCTTGAGAGTAAAAATAATGTTACATGGTCTAGAATATGCTTGTCAAAGACAGATGTGCAGATTATCTAACTCTGAACAGTAACATAAGCAAAAATGACATAAAGGAAATGAATGTATTTGTGGGAGTTATTGGAGAAATTGCAAAATCCCTCCAGTTTGAATAATTTTTTTTCTCTGACTACCTTTTTGATTTCCTTTCTCAAAAGGACCCTATTATGCTCCACTTAAGTTATGGAATGTGATTTTGCCCATGGAATTGCCAGTTACATGATTTGACGATACAGAAAATGAATCCTCCTAATATCTCAAAAATAAACACCGAGCAAAAAGGTAGTCTTGTCCTCTGTGCCTGGATCTCGTAGTGAGCTGGAAACATGAGCTTGGTGAACTGCAGATATGATTCCTTGCCAAGTTACATGTGCTGCAACTGTGTTCTGTGCTGGCTTCCTTCACTGAGGGCATTTAATATTGATCACTAGTGTCATCATGCTTGAGTAAATTATGAATGATGAAGACAAAAATATCTGAAAATGCCATCCATCAGACTCGCTTGCTGCATGGGCTGTGGCTTACTTGTCACATAATTATGTGGTAATCACTGTTTGCCTCCAGGAGGTTTTTAAGCCAGTCCTCAGCATTCCCTAAGGAACTGTGTCATTCACCCGCGAGCCAGACCCATTATTCTTCATCCTCTGGGAGGGCGCTGTTGACTCTCTTCTGGCATATCATCTGTGATAACACACACTACAGGCACGGTTGTAAATTCCAATTAGAAATTTTAATTAGAGTTAAGAGACAAACAACAAGAACAGCAAAAAAGTCACTTCAATTAGCACAGTTCAATATTCACCAGATCAAAAACTACCTTTGAATGTCAGCTGAAGTCCTGTATAAATGAGATAGCAGCAAATAAATGACAGAGGGAAAAGGGCAAGGGAAACTTTTCTTGACAAGATTCTGCTCCTTTCATAATTAGAATGTTGTATCTCCTTCCCATTACTGTGCCTTTCATATTATAACTAATGATGTTAAAAACAACCCCGAGAAAGGCCCTTATATGAGCAAGATCCCAGTAACGAGTGAGAACATTCTTTAAAAGAGGAGTGGACTTTCTCTATGTAAGGGATTGTGGTATTAACAGGGAAAGCACTAACAAATATTATTCGACATACTTCTGTGAGATTTCCATTGCACATACTGCATCTCTTGCTTGAGCAGATCTGCAGCCATTTAGATTTCCTCTAGCATATTGGCAATATTTGAACAAATAGTTCTTTTAATCTTAGTGAACTTGCCAGTAACCACAAAAGATATTGGTGAGATGCTAGTTTTATTCTGGTAGTGGTGAAAAGCTGTGTAAAGGGGTTATTTTGCCCACCTGATAGTCCTTATCAAAACAGATTAGTCAAAAAGATTATTCCCCTGATTCAGGACTGCTTGTATGACAGAGGGTTTTGGTGGTGCCGTTCTTAGCTCTGGTGCAAAGTTTTACTGTTGCAGCTATACCGTTTACGGTTTTAGAGCTGCCACCATGGAAGGCTTTGCACAGTTGCATCTAGATGTGCGTTAAAATATCTGGCTGCCAGGAACCATTCCCTCATATGCAGTTTAAGTTGCCGTTCTTAGTTACTGTTGTAGCCTCTTTTCTAAATCAGGTAGCTTCCTTTTTTTTTCCCCACTAACCTCTTTCAGATGTTTTTGGATTTTCATCTTTATGCATGGGAAATGGCTTAGATGAGGTGTTTGACATGAAGTAATAGTCTCAGAATTGTACATATGGCTGTTTCCTTTTAGCATGTTTTACACAAGAAAGAAGTCATTGAAGTCAACAGAAAGGGGGGAACTGCACACCTGACATTAAAAATCCATGGTCCATTTTTTGCAGACAGTATCCAGAACATCATGTGTAGCTTAATAATTAAAAACCATAGAAAATGGCAAGGAAATATCCTCAAATACTGCAATGAAATGATCAGAAATAATTTTCCCTGTGGTGTTTCAGTTTCATTTTAAATAGACATCAAAATTAGTAGTGGTAAGACTTCTGTGATTCAGATTCCTCAACCTTTCAGCAGTCCACTCCATATGTCTACTGTAACTAACATTAGCGTATTCATAGTTCATTCCTGCAGGTATCTTATGTGTTAGTAGTATCTTATGTAAACCAATGCAAATCTTACATGTGGTTAAATAGTAGGATGGAATGGAAAAGCAGGACATAATCTGTCGATTTCTTTAGTCCTCTGATACTACTAATGAGAGAGAATTTCTCACAGCAGGGTATTTGGCTTGGCCTGAAAAGACAGAGGACATTCGAAACACTAGAATCTGCAATTAGGTAGGTTTTTTACCCTCATTCTATCTTCAGAGAGTGCTTCTCAGGGTAGCTGTATTTTGCACCGGTCGTCAGAAGCCTGGACACTTCAGGAGTTATGATACCATCCACTGATTAGAGCAACTGGCATGTTCAAGCAGTGAAAAAAACAAAATGGGTGGCAATCCTGCAATGCATTCTCATGAATTTAAGGGAAGAATTGCTATTACTGTATCTTTAGTAAGAATTATTTCATTACAAACAGTTGCCTAGATAATTATAGATTCTGTTGAGAACTTCTTTTTCTTTCTAAGTGGTAGCATTTGAACAGCATGACTTTCTAAGTTGCTCATCCTTCCCCAGTTCTGCTGCTGGAGTGTATTATTTCCTAAACATCACATCCTGCCATTTCTGCCTTTAGTCACTATCTGTCCAAAATCAACACTGTCATTACTACTGCCATCTGTACAGCAACCTACCGTATGCTGGCATAACTCCCAGCTTGTTAGAAAGAATATCACTATTGCACCTGAGCATCTGCTACTACTTCTTGTAGCTACCACGGGTACTGGGCAGCTATTAGACGTGCATGAGGCAAGACCATAAGGTGGTTTTAGTATCTTTGGTGTGCCAATGGTCAACCGTTTGGAAGGGGCTTCTAGTGTATGTCTTAGCCTGTCATATCAAGCCTCTTCTGCTCTGCAGTGCTGCTGCTTCTTAGAACAGCTGAACAAAACTGACTTCTGCAACTATTATAATATCTAACACAGTAAATGCAGCATGGTAAAATAGTTAACAACAGCTGTTAAAATAGGTTCCTACTACATTATTCAGTGGTGGTAGAAATCATGTTGTTTTAATTGCATGAGAACAGTCCACAGTTGTTCTTGGCCAGAGACTACACTGGAGACAGCTGGGGGGTGTGAGGAAGCAGCCCTCCCTTCAGTGTGATGTTAGAGGGAAACAGGAAAATTGGGAGATGAGGTGAACTGGCAGTGAGGGAGAAAGTAAGAGGAGAGAAATGTAAAGGCAAGAAGGGAAGACAGAAGAATAGTAGTGGCAAACCAGTACAAAACATAAAGTTCATGTGAGATTGTGGAGTTTTTGTTGTTTTTTTTTAAAGTGGTTCATGCAGAAAAGGGTAAAGGTAGTATTTTAATTCTTGAACTTGTTGAAGCAAAGCTACAATTCAGTCATATGTTTAGGCCTTGAAAGGTCCATTTCCAGCAATGCCCCCATTTTGCATGGAAAAGATGGTTGCTTGTAGTTGCAGTAAGCCCCAGGCCTGACTGCTTCTTTTCCTGACTCTGGGAACCACCGGAGCCTGGATGTGTGGTGTTGTGTAAGACTGCTGTTTAACCAGGCCTGTAATCTTGAAAGCAGACTGATGGCAGCCTGTCACTTGCATTAGAACTATTCCTGAGTGATAATTTGGAAGATTCTTTTCTCTGAATGAAACATTGAGGGGATAATGGGCAGTTCTGTGTTCCCTTGTTTAATAGCTTCTGGCTCATACATTTCTCAATTTATAAGCAGTTAAACCACAAAGCTCATCCCAGGATGTGAAAGTCAATACAAACCAGGTAGATTTTGAGGAATTCAAGTTGAGGACCAGAGTCAGAAGACTACATTGGGAGAATTACTAGAAAAGAAATGCAGATGAGAAGAGACACCCATTCATATCCTTCCATATTCTTGCAAGAGATTGCGGAATTGACACTCAGAAGCCAGTGACTACAGCCCTCTCTGGTATGAAGTATGGCATCTCCGCTGAAGGCAATGATAGGAAGTCGTGCCAACAAGTCAGAGCTATGCCAGTTTACACCGTATGAGACTGACCTGAAAGCTTTATGTGGTATTCTAAGCACAGTGTGTGAAGTACTGGAAACAGCAGTTACAAGGACTCCCATGAACTTTAAAAAACTGTATGTTTCATGGGTGCTCCTTTTTAAAAATTATTCATACATATTTTTGTAAAAACTATTTATTCTTCAATGAAACGCTCTTAGCGTGATGGTTGTTCATGCACATATATTTATGAATTTGTAAACAAGAATATATATGAGCAAAAATTGCTGTCACTGAAGGCATTTCTATTCCAGTAAAGAAGTACAGGGTTGATCACAAACACCGTGTAGTTATTAGTCCAATTTGTAAAACCCAGGAGAGGGAACAATTCTTTCAGCAAATAATTATCTTTTCAGCAAATAATTATCAAAAGAATTAAAATAGCTTTTCAAATAATTGGGGGGAGGAGAAGAAATTTGTCAGTTTATTTTAAATGAATAATTGAGACATCTCTAGAGCAAAGTTACTGTGATCTTCAAGTCACTGAGACATTACAAACATAAACATCTCAAAACTGAGTTGTAGTGGAGCTTTAGTTTTAATAAGTCTGTTGCAATGTTCAAAATTTTCTTTAGATTTCCATGCCTGATGAAATTCACATTATATTGGACAATCGTCAGTGCCAGGAAAACTCGGAGAAGAACAACATGCTTTGTCAGGATGAGTGTTAAGGGAATTTGGAAGCAGAAACAGTAGCCCTCTTAGGAGTGGCTTTCTGTGTATGTGAAGTATGCTCACCAAGAATCATTATATACTATTTTATAAGGAGAAATTAATAGGTAAAATGCAAATATATAGTTTACTACAGGTCAGCCTTTCCATTCGTTTTTAAAAAAGGTAATCATGGTAATACTAAATGCTGCAGCTGCTTTTCCTTCACAGTCTTGACACTGCTGCCAACAGAGCACCACAATACTGCTGTCCTGAAAAATTTTAGATAAAGCAGTTTCTGCATTTTAAGAACAGTGCATAGCTGTGCTGACTCAGATCTCAAACTGGCTTATGGATGAATACATATTCTTTTTCTCCTGAAAATTAAACTTACAGTAAAATCGTAATTATTCTTGGCCATAAATACAGCATGCTAAGAAACTACTATGAAATTCATACATTTCAAAAAGCAAGAGGTCTTTTGTTATGTAGAAGTAGGCCCCTGTTCTTAAGTGTGTATATGTGTGTGTGTAAAACACATAAGCATTGCAAACTGAGGCTCTGTGCAAGAAAATAGTTAAACAGAAGGCCCCACGTCTCGCAGCTACTGATACTAGCACATTTCAGTGTTTGTCAGGGAATAAGGAAGAACAGAACAAAACCTGCTGATGTGAACCAACGACTGACCCTTCAAACTTCGAAAGTCACTGCCCTGAAGATGAGACATCTACAGTAAACATTTTAAGGGAGTCTTTTTTTATGCAATGAAAAGAAGCACAGCAGCTGTTTTAACAGCTGTCAGTCACATGCAAACTCAGAGTTGATGTTCATGTTTATCTTCAAGTTAAACGTTAGACACAGTCAACGTCTGTGTATGAGAAAGTCTGATCTGACATCTGCTCTGTGTAGTACCATTTCTTTCTAAGTACTTGCTAACACATTGGTCTGAAGTTAGCAGTTACTTGCTTTATAATTATTTTACGTATGCAGACATATACAGAGTGCTATACAGAAACTGAGCTGTACAAAACATGCAAATATATCTTGGTCCAGATACTTTGCAGTGGTAAGTGCCAGTGTACAGTAGAGAGAATAGTATTCCTCCCTTTGTACAGCCAAAGTGAGTATGTCATTATTCATACAGAGTGAATCAGCTGCATCAGGAGTGGCAGCTCAGCTGGTCAGCCTGGTTCTTACAGGAGAGCAGACACCAATCAGTCCCTGGCTTTGGCGCGCAGTTCAGACTGTGCTGGGTGCTGTGTTAAGTCCTGTGTGGTTTTTAGTGTGGCTGCCTGAGATTCTCTCAGCAATGCAGCCTTTTGCCTCGCAGTCTTTCTCTGCAGGCGCTGCAGATCGAGTGTCCCTGCAGAGGGGTCTGTGCTTCCCTTCACATTCTGCCATAGGCTGTGTCTGACAGCGCACAGTCATCATCATGTTTTGCTTTGCCTTTTTCACTAGGTCTTGTGGAGTGATCTAAGCACTGGGCTTAACACTAGATTTATGTACAATGTGCTTTCTGGGAAGAAGGGTATTTCCACATAAATGCTTCTGGAACTAGAATAGCTTTTTTTTTTTTTTTTTTTAATTAGTTTGCTCAGTTCAATAAAGGCCCAAGTAATAGAAGATAAAGTTACAGAGTTAGTGAAACTGCCTAGCAAGGATGCTTATAAGCATTAATGAATTCTATGATTCTATGATTTTAAACATATTCTCTAAAAGGCCTGCTTGCTATGGCAATTAATGTCTTATATAAGATATTCCTGCTGAGTAGTTTATTGGGGCTATTTTTATTTCTGTTGATTTCTATCAGTGCATAAATCCTGATTTTGATCATTATAAAATTAATAGAAACTTTGACCTTGTTTGCAATGGGAGCAAAATTTGGTGTTAGTGTTTTGCAATCCCTTTCAGAGTAGAGAGTTTTTCTGATGTATGCCTGAGAAGCTAATTCCAGTGAACACTATTTCAAAGCTGCAGCCTCTTTAGAATATGACAGATGCATCAGGGAGCTACAGAGATGTTCCAAAACCAGCCAGTCCTTCCATGGCTTAGCACAGGCAGTACAACACTTTCTTCCTGGGGAAGTGTTGTGGATGAAGACTGTAATATGTAATTTCACATTATGTATTAATTTCTTTTTTTAAAACTTTTTCCTTAAGTTTGTTTCTGGCCAATTTCTCATTATTTACTTCAGTGCAAAGTTTCAGAGAGAGAATCTGTCAATCTGTTTTCTAGTTTTGAAGCAAATTTTGTACTGAACCATTTGCCATGTTTATTTCTGTAATTTCTGCGGTTAATTCAAGAGGCTTTCTGTTGATACAGATAATATGACCAGTTACCCAGACTTCTGTATTGCTTACCTCGTTCAAAATCAGTATCTTTTGCCAGGTAGGAGAGATTCTCTTAAACTGAAGAGAGTTGTTCATTTGCAGATGAAGATCAGTGGTGTTGAATTACTAGCTTGTAAACTGTAAGTATGGATCTGATCACTGGGTCTGTTGTCCGAGAATAGGCTGGTGTGAGTGGTCTGTAGACTGTATTTACCAACTGACCATAGGTCGTTATGATAGTAGGACCAGAGACTAACTTGTCCCTTCATTTTATGAAAGTATCAGACATAATCAACATCATTCTCTGTCCACAGGGTAGAATACACTTGAATTCAAAAGAATGAGCGCAATGGGTCCTGCTTCAGGTTTCAGACCTAGGATAGAACAGGTATTTTTGTGTTCCACTTCACTGATTAAAAACAATAGCAAAGAAAAAAAGCTGTAGAACTGCATTATTCTGGATTCGAGGAAGTACCTTCTACATCCCTCAATTTGGAAATAACTGAATGGATATGGCTGCTTACGTATTTTTGTGTATGAAACTATGTAGTGTAAAAACATTTTGTATGCCTGTGAGGACTGAGGGAACTGATCACTTGGAATTGAAACTCCAACCATAGTGAAATGAAATAGCTGAAAAGCAATCATTCTTTTCCTAGAAGTAACATTAATTTTCTCATTTGGGAGCGTATAGCATTTACATACTCTTGGAGAAATGGTTTTGTTTTGAATAAGTTTTTTCTTTGTTTTGATAGGATGGCCTAGAATTAAAAGAATTACACATTTCTGAGATGCTTTTGAAGTCTATATTCTTGCCTAGTGTACAGGATCACTGCTGAAGGTGGGCATGAAAAAGGAAAATACTATTATAAGCTGAAACCAGTGATCTGGCTAAAGCAGGGATCTTGACATTCAGGTTTCAGGACCTGAGTTGAAGTTAAAAAGCAAGAATTCCAAAAGTGAATTGAATTCTTTTGAGTGCTATGAATATTTAGGACCAGAATGAATAACATTAAGAACTTGTGTTACTTTAAAACTTGGAGCCAAGAAGGCTCTAAGAAAACAAAGGTCTTTTTTAATTAGTGTTTGCTAATCCATAAGCATTTTTCTGACTGAGAAATGACTGCCTGTTTTATGCAGATAGATGCAGCAGAAGAGTCAAAGGTAACTTGGCCAGTGCCACAGATGACATGTGTCTGAAAAAGCAAATAAAACCCCTAACCACAAAATATAACAGGAATAAAAGCAGTTGTCTGTAATATGCTGTATCTGTTCAATCATCAGTTCATCTAAGTAAAAGGGAAATGCTCATCTTGGAGAAAGGATACATGTTCTTTTAAAATAGCTCTACTATTGAATATTTTACAGTAGAGGTACTGGTGCAATTTCACATACATTACAAGATGTGCTGAAAAGATACAGAAGCATATGCTGACCTTTAATGGGAGGGAAGATTGCAAATGCTGATCACAAGTAATGTCAGAAGTGTACTCAGAAGTGCTATCAAAGATGTTCAGTAAGAAAGCTTTTGCCTAGTAAAGCAGGATTTCCATAAAGATAATAGAAGCTTCAACTGGCAAAAATTCTGATGTAGTTTGGCTAGACTTGATAAATTTAGCTTTCATCACATTATTGCAGAAAAGAATAATGCATCATGTCAGCAAAAAATAGTAGTAACCAAACTTGTAGAGTGCACAGATAAGTACTCTAGGGACCACAAAGAATAATAGTGCACAGAAACAATAGGATTAATAAATTAACACCTGTTTTCCTCAGTTGTACCATACAGCTCACAGATCTGGGTTTTTTTCAGTTTGTTGGGGGTTTTTTAAGAAAAAATGTTTAGTTGATATTGCTGTACATTACAGAAGGTTCTTCCCAGAATTTTTTTAAATAATTTATGAAGTATTTCCACTTCATGTTTTGTGTATCATGTTATTACCTTGCATGTTTTCTGCATTGCTTTAATTTTTGTACTAGCGTTTCAGCCCTTGGGTTGTCCTCTTCATTTTGAATTCTGTTGCCCCTCTATATGACTAAATCCTGCTTAAGAATCATTATCATCTTTCTTGGTTATCTTACCCACTGTTGATATGTCTGCTATTGATATTGGAGGGGAGGGACATATATCCGCTGTCTCTGTAGTTTGACTAGCAACTGTTTATTCAGCATTGTGTTAAATAGGTGAGGCTGATGCAGGAAAAGAGGGCAAGTGGAATATCAAAGGAGTTGGTTTTCAGGCTATTTAAAGTTAATGTCTTCTTTGGATTTCTTTGCATTGATAGGATTCAAATCATGGTTACTGAGCTTGTGATGGTCACTGTAAGAATTTTCCTCCCTAGTTCGCATTTTTAAGGCAATTTGCCTAGAATATCTGTAGTGAAAAAAATGTATTGAAAATGTAATTGAAACAAAGTGTAGTGAGCAAGTGCAGTGCCTAAGAATTATCAGAGCATTTCAAGCTCACGTGCAGTGTTTTAATTTAGAAGATATTAGAGTTGTTAGCCTGAATATTGTACAGTAGTTCAAAACTGCTCTTATCTTATGCACATACATTTTCAGGCAACTATTTTTTTCTTCTGTCAGAGTATGTAATTTTTTCTGTGGATAGTTTTGACCAAAAGGATTTCAAAAAGTTAAAACAAATTATTTGAAAATATGGAGGTGAAATATTGCTGAGCTTCTAGATGACAAACCTGACACTGGATTTTGGATTCAGATTCTGTGCTTTCCATGTTGAACACTAAGCTGACTAAAGGTAACACTGCCTTTTGTATTTGGTTCAGCTCAGGACTATAGGCTGACAATAGCCTATTACATACACCCAGTGAGTGGGTGCCAAAGGGCTTTGGAGCCAACGCCCCCAAAGTACACAGGCTGTTGTGGTTTTGAAGCTGCTGCTGACTTATGCAATGGTTGACTGCTACCCTGATCTGGAGCCTAAAGCTGGCCCACTCGGAGGTCTCACTCAAGCATTTGGCAAATTAGCACTACTTGTATGGAGTGATTAGTGATGTTTCCTCACCGTGGGTACTGGACGCACTGAAAGCAATACAGGACTACTGCAGAGGGACCAAACATCTTCAGAAAGGAATGTGGCTTGTAGTTTAGCATCAGTGACATGGTACTCACTGGCTTGAGGCCATCGGGCCATGTTGCTAATGAGGGGGGTTGCTTCGGCAGGGGGGTTGGACTAGATGACCCACAGAGGTCCCTTCCAACCCCTAACATTCTGTGATTCTGTGAAGCTGTAAACACCTCGTGACCCCTTCAGCAGAGAAGTGCAGGCCTTGAGACAGCACGCCTGTGCTGCGCTGCTGGGTGCTGGAACCCGGCTGGGCCCTGCAGACACCCCGCCGCCGGGAGCTCCCCACTGGGTCATTGCTGTGTCCTGCCTTCCCCAGGGTGGAGCTGGCTTTACTCCACCTACACATGTGCTTCTCACGTCTGGACAGAATGATGCTTCTGAGGTCTTGTTTGTACTAGAGCATTGATCTTAGAGGTCTTTTCCAACCTATGATTCTGTGATTGCTGTCAACAGTACAGCAGGTGAGAACTGCTAGAAGCCATACCTCCTGTCCACACCTGAAAGTGGTAGGTGTCTTTGGCCTTGAACATGATGTGACTGGTGAGAAGTGTGCTCCATCGTATCTGGTTATCTGGTAATCATTTCAGTGGTACTTCACAAGTGTCCATGTGGGTGTTTTTTCTCTTAACAAAATTGTATGAAGTGGCTATCCTGAGGCCACATACTCACAGTAACCTGGTATTCCATACGCTACTTTAGTGTTGAGTTGAAATATATTTTAAAAGTGAAATTAACTTCCCATTTTCTATTAACAATCTTCCTCTGCCAGGTGGAATAGGTGTAAAAATTTCCACAGTTCTGTTGATTTTAATCTCAAAAAATATAGTACAATCAAAAAGAAGGACAAGGCTTTCCTTTGCTAAGTTGAAAATGTTTTTAATTATTACTTTTGTAGAAATAAAACAGCTGTGTTGGTTACCTGCGGTATCTCATAATCTAATACTATTTCAGCATTTCACATTTTGTAAGTGTATTAATTTGAAGTAGATCAGAGTTGCATATTATGTAGCAATTATTGGATTTGTCTGTATTTTAAAGATGTTTCTTCTCATTGCAAATTGGCATTTCAATCAGCAGTTTTTAAAATCAACTGTCGCTTGCAATGTAAATTCGGCATAAAACCAACGTAGTTATTGGAACACATGTATAGCACTTGGAGATTGATGTAGTAATTGTGGGGCAGTTGTCAATTTAAATATTCTTTTGATTGATGTTATACTATCTCTTTTGTTACTTCATCGGCGTTAAACTTCTGAAGGTCAGATTTTTGTTTCTCAAATTCCTGACAATAGATGATTAACTCTTAGAGAACGTAGTTAATACAGCAGATGGGAGATTCACTTTACAATTTCTTTAGTTTTATTGATAATTTTATTATGCCATTCCATTAATTGAAGTCATCCACTGGCTCATTTAGAATTCATGGACCAAATTTGGTCCCCATGAAGGCATATTTAACTCCCTCTGTAATTATACAAACCGTATTACTTTCACAGCAGTCATTCAAATTCTAATCAGCACTTCATTTTCAGCTTAGTTTCTCTCTAGTGTTGTTCAGCACTTGCAGAATAGGGTTATTTGCAGAAATGTTTGTGGAATGATTGTATCCACAGTGTGTCTCTGTGAACAAGGGATTTTTTTTCTCCTGTTCATTAACCATCATTTGTCCAATCAGGAAGCAGAGAGAATATCAGAAATTACTTGTTCACATGAAGTCTTGACTCTGACAAAAAATCTGCATTGATTTGTAAACCAAGAAAAGAGCCATGTTTGCCAGGTAATTTATTTAAATTCAGCAATCAAACTAGCTCTTAAGCATGAGTTGAGTCCAATCTAAACCTGATTATATTTACACCGTAGAAGTATTTTCCCCGAAAGAAAACACTAGAGACTTTAACTTAGCATTATTTGAATAACCAATGGCTAGCAATTAAAGCCTGTTGAATACAGATAAGGAATAAAGTGTATATTCATATCAGAGCAGATGACTAGCCATAAGAGGCAGTAACTATTGAAGTCATCAAAGCTGATACATTTCTGGAAACTATAACTTAATGCGATACAAGTTATTGGACTTAGAGGTAAGCAGGTGCAAGTGTAAAGCCGGTGGCATATGGAAGATCAAAGTAAAAGCAACTAATGGTCCTCTGTGGCTCTTAAATCTTGTCAACTCGATGGCAATCACAGCTAGTATTCTTTGAATTTTGATTCAGTGTTAAATGTACAGAAATGACACTGACGGCTGGTACAATAGATGAACAATGGTATGCCTTTAAAGAGATTGGGTTTTTTGAGTGTGTTTTTGTAGCATAAAGAACTGTATAGCTTTAAAAATAGTTGCTTAAAAATTTCTTCAATCGTTGCCTTCCTTTCTTCTTTTTTCTTTTAAAGTGTGATTAAAGAAATTATACTCTGCTATGCCAAGCCTTTCTGCTCAGCTGGCTATCCATAAAAGTTTAGAGCAATCAAGTGAAAAAGCTGATGAATGCATTTAAGTCATTCAGATGTTACTACAATATTAACTTTGTATTTGTTTAGCAGGGAACTGTGCTGATTGCGAACATTGGAGCTTTGTTGATCTTGCTATGTTAAACATGTAGAGATGTATTCAGCATGCATATTCCATTAAGCATTTATTTTTAGTGCTTTCGAACTCTGAAATTAGCCTTAAAATTGTAAGGTCTGCATTGACTGACTCGCTAATGACATCAGTTTGGGAAGGAAAAAATATCAGTACAGTTTATGAACTCATAAGTTTTGTTAAAATAACATGATATTTAAATTAAAAAATGGAGAAAACTGAGATAGGTTCCCACATTAAACCTGGAACTTCTATAGATCATGCTGCTTTACATTTGGAATGGAAGTCTGTGACCAAAGGGCAGGGACAGAACTTGGTATGTAAGAAGGAGATCATGCCAATGATGGTAAATCAGAGCTATGAATTTCAGGTCAGTTTGGGGTTTTAGTCAGATCTTCTATTTTATATTAACACATAACAAATCCATACATTTTTCATTTGTCCTCAGATGTGTTCACATGAGGAAATCTCCCATTTTTGAAATAGAAATTATCAAATACCACTGCATGAGTGTAGCACAATGTAATGAAAAGGTTTCCTTTGTTACAATGTGGCTGCACAGTGTTTTCACAATATGATCATATAGTTGGTACCAACTGACTCCAAAATGTTGTGCGATGTCAGCATTGTGTAGGCATCGTATAATTACTTAATGTTGCTGGATAGAATTATGACAATGACTGACTAATCATGTTTTTATTTATTTGTGTCAAATGTAGCCATGACACTAAGTCCTTTCACCTTTTGCATTGATTTAAACATCTCATCAAGTTTAACCTCTTTCTTGTTAGTAACTATGAATTTGGGGTTTTTTAAGAATTTCTGAATTAATCAGACTGCTTTTTTCCCAGATTGCATTTTTTAATTCAATATGATAAGTAACAGGAGTAATTGTAAGTGTTTGCATAACGACGGACTGTGAGAATTGGGACCTTCTTGAGCACTCAAGGCAAATTTAAATATGAACTGTCAAGTGAGCTAAATGTTATTCTTCCAGATGTGTGACGTATATGGTTAATAGCCTGAAGTACCTAATTTCCCATTTTCAACAGGAGCTATCCTGAATAATTATGGATAAATGCCCATTTCTGGCTTCCAATTATATTTTTAATACCCTATCTAGCTTCTTTTCAAATAAAGTTAAATCTGCCCACTATAGACTCCATTCATAACTGTACATAAATAATTTGAAGGAATATTCTAATGTGAGAAATACTACCTGAGATGATAACTCTGTAGTTATGGTCACTAAGAGGAAAAAACAACACCTAACAAGAACTGTGGCAGATTTCGTCTTTATTTCTCTTTGACTTCCTTGGCTCTCTTCAAACTCCTAAAAATCAATGCCGGTTAACTTTTTTAAGCAGACAGTACCTCTTAGGATTCTTCCTGTCCCTCCAACTTTGTTGCTCTCCAATTGTTTGTGCTGTTAGGAGACTGTTTTCCAGAATCACAGAATGGTTGAGGTGAGAAGGCACCGCTGGAGATCATTTAGTCCAACCCCTCTGCTCAAGCAAGGTCAGCTAGAGCAAATTGCCATCTCGTTATACTTTCTTTTCCTATTCTGTCCGTAAAAAGCAGAGGAAACCTAGCTCATCTTGGTCAAGTGAAGTGTCTCCTGTATGGGCAAATATAAGTGACTTTGAAATAAATCTGTCTCTTCCTGAATTTGCAAACTCCAAGCCAAGGATGGCGTCTGGCCAGGGCTGAAGAAAAGTTCCTATCAGGAAAAGAGTTCCATGGCCTCAGGTAACCATCACTGCCCCAAAAGACTAAAGTTGCCCAAGAACTGAGATGGATGTAAAAGAAACATTAATATTTCTGACACCTGTTCTTAGCTCATTAAAGTGAGCAAGCCAAGCATTAAGGATATAACATAACTTTAACCAAATGGAGTAATCCATAAAACTTTTTCATCTTCAGTACAAAACAGTAGCAGCTGTGATTCAGTAGTGTACACAACAATCAGGAGGAAGCCTCCCAGCTGATAGTGAAGTGAGTTGTACTTTAGCCTAAACAGGGCAATGACTAAAGCTCTAATTCCAGTAGGGCTGGCCCAAGGATTTCAGTCAATGCCTAATTAAATGGTGTCTGGCTAACACCCATGAAACGTGGATCGGGCTTGAAATGGAGAGCAGCTTCAGACAAGTCAGAGAGATACTTTGTGCAACCAGGAGACCAAATCCAGTGCCCCATGTGCAGTAGAGAAAGTAAGGTCAGTAACAGTTTTTATAAGAAAGGGCAGATCACTTCATGTACAAATTTTGAGATAATGAAATCTGAGGAAGTTTGAGTTCACTAGTACTAAATTGATCACTGAGGGAAGAAAGCATCAAAGTAATGTAAATAAAGAGCAGTACTCCTGTGAACAGAAAACATTTTGTATCACAAGTGCAAATGGATGCAAGTCATCTAAGAAATGCTAATTAGTTAAAAGGATTCCCTTGCAAAAACAAGCTTTGTGCAGGAGATTCAGGAATAGTTATGAAGAGATGCTTAGGGAGAGATGTCAGATTTGACCTATCCCACTCAAAGGTAAGAACAGCTAAGTGAAAGAGCTGCATTAATGTATTTGAAAAGGCTGCATAGGAGCAGTTCTGTATGTATGAAGTTCTCATCTTACCAAATGGAAGAACTTTTTCTCCAGGTTTGTAAACTAAGAACTGGAAAGCTGGATCAGTGATGGGAACACATTGCTTTCACTTCCCTTTGATGTGAAAATGGATGGACCACATGGACTCAGATTATTTTTCTTCCCTGTCTTCAAAACATTTTTCTTCCATTCAATGATTACAAGCACAAAATGATAATCAATCTCTACAGTCAGATCTTAACAGGTCAGACTGCGCTCAACACCATATTGGTATCAGGTACATTAGTCTGATTCAGCTTCTCAGATGAGGATGTAGCCTGTCACCTCAGCTTCCTATTCATTTCCCAAGTTATTCTTTGAATGTTGCAGGAATAAAATTTTCTGGTACCTGCTTTTACAGGCGATGCTGTTTAGTTAGCAGGGAAAGGCTCTGTTGGCTTGAAGCAGACCATGAGATTTCATCTGGAATTTCTGAGAAGCTGCTAGTGTAATTTTTAACTCTCCAAGTTTCTTTCCTACTGTGAACCTGAGAAGTGTAAGTCACAGAGTGAGTTGTACTGGTTCAATGGATTACACTAGCTTTGTGGTCATGACAGCTGAGCTGTGGAAAGGACAGGATGCGAGTATTGAATTGTCTCTTACATGAGCTTCTGCAGAGGCTACCTGGGCCTTGGAGCCGAGTGTCTAGGAATTGAGAGGGTCACTCCCCTGCTTCCCGACAGTTTGGCACGGGGCCATGGTTCAGGACTGCAGCGGTGTGTCTCCCCTTGGCAGTGTCTTAGCACGGCTCTTCCTCTGTCGCAGGCATGGGCCTACTCCTGGGAAGGAGAGGAGAAGCAGGGAGGGAACAGTTAATTCCCAAACCCCTGTTTCCCTGGTGCACACCCCTGCCACCCCTGCACTCCTAGGGAGGATCTGGTCCTAGAGGGCCTGTGTGGGGACACATATTTGCACTCTGGGGAGAACCAACTGTGCAAAATAGTACAAATCACTACATAGTTTATTTTACAATAGATAATTGTAATAATCCTTCTTAATGTTTTTATTCATGTGCAAATTAGGAAGCTGCTAACAGTAGTAATTGTTGTTTAAGAACAATCGAAAGGATGTTGTAAAATGAATTTATTTAAAAGAGTCCTAAAGGAACTGTATATTTATATTGTGAATATTCAATTCCTTTTAATTATGAGTGACTGATGTGCCTAATTTTTGTATTAAATCTAAATAGCAAGACAGAGGGCTTTGTCTTTTTTTCAGTTGTGTGTCCTGCAGATACAGACTACACTAGTTCACTAGTTGTAGGATAATCTACTTCAGATAATAAAATAAAGGCTCCTAAGACAGGCAGAAAACGCGGGGGAAAACCTGTGACATAATCTGCCTTTCATGACAAAGGCGGCTTACCCTCCAAGCCTAGTGATACCTCGGCAGCCTGAAGCTTAGCATAGCTATTTTAGCTATTCATTGTTGTACTTCAAGGTCATTTAAACAACCTGGTTTTAGAGTTCTTGGTTTTACTTTGCTGCCTCATCCACCTGATAAGCTGTTACTGAGAAAAGCTGAGCCTCTTCTACTTGCCCTGTGGGTACCTGAGGCCTGAGTTTATATGCGAGCCTTCACAGTATGAATGAAGGCCCCAGAAATCAAGCCCTAATGAAAGAAAACAGGAGGGGAGGTACTATTTGCACAGTCAATCAGTGTGCCTTTGCATACCACAGTATTTAACATTTCATTTCTTGCCAACGTTTACAGCCTGATTTGTGCAAGGGGCACAATAAGAAGTTGGCAGTATTCTTTGTCATAAGAGAAATGAAGCTCACTTGGCCAAGCACAATAAGACTTCCCAGACAGTTAGGACAGTTGAATTTTCATTAATGTCCTGTTTGATGTGAAAGCAATTTTCTGCTTTTTAAACAACTTTATTTGTTTTTTCCTAGTCTCTATAGAAAGTCTTTTTAAAACTTAAGTGTTCATGGTAAGAGATCTTGGTGTGTGGTTTATTCTAATGTCCTTCCTCATTTCCATCTTTCCTTTAAAAACTGTCATTAGCACTAAAAGTAAATTCAGTGATGAAAATGTATCAGGTGATGCTTTTCGTTGCCCTTTTCTTGGGGACCAGAAGAAAGGAAGAATCTCTGGGATGCAAGCACAGAATTCCAGCCTGAGACACATTTCAATTTTATTTGCAGAGGTTTGTGAACTTTGCAGTTTATTCACGAACACAGGCAGGATCGAAGCTACAGTTTTTGCATGAGGTTGTAGTATACAGACTCTTCATTTAAATTGTACATGCTGACTTCTTTCTTTGAGTGTCATTTGCTGTCATCCTGCAAACAGTGCAGCCACTACTTCAAGATATTTGGTGGGCAGGAAAAGTGCCATTTCTATTAAGGTATATATAGTTCTGCACTTCCCTTGGAAGGCTTAAAAATGTTTCAGGAAAGCCATTTGCTTTTATGATACAGTTCGGTTTGATAAAATTTCATGAGCTTCTGTCAGTCTCTACAGAGAGACCTACAATGAAGACAGAAACAAATCAGTTGAAGTGATAGACTTTATCACTTGAAATACATCCTCTACAGTGTCCTGGGTTCGACCAGGACGGGGTTAATTTTCACCAGAAGCCAGGAAGGGACACAGCCGGAGGGCTGACCCAACCTGGCCAAACACAGTAGGGTAGTTCATACCATGTGCCATCATGCTGGGTTCTGGTTGGGGCGAGCTGGGTGGCGCGAAGGCACTCGCGGCTGTGGAGCGCATGCGGCAGCAGGCGGTGAGAGCGGCTCTGTGCGTTCTGCTGTTTGTGTTATTACTGTTGTATTGTTATTATCCATATTGGTGTTGTTACTGTTCCCTTTGTTTGCTGTTCAGTTAAACTGCCCTTATACCGACCCACCAGTTTTTGCCTGTTTCTTTCCATTCTCTTCCCCAACCCAGCGGGGGGAGGGGCGGCCACATGGTTCTTTTGTTGCCGGCCATGGCCAAACTATAACATTAAATTTGGCGCCCAAGTGTGGGGCAGGGATAATGGCAGGGCTGAGCAGAGTGTGTTAAAACAGCTTTCTTAGATTTTGTTATACGCATTTATTTTGTTAGTTAAACAGTCACCGGTAAAAAACGTTGCGGACTTTGATCAAGTGGCTGTGGTATGTGAACCCATACCTACTGTACCTGTTCCCTGTGGTCATGTTCATGACCACGGGGAAAAGGATCAGGGTGACGATTTTGCTGTACTGTATAATATCAACTTCTGACATGATAACGTCACTGGGCATGAAATCAGGCTTGTATTTGCATGCGGCACTGCGGTCATTTCCATACCTCGGATCCAATCTCTTAGACTTTATTAATAATCGAACCCACTCTGTGGGGAAAACCGGAGGGGATACCTTCCCCCACTCTTTCACCCCTCCTCTCTCCTTCAGGCTGGTCTTAACAACTTTTGAGGATTTCGAGTAACCGTGGAATGCTCAGGCCAGCATGTTTCTATTGTTCTGCCTCCTGAATGGGTTTCAGGTCTTGTTTGGGGTTAAACAAGTAGTTAACAACATCCTGCAGAGAACTGCCCCGGGGCTGGACAGCTCTGAGTGGCTGGGTGTGTGGGACACCATGGGCAGGTGCCTAGGGCAGTGGGCACCCCCGGTGTTTTTGAAACTCACCCCCGAACAAGTGCAGAATCCGGACAATCTAGTAAAATATCTGCAAAAAGTGTGCCGCCACCCTGGGAACCCCAGAGAGACACAAATCAGTGCAACATGCTGGGGTCTGGCCCACGCCTACCGAGCTGCCCTGTTCAACACTATTCAGTGCCCTAAAGGGGAAGGGGGGGGAAACAAAGCTGCAGGCACTGCAACTAGCGCTACCCCCCCAGCCGGCCCTGCAGCCCCTCCAGCCCAGCAGGCAGTCACAGCCCCCCCCGACCGGCAGTGTGGCTGCCACTGCCATGGCTGCAGGGGCTGCCCCGGCTTCCCCGACAGGCACGGCGACTACTCCAGCTCCGGCAGCAGGCACTGCGGCTGAGCCAAAAAACCAACTCATGCCACTAGCAGTCGCCCCTGTGCACAAAAAGAAAGATGCAAAGAAATCAGATCGCCCCAGGAAGGATGACAGTGATCCAGGGTCATCACAGGAGATAGAGACAGAGATCATCACCCGGTCCCTGTCCCTGAGCGAGCTGCGAGACATGCGGAAAGATTTCAGCTGCCACCCAGGCAAGCACATTGTCACCTGGCTGCTGCAGTGCTGGGATAATGGGGCCAGCAGCTTGGAGTTAGAGGGCAAGGAAGCCAAGCAGCTGGGATCCCTGGCCAGGGAAGGGGGCATTGACAAGGCCATTGGAAAAAAGGAACAAGTCCTCAGCCTCTGGAAGAGACTTCTGTCAGGCGTGAGGGAGAGATACCCCTTCAGTGACGATTTTGTATGCTATCCTGGCAAGTGGACCAATATGGAAAGGGGTATTCAGTACCTGAGGGAATTAGCTGTGCGGGAGCTGGTTTACTGTGACACA
>Ga0065711_1028869_pt1 | contig 38773 bp, 21 predicted proteins | sample Hoacrofraction12_FD_59098 | JGI IMG/M metagenome (GOLD analysis project Ga0065711, IMG submission 59098) | Hoatzin crop microbial communities from Cojedes, Venezuela - Epithelial fraction 12 v2 (version 2) | ecosystem: Host-associated > Birds > Digestive system > Esophagus > Crop | place...
CCCACCATCCGCAGTGAAAACAGTTTGGGATCCAAGGTGATTGACGAGTTAGATTATTAGTGCCACTCATTAGCAAGAAATGTACTAAATTGAAGCCCTTGAAGGAAGGTCTGTCACTTGCACAATAAATCTCTTGTTTAAATTCCATTTTGAGCACTTCTAAAACAACAGGCAACAGTAAACAACATTTAGCAGAATGACACCATCTGCCTTTTTTTTTTTTCATCTTTCTAGTGTTTGAAGCAAGGATTTGGTTATACATACTGACAATTGGCACTACAAATTATGATTTTCTGGTCTCTGAATAGTCGTGAGCAAAAACAAAGTGCAGATTTAAATCTCAGCTTTCACACATTATTGAGCTTGTGAGATGCATTTCCAGATTAACCTGCTCCTGCCTCATGTTGATGGGAGCAAATTCACTAAGGTTTGTGATTGATTCTGCATTTGGTTGGGCCGCCTGACAAACCAGTCACCTTTGCATCTTTATTTGGAGGGCCTTTATGTCCCTGCGCTCTTCCTTCTAAGGCTCAGACTAGCAGAAGTGTCCTGTTCTTCCAAACACTGTGCAATTCATGGGAGCACTGCGTTCTGCCAGTTTTCCAGTGATACAAGACAACAAACAGAATGGAAATTTCTCCCATCTTTAAAAATTTGTAGCCTCATTGATCCAGTGTGTTTTAGGAAATCCTGCTCCACCCCCTTGAAAGCACTGAACAAAATCACCATTTCACACATCACACAAAATTAAAAACAAATTTATTTAACCTGAGGCATATTTAAAAATCAGGAGGCTTTTCATGCCATAAGTTATTTTAAAACATCTTTGAAACTACTCCATAGACTGAAGTTAAACAATTAAAATGCATAATCACATTTAAAAAGCAGCACCAAAAATGTAAGTCATTTTGTCACAGAGGTTGCTCCAGCATGGTTTGATTATTAAATGTTATGCTGTAAAACCAATTTATATCCTATACCCTTGATCTCTATTTCAATTTTGGGATGTTAATGCATGCACCATTGCTGTATTAGCTGATAGGGCAGAACAAATACTTCAGGAAAAGTCATGATTAGAATTTGAAATCTCTCTCAGCCATGTTTAATACCCGAACGTACTCACCTCACTGGCTTTTGCTGCAGGTCTTCCCCACAGGAACCCCATGTTTTATACCTGGAAAGAATGATTATTTAACATCAGTAACAAGTGAATGTGGAGCTCTACAGGGAGTATACAGGTGCAGCCATTCCTGCCATGAATGCTAAAATTATCAGGCATCAACTAAATCTCTTCAAACTGCACTGTTGCACAGACTAACAGCCTGTCTGTCTGGGCAGGGAGAGCAAGCAGTCGCCACATACCATGCCACAGAAGTCTTAGGATCCAGATAGCTGAGCCTGAAGGTGCCAGAAGCTATTTGCTCATTTTCCTCTTTGCATTATCTGCACCTGCAGTTTCTGCAAACTTTCCTCTATTCTTTGTTCTTTGTTGCACTGTGTACAACCCTGTAGTGAGAAGATATTAGGCGGTTTGGATCACTGGAGCACGCTGCATGTTTTGAAGCCTCTAACACAATCCCGAGTTCCATTAATTCAATACTAAAGGAAATAACACACCAGATAAACAAGGAGACAGAGTCACTGTTGCAGGACAAATCATTTTGTATTCCGAGCATTAGCAAAGACATGAGTGAAATTTGAGGAGAAACTTATTTATAGGAATTTAGCCAGCAGGCAACGTTAACACAGGGACTACCATCCCTGTATTATTAATGCTTTATTAATTGCATGCATACAGCCGGTAAACTGATTCATTACCTTTTCTTGTTCAAGACATATTGTGTATAAATATAGTCTGCTATCGGAATATGCATTCCCAAGCATCTCAGACTAAGCACGTGTCTAGCAGAAGGTTAGAGCATGTACTTGAGCCCTTTGCACAAGGCACAGGGGGGAGACTGCATCCTCCCTGAATTCCTTCAAGAAGAGAGGGATATTGCAGATGACTAGTTGAAAGGCATCGGGAGATGGGAGCAGTGCAAAGCATGGGTATCCATGTCTCAAAAACCAGTTGGCATAGACGCAAGTCTTTGCCCCTTCAAATGACTGTGTAGGTAGTATTCAGTGCCAGTTACCCACAAGGCAGTTGCAATTTCAGGTAGCAGAGGAACTTGCACTGAAACTGGGATTTACAAGGCTATTGCCTGGCATGGAGAAGGCAGAAGTGCAATGCAATGCTTTGTGGAGGCACAGCAAAGACAGCAGCAACCTATTCTATGTCTGCAACAGGGCTGTCTCAAAAGCCTTACTAAGGAAGCCCGCTTCCTACAAAAAGGAGCAGATAATTTGACAGAGACAGCTTTGCCTAGAACTAAGTGAACAGTTGTTCTCACTGCATACTCCAAATTCACTCTTAAAGATCTGCCTGGTGTTTGTGTAATGAATCTTCATTCTGAGGAATGAAAGCTTTAATTTTTTAGATCAGTTAGTCTTTTTCTTACTGTTTTACAGCTAGTCTCTGAAAAGGATGGAAATGTCTCCCTATAGCAACCTCTTAAAAACCACAGAAACAAGTGGCTCATTCTTGATAGCAATGTACATATATTTTCCAAGGACGGTTCACTAAGCAAAGGGACTGTGACACTTTGCAAAAGTTGTGCCGTTTTTGTTGTACAAGATAGAAGGAATGGCACAAGTAGAGAGTTGTCCTTCAAGTGCCCTTGCCTAAACAAAATGAACAGCTTCAGTGCCTATCATTAGCAGGCAGAACACCTCTGCAGGAGGCACACGGCTTGAAACCCAGAGAATTCTGCATGATTACAGCTAAGTAACTCCAAAAAAATCAAGCAGAAAGTTTTCCTGAGGGGATTTATCTACGAAAAACTGTTTACACTAAGGTTAGCATGTATTAACTGGGTCTGAGTAAAAAAATTATTTGGAGATAAACAGGGAGTCTCAGCTCTCAGAGGGAGAAAGGGTTGAGGGCACACTCCCTCACTGCAAGGACATAGATGATATATGCTTTACCTCAGGGTACTGTGAACAGTATCTCCAACTCCAAGGTGATGTGTGAACACAAACTCACAGCACAGCACAAACATACAATTATTGGAAATTTTCTTTAAAGATGGGAAAGGCTATGTGCCACGCAATGCAAGTCTACTTGAAAACTGCCTGTTTCTGTTAAATGGGAAATTGGAACTGCTAACCACAATTACACCTTACCAAGGTTTTTCTAGCTCTGTTTTCTATGTTTCGTAGAAAAAAAAATCATAGAAAACAGAGCTAGAAAGTACCTTGAGAAGTCAGCTATCTCTCAGTCTGCTCCAAAGCATAACTATGCTATGAAGCCTGACAGATTTAGTTTAACTGTTCTTACAGATGCTCAGTGATAGAAATTTCAGTGAGGCTTTGTGATCCTGGAGCACTCCCCCTTGACCATCTTCTTGGACCAGCCTCAAGGATGATGCTCAATGTATAATTATTTGGGCTTTGGATGCTGCATGCCAAGGTGGCAGACCTGAGAGAGTGAGAACAGGTCAAGCAGGTCAACTTTTTAATGTATAAACAAGGTTTTTGTACTTCTGCAGGAGGAGATCCTACAGGCTAAGCTTTATCACAAACTAAATACACACAGTCTAATTCCTCAGAATTATTGCACAAATGTCACTAGAATTTTTATTTAACTGAGGAATTAGGATCCATGACTAAAAATTCTCTAATCTTCACCCAAATATCTATGGTTATTTAAACATCAGCCCATCTTACTTGTTACAGTGACCATTTGTTAAATCCTAGTCTTATGGTAATGTTAACTGATTAGATTCCCACTGTTCTGTAATGCATAGAACTAAATTGTCAACTGAGTGGCAAAAATCTTGCTAACAGAGGAAATATACTTCTATAGCTTCAATAGCAGAAATACATTTTTTTCTGAGCAGATGTCTTTGGATTGGTTCTCCATTTCTATTACAGGAGCTTATTACAGCTGAAGTTTTGATTCAGTGTGGAATTTGTCCAGGTTTTTGAGAGTCCAGGCAAGCTGGCTTGCATGGAAAATACATAAATCTTCCACTTTATCCATTGCTTAGATTTCACCACTTCTCAGGTATAGTTGCTGGAACTGATTAGCTTCTGAAGAGACCACAGCAGTGAGCAGACATATAGGCCAGACCCAGCCTAGCCCCTGAATTTTGGTAAAGTTCAGAGCCAAACTTCCCTTTCTCCACAGCCTTTAGCAAGATATGAATCTGCAGGTGTTACACTGGAGTCAGAGCCTCGTGATGACAGCAAGAACAATCCCTTGATTTTTCCTGTTCCAAAGAGCAGCAACAGATTTAGTGACTGAAGGGAAGGAGTGAAGCAGCACTAAAGCATTTACACTTGTCAAACCTGGAGGCTGTGGGATAGGAAACCTCCCAGGTTATATGAAAAGAGCAAATCTCATCCATTTTCCCCTTTAGACGACAGATGTGTGTAGCCTTTAAAAACACCCAGGACAGTACCATTTAATTCATTAGCTATAGAAAACCTCAACGTTTGTTTAAGAATCAATCTCCATTTACTGTAGGATTCTGGTCCAACAAGTAGATTCCATATTCTCTTCCTCAGAACAGCCATGCTCTGTGTATGTTTGTCAGTATAAGTGGGAAGTTTTAGAGTAAGTGGCATATACAATAATCGTTCACAAACAGCTAAGACTTCAAGAGCTATACAACTGCAAAAGAGCCTAAAAACCGAGGGAACTATATGTGATTTGGATAAAGATCAGACATTTTCTATGAAACCTATCAAATAGTCTTGGAAACGACACAAAACCATGCAGGAAAGTGCTTGGAATAATGTGATTTCAAAATTGCGTGTGTGACTATTCTGTATTACTGACGCTAAGTTATTGTCCATTATTTATTGTTAGTGTATTCAGCGCTAGACAGAACATACAGGAGGACTCAGACTGAACTGAAGGAGCAGCAAGTGCTATCTTAAATGAATACTCAGCAGAGAGCACCAGGATAAATCGATAAATGTACAAGATCATTTCACATTTTTGAGGAAGGTACAAAACCACATTGTCAGCCTGATTCAGTAGATGGCACTCTACCCTCTGTAATGAAGCCATGCTTCAGCACAGCGTTAAGGGAAGAATCAAGTTCTGGATGAGAAGTACAGCTGAGATCCTTACTCCTTGTAGTCATTAGATGCTCAGATACCATGGCAGTAAGTGCCACTGATAGGCCTTAACAGATGGCAGGATGCAGGGTGCGTTTCAACTCCAGGCTTGATAGCCCGATGACCCAGTTGTAGATTGGGTATTGACAACCTGCCTCCCAAAATTCCTGTGAAGCTGAAATTAGGCATAATGGCATCATTCATCTCCTGTCCTAAACTCCTTGGTCATTTCACTGCTACTTCCCAACCCAGCAGTAAATTGTATTCCAGGCTGTGCTGGATGATTTCTGGATGTGTAGGTATAACACTTGGTAATCCACTGGGGATGAAGAGACATCTTGAAAGATGTCAAAGATATTTTGCTTAGGCTCAGGGGAGGCACTTTACAAGTTACATAATGAAGCACATGAAGACATAGCCCTTCAGGTCTTCACAGGCAGTCTCCTTCATGGTGTGCTTCCCTTTTTTTCAGCTGCTTTTTTGCTAAAGGGAAGTTGTTCTCTGATCTCAGTCTAAAAGAGACAGACACATTTCAATAGTAGCACCTTTGTGAATGTGACCTTTTGTTGCAGTATGAGGTCAGACTACAACCAGATTCCCCATGGTGTTAAAACTGGACAGAACGGTATCCTTTGCTTCACATCGTAAATCATTGCTGATAGCAGTATTCCAACCCAGTACATAGGCTGCATATCAACTATGGATAAAACCATATGGGCACACATGTACAGCATTATAGCGATATAATGAGGATGGGAAGGTACTGCAAAATTGAACATAAGCAGTACAACAATCAGAAGATATTTTACTTACTGTATATTCGGTGACTGAAGAATGAAACGGGTGAGAAACTTAGCAATGAGATTGTGTTGGTGACCAAATAGGAAGCAGCATTTCTGTCCCACTTTCTCCCACAAAAATAGATATAGATTTCAAACTTCTTTCCAAGCAAAACAAGAATCTGTGGTATCTCTGTGTTCCTCTGCAAAAATCTTATTCTCTTTTACTATCCCAGCACAAATCAGAAACAACTCACTTCAACAAGGCAGAATCTTTTTGTTCACGAGGGCTGGCCCATGAGTGAGGTGGGATTGATGGGTGCATTACCACTGTCCTCCTCCTTCCCCCAGCTCAGGCGACAGTTTGGAATATTAAAGACCCATGACTTTTAGGGATGGTGAGGCAGAGAATCCACAGATGAAAGCAACAGATCACACTGTTATCTCACTTTTGGATGAAAATAACAAACTTATCTCTTCTTATATTCAATTGAATTTCAAATCCCATCTTGACAACCACAGGATAAGCACAATGTCTGATTACAGTGAAAGTCAAATTTATGTTGTACTTTTATGCCTGCACTGTTCCACTCTCATATGAGAATATGTGGAGATGATGTTCCATCCATCATGCTAATCCCATCTCCCCAAGCAAAAAGAGGAAAGAATGGCAGATTCAGGGTTCTTCTGCTGAGAATTCATCCCTGTCCCTCAGTGTTTTGGTGTTTCAGACCAAAAAAAAACAAGCCTCCACTTTAGTTTTGAGTAGTAATTTTTCAAAATGAACTCATTCTGCCATTCTTCTCATGACACTTTCCATGTTTTTTCCACATCAGCAACTTTCTAATAGCAGCAGAAAAGGACAGAAGAGCTCCATAAAATATTATTAAACAAGGAGGCTCATTGGTAATTAAAGTGGGAATGGAGATAAAGGAACACTGGGTAAAGCCTGCTGGAATACCTCTTTGGGATATTTCAAACAGTTTTTTGAAATAACTTTTCTGTCTTTCTAGAGCTAATTATACATTTGCTGCACACTAAGCAGAAGGCTAAATTAATTGGAAGAACAAAGGCAATTTGTTGCGGGTTGGAATGAGGCCATGGATGCTTGTTTCCCTTGTGGGAGAAGAACTAGTGACCTATCCTAGGTTTGTCATCCAGAAAAGGTGGGATGCAGGACCAGAACATGCATCCCACCCAGCCCATCATGTAACAGTACTACCCTCCAGCCTCCTCTTCATCCCTAGCTGTGCCAGGCACTGTGACTACTGACTGGGTAGCAGCAGGTGGAAAGTCCCCCTGCCTCTCCTTCCAGCCTCCCTCCATTCTTTCACCATCTGGCAATAGATTGCTTCAGCAAGAGCTGCCAGATTCAACGTGTCAATATTAATCAGCAAAGTCACAATGGAGTATTTGTGAGGCCTATACTCACGTTCTGCCTGTCAAATAGATCATCTCCTTTGCGCTGGTTCTTCACAAACAGCTGGAGATTTTTAAATACCTTATTAAAATAGAACAGATCAGCAGCAGCTGGAGCATTTCAAAGATGAATGGGCTTTACGCCAGTAAATATGGTACTTGCCAAAAAACAGGTGGCAACTATAACTGCAGTGCTCTACAAGACCGCTGCCCTTCCTGTTGTATATATTGGTTTGGACAGGCTATACCATGTGGGATAGGTATTGAATGCCTACCTCCTTTTCCCAGGTTGTCAAAAGTTGCAAATATCAAACATGTATTCTCAGACTTCCAGAATATCTCCTTAAATATGAAGCAATTCGGTAGTTACTTTTTCTGATGAAAAAAAAGTGTAATAAAAAAAATGGCCTAAACATTTGCAGAAAATCAATTTCTCTAAGGTACAGGAGAGCCTATATTGACAAACTTGGAAGCTATTCAAAAATATACATTTCAGTTTGAGTTGTTAGTGCTTCTTTGGCAAAACAGACACCTGTAGTTGGTGTCTTTAAACTCATTTTATTCCCCTGTGCGAAGCATTTAATTGGCTTCACATAAGAAACCACTATTTTACATAGTGGTTATCTTTCACTTAATACCCAAGAATCCATGTGATGTATTTACATTACAAGTAAAATACTTAATAACAAGCTGATGTTTTGCAAACACCCACAGAAATATTTGAACTTAACCACTTCCCTTTTAAAGAGGACATGGTGTCAAGAGGGAGGTAACTTTCTTGGGTAACTACAGTGTTGGTGAGAGCACAGGGCTGTTAAACAGAATTGTGGCCCTTCATTTTACTGCAAGCATTTCCCTCTAATTCACTGTCTAACTTCGGGAAAGACACTTAACCTCTACGTGCCTCAGCTCACCCATCTGTAAAATAGTAGATAAGTCACCTAATTCACAGGGATGTTATGGAGATTAATTAACTAACGTCTGGAAAATGTCTCAAGATCCTTCTGTGAAAGGCATTATAAGGGCAGAGGATAGTAGTATAACCATACGCAAAAGGTTTTATCACTTGGCACAACACAGCTTGGTTTTATCCTCTTTTCCTCTGCAACATCACTGAGTGTTTTTACAGGGACCATTGCCTAATAGCAGACTCACGCAGCTTTGCAGAGTACCATTATCTTAAGTCAAATGACATGTTGTTACAACCTAAGTAAAATTGTATTTAGTCAGCTCCTGATACTGCTTCAAGATCCCCAGTGAGATCAGAGCCCTGGCAGGCTAGATGTTGTACACACAGTCCTTGAATATGTAAGAAAGCTGCATCTACGTAACATAAGAGATCTTTTTAAGCTAATTTAATTGAACTGACAAACGTGTTATGTGGGCTGTCTTTAACAGCGGTGTATTTTCATGGCCCAGCTCTAGGTAGAGACAAAGCAGGCAGCTGCCTTGAGGAGCAGTTGCCTTGAGGAGCAGACTGCTGTCAGTAACAAAATGGCCATCGGCTTCCCACCAACTTTGCCTGTGCCGGATCCATAAAAAGTCTGACTGGCTATTGCTGCTTCCTGACAAAAGAAGAGTTGGGATGGGCTGAGGTGTTAGTGATCCCTCCTACTCCAGAAATCAGTTGCAGCAGGCTCTTACCCCTGCCCTTGCTTTTCCTTTGCCATTCTGAACATGCTAAGTTTCATTCAAACTGAAAGAACAGATCGCAGCTCTCTGACACGAGTTTGAGTCAATCAGCTGACCTGAAGTTAGACCTTATATTAATTCAACTTTGCAGTACCCACAGTCACTGCTCTTTGGAGCTTGCCACATGAATAGCAAAAAAGCAAAGGTGGAGCAGAACAGGGACAAAGTAGGGAAACAATATGCCCTTCAATAGAATAGTCAGAAATAATTCCCAGGGTCCCTCATGCCTAGTGTCCTAAGTCCCAGATCTAGCTGGTTTCTAATATGTATTAGTGATTCGTCTTGGTCTACCTGCTTTTCCATCAGCGCTTTCTTGTATAATCTGACAGAGCTTTTAGCCGGGAAAGTGAATTCCACCATGTCTTCTTCTCCACTGAGCTCTGCATGCAGCTTGATATGCTCCACTCCCGTTTGCTTGTAACCTGCTCTAAGAGACAATTTTAAAATACAATAGTACCTGTCACAACCACGTTGCTTTCAACTGTAGCACAGCACATTGCAGTATTTTTTGTATTAGGAAGAGAACTGGACAACTTTGTTTTAAAGCAGCTGTTTATCTTCCTGAGCTATTCTGATTCAGTTGCCTATTCGAACAGCAGACCTGGAAGGGCAAGAGAATGGGGAGAAAGAAAGGTTTGGTCACAATTTAGAGTCATTTGTTCCTGTCAGAATTTATATGAGCTAAATCTCAAGCCCGGACAAGCCTTAATAACTATCATACTTAAAGTTCAGCTTTACAGGGGAAGACTGTGTGGCCCAAGGGGATAAGTAATAGAATATAGAATAGTTCACCTTTCATATGCCCATTCATAGCCAATCCAGCAAGGACACGCTGGTGCTGGCCTTTCAGAGGCATACATGACATGAATTTAGCAGTCTCTAGCTAATCCCATTGGACTAAACTACTGCTAATTCGTGTCCTTGCTAGATAAAGTCACTCAGTAGGTCACTGACAAAGTCAAAAGAGCTAGTCTTACTGCTAGCCCTGTGCTGGATGGATGGGAAGCCTCTACCTTCTTGTGATAAACTGACCCACCCGAACAATTTTTGATGTTCCTATACATACTTTATCTTTACAACCACGCAAGGTTTGTTTCAAGAGAGTGCACCCTACTGAGACAGTAATCTAAAAATGAGAAAAAGGAACGTGTGGGCAGACGGGTTTTCTATGGAGTGAGGTGCACTGTGGATAGTAAAGACAAGACACAGAGCCAAAGATTCTCCTTCATTGAGGTGTCATAGGTCACGAATGGAAACGTCCTCACAGAAATCTCGGGACAGGCTTTAGCATATTTTTACCACTGCAGACTGCCAAGAAATTAATGAAGGCAGAGCAAAGCAATAATCTGCCAATTACTTCATCAGAAATTGGCCTTAAACAAAGATGTGTCTCCCATTATCAGCCGCTCTTAAGTTCAGAGCTTCCCTGCTCAAGATTACAATATTATACATTCTTGTTCCAGAACAGAGGAGACCTATCACCAGCATTAGGCCTTTACCAGGAACATTTCTATTTTAGTTGATAGAGGCCAGTGCTTTCTGCATGGAAGGTCCCAGAGCTGGTCCCTGCTGACCTGCTGCTGTGAGGTTTACGATCAAGAGGCACAAACAACACTGCTAAGAAATCCTCCTTGCTGAAATCACTTCTGACCCTAAAGCAGAATTCAAAGATAGCGCGTTCAGCAGTAGCCTATTTCTTGTTAGTGGTTCAGTTATGCAAGATATCCACAGCAGCAGCCAGCATTCCCTGTGGAAAATAAAGGAAGAGGCAGTTGGTACAGATGGGTGTCTTTGCAAGAAGGGAGTGAGGTAGAGAAAAGAACAAGAAGACAGGAAAAAATGCTGGGCAACAGCCTTGGTGGGGATGTGTATGAGTGCTAATGGGCTTGAATTATTCACATGTAATCTGGTGTGAAGACATTCAGACCAATAGCTTTTTGTGGTGTCTCTCTGGAACAAGAAATCTCATTAAAATCAAGATTTGAGAGAGAGACCTATCTGGTGAGAAAACAAGAGCAAGAGGATCCTCCTATAACAATGTAGCTAGAGAAGATGTATTTCTCCAGCACTAGAAGCTGACAGCTTTCTCCAGCACTAAATTTGTTTTGGCAAAAGGACAAACACAAAGGAAAGGTCTGACATTCTGCATCAAGTCTTTAACCTCTCTCCCACATCCCCAGCTTCTGCACATCAGGTGGTACAGAAATAGGTCAGGTGAATCCTGACAGCAGCTTCCATGCACAAGTTCGCCTCACTGCCCCACACTGTGGACACAGCCACAGCTCAGGAGTGCAAAGGCTTGTTATTTCTTATTGATGACCAGAGAGCTCACCAGCCTTCAGTGCTGCCAACCATTTCTGTTGAGGGGCAGCAGCAAAGGCTGAGGTCTGCAGCCCACTGAACCTTGTTACTTATTACAGCCACACAAAAACTTGCCCACTTTATTAGTCTGCTGACTGGAATCCTTACTTGAGAGGACTCCGTTTGTATCTTCCCATATAACATCCTTCAGGTGGGAGCTTGGACCTTGTGAGGAGGTTTAATCTATAATGTGCTTACTCTTAGTGGGAGCCCACAGTGAAGAATGTGTGTGCATGAAAGATAATGTAGGGGAAAAGAGTATTTCCTTATTATATAAAAGCAATGTCATAATTAGTTTTAAATTCTCTAAGATGAAGCTGAGGCCAGGTTAAAATTGGTTACACCAGGTTTGCATAGAAGAGAGAAAGAAACAGCTCCAAAATTAGAAGACTAAATAATCTCGGGTTTAAATGCATCACAAATGCCGCTCTTGTAAACACTCATCAAGAGAAATACAAGCATGCTTGCCATGTAATTGCATATTCAAAAATAATATGGAATTAACATTTTGTAAAGAAATGCAAATTTAGCCCTTATGAAAGGTCCTGTCTGGACAGCCTACAGTGTGAAGATGCTCTGCTGACTCACCAAGGTGATATGGCAGTAAGGCAGGTCAGGCTCCCTTCAGTTCTGCTCACAGTGGAAAAAAATCAGTGCAAATAGCCCCTCATTGACACTTGGCATTCCTGTAGTTTACTCTTCTTGAGCTCAGAGGTTTCCAGCCTTTAGTTACACCATCACAGACAGCAGATCTGTAAGGACACAAGTTCACTGATGGTCCTTAGCCATTTTGCCTCAGGAGATCATTTGTCAATGAAAGACAGAAAACTACTTGCTGTCATATCTTCATTTCCTTACACCTCCAGGCTACACTACATTCAGACAAAATCCTTACTATGCCTTTATTTTGCTAGTAATTCCATATTTCTCCAAATCCTTTTCACCCTGAAGAGAAATGAATAGGGATAGGGAAAGATATTGCAAGATGAGGGAACAAAAGGGGTTAAAATAACCTCCATTTTCAAACACTTCAGGAGTCTGGTGTAGGCTAGATCTATCTTCAAATATCTCTAGGGCTCCTGGGGGGTTCAGGATCCAAATACGAATTTAAGTAACAGTCAATATTGTCTCTTCAAATTGGAATACATTTCAACTATTATGAAACGGAGATGCTGCTATTCCAATGATCGAAGCCCAGACACTCCTACTGGTGGGTGTTCAGTCTTCAGACCCAAATGTTGCAATTTTGAATTATCTCAATTTTTTTCACACTTACATAATGTTGAGTAGGGTATGGATCTACAGAGCTGCTGCTAAGCACTGAACAGAGGCATATTAGGAGGTTTCTCAGAAAACTCTACTCTGCAGCTTCAATGTCTCAGAAGGACATTTGCTAAAATAAACCAAAATGTCACCATTTTAAACCTCTGTGCACGGCTTTCACACAAACCTAGGATCGGCACAGAGCTATCAGTTGGTGTCATATGCACTTACTGAGCTGCAACTCAGGGACCAGACCAAGATGGCTAAAAAAGCAATGGAAGAAAAACCTTGTATCTGGTGTAAATAATAGATTTGCAACTCTTGCAGCACATTCACACACAGACATGTTCTTCAAATAAAATCTGAATCTCTGCTATAATCAAAGGATATTGAGCAGTACATTATGCAGCTTAAAAATAGACCCAGAGACTGGTTGTACCACTTACTGTAACTTTAATCTGCAAGAAACTTTCTTACTGAGGCATAAATAGTGCCTGTCCAGAGCACAATACAAATCCTATCTGGTAAACCTTAGCATTTAGATCCCTGTTGAATATATGGCCTCATTTACAGTGTGTAAGACCCAAAGTGAGTCCTGCTGAGCAATGTTTTCCATGTTAAACTTGAGCACTATTGTTCCAGACTCATTCTAATGAAATACTGGTTTATCAAGGGAAACTACAAAAAAGGGATGGTTGTGTTACATTCTCATTTACTTTATTCAGATACTTTGGTAAATGCATTTTCAGTAAGAGCGAGATGGAAGCGGGATGGAAAGCAGTATGCTTTGAAAAGGCACTTTAAAAATACTTCAGTGGGCACTTTCTAATGAGATTCATGTGATAAGATCACTTGTAACTCCATCTCCGCAGCTGTGTCAGTCAGAAGTGATAGGGAGTAATAACTGCAGCAATGGAGGTCTCCACATGTTTCCAAAAGGAATTCTCCATTTTATCGCTTATTTAGTGATTTAGTCTTGCTAGTACAATGTGCAGTATTGGGAACGGTAACACAGGGGTGATAAAGATTTTACTGGCATGAATATGGGTTGAACATCTTTTTGAAGAAAACAGCAAGGTTACATGTAGCTGCGAAAGTTTAGCAGAATCTACCACGATTAATCAGGATATGAAGATGAGGTTTTCTCCTGCCTCTGGCAGAGGTTAACACCATCCAACTATGACAGAGAGCATCCCGGGGAGTTCAGCCACCTCACCCTTAAGGCTCTTCCATTCAGACCAATAAAACCAGCTTCCTCCATTCTGCAATACAGACACTTGAAGCAAGATGTGTGAGTGATGTTCAGCCAGAGTGTTTGCTTTGCACTATCAACCAACGTGCTTACATCCTAGCTCAGATGAAATGTAGCAGAGTATATGCACTCCCTCTGAGGATTAATCGTCAAAACAGGGCTGGAAGAGAACCTCAAAGGTCATTCAGTCTATCTTCCTGCCTAAGGCAGGCTCAGCTACACAAACTATTCTTGACAGAAGTTTCTCTAATCTGTTCTTGAAAGCCTCTAAGGATAAGGACTTCACCACCCCCAAGGAAATCTCTTCCATGCTTAACCACCCTCGCAATTCCAAAGTTCCTCCCAGTAAGTAAAATCTCCCTGGGTTTAAGTGACTCATGAAACAGCAAAACAGTGCAAAATGAGGTCAGAGAGACCTTCTCTCCATCTTGCATATTTCATTGCAATGATTTTTTATTATTTTTTTAGCGAAAGCAGATGACCATGATGTATTTGATAGATTCCTGTTTCTTGTCTGTCCAAGATGCCAGCCAAGTGATAGAACTTTTTTACGGTTGTGACTTTATCTTTCAGATTGCAATGGATCAATAGAAAAAAGTTTGAAGTACTGCCTGTAAAAAGAGGGCATGTATGAACTGAAATGAATTTAAATTTTCTCTTAACCTAATTGCTGCTTGGGCCTTTTTCACATTTAAAGACTTCACTATGTTTCTGCCTGTGTTTGCTGTGACACAGGGAGCAGAGAGCATTGATTCAAAACAGATTCTTTTGCCAGTCGTGCTTATATGCACTCAGTTTTTAAACACAGGCTTTTCAGAAGGTTTCCCTTAACCTGAACCAGCATCCATTCCATCCACAAATCTCTCCCAAATCTCAGGTCAATTATATAATCTTATATTGAATCAAAATGAGGTCCTTAAAACAATTTCTTCTTCAGATGTTCAGAATATTTCAGAGGGACTTGCCATTTCGTCAAGATATACAGATTTTAATGGTCAGAAGGGAGCCCAGAAGAATGAAATTAAGGCCAGGACAACTAAATAAGAGCACAGGAGAGGGAACTCACTGCAAGAATACAATGAGTACCAGGCCCATGCAAAGAAGTACCGAAAGCCAGCCAAGAAATGAAAGGAATTCTGAAAAGCCTCCCCAGCTTTGTCACTAATGAACAGGTCAGAAGGCCATCCCTGCAAAAGCAAGGGAAAATAGTCCAGAGAGGGCTTTTGTATTTGCCAAACAGAAAACGACAGCGAGTGCCCCACCAGGCAGAGGCTTACAGGTTTTCACTTCTCCATAGTGATCTTCCCCTTCCAGCAGAATTTCACTCAACTGCAGCACTCCAGAAATGCAAAGGGATGACATCCAGAAGATGGTGCTCTTGGGTAAAGCACAACTTCAGGACAAAAAAAGTTTCTTGGCTTTCACGGTACAGCAAGGATTCCTGTACATTTTGTTCTTAATTCACAGAGGAAGGCCATGTAATAATCACCAAGCGGCAGAAAAGAAGGCATAAGGAAGCAGCCAGATTAACGGAAATAGCACTGTGCCACAGAGAAATGCCCCTCATCCCTTGCGGGTATATATACACAAACCATAAAATAGCGAAAATAAACAATTTTGCCAGCAGTTTGATCAATATCTATTCAGGATCAAGGGACTACTTGGAGTCCTCCTCTAAAACGCAGAGTGGAAAATAAGTCAGAAATTGTGTGGGGAAGGGAAACAAACAAAACCTGGAGACCATGCCTAGCGACTCCCTCGGTCACCACATAATCTTTCCGGGGATGCTACTCACCAGGGACTCCGGTGTGCAGAGAGCATCACCTCTGACTGTTCCCCACAGAGGAGGAGCGGTTACTCCCACGAACAAGGAAAGGAAGCAGCTGCATCGTTGAGCCTCATGAATCAGTATTATTTAGCCAGTGTTTTGTTTTTAAATGCATCTATCCAATAAACAGCATTTTTTCTCAAGGATCTCCAAGTATTTTACATAAGAAAATCAATAAAATGATCTACATAACAGAGACTGAAATGGAATTATTTTCACTGCCAAGGAAATCTGTTTTCCTTCCCTTTTAAAAGAGCAAAACAACTATTGTACTGTGGAGATGATGCATTGGAGTAAGCTACTGTGCTTTGTTCCTAGATTTCAGTACAATATATGCACACTCCAGAAAGAAAAGAAAATAGATGTTTATGTAGATAGATACCTAAAAGCTTGATTCGCAGGACATCTAGTTGTGCTTGCATCTGAGGTGTAGTGAAATCAAAAGCAGACAGAAGACTTAATGGATTGTAAACTTCAAGTGACTTCCAAGGCCGGAGATTGAATCTGTGGCAGCATCAAGGGTAGGGAATCTCACATTCAGCTGAACTGTCTCTGCCACCTATTTCAAGCCCTTTGCTTCCAAACAGGCAACCGCTCCAGGCAGCCTTATCGTGGGCATGCAATGAAGCCCAGGCTGCCCTTTTGCTAGAACTGGGTCACTCAGTGAGATGCTGAAAGCAGAGTTTCTCTTTATAGTAATCTAAAAGGAAGTCAATAACTCTTGTCTTTTAATTTCTTTTGGCTTTTTTTTTTTTTGTGGTGTTGAGCTTTGGGTTTTTGGATGGTTGCTTTATTTTTTTGTTTTAGAAGAATAACCTTGTACCTCAGTCCTGGGCTGGAAGAAAAAGACTTCACCAAAAGTAAATTAAGACCAGACCAGCAGGCTCAGAAACCTCTATTCCATAAACTGAGAGTTAATTAGTTACAATCAATTAAATAAAATTAAGGAAAACAAAGTCACATGGGCTTGGGAAAGGAAAAGTGATAAATGAACTACCATTGTAGTCCCTTGGGGGGAAAATGTCACCATCAAGGAGAAAAAAAATGGAAGCAATTAAAAAAGTTAAAGACTTTCCTTATTGCAGGGGGAGGAGGGAGTGTGCCAGCCCCCCAAGGTTTTCATCAAGGCTTTTCAATTCATTTCATTTTTGTGCCTTTGCTGACACTTTCTGATGGGATGTGGGAAGTACTTAAGCCATAGGGCCCAGAGACTTGCAGAGTGCCCTACTTTGCAAACCCAAATGGAGCTACCATCACTTGTGCTAACACAAGCCAGATGCTTACAGCTGACTTCCACCCAGATGTTCTGTCCCCATTACATTTTAACAATGCCCTCCATGGGCAAAGAACAATCCTGGCATCTACGCAACTGTCATCTTGAGAAAATGGATATTCACAGCCAAGAAAATGACTAGACTCTATGACTGCTCTACTAGCTGCATTTAGCAGACTCCAGATAAGACCTGGATAGATAATATTTTAGATGAGGCATGCAGATTACAGTAAATATAAACTCACAAAAGTCCAAACTTCCCAGGACATAGGGTATCTTCTTGATGATACCTTTGAAGCCTGCTCTGTCTGGATTTCAGTCCAGACAAATCTGACAAGTCTACTATTAATACATCTCACTTTTAACATAGATGGATCTTCCATGACACACTGCCAACAAGAATGTCAATGAATAGCAGCCTTGGTGGTAGGTTTCAAAATCAATACAATCAGTACAGTGTTCTATTCACAGCTTATAAATTGCTGTCACAGTGGCTAACTTCACAGTCCTATCAGTTCCAGAAGCCTTATTAAAACTGTCTGTGAAGTTTGCTGGACGCAGTTTTGTCAAAAGGTATTCTGCCTGCAGCTTAACCTGGGCACACTATTCAGTCTCTGCCCAGAAACTCCACACGTGGGAATAGCAGAGAGGCCACAGAAGAGAAGGAAAACATGCTGACAAAATTTCAAGAGAGGAGGTGTTGTGGTTTAACCCAGCAGTGGGCAACTAGGACCACGCAGACGCTCACTTGGTCCTTCCCCCGCAGTGGGATAGGGAGCAGAACAGACAAAAAGTAAAATTTGTGAGTTGAGATAAAGACAGTTTAATAAGAAAACATAGGATATAAACATAAGGATATAATATCAATAACAATTACAATTGTTATTATTATTATTAAGAATATGCAAAACAAACTATATGCAGTACAATTTTTCTCACTGCCTGATCACCAATTGCGTAGCCAGTCCCCAAGCAGGAAAGCGGCACCCGTGGATTTCCCAGAGCTCGCGGGTTTCGCTGAACTCATGAATTTCGCAGAACTTGCAGAACTCATGGAAAAAAATCCCTGAACTCACAGAAAAGTTCGAGCTTATGGAAAAGCGTGAGTTGAACTCTGGCAAAGAGGTTCCTGCCCCCCAGCCAACCCCCATTTATAAACTGAGCATGCAGTCTATGCTATATGGAAAAGGCTTGGGCCAGCTGCCTGGCTGTGCTCCCCCCAGCTCCTGCACACCGGCTCCTTAGCTGAGTATGGGAAGCTGAAAGAAGTCCTTCATTTCTTAGCAACAACTAAAAACTTCAGCGTATTATTGACATTCTTCTACTAAATCCAAAATAGCAGCTACTGGGAGGAAAATTTACTCTATCCCAGCTGAAACCAGGACAAAAGGTAGAAACAGAAGTGGCATATTTGGAAATAAAAGCTTTTTCCCCTGCCCCCCAAGAGGCATTCTTAAAGGGTATGAATTTGGGAATCTTCAAACAGAAGAAAAAGGTAGAAAAATAAAGCGAATATCATGTGGTGTTTTCTACTTCAGTGGTTCACACTAACACCACAGACTTCCAGACATGTAAAAGAACATGCAGGCTGAAACAGGCTTTTTTTCACCACAAGATAATCCTACACTGCCCACAAAGCATATATCCTTTCAACATGGATTCACATCATTATCAACCAACTAATTTAGTTTTTCACCTATCAGGTAATCAGGTGAAGGTCTCACCACCCACTTTCAGTAAGCTCAAATATTATTTCAAGATCCCTGTGCTGTCTCATTTTTCAAATAATTTGAATAAATCAATTCCTGGTATAGCTCGCTCGACTTCAGTTGAGTTCTACCTTTCAGTTTCAAACTTGTCAGTGTATTTTCAAAGTTTTGGAGAATAAAGTGTGGATCTTCCCCCAGACAATCCCTTAAGGCCACAATATTTCATCATGACCCTTAGTGGTTAAGTGTCATTTATTAAAATATTTTTCCTCTATTCTATGCTTTATCCAGCTACTGTTAAGACCTTTAGAAATCAAACCACCACCCAAATAAGGTTGCAAAGTACTACTGCAAATCTACAGAGAGGGAAATAGACACAGACATTAAGTGATTTGCCTGAGACAGTTGAGAAAAACTCTGTCAGGGCTGGGAAATGAAGTGATGCCCCTTGGCTCTTCATTCAGTACTTAATTCTGGGGATCATTCTTATCTTTCTCAGAAGTTAGCTTCAATAGCCTGGAAAGACAACATTTAAGTGCTTTGGGTGGTGTCATTGTCTTTCATTCAGCCCTGCAGCTCTTACAGCACTGACAGGCTCCGAAAGCATGGGGCACTTTCAGGGACAAAGCAAGTTGTTGCTTTTTAACAAGAACACTTGCCTCAGTAGAAAGTTTTAAGTTTCTTTCTTCCCAAATGATTTCAGGAATTTTAAACCACAGAGGTTATTCTTCGGATTTTCTCTTTTCTTCACAGCGTTGTTGTGAAACAGATTAAACCTGTTGTTGTCAAACTCATGATGCCAAAACACCAAATTGCTACAGCTATAAGCTTTATTAGGTAACATGGTATTTCTACTGAAAAAGATAGACCATATCAGAAATATCCAGTATAAAAAAAACCCAAAACATATATATAACAAAATCGTATATATATAATATCAATATAGTTTAGATTCTTAGTATATGAATTTGGAACTGAACTGGTCTTTTCTCCATTTGTGTAGATAGAAAACCTTGGAGAAGTTGTATAGAAGTACAAAAGCAGCTTGCTGGAAAAAGGAGTCACAGATCACTATCACCTGTCCATCATCTTTCATTCCCTAAAGGACTCTAAACATACACAGTCCTTATTTGAAATATTCTACTCTAAATGCAGGAACATCTCCTTACTTTCTTTCTCTCTGCTGATTTTTTTACAGGCATCTCTCACCTGCAGAGATGGACAAATACTGCCCCTTTTGTACCTCACTAAGTGGAAGGATAGAAAGGGTCTGCCATACAACCTGACTAGAAAGCTGGAAACCATACCTCTCATTTTCACCTCTTCCAACTCACTTCTACCATCTCTTATGAGCTATCTGTGAATTTTCTTGTATACATCTGCCTAAACTTTCTCTACTTTTTCTGGAGTATTTTTCTGCATTCAGAATGGGTGTCATATGGGTGCACTTTGCTCAGATCCTCTGCATCTATTATCTCATGTAACATCACGAACATTAGTGACAGACTCAATACAAATGCTTTCAAACATCAGCTGTGACTGTTAAGAATACTAAATCAGTAAAAAAAAATAGATCTTGCTAGATTTTTACCACCCCTTTTCTGTACTATCTCCTCCACTTGCTCACAGATCTGTAGCAAGATAGTTCTATTTAAAAATAAACCTCCACAATTTCTGCTATAATTATCCCCCCTGCCCCTTTCCCAAAAAATACAACTTCTTGTTACTTCAAGCTGTGTTGCTGCTCATTTTCAGTGTGCTGGAAATATCTGCCATTGAGGTCTTTCAAACAGGCCTGTTCTTAGTATGGACAAAAAGATGCCTACATTTCAGCCTTATATTGCATCTGCAGTCACTATACAGGTAGACTCAAAGGCTTCTTTCACGGAAGGAACATATCTTATCAGTAGGAATGCAGGACATTTTTTTCTGCTATTATTAACTTTTCTGAGTTACTCATACCATCTAGCTCCAGATCATTATCTTCAAGTGGACTATATTGCATGTCTGAACCTGAACCCACAGCCTTTGGTAAGCAAACCTTCTGACTGCCGCTCCTGTAGGCAGGGATGGATGCTCCTTACAGAGTGATGCCAGGGATCAGACTTTGCAGAGGAGTGGAGCTGCATACTGCTGGTTTTCAGTCATACCGGGCCCAGACTCGTCAAAACATTCTCCTGTTTATGCTCACAAGAAAAGCTCATACACATCCTCCTAATCTCATCTAAGGCATCAACTTCCAGCACTATCTTTTAGACACTACTAGATGCTTGTGAGCCTGCATTCATACAGTCTTGCTTGCTCGCTCATAAAAATGAGGTGTACTAAGATACCTGCTTTTCCTACACTGTACACATCCAAGGAGGCTTCTAAGGCTTCTCAGAAGGATGCCAGAACTGGGCATGAGATTGCAATATTTGAAAGCTCAGTGGAATTGAATTCTACTTTAAATGCTGACTTGATTAACTCACTGGGAGCCCTTTTTTACCACTGACTTTGCAGAGAGTAGAAGACCTTCAATGGCTCCTTAAGGTGAGATTCAGCTCATCTTCTCCACTCATCTGAGATGGGTGTCGAGCCTAAGCTAGTCATCTCTGCTCCCTCACAGCAAGACATACCAAGGGCCCTCCAGGGAGCAAGTCATACACTCTCTTAGCATGAATAATCACCTTGTGAGCACGCCCATATTCTCCTCTGCTTACAGAGAGCGAGCTAAAAGATGACACTAATCTGAGGCCACCTAAATTTTGCTGAATGACTCCACCCTTAACTTCACTTTCATAGAGCATCTTACACATAGTTGACACTTTTCTGCAGTGCTGAATACAGAAGATACTGTCCACTGACACAGAATAAAGACCTGTTTTTCCATGGGAGTAATTGAGGTAAAATAAAAATCTGTGTTCTTTGTCTGGCTTGTGCCACTGATTGTCTATGGCACTCTGGGCAAGTCACTTTATTTCTCTTAGCTAAGCTAGCTTCTCAAGTGTTTCATATAAGTGAAAGTAATAAGAGTGCCTCACAATAGCAGTGCCTAGTGTAAAATTAATGTCTACAGAGAACATTCAATAATCCCATGAAAGAGGCAAGATCAAGACAAAGCATCACTTACATGGATATTTTTAAAGAGGCAAAGGCTATAATGCATCTTACTCCGTTTGACAGGTATCACAGATTCAGATGAAGTTACCATGGGTTCCAGCACAGTACTTTTCTATAATTATGTAAATTACTCTGGTTACAACCACTGGATATATTCACATAAATGACCCTGATGTTTCAGAAACACTCCTCTTTTTCAGGTGTAATTTTGCATGCACAATAAACTGTGGATTTCAGAGAAGCACTTTAGACATCTAAATATCAGGCTGTGCCTACAAATTGTTTAGACAGACATTTTAATACTGTAATTTGTTAGTGCAATTACTTAAGTAGGCAAGACTGTGTGCAAGGAGACAGTAAATAATTAAGACCACCAAACTGGAGCCTAGGGCACGATTTAAAAATCTTTTATCTAATATCTAAATTTGGCAAGTGGAGTGAAAACGCGCTTAGGGAGAACATGCATAGGCAACCAGCACATAAGCCTCCCACTGTACCATACAATCTAGTTTCACTTATTGCTGAAGATTATTTTTGAATGCTCTGATTCTAAAGTTATCAAAATTGGCTATTGTAAGTAGTTGATGCTGCTTGGCTTTTCAAAGCCTCATCAAGTTTTTAAAAACACAGATGGCTGTTCTACAATAAAAAAGAATCTACCTGCAGTGATGCATTTACACCAGAATAATCAGGCTGTAACAAGAGAAAGAACAAGCTATATATTCAATATGGAAAGTTACATCCATGAACTCTAGTGCTAACTGTCAGTATAAACAGGTGCTATGCTGAAAACGTAAAGCCTCATTAATGCATCATTTAATAAAATGCCCCATTTTCCTATCTTCCAGGTCTCTTTACACCTTCCATAAAGATTTGCTTTTCTAAGTTACTCATCTCAACCCAATCATGTGATAGATCTTGAATCTCAGAAATGGTTCTGACTACAGCAGTTGACAACATAAAATGCCACACAAAAGAAATACTAAAACCTTTATGTATGTGATTAAGGCTACTCGGAATGTTCCATCTATAGCCCTGAAAATAAAAAGCTTCTTGCTGCTTGAAAATGTTGCTCCAGCAGCATTTTAACTCAGCAGCATTGTAGGAAAAACAGGAGACAAAAAACCTTCAACAATCCCGCTTGCAAGAAAACCCATTAAACACAACAAATTTCACAATGTCAAATCAGTAGCTTGCAGCTTTTTTGCAAGGTCAGTACTTGTCGTGGGGAAACTGTCCAAGTCAACAGAGCATGGTATGAGAGGGACAGCAAAACCTCGCAGAATGAATGCGGGAGGAATCCTGGAGCCAAAGAAAATGAGAGGCAGTGAGGTGGAGATAAAACCACCATTTGGAAAGTCATTTCTCTGTGGCTAGCAGAGAAATCCTTTTGGAGACAGCAAGCTGACAAAACACTGTCTTCTTTCTCAAGAGGATGTGGGCAGTGTGGTCTCTGCCTGTGTATGAGACCAGTAACAGACTTTTCAGACTTTCCTCTGGACATGAGGAGGAAAAAGACAACTGGGTTGCTCTCACTGAGACTCTCTTTCTGGGAAAAAACTGACCTACCCCAAACAAACCGAACTGCAGCTTTAGAACCTTAAATTTTCCTCCCCTTCTCAGGCTGAAATAAGCTACTGAACTGCTTCTGGATTTCTCAGCTTGAATAGCTTACACCCTGTAAAGCCCAAGCACTCTGGGCTTTGAGGTGCAAAGATCCTCAAGGAATTCAGATCTTTAAACAGGAATTTTCCCAGAAGTCTTCACCTTTTGCAGTTTCCACAAAATATTTGTATCAAGATAATCAGTAACTTTCTGTAAGTGTACTTTGATTTCACAAGGCTTAGACTTCATTACCTGGCAGAAAATTCAAACTTAAATCCTGCTTCTGGATCAGCTCCGTTTTCCTATGGAGCTGCACCACCTGAAGAGGACCTGCTCTTCAGTCGTCTCTTGCTTTGTCTTTCAACATTCCCCTTGGGGGTCTAGGGCTCCACACAGGCCTGACGCATGACAAAGTTGGACTTCTATAAATTCTCACTGCCATCATGTCTCTTGTCCCACCAAAATCAGAAGGAAAATTCCCCTGAATTCATGTAGGATTTATACAAGGACATCTTCAAATTCAGAGAAAGGCAAAAATGACCAACCTAAGGAAACTGAAACACTTCAGAGATAAGTTAAAAATGTAGTGAAATAGCAGGTACCTATGTTGGCAAGATAGTGTGGCGAGTCTACAGAAGTAATAGGAGTAGTAGACATGTCTGTTGTATCTGAATAAAAATACTCTTTATCTTGTTATCAACAGTAATTGTTTCTTCATGAGACTTTACAAATCTAGGTTACCTTTACTGTTTTGTGTAGATTCATTGATGTCTGATAACATGGCTGAACTTACGTTGCAACCTCTTCCACTGTAAAGCCATCTGCTTGGCTTTCTTCTCCCTGCCCAAATGCCTATTTTCTCAGAAGCATTAACAGAAAATACCACTGGTGCCACCATCTCTCTATCAAGCTTCATTGGAAATAGGTAATAGGATCAAAAGGTATTAGAGGAACAAAGAGGAGACAGTGAATTAATAAATCTTGTTTCTTTAAAAAAACAAAATAAAAGAGATAACATGATGTAATAAGTATAAAATCATGTACTAGAAATTGAATATTTCACCAACATGTATTTTAAGAAGTTCCTTTCAGTCAATTTCCTTGAGGGGGTGGATTCTCATTGCTTAAAGTTATAAATTTAAGCTGTGGTGTCCCAATAATCACTTAGAGAGCAGCTTCTAATTTAATGAGCTAAGAATCTTTCATTGAAATGAGGATAAATAGATGGATCAAAAAGAATAAATCTTTTGTTTAAACAGAGATCACAATCATCTAGCAGGTACAGTAGAAATATTCAGGCACTCATTACAGCTGGGCATATATTTGTCTGCAGTCATGTTATGTAGCCCCCTCTAGGATATGAGGATTTTCCTTCTGTTAACTCCTTGTATGCTGCACCCTTAAAGACATTGATGTTTTAAACTGTGTTCTTATATAAAAATTCTGAAGACTTCTAGAGACAAGCATACCATTAACTCCTACCCTTATACTTAATTGAAGAGTCAATTAAATAACACTGTATTGGGGGGGAGCGGGGGAGGGAGGAAGCCAGAGAGTTATAATTTGCGAAGTATTCAGCGATCTTAAAATGAGATCTAAAGTGGTACTGCTTTACTGCAAATTTTGCTAGCCAAATCCACACCTACCCTTTGATGAATGAAACTCACAGTAACATTGATAGTGTTGCTTAACTGTCAGACTAGCTAAAAGTTGTCAGATTTTGTACAGAGTGCTTGTCATGTTTCTGTAACTGAGAGTATGCCATTCCCTTTTATCCTCACTTCTCAAAGTAAAAATAAACAGAATCCATATACCACTCACACAACCTTTTCTTCTCTGTTAGACCAGGTGTCCTTGGAATGTTAGCACCAGCTCGCAGTCGCTGATGAAAATATCTTCAGACAATTTGTTGGTTTGTGGGGTTTTTTTGCCTGTTTTTGTTGTTGTTGGGGTTATTTTTTTGTTTGGTTGGGTTTTTTTACCATAATTTATTAAGGGTTATCTCCTTGTCCTCAAAATAAGCCAGGAACATTCGATGTTGAAGTTACCAACATTTTCTTGATAACAATCCAGGACAAATTCCTGCATAGCTTTTTTATTTGCTTCCTTCATTTTATTAAAGAAGTAAAAAAAGGAGCATCTTTAATGCAACTGAAGACAGTCCATACCTGGCTGCTCTATATGTTCTAATGTATATGAGACTCAGTCAGAATCAAGTCACATCATGTTAACAAAACCTCATGAGAGAAATCTTAGCCCCAAGGAGCCTGCCATATCAGAGGAAAAACATGAAGAGGACGAGGGAAGTGGACACACTACAGAAAGATGTAACATGCTTGAAGGAGGAGCGAACAACATGCTGCAAGAGCTTTAGTGTCCCTACAAGTATTTCTGGGAAATTCTTTATCAGTAGACAACCCATAACAGTTTGCATCTACATTCCACCTTGTGAGAATTGCTTCAGTCTTAAAGCACCAGAAAAGCCTCTCATCATTACCTCTACAGGAACTTTCTGTCACTTCACTACTGACCGAAAAGGAGAAGAGAGGCAAGTACATGCTATGCAAAACCCATAACTTTATCTAAAGTAGCAATTCTATTTTAATGTGAACCATTCATATTTTTCAAAAAGATGTTTCCTTAAAAATAGGGCTCTTAAAAACAGATAGCTGACATAGACTTTGGTTCAGTGTGTGACATTTCTTGGCAAATTTCAGAATAGAGATAATTTTTACCTCTCAGCCGAATTATTTGGGGATGGGGGGAAGGCAATGAAGTGTCCTTGATGCTGATAAATCTTTCAGTTTACAGTAGCATGAGCAGAGCTGCAGACACACTTCAGCACAAAGACAAGACCCACAACCAGAACAGTTCTTGCTAAAGTGGAATCTTTGATAATGACTATTAACAACAAATCAAACAAACACAACAGGAAAGGTTAATGCCCCCTTTGCTAGCATTTTCCTAAAGTTTATTCTTTTGTGCAAAATGCTTAAATCATGCTGAATGCTATTTTTACTTTAAATATAATCAGGGAGAATGAGAAACTAATATTCTCAAATTGCAATTATGAAAGAAAGGATGTAACATTTTAGGTGCTTCATTTAGAGAACACTCCAGGTCAATTACATGATTTTTCTAATGAAGATATTTCCATGAATACTTAGGATTGTTGCATTCATCTCATTTGGTAATGAATAGATTGATACACAGATGATTTCAGCATCTCATTAAAATAGCTGCAGAATAAATGCTAAAATTCATTCAAGTGAATTGAGAATGCTAGTTCCAATTATGCTGCTTCCCGAGTTTAATTAATAAGTTGTATTGTTACAATTAATCATAGTCAGATGGCTACGAAAAGTGAGTTTTTATGATCTGAATGCTTTCTAAATGCACACTGTGATACATCTACATCATTCAGGTCCACATGCAGTAAATCAAACAATATTTACAATAGTATCTAAGTACCTGGTGTCACAACCCTGAAGCTGCTGTGAAATTCTTTATCTTGAACTATAGGCTAACCTGCTTTTTGCAACAGCTTTATCTAGATGCCCACCTTAATGATGTCATTTACTGTAATAGGAAGTTGTGTGTAAAATAAGTGGGACTGGGACCCCAGGCTCAGCTCCTGCCAGAGCAGGATCACAGAAAACAGAATGCAAAGTTTGACGGATCAAGGGGTAGAATGACTGAATGACATTTGTATTGTGTTGCTGAGCTTGCCCATACACAAAGGAGCAAAGGAACAATGACATGCAGACGACCCCAATAACTCATCAGAGCAAAGGAAACACCTTGACCCTGCTCCTCCCTGGGCTGTCAGAGAAGAATGATCAGGCCATAGTCCATGTGTGTTGCTCACCACATGAATCAACAGCAGAGGCTCTCACCAGTCACATGTAAGCAGTTGTCTGGTCAGGACACTTGTGTGGCCATGCCCTGCACCTCATCACAGCAAACTCTCTTGTATTTTGTTCAGCTCCATTTCTTTTCCTGGGTGAGGGGCCCTCAAATTTGTGTGCGTATGGAAGCCTATGTGTCAGCCATGGAAGATGGGGCCATGGGTCATACAGGTCCATGTGCTGCAGATACCAGCAACTGGAGAGACTAGAGTATATACACACTGTGTGGGTGTGCATGTTGTGTGTGTTTGCTAGTGATTATCAAGCTAGATAAGCCAGCAAGTGGGATAAGAGGCTTAAGAGGCAAGTATTGGAGTGGCCGTAAGTCTGGGCTGGATACTGGAGAAACAGGTGATCTAAGAATAACCAGTTACACACATTTGCACATCTGTGTGTGTTTCTGTCTCTGCATGGGGCAATGGGGAGATCAGGGGATCCAGAGGCTAGCTACTGGATAGATTGCCTAAGACCAGCTACTGAAGGGATCTATATCATACATAGGTATGTATTTTCCACTAACAGTCTTTCATCCTCATCAGCGGTGCTGCTCGTGTTGATCAGGGGTGGCCAGCCACATGTATGTGCGTTGTTTGCATGCATATCTAGTGGGAAAACAGGCTCAGCATCACTCCTGGCTGGACCCAGGGACACAGAGCCCCTGTTAGGCTACTGCATTTGGCAACTCCTAACACCAGCTATTTCAATTGGCCCTGCTCAAAACAGATCTAACTGTATCGAGGGTAGCAGGCAACTTGTATGGAGAACATTTCTGAAAGGAAACCAGGAACTCTCCCACACAGGTTTCTTTTCTATTATTTTCTCCATGTGCATGAGGAATCAAGGAACTTGCAATTTCCTCCCATCATCCGCTAAAAGTCCTGGCTAGCCAACCGTGCACAGAGCCTGGTCGTTTCCAGGTACATCCACAACTGCTGCTTCCGGCCTTCTATCTTTCTTAAAACCTGCTCTTCTGTTTCTTACCTGTCTGATTTCTCCCCTCCCTTTGATTTATGTCATAGCCATGAGAGTAGCGAAAGCACTTCAGAATACAGTTTACACAGATACCCATTACTTTCCTTGAACTGGAGTAGTAAAAATCTTACTGTCACTCTCACTTGAGGGCTTATTTCTAACTGTAAAACAAGTGACCTTCTTTTGACCTGCTGAGAAAGCATTTGGTTTTCTACTTCAACCTGGTCATTCTGCAGCTTTCTAACCCTCTGTCCTTTATAGTGCATTAAAAGACAACCTCCTTTTGAAACTGCATTTGAAAACGAGTTTTAAGAACTTTTTGCTGATAATAAACCAAAGGCCTGATCTAAGGGCTAGAGATGTCAATAAAGACTTCCATTTGCCCATTTCAGTGGGCTTTAGATCACAACATTGGTTTGCCAATAGGTTTTTAACCCTTTCCATGTGTTGGTCCCCCAGTTCTGCATAAATGAGGGACTTAAAATTATGGAGAAAGAACATTAGCAAAATTGGAAGTAAAAATTTTTTGGCTTTTTCTTTTTTTAAGAGTTGAACCTCCAAGAGTAAAACAATTGAAAAGGATTATTTCACATTCCTTTCCTATTTCCAATTACAGTTAAGATATTAAATAATACCAAACTGCAAGCTCTTCTCAGGTCAAAGATAAATTGCTTTCATTGGATTCTGATTGGTTGAACACAAAGACTGTGCTAAAGTTTACACATACCTTTATCTGCAAAGAATACCAAGATTTTGTTTCTACACCAGAGAAATACCTGGTTTTCTAATAATGTTCCTTGAAATGATGTAGTTTGTTCTTAATTTCAAAACTGCCATAATTTGGGAGCTCCTGGTCCTGTAATTTCTTGAAGGATGATCTGTTAGTAATATGTTGTTTTGACATGCTATTTATTTTGGAGTAGACATGGAAAAGCAAAGATTACTTGAATAACTAATCCAAAGTTATTATCTGAAAATTATTTTTGTTTGAAGGTTTAGGCCAAGTTAATTTTAACAACACTGCGATTTATTTCTAGATGCCTTTGTGCCAGATGTGATCATATTATTTCTATCAAAAATTATTTGGTGAAGAAAAATATAGTTTGATTTATTAAAAATAGATATCATTGGCAACTTTTCATTCTGCTCAGAAATGTCGATATATATAATTTAAATATTCTTGATTTTTGCCTCAAAACCGACTATTGAAAAAGAAACAGAGACTACAAAAGGGTTACTGCTTTCATAACTGTGAAAATAAAAGAGTTGTATAGGAAAAATATTGATTCTTTTATGAAAAACTTTAAAGAGGAAGAAGAGAGGGAAAAAATCCCTCCCACCCTTTGCCCAAGCCTGGCTGGATATACACATTTTATCTGCCTTTCTGTTAAACTGCTCAAGAGGTTGAGATTTTTGGCCCATGCATTATGGCTCCTGACGATACCTTGTGAACCTCAATGTAATCATCATCTTAAGATCTCCACAGAAATGCAGAAATGCTGCCCAGGTAACCGGTGTGCAAAGCAAGATTTTTAGTCTTGCAGTCCTCACAATTCCCTTTAATCTTTTCTGGAATTCTCACATAAAACAAGTTAAAAGTGACCCAACCAAAGTGAAGTTTTGCTACTCCAGTCCTGCATCGTTTCTACAGCCTTTTAGAAGTAAATGCTTGATTTAAAGTTGTTAGCATATAATTTAAATTCCCATTATCAGACTTGCTACTTGAACAGACCTAACAGGTATCTGGCTTTGGTATTTCATACACAGGTGTGCTGAAGGTCAAACTAGAACATTTCAGAATAACTTTAATATATTCCAGAGATCTGACTGTAAGAGAATTCCTTGGCAAAAGCATCTCTACCAGGATTTCTAGATTTAAATGTTCATTCACAAGAGATTCTAGATGAAGCATTAAGTAATGGTTGAGGAGGCAGAAGACATTACACTTCAAGAAGACCTCTGTTTAAACAACTATTCAGTCATAAAAATACATGGCAGGAACAGTAAGGACTTCATTTCTAAGAGGAGTCTTTTACGATAGCTGGGAAACAAATGTTCTGTGGAATTCACACCATACTCATTCTTGCCTAGGCACATGTGAGATACACAGTGTATAGGTAGTTTGGCAACAGTGCAAGCTTGTTTAAACATTTTTCACCCATAGGAAGGGAACTTGACAGTACAAAGTTTGATGGTATTGCCTCATTCAAGAAATATAGCTTCTTCTCCCTAATAAGCAAGGGCAGTACAGTAAACCCACCACTGACTAAGATGACTGGATTTAATAACAACTTCTTTACATTTTATACCAGGTATTGGTGACCTAAGATGCACAGTCAAGTTCCAGAAACATTCAATCAAGTCCAGGAAGCGTAGCACTTTGGTCATACCAAAACAATATAAACTGAGAATTTACTTTCTACAGCAGTTCCTGCAGGTCATTTATGATGAAATGTGTTCCAAACCATTAGTATAGTATATGAGAAGAGACATACATTTCTGGGAAGTTCCATTATAAAGAATAATAATAAAAAGTCATAGTTTTGTGATGGCTCTCCACATTAATTGGTTGATGTGGAAAAGGATGTGCAATCAAACCACATCACAGCACTATGATTTTTTAATTAAACAATAAATTAACAGTGTGGAGATCAATACTCAATTCCATTTGAAAATGCCAGATGGGTCCAAATTCAGAAAAGGTCACACACATTGCAGATTAGCTCTCCTGAAATAATTAGCACAAGAAGATGCAGTCTAGCCTCTTAATTTGGAGCACATTTTGAAAAATGTGAGTAATTACTTATTTTCACTATTAGGAAATTAATACAAAGATTATTGAAAGGCTGGAAATTTTACAACAGCTTGAAAAATGTGAACTGAGGGTTGCAAGAAGGATGCTACGTTTAAAGGAAAAATTCAAAGCTAGCTGGGCAAAAGTGGGAGAGAGATGAGGTGTTTGCACTTTTGTTCTGATCTCCTTTAAAAGAAGTGTCCAGTATAGACATGCAATTTCAATCCCTACAGAAATTCTTCTTTTCAGAAACGAATAGCCAAAATCAAGCTTGTCTATTCAAGCAAAAGAATAGGTAAATAGAAAAATGGCAGGAAGGAAGCTAAGTAAAATTACAAACAAATACCACCCATGGGATCTCAAGTGATCCGGCTACCTTATTTTTATAAATATTGATATCAAAAATGCAATTCTCTGAGATACTACAATGTTTGATATGCTATATTTTACTACAATATATAACGGCTAGAAGAAAAATCATACTACTAACATAAATTTTCCCCTCTACCTGTGTGACCAGCATCCTAACAAAGCAGAGATCTAAACTAAAGACAATTTGATCCAGAGATGCCAAAAGCATGAGGGGAAACTTATACCAGATAAGAATTTGCTCAGGTGTCTTCTGACCACGAAAACTGTGTGTGGCATTGTGCAGTTCAGACTGATTTTTTGATTGCTTGTGGACAGCTAAGCCCACCTCTTCATGAAATAGGCCAAGCAATACTAAGCCCTGCAGGAGTGCTCCTTGGGACGTTAGGTCTGCTGCAGCAGTAGGCAGATGCAGTGCTCAGGTAGTGCTACAGGGGAGAAACAGATGAGCATCCATCCCATGACAGTCTAACCTACATAGTGAGTAGGTTCAACAGCCAGTTCAACGCTACTGCTCTTTTCTTCAAAATCCCGAGCAAATAAGTAAGTTGGTCTTTTAAAGGGGGCAGAAGGGAGAGACCTAAACCATCTACCCCAAGTACCCAAGTCCAGATTCCTGTTCCCTGGAAGAGAGGTAGGTTCCTATATTCAGCATGTCAGAGCGTGAGCTTAACTTCAGAGTCCTGCTCTCTATTTATCATATTAGGAGATTAGTTTCTCTAAGCTTCTAATATATATTACTAAAATTAGGCAGTGCTAATCTCTCTGCCTTTGCCCATTCTCCCAACTTTTCCCTGCTAAGGTCTCATATTACTTAAACCTCATGGATTACAGACAAGAAAGAGGGTCTCGTCCTAGTAAAAAGTTCCCTAGCATAACTGACAGAAAAAGAGATGCCTAATTATTTTAACCAGCTGTATTATGTGGACTACACTCCAGGATGCAGGCAGAATTCTGAAGCTCAAGCTAACCTTGGAGGACTTCAGTTTACTCACATTAAGAACCTAGCTCGGAAGTGTTGAACATAGATTATCTTTGTTACTTGAGATTCTTTATGTTATTGATGAAGAAGATACTATATTCTTCAACAACAGAGCTCAGTAAGAGTAATAAATGGAAATGGACACCTTATAGAGGACTTCTTGTGTTCCAGAAAGCTAGAAACACATCTTCCATCTCTCAAGTATCATTCGCTCAATATGAGTATAAGCCTGCAATTGTCAAGAAACAGTCCCTGCAGATAATTAGAGAAGTATCAAGCTCAAATCACTCCTCAATGGGAATGACTAACTTTGTAATAACTCCATCATCAGTACCCTGGTAGCTGCAGATCCTAATTACATCCAATATTTTGTAGTCTATTAAGTATCTGATGCAGTGTTGAAAGAAAAGTGCGAAGAAAGACACTGAAGCCAATGAGCAAACACACAAATGAAGCATGCATCTTTTATGAGAGCTTTTTTTAATTCCTCTTTACAAAGCCAACTCTGAGCTACAACAGATCGGAAGATTGCTTTCACACAGCAGCTGATGCCCTTTTTTTTTTTTTGCTTTTTCAAAAAGAAAGTGCTATTCGACCAAGAAGTAGGTGCCAGTCTGTCTGACACCTTTGGCAGAGTAAGTACTCTTGCTCTCTGTTGTACCCTTTAATGACCTGAAAAGAAAACACAGCTCTCCAGTAGGAGAAAACTAGAAGGAAAATGTATGCATTTACCTAGAAGAAACATAGACATCAGTCTAAAAAAACATGTGTACTATAATTCTAGTTCTTTGATTTGTACTAGAACTTGAAAGAAAACACATTTTTCCATGGGGCACCTTACCATAGTATATGAAGGAGCTGAAACCCTTCTTAAATAGAATTAGCATTTAAGAAAAAATAGCAAAAATCCTTTAATTCAGGTGCTAATAAACAGAACTAGACACTCCTCGATTAGAAAAAATACCGGCTTTTGCCTCACCTTCTTTGTATTACTTCAATGGTATTTAATGGAAAAATCTGTGTTGGAAATTGCTGCATCTTCAAGGATAATAAAAAATGTAAGTCGCTGAGCAAGCAGGAATATTTGGGAATGGGGAGAAGAGATCTGTGGATCTCTCTCAGGCTAGTAACACCAGCACATGCCAAACAGGAATCTGAAACAGGATGTCAGATGTTACATTTCAGCTCAAGCTCTTGAAAGGCCAGTTTTCCCTTACAATTCTGTTTCTAGGTAACCAAATCCTTGTCACACACAGCTTTCCACATTCACACAGAGGACACTGACACGAGCAGCAGAGACCACTGATGTCAATAGGTAATGCTATATCTTTATCTTTTTATAAAATGTCACAAAAATGTAATATTACATTGTCACCTATGACTGGGGGTAGAACAGGCTGAGGCCGAGCTGCATATGTTCAGATGGTTGTGTGTGCACTGCGGTAAACCGTCACATTTCTGTAACAGCACTTCACAGGGCTGGAAGGCAGCAACCTCAAGATCTGCAGAAGCATTCTTGGTTGAGAACTGTGCTGTCACAAAGATTAGCCTGAAAGTTGTGAATGCCTGTCAGATTTTGAGCTATTGCCGTCTGCAGAATGAACGGACGGATGAGAAAGCAGCTCAGAAGCTAGCAGTTGCTTTGTATGGTGATGCCCAAGTCTTGTAGCAGCAGTCCTAGAAGGGATGACAGTTCTTAACAGACACCCAGAAACAGACTAGCATAAGGACTGGCCTGTGAACAGCAGATATAGCAAATCAGAGGAGGATAGCTAATTGTAAGTTTTAGGGGCTAACTGAATATGACCCAAAAGTGTGCAGAGAACAGCATCACCTCGGCTCTATTTGCTGCACCAAATCTGAGGCTGCCACTGCAGCAAAGGGCCGTGATGATCTAGTCTGGAAGGCAGCCAAGCAGCTGAGCTGCTTCCTAGCATGCTGACAGAGGAAGAAGAGGACATTGCCAAATACTCCGTGTGAGCCTTGGAAACAGACACTGACAGAGTGGAAGGCAGTGAGGATGAGTAACACACAGTGGCTGCAAGTCTGATGGTTGTGCAGCTCTGAGCAGGCCATCATGTGGTAAAGTGATAGTCCTCCAGCTTCCCCGTTCATGCTGCTGCTTGCCCAGTCCCCTCGGGTGCCTTTAAAGATTAATTCCAAGCCCAGCAGTGGTACTCATGCCAGATGTAATACTATTTTAGAAGGCCTTTTCCATGACGTGTCCTGTGTTCTCCATAGAGGCCTCAGGACAGATGATATCAGCAGCTGATAAGCTTCACTTAAGAGCCTCAAAATATCATCACAAATTAAAATCCCCTTGTGAATAATATCCTTTGGATGGGAACAGGAAGATGTATACAGACTATCTGTATTTTTAAGTTACAGCACACTACTTTTCTACTATTACTAAAACCTTTTTAGCTTAAAATTAAAATAGCCAACAAAAAGAACTATTTTTCAACCAGGAGGGAGTGCCACGAGGCACTATAGCATTTGATCACTTCCATCTAAACACCCTTAACAAGCCCTATAATTATTCAACTCAAGGCAGTTTCTCTCCTACTCTCAAGACAGTATCTCTTTTGATACTCATATCTCAGAGATATGCATCAAAGCACCAAGTAGTAAAATAATAAGCCAAAGTTCAAAGTATTCAGGCAGTGCTTGGACCAAAGATCGGTGAGTGATTCCCTGGCAAGAAACAGAAGACTAAACACAATAAATTAAATTGTTTGAAACATACAACCAGTGAATATTACTAGCAAAGAAGTAAGTTTGGGAAGAACCACCAGTGCTTATGTCTTTCCTACAAAATAATTCTTCATATGTGGATCTAGTTGAAAACCGATATGCCAGAAAAATCCCCATAAGCTTTTAACCTCAGTATAAAGACTTAATTGCAATATACACAAATTGTAGATTTCATAAGCTTGAGGTAAATACTTGCTGAGAACTTATAATGCCTTTAAAGATGCATCAGAACTGGGTCAAAGAAATTCAATGATTTATTGATAAAAATTATGTCCATCAAAAAAAAATTACTTTGCACTAAAGTCTACATCAAAAGCCCAGGAAGCCATCCCTGTTTCTCACAATCAGGTGGTTAGATCTATTTTTAAATACAGACAATAAGGGGAATTGTATTTATCTTAAGGTTCATGACATCCACTTTAAAGTTTTGAGGCTCTAGCAGTAACAAAATCTTAGCTTCTCTCATCAGTGATGCCCTCTCTCGCTCCTATGAATTGCACCAAATGTTTGGGTGTTGGCAGACCAGATGACGGCTGGAAGAAAAGCTGAGAAGTGGGGTGGCATTTCAGCCCGAGTAGAACAGACAGATTGGGTGGAATAATAAAGCTGCCAAGCTAAATATGTCTTTGAAGAAGCCCTCAGCTTTAGTCTAGTCCTGCTGTCAGTACTCACTGCTGCTGCACGTGCCTGAGAAGAGAGGCCTAGATGAAAGACAGCAGGGGATGGAGACATCTGACACAAAGGAAAGAAATCTGACAGGGAACGAGTTGAGTGATCACTGTATTATTCATCTCATAACCCTTAAATATATTAAGCTGCAAACAGGTTGTGTGGATTGACAACAGCATAGCCATGACAAAATCCGGAGTCAACACAGACTGCAAAACCTGCCTGCCATTTTGGTTAAGCACTGACATAGATAGGCAACTTCGTGTCCTTCTGCGCTGCGGAAACCCTACCACTCTCCAGGCCCAGTGACCAGTACGTGAACAGGTTAATTTACAGCTCTTTTGTCCTGCAGTCCCCCCATTCCCGCAGGATAACACTAATACCACAACAAGATGACAAGTCTTTAGATGGGTGAGATTCCTCAAATACACATAAGGCTATCAACTGCACTTGTACCACACCCAGCTTTAAAGTCACAGTTCAACACCTAGCTTTCAGAAACCTGTTACAAAACACTGGTCTTATTCAACTGGACCCACAAGCTGCTAGGTACACAGTTAAAAAAAAAAAACAAATCAAAAGAAAAAATAAAACCAAAAAAATCAGTGAACAAGTCCACAGATTTAACTAAGAAAAAATGTACCTCTCATATTGTTGCAGCAAGTTATAAAACTTAACAACTTAAACCCTTTTAAAACTGCTAGAACAGTGAAAGGTACCTTTAAAGTGCTCTTGAGAGCCTGGATTATGTTCTTGAAGTTTCAGCTCAGTCTCAGCCTGTCAGACATATTTCCACCTCTTCCACTAACTGTTTTATTGCTGAAGTTTGTATTTTGCCAAGATGGATATCCCCATTGTGGTCAGATTTCTGTCTGAACATTCCCATGATTCTGCTTCAACAATGACAGAGATCTTGTGACACCTGTGGAAAAATAGTGTACCTTATGCATCACTAAGAAAGAGAGTTTTAAAGCTGGTGTGGATTAGAATGCTGATTCCCATCCACAAGACTACTGGAGAAGGGAAAAAAAGGTGCAGTAAAGGATCAGAATCCTTGAATCAACAGAAGACACACTTCTTCCAGTTTCAATTTGAAAATGTCACTTATGAGAGCTTCAGAAATCTTGCTGAAGCCAAGACAGGATACCTGCTGGTTTTCCTGTAGCCACAAGTGTTTTCTCTATCACAGAAATAAACTAGATAGATTTGTCAGGAACAAATTTCAAACCAATGCTTGTTCTTACTCTCCCCCCCCTCGCCCCTCCCCACAATAGTTTGGTAACTTTCTCAGTACTTTTCTGGGAACAGAGGCTAGACTGAGTTCCCCTTTATTTAACCTGCTTTGGCAGGAGGGTTGGACTAGATGACCCCGAGAGGTCCCTTCCAACCCCTACCATTCTGTGATTTCCCTGAGCCCTCTGAGTACTTCCCCCTTTTCTAGTGTTTCTAGCACCTCATCCATTCCAAACAATCAGTTCTCAGGCAATCGCTAGCACTGACTAAAGCAATCTCAAATAAGAGTTCTGTCATGCCTGTCTTCAGGATTTCTCAATTATATATATATTCCATAGCCTGTTCTTTGCCTGCTTTAGGTAGAGAAATCCTGGCATTAACTGGATTAACAATCTCATTGTAAGTGACCTTTGTGAAGGATGATGCAATATAACAATGCGTAAACAAGAAAGTTTATTTGTATCAGTTTATAAGCCTACCTTTTTTTTTTTATGTTCAGTAGCACTTCCACATTTTCTTTGCTATTTCTCTTATTATTTATATATTTCTATGATAATCAAACTAACATTACGTATCTGCCGTATTTACAATGGACTATATATTTCCAATTCATCTAGAAGTCAAAATGACAGAATTAGAACAAGTTACTTATGTCAAAAGCTTTAAATTGCTGACATCCTGCTCAGACTTAGGAGATGCTCGCACTTTGCCATGCCCTTTTCTTCACACACTGATCCACTCACACATGAAGCATGCATTGTCCCCTACAATTATTTCACACGTGTGCAGAGTTTACTAACTTGGCAAATAGCACGAACATCTGCACTGCTTTAAAAGACAAATTCAGATCAAAACCTTGGGAAGCTGATACCTATGAAAGGATAGCTGGGTGAATGGTTTTCTTTGTGTCTTCAAACGATCCAATAAAGGGGTCTAATGAACACAGATGCAGAAGATACTACTGAGAAATATCTGGACAAGATTCAAGTTTGCTCTGTTTTGCTCTTTGAACTACAGGAACCAATTTGACATTTAAATAAAGTTTCCAACAATAAACAACTACATTTTCAGTCCGGAGAGATTATTTATTGGAAAACAAAGGTGAATTCAAAATGGTTTCAACTCCTCAAGGTTAATTCATATACTACTGTAACTACTAAACACACGGAGTATAGCAGATTTATTGTTTGTAATTTGCTTTTGCCAGCTCTGGGGATTAATGTGATATTGTGCATGTATAAATGAAATTACCATTTTTTAACTCATGTGAACTCAGGTCTTGGAAAGATGCTGAAACCATTTCTCTGTTTAAGATAACAAATACAACACTGAAAGCAACTCAGGTTTCTCATGGGTTGCCTGTCCATTCTCACTCCACATTAAACAGAGGTTTAACACCAGAGTTTAACACCAGCATTCTTTCCTTTTCTTCCATTAGAATTTAAATTCATGAAGATCAATGACTTTTCTTTTCAAAAATTTATACCTATTTCTCGAGTACTTCAGCACCACAATGGGTATCTGGCCAAAACATCCAATAATGCCACAGTTAAGAAGACAAATTCAATTCCCTGTTGGACCAGATTGAACCCGGAACCTCTGTCTTCCGTATATGAATGGAGGGTCCATGCTACAGAGTA